>Ga0209347_1002130_pt1 | contig 27507 bp, 27 predicted proteins | sample AutmiccommuBRH23_FD_187382 | JGI IMG/M metagenome (GOLD analysis project Ga0209347, IMG submission 187382) | Deep subsurface microbial communities from Mt. Terri, Switzerland - Autotrophic microbial communities BRH/23 (SPAdes) (version 2) | ecosystem: Environmental > Aquatic > Deep subsurface >...
ACTACGCCAAAGAAGCCCCCGGCTGGACCGTCACCACCACCGACACCGACGGCGAACACCACGCCGAGTACCGCACCCCCACCGGAGCGGTGTATCACTCCACCGCCCCACCACTACCCGGACCACCAATCCGCCGACGAATCAGCCTCACCGAAGGCCGACTCAGCATCGACCTGGTCACTTTCGACGCTGCGTGACGTACCAGTCGAGCAGGTCCGGATCGTCGACGGCGCTGCGCTCGACGACCTTGGCCGGGTCGCCGCCTTGGAACAGCTTCTTGATGGGCACTTCGAGCTTCTTACCGGTTCGGGTGTGCGGAATGCCTGGGGCGACGATGATCTCGTCGGGTACGTGCCGCGGGGACACCTCCGCCCGGATGGTGCCGTTGATGCGTTCACGCAATGGGTCGTCGAGGTCGACTCCGTCGGCGAGAACCACGAACAAGGGCATCCAGTAGTCGCCGTCGGGCTGCTCGGCACCGATCACCAACGCCTCGACGACCTCCGGCAGGCTTTCGACCGCCTGATAGATGTCGGCGCTGCCCATGCGGATGCCGTGACGATTGAGAGTGGAGTCCGAGCGCCCATGCACGATGACACTGTCATGGTCGGTGATGGTGATCCAGTCGCCGTGACGCCAGACCCCCGGGAACGTCTCGAAATATGCGTCGCGGTAACGCTGTCCGTCTGGGTCGTTCCAGAACCCGACCGGCATCGACGGCAACGGCTTGGTGACCACGAGTTCGCCCACTTCGCCCCGCACCGGCTTACCGTCTTCATCCCACGCATCCAGCGCGACACCCAGAAACGGCGCCGACAGCTCCCCGGGCCAGACCGGTACCGTGCGGACCCCGCCGATGAACGCCGACACCACGTCGGTGCCACCGCTGATCGACGCGACCTGGACGTGCTCACCGACATGCTCGCTCAGCCACAGCGACGACGCCGGCGGCAGCGACGACCCGGTGATCCCCACCGTCCGCAGCGCCGACAGATCGTGAGTCCCCTTCGGGTCGGCGTCGGCTTTCATGCAGCCGAGCACATAACCGGGACTGGTGCCGAGCACCGTCGCCCCGACCCGGGCGGCGATCTCCCACAGGGCATCCGGCCGTCCCGCCGACGGGCTGCCGTCGTAGCAGACGATCGTCGCTCCCACCAGGAGTCCCGCGATCTGGAAGTTCCACATCATCCAGCTCGGGCTGGTGAACCAGAAGAAGGTGTCGTCGCGCCCGATGTCGGACTGCAACGCCACAGCTTTGAGGTGCTCGAGAACCACCCCGCCGTGCCCGTGCACGATGCCCTTGGGCAGGCCGGTGGTGCCCGACGAGAACAGGATCCACAGCGGGTGCTCGAAAGGAACCGCGACAGTGTCGATCTCGCGGTCGCTGCGTGCCCCGAGGTCGTCGACGGTGAACGTCGCCGCCAGCGTGGGCAGCCCCGCACGAAGCGCGGCGACCTCGTCGCTCTTGTCCCGGTACTTCCCCCCGAACGTGTACCCGTCCGCGGTCACCAATGCCTTGGGTTCGAGCTGGCCGAGCCGGTCCAGCGCGGCCTTCGCCGAGTAATCCTGTCCGCAGGCGCTCCAGACCGCGCCGACGGCGGCCGTGGCCAGGAAGGCGATCACGGCCTCCGGGATGTTGGGCAGATACCCGACGACGCGATCCCCCGGACCGATACCGGCCGCACGCAGCGCGTCGGTGAATGCGGCGGTGCGTCCCAACAGCTCGGCCCACGACACCTCGCGGTCCGGTCCCTCCTCGCTGACGTAGATGATCGCGGGCCGGTCCGTGCGCGCGTTGCGGACGATCTGGTCGACGTAGTTCAGGGTGGCGCCGGGGAACCACCGGGCGCCCGGCATCTCACCGTTCTCGAGAACCGTCGGTCCACGGTCACCGACCTCGAAGTAGTCCCACAACGTCGCCCAGAAGCCGTCGATGTCCTCCACCGACCACCGCCACAGGGCGTGGTAATCCGGGAACTCGGACCCGGTTCGCCGCTCGGCGAAACGCGCGAAGTCGGTGACTCGGGCGTCGGCGATATCTCGGTCTGTGGGAATCCACTGGGGTTTCATGGGCGGCCCACCGCCCGCGGCACTGCGGTAGCCGTCAACGCGCACTCCATCCGCCATCCATCGTGTACGAAGCTCCCGTAACCATGCCAGCAGCCGGTGATGCCAGCCAACCCGCCAGGGCGCCGACCTCCTCCGGCTCGACGAGACGTTTCACCGCGCTCTCCTTGAGCAGGATCTCGGTGATCACCTGGTCCTCCGGAATGCCGTGGGTCTTTGCCTGGTCGGCGATCTGCTTGGTCACCAGTGGGGTGCGGACGTAACCGGGATTGATGCAGTTGCTCGTGACCCCGTGCGGGCCGCCCTCCAGCGCGGTCACCTTCGAGAGCCCCTCGAGGCCGTGCTTGGCGGTGACATAGGCGACCTTGAACGGGGACGCCCGCAGTCCGTGCACCGACGAGATGTTGATGACCCGCCCGAAACCGCTGCGGTACATGTGTGGCAGCGCCGCACGGATCAACAGGAACGGCGCCTCCACCATCAACGTCATCATCATGCGGAACCGTTCCGGCGGGAACTCGGCGATCTCGCTGATGCTCTGCACACCGGCGTTGTTGACCAGGATGTCGGTGTTCAGCTGGAGGCTCTCCAGCGCCTCGACGTCGAGAAGGTCGACCGCCCAGGCGGTTCCGCCGATCTCCTGCGCCAGGTTCTTGGCTCCGACATCGTCGATGTCGGCGACCGTGACCGACGCTCCGCGGCCCGCCAACTCGCGAGCGCACGCCGCACCGATGCCGCTCGCACCGCCGGTCACCAGTGCGGTGCGGCCGTCGAGATCGGTCATACGATGCCGGCCTTGGCGAGCTGCTCGCGGTCGGCGTCGTCCAGCGTCTTCAGGTCCAGGCCGTTGGTCTCCCGGTTGAACAGGGCGGCCACCAGGGTGATCGCCGCGGCACCCGCGAGATACAGCGCGATCGGCACCCACGAGTCGAAGATGTCGAGCAGCCAGGTGGCGATGGCAGGCGCCAGCGAACCGGCGACGATCGATGTGACCTGATAGCCAAGGGAGACACCGGAGTACCGCATCCGGGTGGGGAACATCTCGGCCATGATGGCCGGCTGCGGTGCGTACATGAGGGCGTGGATGATCAGGCCGAGGATGACCGCGCCCATGATCATCAGGTAGTCCCCGGTGTTCATCATCGGGAACGCGAAGAAGCCCCAGGTGCCCGCGAGCACGGCGCCGACGATGTACACCGGCCGCCGGCCGAAGCGATCGGAGAGCCGGCCCACCTGCGGGATCACCACGAAGTGCACCGCGTGCGCGGCCAGCAGCCACCACAGGATGTCACCGGTGTCGGCACCCACATGGGTCTTGAGGTAGACGATCGAGAAGGTGACGACGAGGTAGTACATGATGTTCTCCGCGAAGCGCAGGCCCATCGCGGTGAAAACCCCACGCGGGTAACGCTTCAGCACCTCGAACACGCCGTAGGACACCGCCTTGACCCGCTCCACCTCCTCCTGTGCCTCCAGGAAGATCGGCGCATCGGTGACCTTGGTGCGGATGTAGTAGCCGATCAGCACCACCACGGCCGACAGCCAGAACGCGACCCGCCAGCCCCAGGACAGGAAGGCCCCGTCCGACAGCGTGCCGGTCAGCACCAGCAGCACCACGGTGGCGAGCATGTTGCCGACGGGCACCGCGGCCTGTGGCCAACTGGCCCAGAAGGCGCGTTCCTTGTTCGGGCTGTGCTCGGCGACCAGCAGCACCGCCCCGCCCCATTCGCCGCCGACAGCGAAGCCCTGCAGGAACCGCAGGAGCACGAGAAGAATCGGCGCCCACACCCCGATCTGCGCGTATGTCGGCAGGCAGCCCATCAGGAAGGTCACGGCGCCGACGAGCAGAATGGCGAACTGCAACAGCTTCTTGCGGCCGTATTTGTCGCCGAAGTGCCCGAAGACAATGCCGCCCAGCGGACGCGCCACGAACCCGACTGCGTAGGTCAGCAGCGCCGCGATCAGCGCGTTGGCCTCGCTCGTGCTCTGGGCGAAGAAGATCTTGTTGAACACGAGGGTGGCTGCGGTCGCGTACAGGAAAAACTCGTACCACTCGACGACCGTGCCGGCCATCGAGGCGACCACCACACGTTTGAGGCCGGTCGTGACGGACCTCGGATCCTCGGGCCGCGGCTCGTGTTGGGTGCTCATGGAAACCCCTTCGTTGTGACGACCAGCACAGATGCTTGTGAGTATTCATGCAGCTACCCGTTGCGGCAATGCCCAAAACTGCAGGAGGTATCTGCAAAAATGCACAGGTGACCGCGGCCAATCGACGCCCCAGCCCCGATGACCTGCTGGTGCTGCTGGCGGTGGGCCGGACGGGCAGATACACCACCGCCGCCGACGAACTCGGCCTCAACCACACCACGATCAGTCGCCGCATCGCGGCCCTCGAAGAGTCGATCGGTGGGCGGCTCCTCGCGCGGGTGGCCGGGGGTTGGGAGCTCACCGATCTCGGCCGCGAGGCCCTTGCGGCGGCCGAGGCCGTCGACTCGGCGGTCCGTTCTCTCGCGACGGCCACCGGCGGGCGCCGCGCGCTGGAGGGAGTCGTGCGGATCTCCGCGACCGACGGCTTCTCCGCCTACATCGCGGCCCCTGCCGCGGCCGTCGTGCAGCGCAGCCACCCCAAGGTGGCGGTGGAGATCGTCGCCGCCACCCGGCGTGCGACCCAGCAGCGTTCGGGACTCGACGTCGAGGTCGTGGTGGGCGAGCCGACCGTGCGGCGGGCCAAGGCACTGCGCCTGGGCGACTACTGCCTGGGGCTCTACGGGTCCCACGACTACCTCGCGGAGCACGGCGCCCCGACGAGCATCGCCGACCTGCAACGGTTTCCGCTGGTCTACTTCATCGACTCGATGCTGCAGGTCGACGACCTCGACCTGGCCACGAGCTTCGCACCGGCGATGCGGGAGTCGGTGACGTCGACCAACGTCTTCGTCCACGTCGAGGCCACCAGAGCGGCGGCAGGACTGGGCCTTCTGCCGTGCTTCATGGCCGACAGGCACGACGACCTGGTCCGCGTGCTGGCCGACACTGTGTCGATCCGCCTGGCCTATTGGCTCGTCACCCGCGCCGAGACGCTGCGCCGGCCCGAGGTCGCGGCAGTGATCGACGCGATCACCGCTCGCATGGACGACCAGCGCGACATGCTTCTCGGGAGGCGGTGAGTTTCCGGATCTGCTGTGGATCAGCGCCTGCGGGAGAAGGTGGCGAACCGCCAGAGATAGCGGGGCAGGCCCAGTGCCGCCGGCGACTTGGGCCACGAATCGGCACGAAAGTAGGCATCCGAGCCACCGTCGACGAAAATCACGCTCCCGCAGAGGAAGTCAGCGGCATCGGACAGCATGAACAGCATCCAGTCCGCCAGCTGACCAGCGTCGCCGAATCCGCCGACCGGCACCGGGAACGCCTTGACAGTCTTCGCCTCCCTCGGTGTGGCGAGTTGCTGCTCCAACAGCGGGGTCAGAATGGCGCCTGGGGACAGCGCGTTCAGGCGGATGCCGGCGCCTGCCCAGTCGGCGGTCACCGCCTGCCGCCGCACCCACCGCGACACCGCGAGCTTGGACGCTGCGTAGGCCATCGGCGGCGCCGCGGGACCGAACAGACGGACGGCGCGCTGCGCTTTCTCCGGGTCACCGGCGAGCAGGGCGCGCACCGCCCTGCGCGGAACCGCGGGCGTCGTGGTGGTCGAATTGCTCGCCACCACAACGACCTTGGCCTTTCCGGCAGCAGCCAGCGCGGGTCGCCACGCGGTCAGAAGATCCACGACGCCGAAGTAGTTGACCTGGTAGATCAGCCGGGGACGGTCCGCGCCGGGAGTGGGCCCGATCCCGGCGGAGAGCACCGCCCCGTCGAGAGGACCACCTCCGATGGCCTTGAGCACCGCGTCGGCAGCTTCGGCACGCCCCTGCGGAGTGGACAGGTCGGCAATCACGTCGGCGTCCCTGAGATCGACGCCGACGACCGTGTGTCCGGCTGCGCGAAGGCGTTCGGCCGCCTGATATCCCATGCCCGATGCTGATCCGGTGACTGCGTAGGTGCCCACCGACCCACAGTATCGGGGGTATTGCGTTAGGACGGCCGGGCTGCTGCAGTCATGTCATGCCTTTCATCGAGCACGCCCGCGGCCGCGCGTACTACCGCCACTGGGAGGCCGCCGAACCCAGGGCCGCCGTCATCTTCCTGCACGGGTTCGGCGAGCACACCGGGCTCTACCACCGGTACGGGTTCGCGCTCAACACCGCAGGCATCGACCTGTGGGCCGTCGACCAGTTCGGGCACGGACTGAGCCCGGGAGAACGGGGCGACTTCGGGTCGATCGAGGACAGCTCGGCACTCGCCGACAGCCTGACCGAACTGGCCGAAGACCAGCGACCGGGGATTCCGCTTCTCGCGCAGGGTCATTCGTACGGATCGATCGTGACCTTGTTCCGGCTTCTCGACGGCGCTGCTCGGTGCCGCGCCGCGATCATCTCCGGCGCACCACTGATCCCGGTGCCCGAACTGCTCGACGCCAACGCGGCGCTCGACCTCGAGCCGAGTTCGCTGTCCGCCGATCCGTTCTACCTCGACGCCTTGGCCAACGATCCGCTGGCGTTCGTCGAAGCCGACGGCGCAGCGCTGGTCCGCGAGTTGGACCGGGGCTGGGACCGCTTCGGCTCCGAGCTGCCGACGCTGTCGGTACCGACGCTCGCGGTGCACGGCGTCAACGATCCGATCGCGCCGATCGGTGCGGTTCGCGCCTATGCCGAGCAGATCGAGTCACTGTCCCTGGTCGAGTTCGCCGGCGCCCGGCACGACATCCTCAACGAGAGCCGGCACCGCGATGTCGCCGCGTCGATCATCGAGTTCGTGGGCCGTCACCTCGAGTGACGAGAGTTATCCACAGGAGTTACCCACAGTGTGGATGAATAACACGTGTGTGATTCGACGCCGTCCTACCGGCTACAGCCAGGTGTCTTCGGTCGTCGCGGTCAGGAAAGCCTCGAGGTCGTTGCGCCAATCCGCCGGCGTGTTCTTGTCGGGCTCGATGCCGGTGTAGCCACCCTGATAGAAAAGTAGCGGTCGCGGCTTCTTCTTCGGGACGTCGGACAGCGAGTGCACCGCACCGAAGACCACGAAATGGTCGCCGCCGTCGTGGACGGAGTCCACCGTGCAGTCGATGTGGGCCAGCGATCCCTCGATGATCGGCGAGCCGAGCTTCGACGGTTCCCAGTCGATACCGGCGAACTTGTCCGGCTCCCGGGAACCGAAGCGCGCCGAGACGTCCTTCTGGTTCTCGTGCAGGATGTTGACGCAGAAGCTGCCGCTGGCCTCGATGGCCTGCCAGGACCGCGACACCTTCGTCGGGCAGAACAGCACGAGCGGCGGGTCCAGGGACAGGGCAGCGAACGACTGGCAGGCGAAGCCGACGGGCGCATCCTCGTGCACCGTGGTGATCACCGTGATGCCGGTGCAGAACTGGCCGAGCACGTTGCGGAACGTGCGCGGGTCGATGGGAGGCTCGCTCATCGACGATGATTCCTCGCGCAAGCGCTCGCCATTACTACTTGAAGCCCACGCTGAAGTCGTGACCCCACAGCGAGACCGCAGTGCTCTCGCGCGCAACCCAGCTGTCGTCGTCCTCCACTTCGAGCCCCTCGCAACCGAACTCGATGTCGAAGCCGCCGGGTGTCTTCATGTAGAAGGACAGCATCTTGTCGTTGACATGCCTGCCCAGGGTCGCCGACATCTTCACCTTGCGGCGCAGCGCCCGGTCCAGGCAGAGCCCGACGTCGTCGGCGTTCTCGACCTCCACCATCAGGTGCACGATCCCGCTGGGCGTCTCCCCCGGCATGAACGCCAGGCTGTGGTGGCGCGGGTTCACCCCCAGGAACCGCAGCCACGCGGGGGCGCCGTCGGCCGGCCGGCCGACCAACTGCGGAGGCAGCCGCATCGAGTCACGGAGGTGGAAACCGAGCACGTCCCGATAGAAGTGCAGCGTCTCCGCGTCGTCGCGGGTCGTCAGCACGACGTGGCCGAGACCCTGCTCCTCGGTGACGAACTTGTGTCCGTATGGACTCACGACACGGCGGTGCTCCAACGCCACACCATGGAACACCTCGAGGGAGTTGCCCGACGGGTCGTCGAAGATGATCATCTCGTCGACGCGGCGGTCGGCCAGTTCGGTGGCCGTGGCCTCCTTGTACGGCGTGCCCTCGACATCCAGCCGGTTGCGGATGTCCTGCAGCGCAGCGGAGTTGGCGGTCTCCCAGCCCGACACCAGGAGCCGGTCGTGGTCGCCGGGCACGATCACCAGTCGAGCCGGGAACTCGTCCATGCGTAGGTAGAGGGCGCCTTCCGTGGCGCCGCTACCTTCCACCATGCCGAGCACCTTGAGCCCGTACTCGCGCCACGCTCCGATGTCGGTGGTCTCGATGCGCAGATATCCCAGCGATCGGATGCTCATCTGGTGCCTCCGTTCTTCGCGCAAGCGCTCATCACGAGCCTCCCAGGAAATCGATGGTCAGCTTGTTGAACTCGTCGAACTTCTCCAGCTGCGCCCAGTGCCCGCACTGTCCGAACACGTGCAACTGCACGCGGGGAATCTGCTTGAGCGCCACCAGCGCCCCGTCGAGCGGGTTCACCCTGTCCTCGCGTCCCCAGATCAGCAGTACCCGCTGCCGCAGTTTGTACACGTCGCGCCACATCATGCCCAGCTCGAAGTCCGCACCGGCGAACGACTTGCCCATCGCCTTGGTCGCGGCAAGGGACTCCGGGGTGCTGGCGATCTGGAACCGCTCCTCGACCAGCTCGGGTGTGATCAGGCTCTGGTCGAACACCATGATGCGCAGGAACTTCTCGATGTTCTCGCGTGTCGGGTCCGAGGCGAAGCGACCGAGCAGCTTCACGCCTTCGGTCGGGTCGGGCGAGAACAGGTTGACGCTCAACCCGCCCGGGCCCATCAGCACGAGCCGACCGGCGCGCTTCGGGTTGTCCAGCGCGAACCGCACCGCGGTGCCGCCGCCGATCGAGTTACCAACCAGCGCCGCACGTTCCAGTCCCAGATGGTCGAACAGTTCGAGCAACGCCGTGGAGCTGTAACGGTTGTACTGCTCGTGCTCGGTGTGCTTGTCCGAATGCCCGTACCCGGGCTGGTCGACGGCCAGCACGTGGAAATGCCTGGCCAGCACCGGGATGTTGCGCCCGAAGTTGGACCAGCTGGATGCGCCGGGGCCACCGCCGTGCAGCAGCACGACTGTTCCTGCGGTCTCACGGTGCTCGAAGCCGGCCTCGTGGTAGTGCAGCCTCATGTCCTCGCGTACCTGCGCGTAGCGCGAGGTCGACTCGAACGTGATCTCTTGCTGCTGAGCGGCTTCGGCTGCGAAGGATGTCATCAGGCCCGCCAACTAAACCATCGTGTCCTGCGGAGGCAACCCGAACTCGTTGTTGCCGAAGATCAGGTAGGCCCGCTCCGGCTCGTTCGCCGCGTGCACCCGGCCGGCGTGGGCGTCACGCCAGAACCGTTGCACCGGTTGCTCGATGCCCAGCGCGGTGGCGCCGGATGCCTCGAACAGCAGGTCGATCGAGGAGATGGCCCGCGCCGTGGCCCGCACCTGGTCCCGCCGGGCGCGGGCACGCAGCTCGAACGGGATCTCCTGATCCGCCTTGAGCAGTTCGTACTCGTCGCGGACGTTGCCGATCAGCTGGCGCCAGCCGGCGTCGATGTCACTGGCGGCCTCGGCGATGCGCACCTTCGCGAACGGGTCGTCCTTGGACTTCTCGCCGGCGAACGCGGCACGGACCCGCTTGCCCTGATGCTCGACATGGGCGTCGTAGGCACCGTAGGCCATTCCCATGATGGGGGCCGAGATGGTGGTGGGATGCATGGTGCCCCAAGGCATCTTGTACACCGGCGCGGTGTTGTTCTCCAAGCCGCCGGCCGTACGGTCGTTCATCGCCTTGTAGGAGAGGAAGCGGTGCCGGGGCACGAAGACGTCCTTGACGACGACGGTGTTGCTGCCGGTGCCCTTCAAGCCGACCACGTGCCAGACGTCGTCGATGCGGTACTCGCTGCGCGGGATCAGGAAGCTGCCGAAGTCGACAGGCTTGCCGTCCTTGATCACCGGTCCGCCGAGGAACGCCCACGTCGCATGGTCGCAGCCCGAGGACCACTGCCACGCACCGCTGACGAGGTATCCGCCGTCGACCACGGTGCCCGCACCCATCGGCGCGTACGACGACGAGACGCGCACCGTCGGGTCGCTGCCCCACACCTCGTCCTGTGCCTGCTGGTCGAACAGGGCGAGGTGCCAGTTGTGCACACCGATGATGGACGACACCCACCCGGTGGAACCACACGCGCTGGCGAGGCGACGGACAGCCTCGTAGAAGACGGTGGGGTCGCACTGCATGCCACCCCACTGCTCGGGCTGGAGCAGCTTGAAGAAGCCGACCTCGTCGAGTTCGTTCACGGTCTCATCGGGCAGGCGCCGCAGTTCTTCGGCGGCCTGAGCGCGCTTGGCGATCCGCGGCAGCAGATCGTCGATGCCGGTTAGGACCGACTGCACGTCACGCTGTTCAATGGACGTCACGGATTTGCCTCCCGAGAGTATGGACCTGGCGATGAGCGCTTGCGCGAAGAGCAGATCGCGGCGATGAGCGCTTGCGCGAAGAGCAGATCGCGGCGATGAGCGCTTGCGCGAAGAGCAGATCGCGGCGATGAGCGCTTGCGCGAAGAGCAGATCGCTAACAGAAAGATTAGAACACGTTACGATTTGTGTCGAGCAGCGCATGTCTGTGGACGCTGGACCTGCGCACATGCATTTCTGTAACCTGTTCTAGTTATCGGGTGAAGTCAGCGTGAAAGGGAGGGCAGGCCGGTGACCGATGAACCGCTCGGCAGCCACGTGCTCGAGCTCGAGGTCGTCGACGTCATCGAGGAGACGTCCGACTCGCGGTCGCTGGTGTTCAAGGCACCCGAGGGTCCGGGTGCCCCCAAGATCCCCGCCGACAAGTTGCACTACGCACCCGGCCAGTTCCTGACCCTGCGGGTGCCCAGCGATCGGACGGGGTCGGTGGCCCGGTGCTACTCGCTGTGCAGCTCGCCGTTCACCGGCGATCCGTTGACCGTGACGATCAAGCGCACCGCCGCCGGCTACGCGTCGAACTGGCTGTGCGACAACGCCCACCCCGGCATGAAGCTGCACGTGCTGGCACCGTCGGGCACCTTCGTCCCCCACACCCTCGACACCGACTTCCTGCTGCTGGCGGCCGGCAGCGGGATCACCCCGATGATGGCGATCCTGAAGTCTGCGCTCAGCGAGGGCAGCGGAAAGGTGACGCTGGTCTACGCCAACCGCGACGAGAACTCCGTCATCTTCGCCACGGCCCTGCGCGATCTTGCGGCCAAGTACCCCGATCGGCTCACCGTCGTGCACTGGCTGGAGTCGGTGCAGGGGCTGCCCACCGCGACCGCGCTGTCCGAACTGGTCGCGCCGTTCACCGCACGCGAGGCGTTCATCTGTGGACCCGGGCCGTTCATGGCGGCCGCCGAGGAGGCCCTGAAGTCTTCGGGGACCGCCGCCGAACGCATCCACATTGAGGTGTTCAAGTCGCTGGAGTCCGACCCGTTCAAGGCAGTGGTGATCGAGGAGGACGCCAGCGACGAGGGTCCCGCCACGGCCATCGTGACCCTCGACGGCGAGACCCAGGAGGTGTCCTGGCCTCGCAACGCCAAACTGCTCGACGTGCTCCTGGCCAAGGGACTGGACGCACCGTTCTCCTGCCGCGAGGGACACTGCGGCGCCTGCGCGGTGCTGACCAAGTCGGGAGAGGTCGAGATGGAGGTCAACGACGTGCTCGAGCAGCAGGATCTCGACGAGGGCCTGATCCTGGCGTGCCAGGCGCACCCGCGCTCCGATTCGGTTGAAGTCACCTACGACGAGTGAGCCGCGGGCTAACATTCCGGCCACGGGAGGAACACGTGAAGCGATTTGCCCGACGGTCCGCCGGACTGTCTCTGGTCACGGCGACCTGGTTCGCCCTGGCGCTCGTCACCCCCGTCTCCGGGGCGTCGGCAGCACTCGACACCGCCGACGCCTCGATCCCCGTCGACCCGGTGACCGCGATCGAAGTGCACACCACCGCCGACTGCGTGCGGGCGGTCAACCAGTGCTTCTTCACCGCGAGCGCGAATCTGCGGACGCCCCAAGGACCGATCGGTTTCCCCGACGACCTGTGGGCCCGCCAGACCACGACGCTGCGATCGATGAGCCGAAATGTGTTCCTCGACACCGACTTCCAGGCAGCGAATACGCGGATGTTCAAGTCGCTGCGGGACATGGAGTTCACGACGATCTACTTCGGTGGCGGACCGGTGGAGAAGTACCGGCTGCAGGGCAACACATGGCCGACCGACTGGGCGACGGGCCAGCCCAGGCTGGATGCCGACTACATCGTCTGCTCGCACATCCAGGTGGTGTACGCGGGCGTGAACCTCACGACACCGGACGCCTGCTCGCAGACCACGTTCGGCTAGCGCTCAGCGCGGCAGGCCCAGCAACCGCTCCCCCGCCATCGTCAGCAGGATCTGCTCGGTGCCGCCGGCGATCGTCAGGCAGCGGGTGTTGAGGAAGTCGTGCACCTGCTGGTTCTCCACTGCGCCTGCGCCCGCGGACATGTCCATCCGGAACTCGGCGAGGGCCTGCCGGTAACGCACGCCGATGAGCTTGCGCGCGCTGGCCTGCGGGCCGGGATCCTGGCCGACGACGGCGAGCTGGGCGATGCGCTGGTCGAGCAGCGAGCCCACCTGCGCGGTGACGATCAATGTCCCGAGCCGATCCTGTTGGGCGCCATCGAATTCCAGCTCGGCGACGACACGCAGCAGCTCTTCCATCGGGTTGCCCAGCGCGGTGCCCTGAGCCATCGCGACGCGCTCGTTGGCCAGCGTGGTGCGCGCCAACCGCCAGCCGTCGTTGATCTGGCCGACCACCATCTCGTCTGGCACGAACACGTCGTCGAAGAACACCTCGTTGAAGAGTTCGTCGCCGGTGATCTCACGCAGCGGCCGGATCACGATGCCCGCCGACTTCATGTCGATCAGGAAATAGGTGATGCCCTTGTGCTTCGGGGCATCCGGGTCGGTCCGGGCCAGACAGACACCCCAGCGCGCCTTCTGCGCAGCCGACGTCCACACCTTCTGCCCGGTGAGCTTCCAACCGGATACCTTGGCGCCGCTCGCGGTCGTGCCCTCGGCGCGAACGGCTTTGGTGCGCAGCGCGGCCAGATCCGATCCCGCGCCCGGCTCGCTGAACAGCTGGCACCAGGTCAACTCACCCCGCAACGTCGCGGGCACGAACTGCTCGACCTGCTGCGGGCTGCCGTGCTCGAGGATCGTCGGCACCGCCCACGAGCCGATCACCAGGTCGGGGCGCGCGACGCCGGCGGCAGCCAGTTCCTGGTCGATCAGCAGTTGCTCAGCCGGGCCCGCGGCCCGCCCGTAGGGCCGTGGCCAGTGAGGCGCCAGCAGGCCCGTCTCGGCGAGCGCGATCTGGCGTTTCTCCTCGGGTGTTGCGGCGACTTCGGCGACCGCGGAAGCGATCTCGGGTCGCAGGTCGGCGACCGAGGCCAGGTCGATCTGCAGTTCCCTGCGGACGCCCTGCTGTGTCAGGGCCGCCACCCGCCGGAGCCATCGCGACCGGCCGCCGAGGAACTGCGCGATGCCGTACGCGCGCCGCAGGTACAGGTGCGCATCGTGCTCCCAGGTGATCCCGATCCCGCCGAGCACCTGGATGCAGTCCTTGGCGTTGGCCTTGGCGGCCTCGATCCCGACCGACGCCGCGAGTGCGGCGGCGATCGAGAGCTGGTCGTCGTCGTCTTCGCCCGCGGCGCGGGCCGCGTCGGCGGCCGCAACGGATGCCTGCTCGGAACGCAGCAGCATCTCGGCGCACATGTGCTTGATCGCCTGGAAACTGCCGATCGGCTTGCCGAACTGTTCACGGACCTTCGCGTACTCGGTCGCGGTCTCGAGCAGCCAGCGGGCCAGCCCCGCCGCCTCGGCGGCCAGCACCGTCGCCGCCAGATCGACGACGCGCTGCGCGGACACCGTCAAGTCCTCTGCGGCTGCGCCGTCGAACACCACCCGTGCCAGCGGGCGGGAGAAATCGGTGGCCTTCAGTGGCTCCACGGTCACCCCGCCTGCGGCGGCGTCAACCAGCAACCAGTGCCGACCGGCCGGCACCAGCACCACCCCTGCGGAGTCCGCACCGAGCACGTACGGCGCAGTCCCCGACACGCGGCCGTCGGCGTAGGACAGCTCGGCGGTCAACGTGATCCCGGCGGTGCGCTCACCCGACGCCAGGGCCTCGAGCAACTGGGCGTGGGAGCCGTCCAGCACGAGGGTGGCCAGCGCCGTGGTCGCCACCGGGCCCGGCACCAACGCCGCGGCGGCCTCGTCGACCATCGCGCAGAGGTCGGCCACCGTGCCGTCGGCGCCACCGTGCTCCTCCGGCAGCGCCACCCCAAAGATCCCTAGTTGCGCCAGACCCGTGTAGGGAGCCCGCCACCCGGCCGGGTCCCCCTGCTCCACGTCGCGCGCAGCGTCCACCGCGCCGGACCCGGAGGCCCAGCTCCGGACCAGTTCGCGCGCGGCGGACTGCTCATCGGTGATGGTCGCCGAGGTTTTCAGTGATTGGGCCGACACCAAGACTCCTAGCGTTTGGGCGAGAAGACCATGCTTCCCACTAGAACGTGTTCTAATAGTGCCAGCGTTGGACCGTCAAGTCGACCGCCATCGCATCAGGGCACGCCGGGGTCTGCAGGGCACAGAGGTGAGAAATTCGAGACCGGCATGCGTATCGTTTTCAGCGTGACCGCATCACGAAGGAGTCGCTCGTCGCATGTCCGGGACGTCTGAGCTGTCAGCAGCGAACTCACCGACACCTGCGCGCGGCACCGGGTCCACCGATCCTGAGTCCCGACCGCGTCGGGTGATGAACGTGTCGGTGCTGGCCGAATCCGAACTGGGATCCGAGGCGCAGCGCGAGCGGCGCAAGCGCATTTTGGACGCCACCCTGGCGATCGCGTCCAAGGGCGGCTACGAAGCCGTCCAGATGCGGGCCGTGGCCGAACGTGCCGACGTCGCGGTGGGAACCCTGTACCGGTACTTCCCGTCGAAGGTCCACCTGCTGGTGTCCGCGCTGGGCCGCGAGTTCGAACGCATCGACGCCAAGACCGACCGGGCCGCGCTGTCGGCGGGCGCCACCGCCTATCAGCGGCTCAACATCATGGTCGGCAAGCTCAACCGGGCGATGCAGCGCAACCCGCTGCTCACCGAGGCGATGACGCGCGCGTTCGTCTTCGCCGACGCCTCCGCAGCCGGCGAGGTCGACCACGTCGGCAAGCTGATGGACTCGATGTTCGCCCGCGCGATGAGCGACGGGGAGCCCACCGAGGACCAGTACCACATCGCCCGGGTGATCTCCGACGTGTGGCTTTCCAACCTGCTGGCCTGGCTGACGCGGCGGGCGTCGGCCACCGACGTCGCCAAGCGGCTGGACCTGGCCGTGCGGTTGCTCATCGGAGACGGCGACCAGCCTAAGATCTAACCCGTGGGCCTGCCGCCGGAGTTGTCGACCGCTCTCGATCTGGCGGCCACTGTTCCGCGACTCCTGGTCACCTCCGACTTCGACGGCACGCTGTCGCCCATCGTCAACAACCCGGCCGACGCCCGGCCCTTGCCGGAGGCCGGGCGGGCACTCGCCGAGCTCGCCGAACTGCCGTCGACCGCCGCCGCGCTGATCTCCGGGCGTGCACTGCGTGACCTGCGGGTGTTGTCGTCGATGCCCTCGACGGTGCACCTCGTCGGCAGCCACGGCGCCGAGTTCGCGTCGGGATTCGCCCACGACATCGACCTGGAGCTGTTGCAGGCGATCACCGACACCCTGAGCTCGATCGCTTCCGGCAAGCCGGGGGTGACCGTGGAGACGAAGCCCGCCAGCGTCGCGTTGCACGTGCGCAACGCCAGTCCCGCCGACGGTGAGTCCGCGCTGCGGGAGGCACGCTCGGCCTCCGAGACCTGGAACGCCCATGCCACCGCCGGCAAGGCCGTCCTCGAGTTCGCGGTGATCTCGACCGACAAGGGCGAGGCCATCGACATCCTGCGCGAGCGCCACGAGGCGTCGGCGGTGGTGTTCTTCGGCGACGACGTCACCGACGAGAAGGCGTTCCGGCGACTGCGCGACCGCGACGTCGGGGTCAAGGTGGGGCCCGGCGACACGCTGGCCGGCTTCCGGATCGACGCGCCGGACGACGTCGCGGCGGCCCTGAGCCACCTGCTCCACGCCCGGCGGAGTTTGTCAGATCAGCAATAACACTTGGCGCCCTCACCAACGCTGACCACACTGTGGGTCATGGCAGATTCCACAGATGTGGCCGGGCGCTCTGGCCGCCGAATGGGATGAGCGGTACACCGCCCTCGGCGCGAAGATCCCCGACGGCAGGCCCAACCCGGTGCTGATCGCTGCGGCGCGGGAGCTCACACCGGGGCGGGGGCTCGAAATCGGTTGCGGCACAGGAGGCGATGCCATCTGGCTTGCCGGCAACGGCTGGCAGGTGACAGCGCTGGACGTCTCACAGGTGGTGCTCGACCGCGCGGCCCGCGCAGGCCGGGACGCCGGCGTCCACGTGGAGTGGATGTGCACCCGACTCGAGGACGCGCCACTGCCCGCTGGTGGCTTCGACCTGGTGACCGCGCACTACCCCGCGCTGCGTCACTCGCCCGAGCGCGACGCCCAGCGGGCACTTCTCGCGGCCGTTGCGCCCGAGGGCACACTGTTCGTCGTGCACCACGCCGACGTGGACGCGGAGAAGGCGAAGTCCTACGGGTTCGACATCGCCGACTACCTGAGCCACGACGACATCGTCGAACTGCTCGACGGGGACCGGGACGTCCGGATCACCAGACGACGCCCCCGTGAGGAACCCGCCGGACTGGAGGGCCAGCACACCCACGACGACGTGCTGCTCGCTTCACGCAGGCGGGCCTGACGTCCGGCCCCGCACCACCTCGGTCTCGAGCACCTCGACGACCGGGAGACCGGAACGCGGCGGGTTGTGCAGCAGTTCGCCTGCGCGGCGGCCCTTCTCGACGCTGGGCTGCACCACGGTGGTCAAACCGCGCTGCAGCGCGTCGGGGACGCCGTCGAAACCGGTCACCGTCATCTGTCCCGGCACATAGATTCCCCGGGCGCGCAGATGGTCCATCGCGGACAGCGCGAGGACGTCGGCCGTGCACATCAACGCGGTAATCCGGGGATCGGCGTCCAGCGCGATGTCGGCACCCGCACCGCCCGACGTGCTCAGATGCTCGTAGCTTTCGACCACGGTCAGCGAATCCGGGTCGAGCCCCGCGGCCGACATCGCGTCGTAGACGCCCCGGATTCGCTCGCTCTGGACGTGGAAGTGCGGAGTCTGCACCCGCTCCGGATCGGCCACCGCCGGCTCGGGTCCACCGTGCGGCCAGTCGCGGCCGAGGCGCATCGTCAGCAGTCCGATCTCCCGGTGACCGAGTTCCACAACATGTTCGGCGAGGCTGCGCATCGCCGCGCGGTCGTCGATGCATACCCGCGATACGCCGGGAACGTCTTTGGGCTGGTCCACCACGACGACGGGCAGATGCCGTTGCAGCACCGCGGGCAGATAGGGGTCGTCGTCGGAGGCCGAGTACACCACGAACCCGTCCACCCCGGCCGCCAAGACGGCCGCAGATCCGTCGGAGACGCTGCGATTGGGGCCGACCGCGACCAGGAGCAGACCCTGACCGGCCGCTTCACACGATTCGGCAAGGCCCGCAACAAAATCCAATGCCGCGGGATCACTGAAGGAGTAGTTCAGCGGCTCGGTGATCACCAGCCCCACCGCGCCCGCCTTGCGGGTGCGCAGCGAACGGGCCACGGGGTCCGGGCCGGGGTAGCCGAGCCGCTTGGCGGTGGACAGCACGCGCTCCCGCAGCTCGGCCGACAGTTGATCGGGCCGGTTGTAGGCGTTGGAGACGGTGGTCCGCGAAACCTTGAGCTCGGCGGCGAGCGAGGCCAGGGTCGCCCGCCGCCGCGGCGTGGGGCCTCGGGACATGCCAGTTGACGTTAGTGGATCGGCAGGCCCCGGACCGCGAGGCACAGCACCCCCATGGGCTATAGTTATTGGAAACGGTTTTCATTTGTATTAGGAGATGTGTATGCGCGCCCTCGTCGCCGCGGGAGCGGCCGCCCTGCTGACGGTCGCTGTAGCCGGTTGCTCACAGGATCGGAAAGGCCCCGACAGCGACCACGCCTCGGTAAACGTCGTGGCCTCCACCGACGTGTGGGGCAGCGTGGCCAGTGCCGTGGCCGGCGACGATGCGACGGTGACCTCCATCGTCACGGGCACGGTCGCCGACCCGCACTCCTTCGAGGCCAGCCCCAGCGACGCCGCGAACATCTCCGACGCCTCCCTGGTGGTCTTCAACGGCGGCCACTACGACCACTGGGTCGAGGAGGTCCTCGCGAACAACCCCGACGTGCCGACGGTCGACGGCTACTCACTGCTGGCACCCTCACAGGAGCCCGCCAACGAGCACGTCTTCTACGACCTCGGCACCGTCAAGGCGGTGGCCGCCGGCATCGCCGAGAAGCTCGGCGAATCCGACGCCGCCCACGCCGCCGACTACGCCGCCAATGCGGAGCGGTTCGGCCAAGAACTCGACACCATCGCTGCGGCGCAGCGCGCAGTCGGCCAGTCGCACCCTGGGGCCTCGGTGGTGTCCACCGAGCCCGTCGCCTACTACGCGCTGCGCAACGCCGGAATCACCGACAAGACGCCGGAGACGTTCGCGGACGCCGTGGAGGAGGGCGATGATCCCTCGCCCGCCGACGTGGCCGCGATGCTCGACCTGATCGACGCCCGTCAGGTGTCGGCGGTCGTCGTCAACACCCAAACCGAAACATCTGCGACCAAACAGATCTCGGACGCCGCACGACAGGCCTCGCTGCCGCTCATCGAGGTCACCGAGACACTTCCGGAGGGTCTCGACTACCTGAGCTGGCAGCGGGCGACGGTCGACGAGATCGCGGCCCAACTGGATAGCGCGCCGCAGACAAGCCGATAATCGCTCTCTGTGCCCACCAAGCCACGCGATGACCCCGACGAGGTCGTCTCGCTCGACAGTGCTCGCCTCGCGTTCGGCGAGCGCGTCCTGTGGGACGACCTCGATCTGGTCGTCCGCGCCGGCGAGTTCATCGCCCTGCTCGGCCCCAACGGCACCGGCAAGACGTCGTTGCTCAAGGTACTGCTCGGGCAGTTGCCGCTGAGCGCGGGCGCCGTCGCGGTCGCGGGCCGGCCGGTCACGACCGGCAGCGACCACATCGGCTATGTGCCCCAACACCGGTCCCTCGATCGGGGACTGGCACTGCGGGGCTCGGACCTCGTCGCGCTCGGCTACGACGGACATCGCTGGGGCGTGGCCGGCTGGGGCCGCGCGGCCCGCAGCGCCAAGCGCGACGCGGTGCGGCGCGCACTCGCCCAGGTCAACGGCGGGCACCTCGCGCACGTCCCGGTCGGGGTGATGTCGGGCGGCGAGCAACAGCGCATGCGCGTCGCACAGGCGCTGGTGACCGACCCGCTGCTGCTGCTCTGCGACGAACCGCTGCTCAACCTCGATCCGGCCAATGCCCGTCTGGTGTGCGCGCTGATCGACAGGCGCCGTCAGGAGGCCGACACCTCGGTCCTTTTCGTCACCCACGAGGTCGATCCGGTCCTGCCATACGTCGACCGGGTGCTCTACCTGGTGGACGGGCGCTTCCGGATCGGCACCGTGGAGGAGGTCATGACGTCGGAGACGCTCTCCGAGCTGTACCGCTCCGACATCGAGGTGGTCAAGATCGGCGGGCGGTACATCGTCGTCGGCGACCAGAGCCAGTACCACCATGACCATTTCGATGACCACGTGCACGACCACGTGCACGACCACACCGACGACGCCCGCGGACACGGCCATGACTGAGAAACTCGACCACCTGCTGTCGAAGTTCTTCGCCTTCGACATCACCGCGGACCTGCTCAGCCGTGACTTCGTGCAGCAGGCACTGCTCGCCTCGGCGCTGCTGGCCCTGGTGTCGGGCGTGATCGGACCGATGATCGTGATGCGCCAGATGTCGTTCGCGGTGCACGGGTCCAGCGAGTTGTCGCTCACCGGCGCGGCATTCGCATTGCTCGTCGGCTTCAACATCGGTGTCGGCGCCCTTCTGGGTTCCGCGCTGGCCGCCATCCTGTTCGGCATCCTGGGACAGCGCGCGCGGGAACGGGACTCCGCGATCGGCGTCGTGCTGGCCTTCGGGCTCGGTCTGGCCGTGCTGTTCATCCACCTCTACCCCGGCCGCACCGGCACCAGTTTCGCGCTGCTGACCGGCCAGATCGTCGGCGTCGGCTACTCGGGGCTGGCCCTGCTCGCCACCGTCACCGTGCTGGTGGTGATGGTGCTGGCGGTGTCCTACCGGCCGCTGCTGTTCGCCACCGTCGACCCCGATGTCGCTGCCGGGCGCGGCGTACCGGTGCGCGGACTCGGCATCGTGTTCGCGGCGCTGGTCGGCGTGACGGCGGCCCAGGGGGTGCAGATCGTCGGGGCCCTGCTGGTGATGTCGCTGCTGATCACCCCCGCCGCCGCGGCGGCCCGGGTGTTCACCTCACCGCTGCGGGTGATGGCCGCATCGGTGATCTTCGCCGAGATCGCCGCCGTCGGCGGCATCGTGCTCTCGCTGGCACCGGGGGTGCCGGTATCGGTCTTCGTCACCACGATCTCGTTCGCGATCTTCCTGGTGTGCTGGTTGATCGGTAGCCGCCGTCGGGTGGGCGCAGCGACCTAGGCTTGTTGCCATGGCGGCACCGACCATCGATCTGAACGCAGACCTCGGCGAGAGCTTCGGGGTGTGGCGCCTCGGAGACGACGACGCGATGCTCGACACGGTCACCAGTGCCAACATCGCCTGCGGTTTCCACGCCGGCGACGCCGCCACCCTGGCGCGCGCCTGTCACGCCGCCGCCCAACGCGGTGTCCGCATCGGCGCGCAGGTGGGCTACCGCGACCTCGCGGGCTTCGGTCGCCGCTTCATCGACGTGCCACCCGACGAGCTGACCGCCGAGATCATCTACCAGATCGGCGCTCTGCAGGCACTCGCGCGGGCCGCGGGTTCGGTGCTGAGTTACGTCAAACCCCATGGCGCCCTGTACAACACGATCGTCAGCCATGAGTCTCAGGCCGGGGCGGTGGCCGAGGCGGTGCACACCGTCGATCCCGATCTGCCGGTACTCGGCATGGCCGGATCGGTGTTCTTCAGCCACGCCGAGCGGCTGGGACTCCGCACGGTCGCCGAGGCGTTCGCCGACCGGGCATATCAACCCGACGGCCAGCTGGTCTCGCGCCGGGAACACAACGCGGTACTCTCCGACGTCACCGAGATCTGCGAGCGCGTCGCATCCATGGTCAAGACCGGGCGGGTCACCGCGGTGGACGGGTCCACCATCGCGGTCCGCTTCGAATCGGTCTGCGTACACGGTGACTCGCCGGATGCCGTGCAGATCGCCCGCGCGGTACGCGAACGGCTGACGGCCGACGGGGTGAGCGTCGCGCCGTTCAGTTAGCGCGCGGAATCCCTGTTCGCGCTGCGCACGGCGTCCCTGTTCGCGCTGCGCACGACGCTGTCGAGCAACCCGGGGATCGCGGCCTCGACGTCGTCGCGGCGCAGCCGCTGATACGTGAGGCCGTCGATCACCAGCCTCTCGGTGACGCCGGCCTCGCGCAGGATCTTGAAGTGGTGGGTCGCCGTCGACTTGTTGATGCCGTCGTAGAGTGCACCGCACTGCAGGGGAGCGTCCGCGTTGTGGAGGCGTCGGACGATCTCGAGCCGGACGGGATCGTGGATCGCGCCGAGCACCTGCTGCACCGAACCGACCGGGCGCACGGCCTGGTCGGCGTCGAGCACAACGTCGGCCATGAGTGTCCTTCACCACGAGAGGTTTGATGTCCGTCGAACCGAGCGTACGCTCGGTCGAGTTCGATGTCTGTCAAACCGGCTCGGCGGGAGGTGGCACCGCGTGGTGGCGATCGACCGTTCGATCCCCGAGACGCAGCGGTGGGCCTATCCGCTCCTGCTGGTCCTCAGCGGCGTGGCACTCGGCGTGTCGGGGCTGCCCGCGCCGCTGTACGGCATCTACGAAGCCAACTGGCACCTCTCCCCTCTGGCCACCACGATCGTCTTCGCCGTATACGCGCTCGCGGCCCTGGCGGCGGTCCTCGTGTCGGGCAAGATCTCCGACGTCGTCGGCCGCAAGCCGGTGCTGCTCGGGGCGCTGGCCGCCCTGCTGGTCGGGCTTGGCGTCTTCCTGATCGCCGACAACATGGCCATGCTGCTGCTCGCCCGGACCATCCACGGCGCCGCCGTCGGCTCGATCGTGGTCGCGGGCGCCGCGGCACTGCTGGACCTGAGACCGGACCACGGGGTGCGCGCGGGTCAGCTCAGCGGGGTGAGCTTCAACATCGGGATGACCGTGGCGATCATCGGGTCGGCGCTTCTGGCGCAGTACGCGCCGCATCCACTGCGGACGCCCTACGCCGTGGTGGCGGTCATCTGCCTGGTGGTCGGCGTCGGCGTGCTGGCACTGCGGGAACCGCACACCGAGCGCACCCGCGGGCCCATCCGGATCGCCAGACCCGCAGTGCCCCAGGAGATCCGCGCCGATTTCTGGTTCTCGGCGCTGGGCGTCATGGCGTCCTGGTCGGTGCTCGGCGTGCTGCTGTCGCTGTACCCGTCGCTGGCGGCGCGGCAGACCCATATCGACAACCTGGTCTTCGGCGGCGGTGTCGTCGGCGCCACCGCCTTCGCGGCCGCGCTGGCACAACTGGCGGCGACCCGGGTGCCCGCGAGGTACGCGGCGATCATCGGTGACGTCGGGATGGCGGTGTCCCTGCTGCTCACGATTCCGGTGCTGCTCACCCACCAGTGGCAGCTGGTGTTCGTCGCCGCGGCCCTGCTCGGCGCGACGTTCGGGCTGGGTTTCGGTGGGTCGCTGCGCCACCTTTCCGACATCGTGCCCGCGGGCCGGCGCGGCGAGACGATGTCGGCGTTCTATCTGCTGGCCTACACAGCCATGGCGGTGCCGACCCTCGTCGCGGGGTGGGCCGCGACCCGGTGGGATATCGCCGCGGTGTTCCCGTGGTTCGCGGGTACCGTCGCCGCCGCCTGCCTCGGCACCGCGGTCGCCGGATTGCGCAGCACCAGGGCGGCCCGCACACCCTAGGGTGGCGACGTGCGCATCAAGCTCGGCAGGCCCGATCTGGCGAACCACTCCGCTCGCTTCGACGTGCCTCCCGCATCGCCGACGAGCCCGCTCACCGTCGCCTGGGGCGGCGTCACGACGCTGCTCCTCGACGACGGCGGCTCGGCGGTGATGACCGACGGATTCTTCTCCCGGCCAAGCCTTCTGACCGTGGCCGCCCGCCCGCTGAGGTCGTCACGCGAACGGATCGACGCCGGACTGTCCCGGCTGGGGGTGGATCGTCTCGAGGCGGTCGTGCCGGTGCACACGCACTACGACCACGCGATGGACTCCGCAGAGGTCGCCCGGCGCACCGGTGCCCGCCTTCTCGGTGGGAGATCGGCCGCCCTCATCGGGCGCGGACACGGGCTCGAACGCGTCGAGGTCGTCGAATCCGGCGAACCCGTCACCGCAGGCACCTACGACATCACGCTGATCGAGGGCAGTCACTGCCCGCCCGATCGCTTCCCCGGCAGCATCACCGCTGCGGTCGTCCCCCCGGCCAGGGCATCGGCGTACCGATGCGGCGAGGCGTGGTCGATGCATGTGCGCCACCGCCCCACCGGACGCGCGCTGCTGATCGTCGGCAGCGCCGGATATGTGCCGGGCGCACTGGCCGGCCTGCGCGCCGAGGTGGTCTACCTGGGCGTAGGCCAACTCGGGCTGCAGCCGCAGAGCTACCTCACCGAATACTGGGCGCAGACGGTCAGGATGGTCGGTGCGCGCCGGGTGGTGCTGACCCACTGGGACGACTTCTTCCGCCCGCTGGACAAGCCGTTGCGCGCGTTGCCTTATGCCGCCGACGATCTCGACGCCTCGATGGCCGTGCTGACCCGGCTGGCCGCCGACGACGATGTCGCACTGCACCTGCCCACGCTGTGGCGGCGCGACGATCCATGGAGCTGACGCTGGCGCTGGTCGCGCTCGTCGCGGTGCTCGCATTCGCGCTCGTCCGGCCACACGGATGGCCCGAGGCCGTCGTCGCGGTGCCCGCGGCAGGAGTGGTCCTCGCCGCCGGTGCGATCTCCTGGCGTGAGGCACTCGGCGAGGTGCTCGAGTTGCTGCCCGTGGTGGGCTTCCTCGCCGCGGTGCTGGTGCTCGCGCGCCTGTGTGACGACGACGGCCTCTTCCACGCGGCCGGCGTGGCGATGGCGCGGGCCACTTCGGGCAGCCAGAACCGGCTGCTGGCTTCGGTGTTCGCCGTTGCCGCCGCGGTCACGGCGATCCTGAGCCTGGACGCCACCGTGGTGCTGCTGACGCCGGTGGTCCTGGCGACCGCCCGTACGCTCGCCGTGCCTGCCAGACCGCACGCCTACGCCACCGCCCATCTGGCCAACAGCGCGTCCCTGCTGCTGCCGGTGTCCAACCTGACGAACCTGCTGGCGTTCAGCGCGGCCGGGTTGACGTTCGTGCACTTCGCAGCGGTAATGACACTGCCCTGGCTTGCTGCCGTCGTCACCGAATTCGTTTTGTTGCGTTGGGTTTTCGCCAACGATCTGGCGGCGAGGCCGCGACAGGACGTGGTCACAGAGCCGATCGAGCTGCCGGTGTTCACCCTCGCCGTCCTCGGCCTGACCCTGGCCGGCTTCGCGGCGACCTCGCTGCTCGGCTTCTCCCCCGCATGGGCCGCGCTGGCCGGGGCGGTGGTGCTGGGGGTGCGCGCCCTCGCCCACCGGCGCACGTCGATCAAGCGGATCGCGGCCGCGGTCGACACCCCGTTCCTGGCCTTCGTGTTGTGCCTGGGCGTCGTCGTCGACGCCGTGATGAGCAACGGGCTGGATCGGCGATGCAGCGGGTGATTCCGGAAGGCAGAGGCCTGCTCGCACTGCTCGGGATCGCCGCCGTGGCCGCGGTGCTGTCCAACGTCGTCAACAACCTGCCCGCCGTGCTGGTGTTGCTGCCGTTGGTGACCGGGGCCGGACCGGCCGCGGTGCTCGCAGTGTTGATCGGGGTGAACGTCGGCCCGAACCTGACCTACATCGGTTCACTGGCGAACCTGTTGTGGCGCGCGGTGGTGCGAAGGGACTCCGGTGACGGGGGCGCCGGTTTCGGCGAGTTCAGCCGCGTCGGGTTGGTGACCACGCCGGCGGTGCTGATCGCGGCGGTCCTCGGTCTGTGGGCGGGGCTCGGAATCTTCGGGGTCCGGTGACCTGTCGGTCTCTAACCCCTGCGCTGCCTGGCGATCTCGGCGAGCACCACGCCTGCGGCCACGGAGGCGTTGAGTGACTCGGTGGGGCCTGCCATCGGGATCGACACCACCGCATCGCAGTTCTCCCGGACCAGCCGGGACAACCCCTTGCCTTCCGAGCCGACCACGACCACGATCGGCCCGGTGCCGTCGATCTCGTCGATCTCGGTGTCCCCGCCGGCGTCGAGTCCGACGATCTGCAGGCCGGAATCGCCCCACTGCTGCAGCGTTCGGTTGAGGTTCGTGGCCCGCGCGACGCGCAGCCTGGCGGCCGCACCCGCACTGGTGCGCCAGGCGACCGCGGTCACCGACGCCGACCTGCGCTGCGGGATGAGCACTCCGTGGCCGCCGAACGCCGCGACCGACCGGATGATGGCACCGAGGTTGCGGGGGTCGGAGATATTGTCCAGCGCCACCAGGAGCGGCTGTGCCGCTTCACTTTTCGCCTGTGCCAGCAGGTCGTCGGGATGCGCGTAGTCGTACGGCGGCACCTGCAGTGCCAGCCCCTGGTGCATACCGTTGGCGGCGATCCGGTCCAGGTCGTGGCGAGGCACCTCGAGGATCGAGATCCCCTTGTCGGCGGCGATCTGCACGGCCTCGGTGAGCCGCTCGTCGGAATCCGCCCCGAGCGCCACATACAGCGCGGTCGCCGGCGCATCGGCACGTAGACACTCCAGCACCGGATTACGACCGAGGACGACCTCGGTGTCGTCGGTCTTCTTGTGCTTGCCCTGCTGCTTGCGGGCGGTCTGGGCGGCCCGCTTGCCCGCCGGATGGTGGGGTCGCTGATGGGCGGGCGGTGTGGCGCCCTTGCCCTCCAACCCGCGCCGGCGGACGCCGCCGGAGCCGACCGTCGGCCCCTTCTTGGTTCCCGATTTCCGTACTGCGCCTCGCCGTTGGGAGTTGCCAGCCATTACTTGTCCGACCCGTCTAGTAGCGACCACTGAGGACCGTCAGCGGTGTCGGTGACCTCGATACCTGCCTCTTTGAGCCGATCGCGGATGGCGTCGGCCTCCGCCCAGTCGCGACGCAACCGGGCTTCCTCACGCCTGCGCACCTCGGCGTGCACGAGCACGTCCACCGCGGCCAGCGCCGCCGACGTCTCGTCGCGCGACTCCCAACGCTCGTCCAGCGGATCCGCGCCGAGGATCCCCATCATCGCCCGGATCGACATCGCGTGGGCGAGCGCGGTGTCGTGGTCACCCGCGTCGAGCGCGCGATTACCCTCGGCGCGGGCGGCATGGACCTCGGCGAGCGCGACCGGCACCGCGAGGTCGTCGTCCAGCGCGGCGCCGAACTTCGGCGTCCACTCACCCGGCACCACCGCGCCGACCCGGCTGCGCACCCGGTGTAGGAAGTCCTCGATACCGGTGTAGGCCTTGGCCGCGTCCTGCAGCGCGTTCTCGGAGAACTCCAACATGGACCGGTAGTGCGCACTGCCCAGGTAGTAACGCAGTTCGGCGGCCCGAACCCGTTGCAGCACAGCCGGTATCGCGAGAACGTTGCCCAACGACTTGCTCATCTTCTCGCCACCCATGGTGACCCAGCCGTTGTGCAGCCAGAACCGCGCGAACCCGTCGCCGGCGGCTTCGGCCTGCGCGATCTCGTTCTCGTGATGCGGGAAGACCAGATCCATTCCGCCCGCGTGGATGTCGAACTCCGCGCCGAGGTAGGCCTGGCACATCGCGACGCACTCGGTGTGCCAGCCCGGACGTCCACGGCCCCACGGTGTCGGCCAGGACGGCTCGCCCGGTTTGGCGCCCTTCCACAACGTGAAGTCGTGCTGGTCGCGCTTGCCCGATGCGACGCCCTCCCCCTGGTGCACGTCGTCGATCCGGTGCCCGGAGAGCTTGCCGTAATCGGGGAGGGAGCCGACGTCGAAGTACACGTCCCCTCCCCCTGTGTAGGCGTGGCCCCGCTCGATC
>Ga0209347_1002131_pt1 | contig 27501 bp, 33 predicted proteins | sample AutmiccommuBRH23_FD_187382 | JGI IMG/M metagenome (GOLD analysis project Ga0209347, IMG submission 187382) | Deep subsurface microbial communities from Mt. Terri, Switzerland - Autotrophic microbial communities BRH/23 (SPAdes) (version 2) | ecosystem: Environmental > Aquatic > Deep subsurface >...
CGAGTCGCCCAACGCGTCCTCGCGCTCACCGCCGCGATCTGGCACAACGACAACCTCGGCCTGTCCATCCGACGCTCACTGACCGCCTACGACCACTGACCCCTTGGAATCATTCATCTAGGGAGCGACGGGAGAAATGCCGTGCCGGGCCAGCTCAGACGCGCCCCCGTCGTGAGCGGTCAATACCCAGATTCCCTCGTCGTGAATGGCGATGGAGTGCTCCCAATGGGCGGCGCGCGATCCGTCTGCCGACACCACGGTCCAGTCGTCGTCGAGCACGGTGGACTCCCCCGTTCCCACCACGAACATGGGCTCAATAGCCAGACACATGCCCGGCTTGACCTTGGGATGACGCCCTCTGGTGCGATAGTTGAGAACTTCTGGCGCTTGGTGCATCGCTGTCCCGATGCCGTGCCCCACGTAGCCCAACAACGGGTGGAGTTGCGCGGCCTCGGCAACGTCTTCGATCGCCCCTGAGACGTCGTCAAGTCGGTCGGCGGTCGCGAGAGCGGCGATCCCCGCCCACAACGACAGCCGGGTCTGCTCGACCAGGTGCTTGTCTTGGCCGCCGCGCTCCTTGCCGACGATCAACGACACGGCCGAGTCGCCGTGCCATCCGTCGATGATCGCGCCGCAGTCAACCGAGACGATGTCGCCGTCCTCAAGAACGCGCGGCCCGGGGATCCCGTGGACCACCTCATCGTTGACCGACACGCAACTCACTGCGGGGAAGCCGTAGTAGCCCAAAAAGTTCGAGGTGGCACCCGCGGCCTCAATCACCCGCCTAGCGGCCGCATCCACGTCAGAGGTAGTCGCCCCGACGACGGCTGCAACCGACGCGGCGGCAAGAGCGTCGGCTACGACTCGTCCCGCGCGGGCCATGACCCGCATTTGGGGCCTGGTCTTGTATTCGATGCCGCGCGCCACGAGCCCCTACCGGACTCGCAGTGCGTCGACCATGCGACGGGTCACGACGTCGACCTCGGCGGTGCCATCCACCTTGACGAGGAGTCCCTGACCGTCGTAGTAGGCCATCACTGGGGCGGTCGAGTCCGCGTAGACGGACAGGCGCTTGCGAATGACGTCTTCAGTGTCATCGGCACGGCCCTCGATCTCTGCGCGCTTGAGAAGCCTCTTCGTCACCTCGTCACTATCCGCAGTGATCTCCACTACGGCATTGAGCGCGACACCGTGGTCGGCGAGCATTGCATCGAGTTCGACGGCCTGCTCCGGGTTTCGCGGATAGCCGTCCAGCACGAACCCTTCCGCAACGTCGTCTTTCGCCAGTCGTTCACGCACCATCGCGTTGGTGACCTCGTCGGGGACGAGTGCACCATGCGACATGTATGCCTGCGCCTTGCGGCCCAGCTCGGTCTCGCGCTTCACGTTGGTGCGAAAGATGTCGCCTGTGGAGATAGCGGGCACGCCGAACGTGTCCGCCAGCCGCGTTGCCTGCGTTCCCTTGCCTGCCCCCGGGGGTCCGACGAGCACCAGACGCATTACTTCAGGAACCCTTCGTAGCGTCGCTGCTCCAACTGAGCCTGAATCCGCTTCACCGTGTCGAGACCCACGCCCACCAGAATCAGGATCGTGACGCCACCCAACGGAATCGACGTGTTGAGGCCGAGGAACACGAGCGCCAACATTGGCAACAAAGCGACGATCGCCAGATAGATGGAACCCGCCGCAGTGATGCGAGAAAGCACGTAGTCGAGGTAGTCGGCCGTCGGCTGTCCGGGTCGAATGCCGGGAATGAAGCCGCCGTACTTCTTCATGTTGTCTGCGACCTCGGTCGGGTTGAACGTGATCGCCGTGTAGAAGTAGGCGAAGAAAACGATCAACAAGATGTAGAACGAGATGTGTAGCGGTGCGTCGGTGCGGGTCACGTTGTTCTGCAGCCAGACCACCCAGCCGGACGGATTATCGCCCGCGAACTGCACGATCACGTAAGGCAACTGCAGCAGCGACGACGCGAAGATCACCGGAATCACGCCGGCCATGTTGATCTTGAGCGGGATGTAGGTCGACGATCCACCGAGCATGCGGCGGCCGACCATGCGCTTCGCATACTGCACCGGAATGCGGCGCTGCGACTGCTCGACGTAGACCACGGCTGCGATGACAGCGAAGATGACGAGCAGGATCACAATGGTGTTGCGCACGCGGTCGGTGCTCTGCCAGATGGTGGTGATGGCGCCTGGGAACGACGAGGCAACCGAGGTGAAGATCAAGAGCGACATGCCGTTGCCGATGCCGCGCTCGGTGATGCGCTCGCCCATCCACATGATGAGTACCGTGCCAGCGGTCATCGTCAGCACCATCGTGGTGATGACGTTCCACGACTGGTCGGGAACGATCTCCGCGGGGCACCCGGGGAAGAACACGCCGTTGCGGGCCATCGTCACGTACGAGGCCGACTGCAAAGCGGCGAACCCCACCGTGATGTAGCGGGTGTACTGCGTCAACTTGGCCTGGCCGTCGGCGCCTTCCTTCTGGAGGGCTTCGAAGCGAGGAATGAGGACGCGCAACAGCTGCACCATGATCGACGCGGTGATGTACGGCATGATGCCGAGCGCGAAGACCGACAGCTGAAGCAACGCTCCGCCGGAGAAGAGGTTGAGGATCTGCAGCGGACCGCCCTCGGCGCTGTTCGTCGAAATACACTGCTGGACGTTGCCGTAGTCAACGCCAGGGGTCGGCACAGCCACACCCAGTCGGTAGATCGCGAGGATCCCGAGAGTGAACAGCAGCTTCTTGCGCAGATCCGGTGTGCGGAATGCACTGAGAAAGCCTGAAAGCATGAATCCTCCGTTAAGGGGGCGTCGCAGGTCCGGCGCTTACCGGACCCGCGACGAGCCTAGCCCTCGTTGACTGTGCCGCCAGCCGCCTCGATCTTGGCCTTGGCGCTGCGCGAAACCGCATCGGCGTCCACAAGGGTCACCTTCACTGCGATATCGCCGTCGCCAAGCACCTTGACGGGCAGGTTGTTGCGGACAGCACCCTTGTCGATCAGGTCGGCCTTGGTCACCTTGCCGCCCTTGGGGAACAACTCGGCCAGTTGGTCGAGATTGACCACCTGGTAACGCACTTTGAAGGGGCTCCTGAAGCCGCGCAACTTCGGGATCCGCATGTGCAGGGGCGTTTGACCGCCCTCGAACGCTACGGGTACCTGGTAGCGAGCGCCAGTTCCCTTGGTACCGCGACCAGCCGTCTTGCCTCGCTTGCCACCCTCACCGCGACCCACGCGGATCTTGGAGGTGTGCGAACCAGCCGCCGGACGCAAGTGGTGCATCTTGAGCGTCGTGACCTTGGGCTGTTCTGCGCTGGGGGTCGCCTTAGCGGCGGCCGACTTTGCAGTGGCCTTCGTGGACGGAGCCGCCGTGGCAGCCTTCGCAGGTGCCTTCTCAGCAGCAGGCTTCTTAGCAGCCGTCGCCTTCGCAGGTGCCTTCTCAGCAGTCGGCTTCTTAGCAGCCGTCGCCTTGGGTGCCTTCTCAGCAGCCGGCTTCTTAGCAGCCGTCGCCTTGGGTGCCTTCTCAGCAGCCGGCTTCTTAGCAGCCGTCGCCTTGGGTGCCTTCTCAGCAGCCGGCTTCTTAGCAGCCGTCGCCTTGGGTGCCTTCTCAGCAGCCGGCTTCTTAGCAGCCGTCGCCTTGGGTGCCTTCTCAGCAGCCGGCTTCTTAGCAGCCGTCGCCTTGGGTGCCTTCTCAGCAGCCGGCTTCTTGGGCGTTGCCTTCTTTTCCTCGGCCATTACTCGACCTCCTCCACGGTCACCAAGTGGCGGACCGCATTGACCATCCCGCGAATCTCGGGACGGTCTTCCTTCACGACAATGTCATTGACACGCTTGAGTCCCAGCGAACGCAGGGTCTCGCGGTGCTGCGGCTTGGTGCCGATTTCTGAACGCTTCTGCGTCACCTTCAAACGAGCCATTACTTCACGCCCGCAGCCTTGGCGCGCAGCATCGCTGCAGGCGCCACGTCTTCGACCGGCAGACCGCGACGTGCGGCGACGGCCTCAGGCAGCTCGAGACGCTTCAACGCGTCCACAGTTGCGTGGACGATGTTGATCGCGTTCGAGGAACCCAGCGACTTCGTCAGCACGTCGTGGATACCAGCACACTCCAGCACTGCACGCACCGGGCCACCGGCGATCACGCCGGTACCGGGCGATGCAGGACGCAGGAATACCACGCCAGCCGCGGCCTCACCCTGCACGATGTGCGGGATGGTGCCCTGAATGCGGGGCACGCGGAAGAACGAACGCTTCGCCTCCTCGACACCCTTGGAGATAGCGGACGGCACCTCCTTGGCCTTTCCGTAGCCGACGCCGACGTTGCCTTCGCCGTCGCCAACCACGACAAGCGCGGTGAAGCTAAAGCGCCGGCCACCCTTGACGACCTTGGAGACGCGGTTGATGGTGACGACGCGCTCAATGAACTTGGACTCGGGCTCGTTGCCACGACGGTTGTTGTCGCGACGCCCGCTGTTGTTATCAGCCATGTCTTTCCTTCGCTCCTCGTCCCGGCTACAGGGCCAGGCCACCCTCTCGGGCGCCGTCGGCCACCGCCGCAACGCGACCGTGGTACTTGTTTCCGCCACGGTCGAACACGACCGCCTCGATGCCTGCAGACTTGGCGCGCTCGGCGACGAGTTGGCCGACCTTGGTGGCCTTGACCGTCTTGTCGCCCTTCATCGCGCGTACATCGACCTCGAGGGTCGACGCCGATACGAGCGTCGTGCCCGCCGTGTCGTCCACAACCTGCGCCACCATGTGACGCGCGGAACGCGTCACCACGAGGCGCGGGCGGACGGACGTGCCGGCGATCTTCTTGCGCAGGCGGAAGTGACGACGCGTACGCGAGATCTTCTTCCCCTTGCCCTTCACCGTGATACCCATTACTTCTTACCCGTCTTTCCGGCCTTGCGGCGAACCAGTTCGCCTGCGTAGCGGACACCCTTGCCCTTGTAAGGCTCGGGCTTGCGAATCTTGCGAATGTTGGCCGCGACTTCGCCCACCTGCTGCTTGTCGATTCCCGACACGGCGAACTTGGTGGGAGATTCCACGACGAACGTGATTCCCTCGGGCGCCGAGACGAAAACCGGGTGCGAGAAACCAAGGGCGAACTCGAGGTCCGTACCCTTCGCCACTACGCGGTAACCGGTGCCAACAATCTCGAGCTTCTTCTCGTAGCCCTCGGTCACACCGGTCACCATGTTGGCAATCAGCGTGCGAGTCAGGCCGTGAAGCGACTTGGAGATGCGCTCATCGTTCGGGCGCTTGACATCGATCACTGCTTCGCCCAATTCGGCGACGATGGGAGACGCCACGGTGTGCTGCAGAGTGCCCTTGGGGCCCTTCACAGTCACGGCAGCGCCGTCGATGGTGACATCCACTCCGGAGGGAACCGGAACGGGGAGCTTGCCAATGCGAGACATAAATCTCTCCTTTCCGGCTACCAGACGTAGGCAACGACTTCGCCGCCCACGCCCTTCTTTTGTGCCTCGCGGTCGGTCAGGAGACCGGAGGAAGTGGACAGAATTGCCACACCGAGTCCACCAAGAACCTTGGGGAGGTTGGTTGACTTCGCGTAAACGCGAAGTCCAGGCTTCGAGATGCGGCGCACCCCCGCGAGCGAACGCTCACGGTTGGGGCCGTACTTCAGAGACAGCGTGAGCGTCTTGCCCACTTCGGCGTCGGCAACTGCCGAGCCATTGATGTATCCCTGCTCCTCGAGGATCTTGGCGATGTTCGCCTTGAGCTTCGAATGGGGCATGGACACCGAGGTGTGGTACGCCATGTTGGCGTTACGCAGCCGCGTCAGCATGTCTGCGATCGGGTCGGTCATTGTCATGAGTGAGTCACTCTTCCTCGTCGTGGTTTCCCGAAGGACCTGCGGCGTAGTGGTTTACCAGCTGCTCTTGGTGATGCCGGGGAGCTCGCCGCGGTGTGCCATTTCGCGGAAGCAGATTCGGCACAGGCCGAACTTGCGGTACACGGAGTGCGGACGTCCGCACTTCTGGCACCGGGTGTAAGCACGCACGGCAAACTTCTGCTTGCGGCCCGCCTTCACCTTGAGGGAGGTCTTCGCCATCGCTACTTCTCCTTGAAGGGGAAGCCCAGCTGCTTGAGCAGCGAGCGACCCTCGTCGTCGTTGGTGGCGGTCGTGACAACAGTAATGTCCATGCCGCGCACCCGGTCAATCTTGTCTTGATCGATCTCGTGGAACATTGACTGCTCCGTGAGGCCAAACGTGTAGTTGCCGTGGCCATCGAACTGCTGAGGGCTCAGACCACGGAAGTCGCGGATACGAGGCAATGCAGTCGAGAGCAGGCGGTCGAGGAACTCCCACATGCGGTCGCCGCGCAGCGTCACGTGCGCGCCGATCGGCTGACCTTCACGCAGCTTGAACTGCGCGATGGACTTGCGGGCCTTCGTCACCTGCGGCTTCTGGCCGGTAATGGCCGTCAGGTCGCGGATGGCACCTTCCATGAGCTTGCTGTCCTTGGCTGCGTCGCCAACACCCATGTTCACGACGACCTTGGTGAGGCCGGGAACCTGGTTGATGTTCGTGTAGCCGAACTGCTCATTGAGCGCAGCAACGATCTCTGCGCGGTACCTCGCCTTGAGGCGAGCCTGGGATGTCGTAGCGGTCGCCATCAGTCGATGTCCTTACCCGAGCGCTTGGCGACGCGTACCCGCTTGGTGCGAGTACGGCCGTCACGCTCGACCTGCACCGCGCGGAAGCCCACGCGAGTGCCCTTCTTGGTCTCCGGGTCAACGAGCATCACGTTGGAGAGATGCAGCGGCGACTCGACGGTGACAATGCCACCCTCCATGTTGTCGCGACGCGTTCCCGGCTTGATGTGACGCTGTACGCGCTGGATGCCTTCGACGACGACACGGTCCTCGTCCCTCAGCACCTCCAGCACGCGGCCCTGCTGGCCACGGTCACGTCCTGCAATGACGACGACGAGGTCGCCCTTCTTGATCTTGGCCATGTCAGATCACCTCCGGAGCAAGCGACACGATCTTCATGAACTTGCGGTCACGCAGCTCGCGACCCACAGGGCCAAAGATGCGCGTCCCGCGAGGGTCCGTGTCCTTGCCCTTGAGAATGACGGCGGCGTTCTCATCGAATTTGATGTATGAACCGTCGGTACGACGGGTCTCCTTGACGGTGCGAACGATCACGGCCTTGACGACTTCACCCTTTTTGACGTTTCCGCCGGGGATTGCATCCTTGACCGTGGCAACGATGACGTCACCGATGCCGGCGTAGCGACGGTGCGATCCGCCGAGAACGCGGATGCAGAGGATCTCCTTGGCACCCGTGTTGTCGGCGACACGCAGTCGCGACTCCTGCTGAATCATGTCTTCTTCTCCTGTCGTCTGGTTCTCGTCGCCGTGAGCGGCGAGCCTGGTCGAACGTTGGTTACTTGGCCTTCTCGAGGATCTCCACCAGGCGCCAGCGCTTAGACGCTGACATCGGGCGGGTCTCCATGATGAGGACGAGGTCGCCGATACCGGCGGTGTTCGTTTCGTCGTGCGCCTTGACCTTCGAGGAACGGCGCAAAACCTTGCCGTAGAGCGCGTGCTTGACGCGGTCTTCGACCTCAACGGTGATGGTCTTCTCCATCTTGTCTGACACGACGTAGCCGCGACGCGTCTTGCGTTGCGCGCGGTGCTCTACGGTCGCCGTAGCGTGCTTTTTGCTCGACATATTTTTACCTCTTGACTTACGACTTAGCCGCGGGAGCGGTGCGGATGCCGAGCTCGCGCTCGCGCAGGATCGTGTAGATGCGCGCGATGTCACGCTTGACGGCCTTGAGCCGCCCGTGGCTTTCCAGTTGGCCGGTGGCCGACTGGAAGCGCAGGTTGAACAACTCAGCTTTTGCCTTCTTGAGTTCCTCTGCGAGGCGCTCGTTCTCCATCGCGTCGAGTTCAATCGGCTCGAGGCCCTTGGTACCGATGGTCATTAGACGTCACCACCCTCACGCTTGATGAAGCGGGTCTTCATAGGGAGCTTGTGTTGCGCGCGGCTCAGTGCCTCGCGAGCAAGATCCTCGGGAACTCCGGCGAGTTCAAACATCACTCGACCGGGCTTGACGTTGGCGATCCACCACTCAGGCGAACCCTTACCGGAACCCATGCGGACTTCGGCAGGCTTCTTGGTCAGCGGGCGGTCGGGGTAGATGTTGATCCACACCTTTCCACCACGCTTGACGTGACGGGTCATGGCAATACGAGCAGCCTCGATCTGACGGTTCGTCACGTATGCAGGCTCGAGAGCCTGGATGCCGTAGTCACCAAACGACACCTCGGTGCCACCGGTAGCCATACCGGACCGGCCGGGGTGGTGCTGCTTGCGGTGCTTCACTCGACGGGGAATCAACATGACTTAGCTCTCCTTCCCAGCTTCGGCCTTGGGGGCCTCAACTGCGACGGGTGCTGCCGCGGCCGCGGGGGCCTCGGCTGCTGCACGGGGGGCTCCGCCGGTGCGGGGACCACGGTCACCCGCGCCACGGTCACTTCCACCGCCGCGAGGTCCACGGTCTCCGCCGCGACCACGCTGCGGAGCACGAGGAGCCTTGGCCTGCTCGGCCGCCCACTCCTTCTCCGTCATGTCGCCCTTGTAGATCCAGACTTTGACGCCGATCTGACCGAAGGTCGTCTTGGCCTCGAAGAATCCGTAGTCGATGTTCGCGCGGAGCGTGTGCAAAGGCACGCGGCCCTCACGATAGAACTCCGAGCGTGACATTTCCGCTCCACCGAGACGGCCGGAGCACTGCACGCGAATTCCCTTGGCGCCGCCGCGAAGGGCCGACTGAATGCCCTTGCGCATGGCGCGACGGAAAGCAACACGTGAAGCCAGCTGCTCGGCGATGCCCTGAGCCACCAACTGGGAGTCGATCTCAGCGTTCTTCACCTCGAGGATGTTGAGCTGGACCTGCTTGCCAGTGAGCTTCTCAAGAGAGGAGCGCAACTTGTCGGCTTCGGCGCCACGGCGACCGATGACGATGCCAGGACGCGCAGTATGAAGGTCGACGCGAACGCGCTCACGAGTGCGCTCGATCTCGACCTTGGACACGCCAGCGCGCTCAAGGTCCTTCTTCATCATGTCGCGAATCTTGACGTCTTCGCCTACATAGTCGCGGTAGCGCTCGCCGACCTTCGTGGAGTCGGCGAACCAACGCGAGCGGTGGTCGGTGGTGATGCCCAGGCGGTAGCCGTGCGGGTTGACCTTCTGACCCATTACTTGGCCCCTTCCTTGACGGGCGCTGCCACTGTCACGCTGATGTGGCTCGTACGCTTGAGAATCTGGTTGGCTCGACCCTGTGCGCGAGGGCGAATGCGCTTCATCGTCGGGCCCTCGTCCACAGTGATCGCGGTGATGACGAGCTCATGCTCGTCAAAACGCTCACTTGCGGCTTCGGCCTTCTGACGGGCGTTCGCGATTGCTGAATCGATGAGCTTGCGGACGTCGATGGCCACCGCCTGCGGCTGGAACTTGAGCGAGGCAGACGCCTCGACCGCGTTCTTACCGCGCACGAGGTTAACCACGCGGCGTGCCTTCTGGGCAGTGGTGCGGAGGTACCGCGTCTGCGCCTTGGCTTCCATGATGATCTACTCCTGTTTGCCGGGCGCCTTAGCGGCGGCCCTTGCGGTCGTCCTTGATGTGGCCCCTGAACGTGCGTGTGGGTGCGAATTCGCCCAGCTTGTGACCGACCATCGACTCGGTGACGAACACCGGGACGTGCTTTCGGCCATCGTGCACGGCAAGCGTGTGACCTAGGAAGTCAGGAGTGATAACACTCCGTCGCGACCAGGTCTTGATGACATTCTTGGTACCGGCTTCATTCTGAACGTCCACCTTCTTCTGAAGGTGGCCATCGATGAAGGGGCCCTTCTTCAAGCTACGAGGCATGTCGATCGCTCCTTAGCGCTTGTTCTTGCCTGTGCGACGACGGCGCACAATGAGCTTGTCGGATTCTTTGTTGGCACTGCGGGTACGGCCCTCAGGCTTACCCCACGGGCTTACTGGGTGACGTCCACCGGACGTCTTGCCCTCGCCACCACCGTGCGGGTGGTCAACCGGGTTCATGACGACACCACGGACGGTCGGGCGCTTGCCCTTCCAGCGCATGCGGCCGGCCTTACCCCAGTTAATGTTCGACTGTTCGGAGTTGCCGACCTCGCCAATCGTGGCGCGGCAACGCGCATCCACGTTGCGAATCTCGCCGGACGGCATACGCAACTGGGCGTAGGGACCATCCTTGGCGACGAGCTGCACCTTTGCTCCTGCCGAACGCGCGATCCTGGCGCCGCCACCGGGGCGAAGCTCGATGGCGTGAATCACGGTACCGACGGGGATGTTGCGCAGCGGCAGGTTGTTGCCAGGCTTGATGTCGGCGTCAGCGCCGGCCTCAATCGAGTCACCCTGCTTCAACTTGTCGGGCGCGACGATGTAGCGCTTCTCGCCGTCCGCGTAGTGCAGGAGCGCAATGCGCGCCGTGCGGTTGGGGTCGTACTCGATGTGAGCAACGGTGGCGGGCACGCCGTCCTTGTCGTGACGACGGAAGTCGATCAGACGGTAGGCGCGCTTGTGTCCACCACCTTGGTGACGGGTGGTGATGCGACCGGTGTTGTTGCGTCCACCCTTCTTGGTGAGCGGGCGCACGAGCGACTTCTCAGGCGTCGAACGAGTCACCTCGACGAAGTCGGCGACAGACGAGCCACGACGGCCCGGGGTCGTCGGCTTGTACTTGCGAATAGCCATGGTTCCTGTCCCTTACCTAACTCGCCTGGCCGCTGAAGATATCAATGGCGCCATCACCGGCAACGGTGACGATCGCTCGCTTGATGTCCTTGCGCTTGCCCAGGCCGAAACGCGTGCGACGCGTCTTGCCCTTGCGGTTGATCGTGTTCACGGACGCGACCTTGACACCAAAGATTTGCTCGACGGCGATCTTGATCTCGGTCTTGTTCGCGCGGGGGTCCACCTCGAAGGTGTACTTGCCCTGGTCCATCAGGCCGTAGCTCTTTTCAGAGACCACAGGCTTGATCAGAATGTCGCGGGGGTCCTTGCCTAGTGCGGTCATATCAGTTCTCCTCCGCCTCGGCCGCGGCCTCGGTCTCGGTGGCGACGGCCTTGACCGAACCACCCTTGACCGGTCCCGCGAGCAACGCCTCAAGGGCGTCAGCGGTGAACACGACGTCTTCGTTCACGAGGACGTCGTACGTATTGATCTGATCAACGGCGACCACGTGAATGCCAGCCGCGTTGCGCAGCGACTTCCACGCCACGTCGTCATTGCGAGTGAGCACCACGAGGGCCGAGCGGCCCGATGTGATGGTCCCGAGTGCGTTGAGCGCGCCCTTGGTCGAGGGCAGGTCGCCAGCGCTGAAACTCTGGAGAACGTGGACTCGGCCAGCGCGTGCCCGGTCGGAGAGGGCACCGCGAAGCGCGGCGGCCTTCATCTTCTTGGGGGTGCGCTGCGAGTAGTCGCGCGGCTGCGGTCCGTGGACCACGCCACCGCCGGTCATCTGAGGAGCGCGGCTGGAGCCCTGACGAGCGCGGCCGGTGCCCTTCTGCTTGAACGGCTTCTTGCCACCACCGGAAACCATGGCGCGCGTCTTGGTAGCGTGCGTGCCCTGGCGGGCGGCGGCGCGCTGCGCGACGACGACCTGGTGGATGAGAGGAATGTTGGTGACGACGTCGAACATGTCGCCGGGCAGGTCAACCGAACCGGACTTCTTGCCCTTGGCGTCGACCACGTCGACGGTCAGCGTGTCAGCCATGGAAATCACGCACCCTTCGCGGCGGAGCGGATGAGAACGACGCCGCCCTTGTTACCGGGCACGGCGCCCTTGATCAGCAGGAAGCCCTTGTCCAGGTCGACGCCCACGACGCGCAGGTTTTGCACCGTCTTGCGGTCATTACCCATGCGACCGGCCATCTTGATGCCCTTGAAGACACGCGACGGCGTCGAAGCGCCACCGATCGAGCCGGGCTTGCGGTGGTTGCGGTGAGCACCGTGGGAAGCGCCGACGCCGTGGAAGCCGTGACGCTTCATCACACCGGCGAAGCCCTTGCCCTTGGTCGTGCCCGTCACGTCGACGAGCTGACCGGTCTCGAACACGTCAGCGGCCATCTCCTGGCCGAGCGTGAACTCGGAAGCGTTGGTGGTGCGCACCTCGGCCACGTGACGGCGAGGCGTCACTCCGGCCTTCTCGAAGTGGCCCTTGAGCGGGTTCGTCACCTTGCGTGGGTCGATGGCGCCGAACGCGAGCTGGATGGCGTCGTAACCGTCCGTCTTCGCGTTGCGCACCTGGGTGATGACGTTGGTGTCAACCTGGATGACAGTCACGGGAACAACGTTCCCTCTGTCATCCCACACCTGCGTCATACCCAGCTTCGTACCCAGCAGCGCCGTGACGGCCCGCTTGGCAGTGGAAGTCGTAGTCATGGTCTATGAGTCCTTTGAGCTTTAGAGCTTGATCTCGATGTTGACGTCCGCAGGCAGGTCGAGACGCATCAGCGAGTCGACAGCCTTCGGTGTCGGGTCCACGATGTCGATGAGGCGCTTGTGGGTGCGCATCTCGAAGTGCTCGCGGGAGTCCTTGTACTTGTGGGGGGAACGGATCACGACGAAGACGTTCTTCTCCGTGGGAAGCGGGACGGGGCCCACTACCGAGGCGCCGGCGCGCGTGACCGTCTCAACGATCTTGCGAGCTGAGGAGTCGATGACCTCATGGTCATAGCTCTTCAGCCGTATGCGGATCTTCTGTCCCGCCATGGCGTTGTCTGCCTTTTCTCTCGTACATCTATGGGCATCTGACCGACCCCCGCGCTCGGGCGTGTCGCTTGGGGCGGCACGCGTGCGACCAGACGATTTCTCGTAGGAGTTGGTCAGATGGTTGGCTGCCTGCAATAGGCAACCGCACTATTGTGCCAGACTTTCCGGCCGAATCACAACCGGGGTCTCAGCACGGGGTCTTGAACCTCTTCACACGGATGCGGGACCCGGCTGGTGGGCCGGGCCCCGCATCGCGGAACCTCGTGAAGAGGGAACTACTTGTTGATCTTGGTGACGGTGCCTGAACCGACGGTGCGGCCACCCTCACGGATCGCGAAGCCCTGACCCTCTTCGAGGGCGATGGGCTGAATCAGTTCGACCGACATCTCGGTGGTGTCGCCAGGCATGACCATCTCGGTGCCCTCAGGCAGCGTGATGACGCCGGTGACGTCCGTGGTGCGGATGTAGAACTGAGGACGGTAGTTCGTGTAGAAGGGGTTGTGACGGCCGCCCTCTTCCTTGTTGAGGATGTAGCACTTGCCCTCAAAGTTGGTGTGCGGCGTCGTCGAGCCAGGAGCAACAACAACCTGGCCGCGCTCGACGTCCTCACGCTTGGTGCCGCGGAGCAGGAGGCCACAGTTCTCGCCGGCCCACGCCTCGTCCATCTGCTTGTGGAACATCTCGATGCCGGTGACCACGGTCTTCTGCGGCGCCCGGATGCCGAGGATCTCGACCTCCGAGTTGATCTTGAGCTTGCCGCGCTCCACCTTGCCGGTGACGACGGTGCCACGACCGGTGATCGTGAAGACGTCCTCGATCGGCATGAGGAAGGGCTTGTCCATGTCACGGATGGGCTCGGGGACGCTCTCGTCCACCGCGTCCATGAGCTCCTGAACCTGGGCAACCGCGTCGGGGTCGCCCTCAAGTGCCTTGAGCGCCGAAACCCGGATGACGGGGACATTGTCGCCGTCGAAGCCCTGCTTCGAGAGAAGCTCACGAACTTCCATCTCCACGAGTTCGAGGAGTTCCTCGTCCGCCGCGGGGATCATGTCGACCTTGTTGAGTGCCACCATCAGGTACGGCACGCCGACCTGCTTCGCGAGCAACACGTGCTCACGCGTCTGGGCCATCGGGCCGTCGGTTGCTGCAACCACCAGGATTGCGCCGTCCATCTGGGCGGCACCGGTGATCATGTTCTTGATGTAGTCCGCGTGCCCGGGTGCGTCGACGTGAGCGTAGTGACGCTTCTCAGTCTCGTACTCGATGTGCGCGATGTTGATCGTGATTCCGCGCTCGCGCTCTTCAGGGGCCTTGTCGATGTCTGCGAAAGGCGTGAAGGGGTTGACCTTGGGGTACTTATCGTGCAGCACCTTCGAGATTGCGGCGGTCAGCGTCGTCTTACCGTGGTCGACGTGACCGATAGTGCCGATGTTCACGTGCGGCTTGGTCCGCTCGAACTTGGCCTTAGCCATGCTGGCTTCCTCCTGTAAATAAGAGACTCGGGTAGTGAATAAGATACGCGCTTGGGCCGGGGGCCGTTGCCGGGGTCGTCTTCCCTACTGGTCGTTATTGTTTCTGATCTTTCGACCGTTGGGACTACTCGCCCCGGGTCTTGGCAATGATTTCCTCGGCAACGTTCCGGGGAACCTCGGCGTAGCTGTCGAACGTCATCGAGTACACGGCACGTCCCTGGGTGCGAGACCGCAGGTCGCCCACGTAGCCGAACATCTCCGACAACGGAACCAAAGAATCAATGACCTTCACGCCCACCGCGTCCGACATCTGTCGGATCTGGCCACGGCGTGAGTTGAGGTCGCCGATGACGTCGCCCATGTAGTCCTCGGGCGTACGGACCTCGACGGCCATGATCGGTTCGAGAAGTGCGGGGTCGGCCTTCTTCGAGGCCTCCTTGAACACCATCGAACCAGCAATCTTGAACGCCATCTCAGACGAGTCAACGTCGTGGTAGGCGCCGTCAACCAGCGTGGCCCTGATGCCCACCACCGGGTATCCCGCTTGGATTCCCAGCTGCATGGCGTCTTGGATGCCAGCATCGATCGACGGGATGTACTCCCTCGGCACGCGGCCGCCGGTCACAGCGTTGACAAACTCGTACTGAAGTTCGGAGTCTGCGGGCAGCGGCTCAAGGTTGATCTGCACCTTGGCGAACTGTCCCGAACCACCGGTCTGCTTCTTGTGGACGTAGTCATACTTCATGACAGCACGGCGGATCGTCTCGCGGTAGGCCACCTGGGGCTTACCCACGTTGGCGTCCACCTTGAACTCGCGCCGCATGCGGTCGACGATGATGTCGAGGTGAAGCTCGCCCATGCCGGAGATGATGGTCTGGCCAGAGTCGATGTCGAGCCTGACGCGGAACGTCGGGTCCTCTTCAGCAAGCTTCTGGATGGCCAGCGACATCTTCTCTTGGTCGCCCTTGGTCTTGGGCTCCACGGCCACGTGAATCACGGGCTCGGGGAACGTCATCGACTCGAGCACAACGGGGTGCTGGGCGTCGCACAGGGTGTCGCCCGTGGTCGTGTCCTTGAGTCCGATGACCGCGTAGATGTGGCCAGCGGTCACGAAGTCGACCGGGTTCTCCTTGTTGGCGTGCATCTGGAAGATCTTCCCGATGCGCTCCTTCTTGTCCTTCGTCGCGTTCAGCAAGGCGGCACCGGAGTCGGCGTGGCCGGAGTACACGCGAATGTACGTGAGGCGACCGAAGAACGGGTGCGTCATGATCTTGAACGCCAGAGCAGCAAAGGGCTCGGTGGCGTCGGCGTGACGCTCCACGACCGTGTCCTCGTCACCGAGGGCGTGACCCTGGATGGCAGGCATGTCCATCGGGTTTGGCAGGTAGTCCACGACCGCGTCGAGCATGGGCTGCACGCCGCGGTTCTTGAACGCCGAGCCACACAGGACGGGGTAGAGCTCGGAGCCGAGCACCATCTTGCGGATGCCCTTCTTGATCTCCGGGATCGTCAACACTTCGCCGCCGAGGTACTTCTCGAGCAGTTCATCGCTCGCGTCAGCAACTGCCTCGAGGAGTTCGGCGCGGTACTGCTCGGCCTTGGCCTGGAGGTTGGCGGGGATCGGCTGGATCTCGTACTTGGCGCCCAGCGTGACGTCACCCTTGGAGTCACCGGGCCACACCTTCGCGTGCATCTCGATGAGATCCACGATGCCGACGAAGTCGCCCTCTGAACCAATCGGGAGCTGTATGACGAGCGGCTTGGCGCCGAGGCGCTTCTTGATGGTCTCTACCGTGAAGTAGAAGTCCGCGCCGATCTTGTCCATCTTGTTGACGAAGCAGATGCGGGGCACGTTGTACTTGTCCGCCTGACGCCACACGGTCTCGGACTGGGGCTCCACGCCCTCCTTGCCGTCGAACACCGCGACCGCGCCGTCGAGGATGCGGAGGTTGCGCTCCACCTCGACGGTGAAGTCCACGTGACCGGGCGTGTCGATGATGTTCAGCTGGGTGTTGTCCCAGAAGCACGTCGTCGCGGCGGACGTGATGGTGATGCCACGCTCCTGCTCCTGTGCCATCCAGTCCATCGTCGCCGCACCATCGTGCACTTCACCGATCTTGTACGTGATGCCCGTGTAGAACAGGATTCGCTCGGTGGTGGTCGTCTTACCGGCATCGATGTGAGCCATGATGCCGAAGTTGCGGACCTTCGTGAGGTCCGTCAGCACGTCCTGTGCCACGAGTGGTTCTCCCTTAAGTGTGTTCTGTCGACGAACTTGGCTTACGAACTACCAGCGGTAGTGCGCGAACGCCTTGTTCGACTCGGCCATCTTGTGCATGTCTTCGCGACGCTTCACCGCGGCACCGAGGCCGTTGGACGCGTCGAGGATCTCGTTCATGAGGCGCTCGGTCATGGTGTTCTCGCGACGCTTGCGCGAGAAGTCCACCAACCAGCGCAGAGCAAGCGCGGTCTGACGCACGGGACGCACGTCCACGGGGACCTGGTAGGTCGCACCGCCGACGCGGCGGGAGCGGACCTCAAGGGCGGGGCGGACGTTTTCGAGCGCACGCTTCAGCAGGACGACGGGGTCCTGGCCACTCTTCTCCTTGACGCCTTCGAGGGCGCCGTACACGATCGACTCGGCGGTCGCCTTCTTGCCGTCGAGCAGCACCTTGTTGATCAGCTGGGTCACGACGGGAGCGCCGAACACCGGGTCAATGATGATGGGGCGCTTAGGCGCCGGTCCTTTGCGAGGCATTACTTCTTCTTCTCCATCTTCGCGCCGTAACGGCTGCGAGCCTGCTTGCGGTTCTTCACGCCCTGGGTGTCGAGCGAGCCGCGCACGATCTTGTAACGCACGCCGGGAAGGTCCTTCACACGACCGCCACGCACGAGCACGATCGAGTGCTCCTGCAAGTTGTGGCCCTCGCCGGGGATGTATGCCGTGACCTCAATGCCCGAGGACAGGCGAACGCGTGCCACCTTGCGCAGAGCCGAGTTCGGCTTCTTGGGCGTGGTCGTATACACGCGCGTGCACACTCCACGGCGCTGCGGGCTGCCCTTAAGGGCTGGCGTCTTGGACTTGGACGCCTTGGGCGAACGCCCCTTGCGCACCAACTGCTGAATCGTAGGCACTGCATCTCCGTCTGTTGAAACTGAACGCTTGTCATGTCGTCGGCCCGACCCCCGCGTCCGGGCGTGTCGCACCTTCTTGGTGACGCCCAGTAGGGCGCGCGTGGGGGCCCGACGACGCGGGCACGAGGATCAACGATACCTGGCGCTACGCCTGCCGTCAAAGCGGATGATCTCCATCCCGTGGGCGCGGCGAGCATGCACCCTCGGGTGTCCATGATACCGGACTCTGCGACGACAAACGAGCCCCCTCTCGAGGCCCCTCACACGTAGCGCTTTTCGCGCGCCTCGCCGCTCTCAGCGGACCGTCTTCCCGCGCGCGTTAGTGAAAGTGAGCGTTGTGGCGCATCACCCAAGCGGTGATTCCCGAGCACGCAATCACTGCGGCTACGGTCCACCACGCAAGAAACGTGACCATGTCGGGCCTCTCTTCGCCTCATCGAAGGTGTTGCCCTCTCTATCGGCCGCTGGGCCGACAGTTTGAGAAAATTGCATGTCCCCTGTATCACTCTTGCGGGTCGGAAAATCGCCGCAGCACGCACAAAGGCCCCCGTCGCTCGTGATGAGCGGCGGGGGCCTTTGTGCGAGTAGTGACTAGTCGCGTGGGAAGTTGAACTCCTCGAGACGCACGGCCTCGCCGGTGCCCTCCGAGAAGAACTGACCGTCCCACTCCTCGTACCCAAACGTCGGGAAGAGGTTGGACTTGGCTTCCTCGGTCGGCTCGACCGTGGCGCCGCGGTAGCGGTGCAGGCCGGTGCCGGCGGGGATGAGCTTTCCGAGGATCACGTTCTCCTTGAGGCCGAGCAGCGGGTCCGACTTGCCGGACAGCGCCGCCTCGGTGAGGACGCGAGTGGTCTCCTGGAACGATGCGGCGGACAGCCACGATTCGGTCGCAAGCGACGCCTTGGTGATACCCATGAGCTCGGGACGGGCCGAGGCGGGCTTGCCGCCCTTGGTGACCGTCTCGCGATTGAGCCGCTCGAAGCGCGCGCGCTCCGCAAGCTCACCCGGAAGCAGGTTGGTCTCGCCGGCCTCAAGCACGGTCACGCGACGCAGCATCTGCCTCACGATGACCTCGATGTGCTTGTCGTGGATCTCCACACCCTGCGAGCGGTATACCTGCTGGACCTCGTCCACCAAGTGCTTCTGGGTGGCACGCGGTCCGAGGATGCGCAACACGTTCTTCGGGTCGACAGCACCAAATACCAGCTGCTGTCCCACCTCGACGTGGTCGCCGTCCTGGACCAGCAGGCGCGAACGCTTGGTGACCGGGTACGCGATCTCTTCATCACCGTTGTCGGGCGTGATGACCAGGCGACGCATGGCCTCCGAGTCGTCGACCTTGAGACGGCCTGCGACCTCCGCGATCGGGGCTTCACCCTTGGGGGTGCGGGCCTCGAACAGCTCTTGGACGCGGGGCAGACCCTGCGTGATGTCCTCCGCAGAGGCGACACCACCAGTGTGGAAGGTACGCATCGTCAACTGCGTGCCGGGCTCACCGATCGACTGGGCCGCGATGATACCCACGGCCTCGCCGATGTCGACGAGCTCACGCGTCGCAAGCGAGCGACCGTAGCAGAGGGCACAGGTGCCCACTCCCGACTCACAGGTGAGGACCGAACGGACCTTGACCTCTTCGACACCCGCTGCGATCAGCGCGTCGATGAGCACGTCACCGGCATCGACACCCGCCTTCGCGAGCACCGTGCCGTCCGCGCCGACCACGTCCGTGGCAATCGTCCGTGCGAACACCGACGTCGCCACGCGCTCGTGCCACTGCGTGTGGCCCTTCGCGTCACGCTCGACGATCGGCATGGTCAGACCACGCTCGGTTCCGCAGTCGTGTTCACGCACGATGACGTCCTGCGACACGTCCACCAAACGTCGGGTCAGGTAACCCGAGTCGGCGGTACGCAGCGCGGTGTCGGCCAGGCCCTTACGGGCACCGTGCGTTGCGATGAAGTACTCGAGAACCGACAGGCCCTCGCGGTAGTTCGACTTGATCGGACGCGGGATGATCTCACCCTTCGGGTTCGACACCAGGCCACGCATTCCGGCGATCTGACGCACCTGCATCCAGTTACCACGAGCACCGGAGCCGACCATCGTCTGCACCGTGTTGTACTTCGGGAAGGACTTGCGCATCTCGACGTCGACCTCGTTGGTCGCACGCGTCCAGATCTCGATGAGCTCCTGACGGCGCTCCGGGTTGGTGATCAGACCGGTTTCGTACTGGTCCTGCACCTTCGCGGCGAGCGTCTCGTAGCGATCGAGGATCTCCTGCTTGTTGGCAGGAGTGGCCACGTCGGTAATGGCAATCGTGACGCCCGAACGGGTCGCCCAGTGGAAGCCGGCCGCCTTCAGAGCGTCGAGCGATGCCGCGACCTCAACCTTCTCGTAGCGCTCCGCCAGAGTGTTGACGATGTCGGCAAGAACCTTCTTGTCGACGTCGCGGTTCACGTACGGGAACGAGATCGGAAGCAGTCCGTTGAAGATCGCGCGACCGAGAGTGGTCTTGAGGCTCATCGCCTCACCCTCCGTCCAGCCATCGGGAGCAACCCAGCTGGCAGGCGGCACAGTGTCGCCGTCGACGCGGAGAGTGATCGCCGTGCCGAGGTCGATGATGCCGGAGTCGAGAGCCATGAGGCCCTCCGCCTCGGAACCGAATGCGAGTCCCTCGCCCTTCGAGCCTTCCTTGAGCAGCGTTAGGTGGTACAGGCCGATGATCATGTCCTGTGAAGGCATGGTCACCGGTCGGCCGTCCGACGGCTTCAGGATGTTGTTGCTCGACAGCATGAGGACGCGGGCCTCGGCCTGCGCCTCGGAGCTCAGCGGCAGGTGAACTGCCATCTGGTCACCGTCGAAGTCGGCGTTGAACGCGGCACACACGAGCGGGTGCAGGTGGATGGCCTTGCCCTCCACGAGCTGAGGCTCGAATGCCTGGATGCCCAGGCGGTGAAGCGTCGGCGCGCGGTTCAGCAGCACCGGGTGCTCGCGGATGACCTCTTCGAGGACGTCCCACACCTCCGGGCGGCTGCGCTCGACCATGCGCTTTGCAGACTTGATGTTCTGCGCGTGGTTGAGCTCCACCAGTCGCTTCATGACGAACGGCTTGAACAGTTCCAGGGCCATCTGCTTGGGCAGACCGCACTGGTGCAGCTTGAGCTGCGGTCCGACCACGATGACCGAACGGCCCGAGTAGTCGACACGCTTGCCGAGCAGGTTCTGACGGAAACGACCCTGCTTGCCCTTGAGCATGTCCGAGATGGACTTGAGGGGACGGTTTCCTGGACCCGTGACCGGGCGACCGCGACGGCCGTTGTCGAACAGCGCGTCCACAGCCTCCTGCAGCATGCGCTTCTCGTTGTTCACGATGATGTCGGGAGCACCGAGATCGAGCAGACGCTTCAGGCGGTTGTTGCGGTTGATGACACGGCGGTACAGGTCATTGAGGTCGGAGGTCGCGAAGCGGCCACCGTCCAACTGCACCATCGGACGCAGGTCCGGAGGGATGACCGGGACCGCGTCCAGGACCATGCCCACCGGGCTGTTCGTCGTCGTCAGGAACGCGTTGACCACCTTGAGGCGCTTGAGCGCGCGCGTCTTGCGCTGGCCCTTGCCGTTGGCGATCGTGTCGCGCAAGCTGTCCGCTTCGGCAGCGAGGTCGAAGTCCTTCAAGCGCTGTTGGATCGCCTGAGCGCCCATCGAGCCCTTGAAGTAGTTGCCGTAGCGGCGCGAGAGTTCGCGGTACAGCAGCTCGTCTCCCTCGAGGTCCTGGACCTTGAGGCCAACGAAACGGTCGAACACCGCGTCGAGACGGTCGATTTCGGCGTCAAAGCGCTTGCGGATGTTAGCCATCTCGCGCTCGGCGCCGTCCTTGACCTTGCGCTTGGCATCGGCCTTGGCGCCCTCAGCCTCGAGCTCGGCAATGTCCTTCTCGAGCTTCTCGGCACGCTCGTTGATGCCGAAGTCGCGCGAGTTGACCAACTGCTTCTTCTCTTGCTCCAGCTCGTTGCGGAGCTGAGGCAGGTCCTCGTGACGACCATCGGCGTCCACTGCGGTGACCATGTAGGCCGCGAAGTAGATGACCTTCTCCAGGTCCTTCGGGGCCAGGTCGAGCAGGTAGCCAAGACGCGACGGCACACCCTTGAAGTACCAGATGTGCGTCACGGGAGCGGCAAGCTCGATGTGACCCATGCGCTCGCGGCGCACCTTGGAGCGGGTCACCTCAACGCCACAACGCTCACAGACGATGCCGCGGTAACGGACACGCTTGTACTTGCCGCAGCTGCATTCCCAGTCGCGGGTCGGGCCAAAGATCTTCTCGCAGAACAAGCCATCCTTCTCGGGCTTGAGCGTGCGGTAGTTGATCGTCTCGGGCTTCTTCACTTCACCGTGTGACCAGCCGCGGATTTCTTCCGCAGTGGCCAGTCCGATGCGCAGGTCGCTAAATTCATTCACGTCGAGCACTAGTGCGACTCCCCTTAAATCTCGTCGACGCTGGAGGCGTCGGGACGGCTGGACAGAGAGATACCGAGCGATTCGGCGGCCTGGTAAGCGTCGTCTTCGGACTCACGCATCTCGACCAATTGGCCTTCAGCGTTGAGCACCTCGACGTTCAGGCACAGCGACTGCATCTCCTTCATGAGCACACGGAAGGACTCTGGAAGCCCTGGCTCCGGAATGTTCTGGCCCTTGACGATGGCCTCGTAGACCTTCACACGACCGATGATGTCGTCAGACTTGATGGTGAGGAGCTCCTGCAGAGCGTAGGCAGCGCCGTACGCCTCGAGGGCCCACACTTCCATCTCACCGAAGCGCTGGCCACCGAACTGCGCCTTACCACCGAGCGGCTGCTGGGTGATCATCGAGTACGGGCCAGTGGAGCGGGCGTGGATCTTGTCGTCCACTAAGTGGTGGAGCTTCAAGATGTACTTGTAGCCCACCGCGATCGGCTCGGGGAACGGCTCACCGGAACGCCCGTCGTACAGGCGGGTCTTTCCGGTCGAGTCGAGCAAGCGGTCGCCGTCGCGGTTCGGAGTGGTCACCGAGCGCAGACCGCTAATGGTCTCCTCGGAGATTCCGTCGAAGACCGGCGTGGCCACGGGCGTGCCGGGCGCGGCCGTGATCGACCCCGCCGGAACGGCCTTGACCCAGTCTTCCTTGACGCCTGACGCGTCCCAACCCTCGTGAGCAACCCACCCCAGGTGGGTCTCGAGGACTTGGCCGACGTTCATACGGCCGGGAACACCGAGCGGGTTCAGGATGACGTCCACCGGGGTGCCATCCGCAAGGAACGGCATGTCCTCCTGCGGCAGGATCGTCGAGATGACGCCCTTATTGCCGTGGCGGCCGGCGAGCTTGTCGCCCTCCTGGATCTTGCGTCGCTGAGCGATGTAGACGCGCACCAACTCGTTGACGCCGGCAGGAAGGTCGTCGCCGTCCTCCTCGGTGAACACGCGGACGCCGATGACGGTGCCCTGCTCGCCGTGGGGAACTTTGAGCGAGGTGTCGCGCACCTCGCGCGCCTTCTCGCCAAAGATGGCGCGCAACAGGCGCTCCTCGGGCGTGAGCTCGGTCTCGCCTTTAGGCGTCACCTTGCCCACGAGGATGTCGCCAGCACGCACCTCGGCGCCGATGCGGACGATGCCGCGTTCGTCGAGGTCGGCCAGCACCTCTTCGGAGGCGTTGGGGATGTCGCGCGTGATCTCTTCCGGACCCAGTTTCGTGTCGCGGGCGTCAACCTCGTGCTCCTCGATGTGAATCGAGGAGAGGGTGTCGTCCTGGACAAGGCGCTGCGACAGGATGATCGCGTCCTCGAAGTTGTGACCTTCCCAGCACATGAACGCCACGAGGACGTTCTTGCCCAGAGCGAGGTCACCCTGATCGGTGGCCGGGCCATCGGCGATGACAGTGCCGAGCTCGAGGCGATCACCCTCGTCTACGATCACGCGCTGGTTGTAGCTGGTGCCCTGGTTCGAACGCTGGAACTTGGCGATGCGGTACGAGCCGGTGGTGCCGTCGTCGTTCGCAACGGCCACCAGGTCGGAGCTGACCTCGGTCACGACGCCGGGGCTGGTAGCCACGACCACGTCACCCGCGTCAACGGCCGCACGGAGTTCCATACCGGTACCGACGAGCGGCGCCTCGGAACGGACGAGCGGCACGGCCTGACGCTGCATGTTCGCGCCCATGAGGGCGCGGTTGGCATCGTCGTGCTCGAGGAACGGGATCAGCGCGGTCGCGACCGACACCATCTGGCGAGGCGACACGTCGATGTAGTCGACGGCCTCCGGAGCCACGAAGTCGACCTCTCCACCCTTGGCGCGCACGAGGACGCGCTCTTCGAGGAAGCCGCGCTTGTCGTCCACCTGGGCGTTGGCCTGGGCGATCACAAAGCGGTCCTCGTCGTCGGCGGTGAGGTAGTCGACCTGGTCGGTGATCTTGCCCTTGAGGACCTTGCGGTACGGGGTCTCGACAAAGCCGAGGGGGTTGATGCGACCGAAGGAAGCGAGCGAACCGATCAGGCCGATGTTCGGGCCTTCAGGGGTCTCGATGGGGCACATGCGGCCGTAGTGCGACGGGTGAACGTCGCGCACGTCCATGCCTGCGCGGTCACGGGACAGACCACCCGGACCAAGCGCCGACAGGCGACGCTTGTGGGTCAGACCCGCGAGCGGGTTGTTCTGGTCCATGAACTGCGACAGCTGCGAGGTTCCGAAGAACTCGCGGATGGCGGCAACCACAGGACGCGTGTTGATCAGGGTCTGCGGCGTGATGGCCTCGACGTCCTGAGTCGTCATGCGCTCGCGGACAACGCGCTCCATGCGGGACAGGCCCGTGCGGATCTGGTTCTGAATCAGCTCGCCCACCGCGCGGATGCGACGGTTGCCGAAGTGGTCGATGTCGTCAGTCTCGACAAAGACCTCGCCGTTAGCGCCCTTGAGCGTCTTGTGACCGGCGTGTGCGGCGGCGATGTACTTGACGGTCGCGACGATGTCGTCGACGCCCAGCACCGAGTCGTTCAGCGGCTTGGCAACGCCCAGCTTCTTGTTGAGCTTGAAGCGGCCCACCTTCGCCAGGTCGTAGCGCTTGGGGTTGAAGTAGAAGTTGTCGAGCAGGTTCTGGCCCGCCTCGACGGTGGGCGGCTCGCCCGGACGCAGCTTGCGGTAGAGATCCACCAGCGCCTCGTCCTGCGTGTGAACCGTGTCCTTCTCAAGGGTCTCGAGCACCGACGGGTAGTCGGCGAATTCCCTCTGGATGTCCTCGTCGGACAGGCCGAGTGCCTTGAGGAACAGGGTCACCGACTGCTTGCGCTTGCGGTCGACGCGGACGCCGACGGCGTCGCGCTTGTCGATCTCGAACTCGAGCCAGGCACCACGGGACGGAATCATCTTCGCCGTGTAGATGTCCTTATCGGACGTCTTGTCCGCCGTGAACTCGAAGTACACGCCAGGCGAGCGAACCAACTGGGACACGACGACACGCTCGGTGCCGTTGATGATGAACGTGCCGCGGGGGCTCATGAGGGGGAAGTCACCCATGAAGACGGTCTGAGACTTGATCTCACCCGTCGTGTTGTTCATGAACTCCGCGGTGACGAAGAGTTGTGCCGCGTAGGTGAAGTCCTTCTCCTTGCACTCCTCCGGAGTGTGACGCGGATCCTCGAAGTAGGGGTCCGAGAAGGACAGGGACATGGTTTGTCCGAAGTCCTCAATCGGGGAGATCTCTTCGAAGATCTCCTGAAGTCCCGCAATCTCCGGCACGTCATTACGACCTGCCTTCCGTGCGGCTTCAATACGGATTTGCCAAGCCTTGTTTCCCAGCAGCCAGTCAAACGACTCGGTCTGCAGCCCGATGAGGTTAGGAACCTCAACTGGCTCAGATACCTGAGCGAATGAAACGCGGCGTGAAACAGGTCGGTTGGCAAAAGCGGAATCGGTGCGCGAGGCAGCCAAGGGGTCGTCCTTCCCATGACGATGGATCGGTTCCGCGTTGCCTGAGCCTCGGCTCCACCGGATCCTGGGGCATCATCACGTGGTCGCGGATACTCGCCAGGTAGGCATCTGAGGGCAGGGCAATAGACAGCGCAACCTCCAACATTAGTCACGGTTGCTGTGTTCGTCAAGCGCGCGCGGACTATAGACGATGCCCGGCCCACTCGTCGAGGCCCGCATCCGCGCGTCTGGGGATGGGGCTCTTTCCACAGTACAGCGGGCACTCGCTCGCAGAGGCTCTGCCCGCGCCCGCTGACTCGCGCGCCCGCTGACTCCCGCGCGCCCGTTCGAACCGGCTGGATCGTCAACGCGCCGGTTTCGGGGCCGTCCACCGCTCCATCGCCGGCGTGTAGTGCTCACCGCCGGTTCGTAGCGTCTGCCCCCCACCATGACATGCCGGATATGAACAGTTCTGACCGCGTAGGCGTCGGACCCGCCGGCAAGGTGCGCTCAGAATCTGCGCGTCGGCTACTTCGCGGTCAGGAGTGTCCCGCCGGCGCGGTCAGGAGTGTCCAGCCGGCGCAGTCAGGGGCGGCGACGGCACAGGCGACGGCATCGCGACGGCACAGGCGACGGCATCGCGGCGGCGCAGGCAAGCGCAGCGGCGGGCCCTCGCGCCACCGGCCTCAGCAACGGAACAGGCCGGGCCACCCGAAGGTGACCCGGCCTGTGCGCGAGTTGCGTGAAGTGCGAACTACTTGAGTTCGACTGTGGCGCCGGCGGACTCGAGCTGAGCCTTGGCCTTCTCGGCGTCTTCCTTCTTGACACCCTCGAGGATCGTCTTGGGAGCCTCGTCGACGAGAGCCTTGGCCTCGCCCAGTCCGAGGGACGTGAGGGCACGCACCTCCTTGATGACCTGGATCTTCTTGTCGCCAACGGTGGCAAGAATGACGTCGAAATCGACCTGCTCTTCGACCTCTTCAGCAGCTGCGGCGGCCGGAGCTGCAGCAGCGGCGGCAACCGGAGCGGCTGCGGTGACGTCGAAGGTCTCTTCGAATGCCTTCACGAACTCGGAGAGCTCGATGAGCGTGAGCTCCTTGAATGCGTCAATGAGCTGCTCGGTGGTGAGCTTCGCCATAATGATGTCCTTTTCTTTGTACCTGCGGGAAGCAGTGTGAGGTGGGGTGCAGCCTTAGGCTGCGGAGTCCTGCTTCTCGCGCAGGGCGTCGACGGTTCGCACCGCCTGAGACAGGGGTGCTTGGAGGAGGTACGCCGCACCAAACAGTGATGCCTTGAAAGCACCTGCTGCCATGGCAAGTAGCACCTCACGAGACTCGAGGCTTGCGAGCTTGAAGAGGTCCGCGGCGGAGAGCAGATTGCCCTCCAGGATGCCGCCCTTGAGGACGAGCTTGTCGCTCTCCTTGGAGAAATCACGAAGACCCTTCGCAGCCTCCACCGGGTCACCGGTGACGAATGCGACGGCCGTGGGACCCACGAAGAGGGATTCGAGGCCCTCTAGGCCGGCATCCTTGGCCGCACGCGCCGCAAGCGTGTTCTTCACGACCGCATAGGTCGCTGTACCGCTGAGGCCCTTGCGCAGCTGCTTGAGCTGAGCAACGGACAAGCCGCGGTACTCGGTGACGTAGACGGCCTGTGCACTACGGAACTGGTCCGCAAGCGCCTTGACTGTCGCCACCTTGTCTGGCGTCGCCATAGTTGTCCTTCCTGTGGTTGACCACCGGGCCTGCTCCACACAATGAAAAAGCCCCGCGCAGGCGGGGCTGGAGCGCCACATCCACACACACGAAGGGCGGCCACATGGGCCGCCCAAAGTCTGCGCGCGAGGCGCCGTCAACTTCTCCTGCGCTGGTCTCCGTTGTTGCGGAACTTCGGCCGTTCCCGGTTTCCCGGGCCCGACGACCGGCGATCTTGGGCGTGGGCCATCATACGGGACGAAGTCGGCGCCGCGCAAGCCTGCGCGTTGACTCATAGGAAACCTCCGCGTAGGTCGATACGTTGCCTCAGATGATTTCCTCCGCTTAGTGGTGCGGGAGCCGGGCTCGGGGCAGGTGTCGGGTTACGCCTGTTTCTATGGAGCTCACGATGAGACAGCGGCAGGCTGTGACGAAGAAGAAAGCACTCGCGTATCGGGGTGCGAAGCGGGCC
>Ga0209347_1002132_pt1 | contig 27485 bp, 28 predicted proteins | sample AutmiccommuBRH23_FD_187382 | JGI IMG/M metagenome (GOLD analysis project Ga0209347, IMG submission 187382) | Deep subsurface microbial communities from Mt. Terri, Switzerland - Autotrophic microbial communities BRH/23 (SPAdes) (version 2) | ecosystem: Environmental > Aquatic > Deep subsurface >...
ATTGCAGTGAAAATCCTTTTTTTGAGGTTTTTTCCTCAAAAAAAGATTGTAACGAAAAGCCCGCCCCGCTTTTTTAGCGGTAACACCCAAATTTTTACTTAATTTTAAATAAAAGTGTAACACTTTAAAAATAACGGAGTCTTTTTAATAGAAATCAGTTTTGAACGTGGCAAATCAAGATATTAACCAACTTATAGAAGGATGTAAAAAGGGCGATGCCAAAGCCCAATTTGCGATGTATAAACTATACTATAAAGCGATGTATAATACGGCTTTCAGAATTTTAAATGATTCTTTTGAAGCGGAAGATGTGATGCAGGAATCGTTTTTATCGGCTTTCACAAAATTGGATTCATTTAGTGAACAGGTTACTTTTGGCGCCTGGCTGAAAAAAATAGTGATCAACAACAGCATTACCGCATTAAGAAAGAATCATAAATTTGAAACGGTTCCGCTTGAAAAAGTTGCCATTTCGGCCGTTGAGGAAGATGTTGCCGATTACCCCGAAGTGAATGTTGGCGAGATTTTAAATAAACTGGCCACCCTAAAAAGCAACTATAAAGTGGCGCTGACCTTAAATTTAATTGAAGGGTACGATTGTGAAGAAATTGCCCAAATTATGGACATCAGTTATGAAAATACACGAACGACCATTTCAAGGGCGAAAAATAAATTAAGACAACTTTTATCTGAGAGTTATGCAAGATAATATGGAAAAAATATTTAAAGAATTGAAAAATCAGTTTGATGTGGAAGAGCCAGATATGGGCCATTTCAACCGATTTGAAGCAAAATTGAACAAAGGCAGAAAGCCTAATATTCTTTTGAAGCTGTGGCCTTTTATTGCTGTTGCGGCATCTGTTATTTTAATTTTTGGCATTTGGCTTGGCGCATCATTTTCAAAACAGGGCATGGAACTGGCAAAAGTCTCTACGAAAATGGGCGAAACCCAAAATTACTTTGTTGCCACCATTGAAAAGGAACTTGCCAGCATTGAAAAGGAAAGAAATCCTGATACTGAAAAAATAATTAATGACGGATTACAGCAATTAAACAAACTGGAAAAACAGTATGAGACCCTCACTTTTGAGCTCAAAGAAAGTACGGAAGACAAAAGAATTATATACGCAATGATCTCAAATTTTCAACAGCGCATTGAAATTTTACAAAGCTTATTGATTCAAATAGAAGATGTTAAACAATTAAAAATACAAAATAATGAAAAATTCAGCTAAACTATTGCTTCTTTTTTTACTGATTCCGTTGGCTATTTTTGCTTCAGAAAAAAAAGGAAAATACACCAAAAACAAAACGATTTCCAAAGAGTTTAAAGTAAGCAAAGACGCCACTTTAAACGTATCAAACAAATACGGAAATATTGATATTGTCACTTGGAACGAAAACAAAATAGAAGTCATTGTTAAAATTACGACCAACGGCGATGATGAAGACAAAGTTAAAAAGCGTTTGGAGGAAATTACGGTTGATTTTAATGCAAATTCCTCCAATGTTTCGGCAAAAACGATGATTGATAAAGCTGCAACAACCTGGAATTTTTGGGGAAACAAAAATAATGTGACTATGGAAATTAATTACCTGATTAAAATGCCCATTACCAATAATGTGAATTTAAGCAATGATTACGGCGGAATTAACCTGAACAAACTGGAAGGAAAAGCAACCATTAATTGTGATTACGGCAAATTAAATATTGGTGAATTGTTAAATGCATCAAACAGCATTAATATCGATTACACCAACAATTCCACTATTTCTTATATGAAAAACGGTACTGTAAACGCTGATTATTCAACGCTGAGAATTGAAAAAGCAGGAAATATTGAGTTAAATGCCGACTATTCCCAAATCTCTTTTGGAAAAGTTGAACGCTTAAATTATACCTGCGATTACGGAAGCTTAAAAATTGGAAATGCCGAAAATATGACTGGAACAAGCGATTATATGAATTTAACTGTTGATAAATTGCTTGAATCCGGCACATTTAATTTGGATTATGGTTCCTTTAAAGTTCAAGAATTGGGTCAACATTTGAAAAAATTAAACATTCAATCGTCCTATACCCACGTAAAACTTGGTTTGCATCCAAATGCATCTTTTGATATTACGGCAGCCTTAAGTTATACCGGATTTAAACGCGGAGCTGGCTTTACCTTCAACAAGGAAATTGAAAAACCCACTTCAAAATATTACGAGGGTTATTACAATTCGCCAAATTCAGGCAAGCAAATTTCAATAAAATCGAGTTACGGAAGCATTTCTTTTAACAACAACTAAAAACAAAACGATGAAAACACTGATCAGCATTTTAACATTATTAATTGTCAGCGCAAACCTCAACGCGCAAGTATTTACAAAAAAAATTACGGGCAATGCGAACATAAAAACGGAAAACAGAAGCGTTTCCGATTACGATAAAATAAGTGTTGCAGGTTCATTTGACGTAAAATTGGTCAAAGGAAAAGAAGGCGCTATTTCCATTATTGCCGATGAAAATTTAATGGAATACATTGAAACGGAAGTCGAAAGTGGCCATTTAAAAATTCAGCCAAAAAAAGGCTATCAACTAAGTTCAACCAAAACAATTTTAATCACGGTTCCTTTTGAAATGGTCGATGCTATTTCATTGGCGGGATCAGGAAATGTAAGTTCAACTGATGTGCTAAACGCTGCGGATTTAAATTTAAATCTGGCAGGATCTGGCGGAGTGGATTTACCGGTTTCCATCAAAAATTTAAATGCACATATTGCAGGTTCGGGAAACATCAAATTAGCAGGAAATGCTGATGTTCTTAAATGTGAAATAGCGGGTTCCGGAAACTTAAATGGAGATGAATTGAAAGCAACCGCTACCCATGCAAATATTGCCGGATCGGGGAATGTGAAAGTCCATGCGGTTTCTGAAATTCACGCCAAAATTGTTGGATCGGGTGATGTTATTTATACCGGAAATCCTGGGATTGAAAAATTAAAATCTGTGGGATCAGGAACGATTAAGAAGAAAGATTAATTCCTGGAAAACAAAAAGTTAATAAGGCTGTCTGATAAGTGAAGAATTCCTAAACTTTTTAGACAGCCACTTTTATAAATTATTAATTCCCATTTATTGGAGGTGGTCCATCAGGTATATTTGATTTATAAACTTCATTCCCTTTACGTTCTAAATATTCTGCCTTAACTTTCTCCACAAGTTCTGGGTTTTCAAAAAGATCAACCATAGTCATCGCCATTGCCTTTGACGCATAGTTCATGCCTTTATGGCCAATACTCATTCCTCCGCAAGCAACTACTGCCCAAGAATGCCAAGGGGTATCTTTAGGAGCTGTGGTTACACTTAAATTAATGTTTGGCACATTCCAACTTACATCCCCAACATCAGTTGAGCCGCCTCCAGGATTTTCTTTTGTTTCTTCAAGAGGTTTAATGTCACTGTCCATTCCCACTTGCTCTTTTCCCGTTGTTTCCTGAATTTTTTTAGCAAAAGCTATTTCTTCCTCTGTATATTTAATTGAACCTAAAAGGTCTAGATTTGCTTGCATAATTTTTCCGCCTTCACGGTTTATTAAAACCTCGTAAATTCCAGAGATAAGTGATACTTTATAATCTACATTTGCCATAATTGCGGCGCCTTCCGCCATTTTCATAACACGCTCATATACGGGCATCAATCCTGATCGTTTATTATCTCTCACTCGCATCCATAATCGCGCGTAATCAGGCACAACATTTACCACTTGTCCGCCATCTTGAATGTGATAATGCATTCTAACCGTTGGCTTCACATGTTCTCTATAATAATTAATTCCTGTGGTATAAAGTTCTAATGCGTCCGATGCGCTTCTTCCATTCCATGGGTCTGCTGAAGCATGAGCGGCTTGCCCATAAAATTCTACTTTAAAATCAACCAGCGCTAAAGAACTTTGAACATCCGCTTTCATTTCAGCGGCCGGATGCCAACTTACATTAACATCAACATCATTCCATAATCCTTCACGAACCATCCATATTTTTCCGAAATATTTTTCTTCACTTGGCGTCCCAAAAAACTTAACTGTCCCCTTAATTTTTCCGCTTTCAATCAATTCTTTAACCGCAATTGCAGCACCCAAACTTGCAGCGCCAAATAAATTGTGTCCACAACCATGTCCCGCATCACCATCTTTAAGAGGATTTTTTGTAGGTTGCACTTTTTGGGAAAGACCCGGCAATGCGTCAAATTCGCCTAAAACACTTATAACCGGGCTTCCTGAGCCATATGTCGCCACAAAAGCCGTAGGAATTCCGGCAACGCCTCGTTCAACTTTAAATCCTTGTTTCTCAGCATAATCTGCTAATATTTTTGAAGATTTTGTTTCTTCAAAAGCTGTTTCGGCCAAAGCCCAAATTTCATCGCTAATTTTTATTAGATTGGCTTCATGCTTTTCAACAGATGCCATAATAGCTTGTTTTGTTATACTCATTTGGTTTTGCGCAAATGTAGTTGAGACACCAAAACAAAATAGAAGAATCAATAATAATTTAAATCTCATAATATTATTTTTTTTAGATTTTAAATATATTAAAAAAAAATTAACATTCAGAAATATTAAAACACCTATCCAAACCTAAATTAACCAAAACACTTTATTTCTTTAAAATAAAATTTTCAGATTTTGTTTTTCGAAACATAAAATACAAACCGATCAAAATAAGCGGAATGCTTAAAACCTGTCCGGTATTGAGTCCGAACATCCAATTTTCGCCACCTTCAACCTGTTTTTCCTTGAAAAATTCAACAAAAAACCGAACCGACCAAAGCAATGCAAAAAACAATCCGAAAAGGTAGCCTGATTTCTTCATTTTATCGGTTTTCCAATAAATGAACCAAAGCAGGATAAAGACAAAAAGGTAGCCAACTGCTTCGTACAATTGTGATGGATGGCGCGGGAAATCTTCCCCTAATTTTCTAAATATAAAACCGTAATCCGAATTTGTTGGTTTTCCGATAATTTCAGAATTCATCAAATTCCCCAAACGTATAAAAACACCTGCTATGGCAACAGGGATGACAATTCTGTCCAAAATAAACAAGATTGGTTTTTTCAACACATTTTTACTGTAAAAGTACATCGCGGTAATAATTCCGATGGCCGCACCGTGACTTGCCAAACCGGCGTAACCCGTAAATTCAAATTTTGGCGAGAAACGGAAAGGAAGCAATACTTCCAAAGGTTTTTTAAAGAAAAATTCAGGTTCATAGAACAGAAAATGTCCTATTCTTGCGCCCAGAAGCGTTGCAACAATGGTATAAATAAACAATGAATCCAATTTTTCAATAGGAATATTGTCATTGATAAATATCTTTTTCATCAGATATAATCCCAGCATAAAGGCAATTACAAACATTAAACTGTAGTACCTGACAGCAAATGAGCCAATTTTAAAAATTTCAGGTGAAGGATTCCAATCTATTTGTAGCAGTATCATAATTGTTTTGTTGTTTATGCATTAAACTGTTTATTTGTTGTGTTGTTTATTTGCACAACTTTTAACTTTTAACTTTTAACTTTTAACTTTTTTTACGGAACCGGATCGTGTCCATGACCGCCCCAAGGATTGCAGCTGGCAATTCTTTTCAAAGATAACCATCCTCCTTTAAAAATTCCATGCTTTTTTAGCGCTTCCAATGTATATTGAGAACAGGTTGGTGAATACCTGCAACTTGGCGGTAAAAAAGGCGAAATGGCAGCCTGGTAAAACCGCACCAGCCAAATAAATGGAATCGCCAATATTTTAGTGATTGTTTTCAACTTAATTTACAGAAAATGTGGTTCCTTCTTTTCCGTCTTTAAGCTGAATTCCCATCACAGCGAGTTCATCGCGAATTTTGTCGGAAAGTGCCCAATCCCTGTTGTCACGCGCCTCTTTACGCATTTTAATCAACATTTCAACAACACCGTTTAATTTATCGCAGGCATTTTCTTCTGAATTGTTTTGCAAACCCAAAACATCAAAAACAAAAGTGTTCATCGTGTTTTTAAGCTCTTCTATATCTGCCGCCGAAATGGTTTCCTTTTTTTCAAGCAATAAATTCACGTATTTTACGGCTTCAAATAAATTGGCAATCAACACCGGACTGTTAAAATCATCGTTCATTGCATCGTAACAACGTTGTTTCCATTCGCCAATATTGATGGAGGAAACTTTGCCTACTTCAATGTTTTCAAGGTTATTTAAGGCTTCCATCAGTTTAATATAACCTTTTTCAGCAGCTTCCAACGCATCATTGGAGAAATCCAACACGCTTCGATAATGCGCCTGCATCATAAAAAATCGTGTGGCACTCGGAGAAAATGCTTTGCTCAAAATCTTGTTTTCGCCCGTAAAAATTTCATTGGGCAAAATATAATTCCCGGTTGATTTTGCCATTTTTTGTCCGTTCAAAATCAGCATATTCGCATGCATCCAATAATTCACCGGATTCACCTTATTTTTTACTTTTGATTGCGCAATTTCACATTCGTGATGCGGAAATTTTAAGTCCATTCCACCGCCGTGAATGTCAAAAGTTTCGCCCAAATATTTAGTGCTCATGGCGGTGCATTCCAAATGCCAGCCGGGAAAACCTTCTCCCCAAGGCGAAGGCCAGCGCATAATATGTTTTTCTTCCGCTCTTTTCCAAAGGGCAAAATCCTGCGGATTCTTCTTTTCCGATTGTCCGTCCAACTCTCGTGTGTTATGAACAGATTCTTCTATATTTCTGCCTGAAAGAATGCCGTAATGTTCTGTTTCATTGTATTTTAACACATCAAAATACACAGATCCATTTACTTCATAGGCCATTCCTTTGGCTAAAATATCTTTAATAATTTCAATTTGCTCAACGATATGTCCGGTTGCGGTTGGCTCAATGCTCGGCGGCAAATTGTTGATTTTTTGGAGTGTTTCGTGAAAATCGACCGTATAGCGCTGCACCACTTCCATCGGCTCAATTTTTTCTATTCGCGCTTTTTTGGCAATTCGGTCTTCGCCTTCATCGGCATCATTTTCCAAATGCCCGGCATCGGTAATATTGCGCACATAACGCACTTTATAACCCAACTGTTTTAAATAACGGAACACCAAATCAAACGACATAAAAGTTCGCACATTTCCCAAATGCACATTGCTGTAAACTGTTGGTCCGCACACGTACATGCCAACATTTCCTTCAACAATGGGTTTGAAAATTTCTTTAGATTTACTTAAAGAATTGTATATTTTGAGCTGATTTGTTTTGTATAATTCCATTAAAATTTCCTTAATTTAAAAGCGTAAATATACTAAAAATCCTGAACGCAAATTGTATGGATGATGAATAATGAAAAATGGATGATGATGAATGTTGAATGTTGAATGATGAATTGTAATTTTTTTTAAATTGCTAATTGTTAATTGTTGAATTTATATTTTGCCATTTCACTATTCAATTTCTAAACAGGGATCAAAACATTATTTGAAGTGTGACGATTTTATCGAGATAAATAATATAAATTTACCGCGAATTTTGATTCCAACTAAGCAGAAAACATTCATGTACAATTTGTCCGCCGTAAAAAATAATGTTTGCATTGTTATTCCCTGCTATAATGAAGAAAAAGGCTTGGCGATTCAGGAATACAGCCATTTTATGGAAGAAAATCCGGCGGTATTAATTTGTTTTGTCAATGACGGTTCTTCAGACAATACGCTTTCAATTCTCGAAGGTTTAAAAACGCAATTTCCAAAACAGGTCGTTGTTCATTCCTACATTAAAAATATGGGGAAAGCCGAAGCCATAAGAAGTGGTTTTCACTATTGCAATTATCATCATAATTTCGATTATGTTGCTTACTTGGATGCCGATTTGGCAACTTCGCTGGAAGAATGCTTGGCGATGACCAGCTTCTTAAATGCAAACATCAATTTTGTTTTTGGCTCGAGAATACAAAGAATCGGCGCTGTGATTGAGCGAAACACCTACCGATTTTTTATCGGCAGAATCATCGCCACCGTGATATCTTATATTTTAAAATTAAATGTTTACGACACGCAGTGCGGCTGTAAAATTTTCTCCAAAGAATTGGCTACAGTTATTTTTAAGGATGCTTTTGTATCCAAATGGCTGTTTGATGTGGAGATTTTTGACAGAATCATTAAGTTTTACGGAAGAGACAAGGTCTTGGAAAAAATGCTGGAAGTGCCATTGTTAAGATGGGTAGACAGAGGAGATTCAAAAGTTAAAGCAAGCTATTTTGTAAAATTATGGATTGATTTATTCAGAATCCATAAAATTGTCAATTCAAAAAAATAATTCAGACCATTAATAAACGCTTCTAAAAATGGACTTAAAAAAGGATAAAAACACCTCGTTTTATTTGTTTATTTCTGTGATTGTCATTGCGGTTTTCCGATTGATCCTTACGGCTGCAATTCCATTGCTGGACAAAACAGAATCACGCTATGGCGAAATTGCCAGAATGATGTACGAAACCAAAAACTGGGTGGTTTTGCAAATAGACTACGGAATTCCGTTTTGGGCAAAACCTCCATTGTCAACCTGGCTTTCTGCTTTAAGTTTTGAAATTTTTGGCGTGAGCGAATTTGCTGTACGATTTCCTTCCTTTTTATTGGCTATTGTTTTGCTGATTATTCTCGGAAAACTGGCAAAAAAAGAAGGCGTTTCCTATTATTTGCCTGCTTTTATTTTGTTGACCATGCCCGAATTTTTAATTCACACCGGCGTTGTTTCCACCGATAGCGCATTGGCTTTTAGCATTGCGCTGATTATGATTTCTTTTTGGAAAGCGATGCAACTTGAAAAATATTCCTTTTGGAATTATCTTTTTTTTATTGCACTTGGATTGGGTTTTTTGGCAAAAGGACCCATCATTTTGGTGTTAACGGTTCCTCCTATTTTTCTTTGGATATTGCTTCAAAAAGTATCGCTTAAAACCATTTATTTGAAATTGCCTTGGTTTACCGGAATTTTAATTACCGCAGTCATTTCTATTCCCTGGTATATTTTGGCAGAACAACGATCGCCCGGATTTCTGGATTATTTTATCGTAGGTGAACATTTTAACCGATTTCTGGTTCCGGGCTGGAAAGGCGATTTATATGGCAGCGGGCATTCACAGCCTCTTGGGATGATTTGGGTGTTTTTGCTTGCTTTTGCGTTTCCCTGGATCCAAATTGTGTTGTATAAAATTTGGAAAGAAAGAAGAACAATTTTTAAGGACAACTATGTTTCTTATTTGGTGTTTTGGCTGTTTATGACACCTTTATTTTTTACGATTTCAAAAAATATTTTACACACGTATATTCTTCCAGTGACCATTCCTATTGCTCTTTTAATGGTGCATTGGTGGAAAGATTATGAAAAGAAAAAAACTGTTTTGGTCGTTGGTTCCATTTTCCCGGCAGTAGCCATTTTGTTGTTTTTTGGCGCTTTTTTAACCGGTAAACTGGATTTTTATATGAATTCCGACAAATATCTTATCGAAAATCAACAAATCGATTTTAACAAAAATGAAGCACTTTATTATTGGAAAGGCAAATCCTATTCCGGACAATTTTATTCTGACGGAAAAGCAAAAACGATTACCAATACCAAGGAATTGGATTCCGTTATGGGAATTACCGGCAAGTCCTTTTTGGTGGTGACAAACAAAAAAATAAAAGACATTCCTTCAGAATACAAAGCGCAAATGAAACTTATGGATTCCAATTTTAAATCTTCCATTTATTTATTGAAACTTGAATAAACATCATTTAACGACAAAATATCGTAAAATTTACATAATTTTATTTGAAATATTTTTTTCGCTAAAATATTTTAAATTTAAAACCGGATTTTGAACATTAATGAATACACAAAAAAAGTCATCCAAAAATTAAAATCAATGCCATTTAAAGCTGCTGATGAATTACTAAAATTGGCTCAAAAATAATGAAATACGAATTTACCATTATTGTCCCTGTTTACAATGAAGAGGACAATTTAAAACGCGTGGAACAGGAACTTTCCAATTATATAAAAATAGCCTCGAAAAAAACAAATATTCTATTTGTAAATGACGGAAGCAAGGACAATAGCCAACAATTGATAGAAGAAATTTGCGCCAAGAATACCGATTTTTCTTATATTTCATTTGAAAAAAATTGTGGATTAAGCGCTGCCATCGCTGCAGGATTTAAACATGTGGATGCAGCATTTGTTGGATATATCGATTCCGATTTGCAAACTGCACCCGAAGATTTTAATTTGTTGTTGGAGCATATTGGCGACTATGATTTGGTTACAGGCGTCAGAACCGGAAGAAAAGATGCATTCGTAAAAAATATGTCGTCCACAATTGCCAACGTAATCAGACGTGCTTTTACTGATGATGGAATGGACGATACCGGCTGTCCGCTCAAAGTCATCAAAACGGAATATGCCAAAAATATTCCGATGTTTAATGGATTGCACCGTTTTTTGCCTGCGATGATTTTATTGCAAAATGGCAAAATAAAACAAATTCCTGTGCAACATTTTCCAAGAATTGCCGGTGTGGCAAAATATGGATTGTGGAACCGATTGGTTGGTCCGCTCATCGATTGTTTTGCGTATTTATGGATGAAGAAAAAATACTTGAATTATAAAATAGCTAAAAAAAGCTAATGAGCAACTGGATTATTTACGGTATCGGATTTTTGGCACAGCTGATATTTTCGGGCAGACTTATATTGCAATGGATTTTATCAGAAAAAAGCAAAAAAGTGCTGACGCCTTCCATTTTTTGGAAATTGAGTTTATTTGCCTCCTTTCTTTTATTTGTATACGGATATTTGCGCGAAGATTTCGCCATTATGTTGGGCCAGGCGCTTACCTATTTCATTTATATCCGAAATTTGCAACTGCAGGGCGAATGGAAAAAAGCACCAATATGGATGCGAGTTTTTTTGTGGATTTTTCCATTGCTTATTGTGATTTATTATTTCAACAACAATTCTTATGATTTGGCCAAGTTGCTGAAAAACGAAAACATTCCGCTTTGGTTGTTGGTTTTAGGAATTATTGCACAAACTGTTTTTGCGCTTCGTTTTGTGTACCAATGGATTTATTCTGAAAAAAATAAAGAATCGGTATTGCCTTTCGGATTTTGGCTGTTGAGTTTTATTGGCTCCATATTGATTTTAATTTACGCCATCATTAGAAGAGATCCCGTATTGTTTGTTGGTCATGTGATGGGCTCGGTCATTTATTTCAGAAACCTTGCTTTATTAAAAAAAGAAAATTCAAATCATTTTAAAAAGGAAACTATAAATGATTAAAATATTTGAAAAATATCCGTTAGTCCTATTGTCGGTTGTTGTTTTGCTCATGCTCCTGATTCATTTGGAAGTGCCAAACATCACCATTATGGAAGCCCGAAATTTTATTACGGCACGAGAAATGGTCCAGGATAATCATTGGTTATTAACCACCATGAATGGAGAAGCCCGTTATCAAAAACCGCCTTTACCAACTTGGTTAACGGCAATTTCAGGGTTAATTTTTGGTATAAATAATGTTTTTGCTTTAAGGCTACCGGCGGCATTGATGGTTTTATTTTCGGCTATTTGCATTTATTATGTATCCTTAAAATTAATGCTTTCTAAAATTCAAAGCATCAATAACAGTTTAATTTTAGTGACTTCTTTTTATATTTTCGCCATTATTATTGAAGCGCCTTGGGATATTTTTGCCCACGGATTTATGCTTGCCGGACTCTATTTTTTGTTTCTCTTTTTTGAAGAAAAATTGTTGCTTTGGAAAAACGCTTTATTGGCCGCCTTTTTTGTTGGATTGTCTGTAATGAGTAAAGGGCCGGTTTCAATGTATGCCGTATTTTTGCCATTTTTGATTTCCTACGCAATGGTTTTTAAATTTAAAGATTTCAAAACAAAATTTCTGCCACTTATGGGTTTTGTATTATTATTATTGATTATTGGCGGCTGGTGGTTTGCTTATGTAAGACTTGCCGATCCTGAAGCATTTTTGAAAATTGCCACAAAAGAAACTGAAAATTGGAGCAACTACAACATTAAACCATTTTATTACTATTGGAACTTTTTTATCCAATCGGGTTTATGGGCAATTCCGGCTTTCATAAGCTTGCTGTATCCTTATTTGATCAAGCGTGTTGCACATAAAAAAGCCTATCAATTCTCTTTTTGGTGGACGATTATTGCGGTAATTTTATTGTCGTTGATTCCCGAAAAAAAAGCACGTTATTTGGTTCCGGCCTTGATTCCGCTGGCGATAAATACAGGATTTTATATTCAATATTTATGCAACAATTTTTCTGAATTAAAACGAAAAACAGAAACAATTCCGGTTTATTTCAATTTCGGATTGATTGCCGTTATAAGCCTCTCCTTTCCATTTGCAATGTTCTTTTTGTTGAAAGACGGGCTGCAAAATCACCTTTTTAGTTATGCATTAACTTCAGTGGCTACACTTTTAATAGGAATTTTATTGATTAGAAATTTGTATGTCAAAAAATTTCATAATGTATTTTATTTAACCATTTTGTTTGTGGTTTCTTTAGCGACGTTTGGATTGCCGTTGTCAAAAAGTCTTACTAAAAATGAAGCTTATAAATCCATTAATGCCTTGCATCAATTTGAAGAAAAAGAACATATTATCATTTATTCCATAGGAGAAACGACTCCGGAATTGCTTTGGGATTATAATGGAATTATCAAAAATATTTATAAAAATAAGTCTTTAGAAATACCTGCTGATCAAAATTTTGGCTTGCTGCTTATGCCTAAAGATGTTGAAATTGTGACCTCTAAATTAGAACAAGATTATAATTTTAGGCTCATTGAAACATATAATTTAAATTTTGGTTCAAAAAGCAAAGAACGATTGATCAGAGAATTTTATTTAGTTTCGAAAAAACCGTACTTTTAACCTTTACAATAAACACAGAGAAAATCAAAATTCAAACATTTATGAAAACACTTACCAATATTGATAAAGCAGCTTATTTATTTTTAATCGCCATATTCGGATTGGGAATTTACTTTGCAAAAACAGATCTTACCTTTTTTGATGAAGTTTACACTCGGGAAGATGGACTCATTGAATTTGCATCCGCTATATTTCTATTGGCTTCAAGTTTGCTTTTGCTTTTTCGATTTTTCAAACTTTTTAAACACAAAGAATTGTTCTGGAAAATTGGCGTTTTAGGTTTATCCATTGTTTTCTTTTTTGGTGCTGGAGAAGAAATCTCTTGGGGACAGCGTATTTTAAATGTGGAATCTTCCCAATATTTTATTGAAAACAATGCGCAAGGAGAAACCAATTTACACAATTTGGTGGTTGGCGAAACCAAAATAAACAAGTTAATTTTTAGTCAGATTTTAACGGGTGTTTTGGTTATTTATTTAATTATTACACCTTTTTTGTACAGAATGTTTGGGTGGATTAAAAACTTGGCCAACAAATTTGCAGTGCCAATTGTGCAATGGCATCATACTATTGCCTTTTTAATTGGAACAGTATTGCTATTATTTATAACATCGACCAGAAAGTGGGAAATTTATGAGTTTGCTTTCAGTGTTATTTTCTTGCTGATATTTATAAATCCTTTCAACAAAGAAATTTACAAGGCTAAGCGATAAACTTTTTTAAAAATGCTTTAAAAAGAGCATAAAACAAAGTGCCATAAATAAGTCCGATGAGCATTCCAGTTAAAATATCCAATGGAAAATGGACGCCTAAATAAATACGGCTATAAGAAACCACTATTGCCCAAATAACAAGAACGGGAAATAAATAGCTCAATTTTCTTCTTAAAAGCAGCCCGAAAAATACTGCTAAGGCCATTGAATTGGAGGCATGTGCTGAAAAATAGCCAAACAAACCGCCACAACGCCCGCCCACCAATCGTATTAAATCGGCAATATTTTCATTGTGGCAAGGACGCAATCGTTTAAATCCATATTTAAATAAATTTCCGGTTTGGTCTGCTGCAGTAATCAGCAAGACAACAAAAAGAACTGCAATAAAAGTTTTCTTTAATCCGAATTGTTTGTAGGTAAAAAAAAGCAACAACAAATACAATGGAATGGCACTGAATTTATTTGACATAAACAGCCAAAAACCATCCCATTGGGTTGCTCCTAAATTATTTAGGTAAATGAGCAATTCAATGTCTTTTTCAATAAGTTGGTCTATCATTGCATTGCGTTAATTATTCATCAATTAATTGGCTATTTCAACCAATTCCAATTCAAACACCAAATTGGTATCTGGCGGAATCACATTTCCGGCACCTTGCGCACCGTAACCTAAATGAAAAGGCACAAACAGTATCGCTTTGTCGCCTATTCTCATTTTTTGCAAACCTTCCTTAAATCCAGCTATTAAGCGAGCATCCGGTCCGTAAATGGTGGTAAAAGGTGCATAACCGTTCTGTTTGTCTCTTGCTTCATCATACGTTCCGTAAGCCATCGCAACTTCTTTATAACTGGTGTCAAAAAGTCTACCATCCGTAAAATAACCCGCATAATTTACTTTTACATTACTGCCTTTTGGAGGAAATGCGCCATTTTTTGATTCAATAATCACCAATTTTAATCCGGAATCCAAAAAAGGCGCTTCATCTAAATAAGTGGTTATTTTTGCCAAGGTAGCCGCTTTGGCTTGTTGAATTTTTTCTTCTTTCTCTTTGATCGCTTTCTGGTACTTATCATAATACGCAGTAAAAGCCATTTGCGCATCAAATTTTTTGGCGACTTTTCCAATAGTGATAATTTCAATATTTCTGATGGTGTCATTTTGCATAATGGAATCTACCACCGCCTGTCCTGCAACCACATTTCCAAACACGGTATGCTTGTCGTCTAACCAGGAAGTTTCTTTGTGGGTGATAAAAAACTGGCTTCCGTTTGTGGCCGGACCCGAATTTGCCATCGATAAAATACCTGCTTTGTCATGTTTCAACAAAAGATTTCCCAAGCTGTCTTTAGGGAATTCATCACTAAATTTATATCCGGGATCACCTTCTCCTGTGCCCAAAGGATCACCGCTTTGAATCATAAAATCCTTAATGACCCTATGAAAAATAATGCCATTGTAATACTTTTTTCCTTTTTTTGCGCCAACAACATACGGATTTGTACCCATAGCCAACGAAACAAAATTAGCCACTGTTACAGGCGTTTTTTCAAATTCGAGTTTTAACAAAATGTCCCCTTTGTTGGTTTCCATATTTGCGTATAAACCATCACCCAAGTCGGCATATTTAGTTGGTTTACAAGAAATTACAAATAATGACAATGCGATTATTATGATTTTAGCTTTCATTTGAGTTATATTTTTTTATATGGGCACACAATATTTTAAATTTGGTTAAAAGTTGCACTCTGCCTAAGGTTTACAAACAGTTTTTTTTGTTTATTTTATATGTAAATATAATTTGTTTGTTTATACAATCACCAAATTAATTTTATAATTTAAACTGTATGCTACAAATAATTAAAATGCCCTTTTAAACATATTGCAGTTAAAAGGGCATTTTATTTGTTTATGTTTTGCAAATCAACAATGCAAAACGGGTAAATTATTATTTTTTAACTTCCAGCAATTCAACCTCAAAAATTAAAGTTGCAAATGGTTTAATTGGTCCGCCTTCACGTGGTGTTGCGCCGTATGCCAAATCTTGAGGAATAAAAAATTTGTATTTTGAACCAACACTCATTAATTGAAGTCCTTCGGTCCATCCTTTAATAACTCTGTTTACTGGAAATTCTGCTGGCTCTTTTCTCTCAACCGAACTATCGAATACAGTACCATCAATTAAAGTTCCGTGATAATGAACTTTTACCGTTGAAGTTTCTGAAGGTTTTTCACCTTTTCCTTCTTTTAACACAATGTATTGCAAGCCGCTTGCAGTAACCTGAACGCCACTGGCTGTTTTATTTGCTTCTAAAAATTTAACACCTTCAGCCTTTACATCAGCAAATTCAGTTTCCATTTGTTTTTCCATCTCTTCTTGTTGTTTTTTCATAGCTTCTTCTTGCTTTTTTTGAAAAAACGCTCTTAAGATTGGTTCTGTATTTTCAACCGTAATTAGAATGTTTGTAGAATCCAATCCATTCATAACACCTTGAATAAATAGTTCTTTGCTAATTTCAGGGAAATTGGCCTTTAATTTACTTGAGATGTCTATTCCTAAGGCATAGCTCACCGTATCCACTTCTGTTTTTAATGATTTTTGAGAGGCTCCTTTATTGTTACAGGACACCATTGTTGAAATTAGGGTAATTACTGCTAAAATTTTAATTGCTTTCATTTTTTCTTATTGATTTTAATTAATTGAACTTTATATATTAATGGTTGATTTATTTCTATTTTATTGTCATCTCCCAGATATCCAAACACTTTATGCGATGGAAAGAGAAAAGTTACCTCATCTCCGGCGCCCATCAGTTTTAATCCGTTTCTCAAGCCTTCAATGATTTCCTGTTTGTCAATGATATAGGTTTGTTCGCCTATTTCTTCGGCACTGTAAATTGGGGTATTATGAATATCATAGACTGCAAATGTATAAAAAACTTGGTCTCCAATTTCAGGTAAATTTCTTATGGCGTTTTTTTGATTAAAGGTGTACCAAAATCCATTTGGAGAAGCTAGATATTCTGTAAGTGAATCCTTTTCCATGAAAGCGGCAAAAGCTTTTTCTTCGTTTTCGTTCATTGTTTTATTGAACATCACAGATTCCTTTAAAAAAGTGCTCGTTTTTCTTAAAACAGGTTTACGCGGGATGGGGTTTACGCATGAAACCATCAAAATTAGAAAAATATAAAGAAAATAATTATTCTTCATAAGAAGTTAGCAATTCATTTTTAAACTTAGGTATGATATTTAAAAACTTTGTAATGGTATCTTCCAGCGAAAGTTCCGATCTTCCTCCAGCAGCATTGTCGTGCCCACCGCCGTTAAAATGCTTTCTGGCAAATTTATTAACTGAAAAACTTCCTTTTGACCTAAAAGAAATCTTTATCAATTTTTGTTCAACATCTTCTATAAAAATAGCGGCGAAAATAACATCTTCAACCGATAATCCATAATTCACAATGCCTTCTGTGTCCCCTTTTTGAAAATCAAATTCATCCAATTCGGCCTGTGATAAAGCAATATAAGCTGTTTTCAGTTCGGGTAAAACCACTAAATTGGTTAAAGCTTTTCCTAAAAGCTGCAAACTGCCATACGAATTGGTATCGTAAACATTGTTATAAATTTTGGCATTGTCTGCCCCTTTATCAATTAAATTGGCAACAATTCTGTGAGTTTCACTGGTGGTTGAAGGAAAACGAAATGAGCCTGTGTCAGTCATAATTCCGGTGTAAATACAGGTCGCTATATCTTTATCAATCACTTCAACATCATCTAACTTTTCTAAATAATGATAAACCATTTGGCACGTAGAGCAAATGGAAGTATCTGAAAATATGTATTTTGCAAAATCCTCGGGTTGCTGGTGATGGTCTATCATCATAAAAATGCCTGCAAATTCCTTCAAGGTATTTTGCATATCGTCTCCTACCCTGTTTAGGGCGTTAAAATCCAATATAAAAATAACGGAAGCTTCTTCAATGGCTTTTTTTGCTTGCCTGTTTTGCATATCAAATTTCAAGACTTCTTTTGAACCCGGCAGCCATTTTAAAAAATTAGGATAATCATTTGGTGACACAACAGTTGGGCGATGTCCCATTTTTATCAAATAGTGATACATCGCCAAACTAGCGCCAATGGCATCACCATCGGGGTTTTTATGCGGAACGATTACTACATTTTGAGGTGTCGCTAACAACGCTTTTATTTCCTTGATATCACTTTTGTTCATAAGGGTGCAAATATACGAAATTATAGTATATTTCATTTCAATTACAAATGTACATTTGTTGAAATTGTATTTATGATGATTTTAGTATTATGTATTGAATATTCATACTGATTTTTGCCTTATAAGTATTTAAAAATAAATTCATTACCAAAATTATTGGTTGAAAAATATAAATATTATTGCGTTGTTTAATTTTAAAATGTAAAAATGAACTATTTTAAATCGATTTTAATCCTGTTATTACTTGTTTCTTCTTGCAAAACGAAAGAAAAACATAATAACAATAAGCTTGTCTCAAACAAAACCAACACTGATTTTGTCATTGCATTTGGTTCCTGCAACAACCAAACATTATCGAATCCGTTTTGGGCCGAAATTGAACAAAACAAGCCGAATGTATGGATTTGGGGTGGTGATATTATTTACACCGATACCTACGATATGGCCTTTATGGCTGAAAACTACCTAATTCAAAAAAATAATGCTGATTATGCCGATTTTACTAAAAAAGTGGATGTGCTTGGCACTTGGGATGATCACGATTATGGTTTAAATGACGGTGGTGCTGAATATTCAAAAAAAGCCGAAGCGCAACAATTGTTTTTAGACTTTCTTGATGTTTCCAAAAATGATGTTCGCAGAAAACAGGAAGGTGTCTATTTCGCCAAAGATTATAGTGTGAACGACAAAACCATAAAGATCATTTTATTGGACACGCGCTATTTCAGAACCGCATTAACTCCCGATAATGAAACCAAAAAACGGTACAATCCCAATGTATATGGTGAAGGAACCATGTTGGGTGAAATGCAGTGGGAATGGCTTAAAAACGAACTCCAAAACTCAAAAGCAGCCTACAATATTATTGTGAGCAGCATTCAGTTTTTATCGGATGAGCACGGATTTGAAGCTTGGGGAAATATACCGCACGAAGCTGATAAACTGGTAAACCTCCTTAAATCAAGCAAAGCAAAAAACGCCATCATACTTTCCGGAGATCGGCATATTTCTGAAATTTCAAAAAAGGAAATCGACGGATTGCCCTATCCGCTCATCGATTTTACTTCGAGCGGACTTACACATTCCTACACTGCTTTTAAAGGCGAACCAAACAAATACCGTTTGGGACATGTGGTTTCAAAAAAGAGTTTTGGGCTTTTGAAATTTGATTTTAAAACCAATGCTGTTACCATGGAAATTAAGGGCGAAAACAATGTGATTTATGAAACCTATTTACAAAACTATGAGTAATTTAACTACTTCATTCAGAAAATAGTATCTTTGCGCCGATTTTATAAATTAAAGACAATTAAAAATGGCAACAAACAGAACGTTTACCATGTTGAAACCCGACTCCGTAGAAAAAGGATATATTGGGGCAATCTTGGAAAAAATTAATGCTGCAGGATTTAGGATTGCAGCCATGAAAATGACACAAATGACCGTTTCCGATGCAAAAGCATTTTATGCTGTTCACAGCGAACGTCCATTTTATGGAGAATTGGTTGAATTTATGTCGAGCGGGCCAATTGTAGCCGCTATCTTAGAAAAAAACAATGCGGTTGAAGATTTTCGCGTATTGATTGGCGCAACCAATCCTGCCGATGCTGCTGAAGGCACCATCCGTAAATTATATGCTTCTTCTATGGGAGAAAATGCAGTTCACGGTTCAGACAGTGATGAAAATGCAGCCATTGAAGGCGCTTTCCATTTTTCTGGCAGAGAAATATTTTAATTAGAATTGGGTAATAAATATTGAAACTTTCAATATTTAATATTTAACTTTTAATATCAAAAAAAAATCCATCCGTCAATTGACGGATGGATTTTTTTTATCAGCTTAACATAATTTTTGAAATAAGTTCTTCTCCCAGCTCTTCATTCATCATTTTGATGATTTTTTCTTTGCCGTAGCTCAATTCTTCTCGCAATACCGAAGATTTCAATTTCACCACCAATGTTTTTCCGTTTAATGCAACTTTGCTGGTATAAGAAACAACGCCATTTCCCATCAATTTTGCCCACGCTTCTTCCACAGAAATCTGGTTCATGCCTTTGGTCAGTTTATTTTCTTTGATCACATCTTTCATCAAATCTTCCATTGATTGAAATTCATTAAATCGTTTGGCCATTATAGTTGAAATATTTTATAAGGTTGGTTTGTTTTTTTTACCACATCTTCAGTGCGTTGTTTGTGTGTATCGCTGATAAATAGCTGTCCGAATTCATCATTATTGACCAATTTAATCAACTGCTCCACTCTTAAATCATCTAATTTGTCAAAAATATCATCCAACAATAAAATGGGTTTTATGTTCGACTGCGATTTAATAAAATCGAATTGCGCCAGTTTTAAGGCAATTAAATACGATTTTTGCTGTCCTTGCGACCCGAATTTCTTAATGGGATAGCCATCTATTTCAAACGCCAAATCGTCTTTGTGAATTCCGGCGCTTGTATATTGAAGCACTCTGTCACGCTCCACATTTTGTTCGAACAATTCCATAAAATTTGCTTCATTCAACTGCGTTTTATACACCAAATTCACTTGTTCTTTGCTGGAAGAAATTGCTGCATAGCGTTCCCTTAAAATGGGAATAAAAGCTTCCAGAAATTCGGTTCTCTTTTTAAAAATAACAGTTCCGTAAGATTCCAGTTGCTCATTGTACACTTTTAAATTGAGCGCATCAAATGTGCGGTTTGCCGCAAAATACTTCAACAAAGAATTTCGTTGCGTCAGCACTTTATTGTATTTAATAACAGACTGCAAATACAATTTATCGGATTGCGAAATCACATTGTCCATAAATTTCCGTCGTGTATCGCTTCCTTCCACAATTAAATCGCTGTCGCCCGGAGAAATAATCACCAAAGGCAAATAGCCAATATGTTCCGAAAATTTTTCATAAGCCTTGCCGTTGCGTTTTACCACTTTTTTATTTCCGCGCTTTAAACTGCAGACAACACTTTCACTTTTGTCGTTAATTTGATAAGCGCCTTCAATCATAAAAAAGTCTTCAGAATGCTTAATATTTTGCGTAGCCGCCGGATTGAAGTAACTTTTTGCAAAAGACAGGTAATAAATGGCATCCAAAACAGTTGTTTTTCCAACACCGTTATTCCCCACAAAACAATTAATTTTTTCCTGAAAATCAAATGTTTGAGACTCGAAATTTTTGAAATTTACCAGTGTTATTTTTTGTAAATGCATCTATTTTTTTTGAAAGTTTAAAATTATTGAAAATAAATGAAAATTTAGGCACAAATGCATTTTTACTTTCCAATTAAAAATTCTATTTTTGCGCCTACAAATTTCTAAGAAATGGCAACATACAAAAAGACAGGAAGTAAAATTAAAGATGCTCAAAAAAATATTGAAGATAATTCAACTACCGCTGAAGTTTTCAACACTTTAGACCAAACGGCTTCAAAATCTGAGCAATTTATTCAAAAAAATCAAACCATCATTTTTATAGTAATTGGTCTTATAGTCGCTTCCATCTTGGGCTATTTGGCTTATCAAAAATACGTGAAAGCGCCTAAAGAAAAAGAAGCCGCAAATGAATTGGCATTTCCAAAAGCTTATTTTGACAATGCCATAAACAATAATGTGGCAGCAGACTCATTATTTACCTTAGCTTTAAAAGGAGCCGACGGAAAATACGGTTTTGTTGATATTGCTGATGAGTACAGCGGTACAAAAGCAGGGAATTTGGCCAATTATTATGCCGGAATTTCTTACCTGAGATTAAAACAATATAAAGAAGCTATTGATTATTTAGAAGATTTTTCATCAAAAGATGAATTGTTGGGCCCAATTGCAAAAGGTGCTATTGGTGATGCTTTTGCCGATATCAATCAGCCAAAAGACGCTTTTGACTATTATATGAAAGCTGCCAACTTAAAAGACAATAATTTTTCAACGCCGCTTTTTCTTTTCAAAGCAGGAAATACAGCGATAGAATTGGAGAATTATTCAAAAGCTTTAGAATTGTTCGAAAAAATTAAAAATGATTATCCTACTGCTGTTGAGGCCAATAACATTGACATTTATATCAATAAAGCTGCCTTTGCATCAAAAAAATAAGATAAATGGCTACAACTAATTTATCTGATTATGATAAAACAGCAATCCCAAACGCGAAGAACTTTCGGTTTGGGATTGTTGTTTCTGAATGGAATCCAGACATTACCGAAAACTTGTATCTGGGCGCTGAACAAGCCTTGCTTGAAAACGGAACGCTAAAAGAAAACATTGTTCGCTGGAACGTTCCCGGAAGTTTTGAGCTTATTTTTGGCTGTAAACATATGCTGAAAACCGAAGATGTAAATGCCGTTATCGCCATTGGAAATGTAATTCAGGGAGAAACAAAGCATTTCGATTTTGTTTGTGAAGGCGTTACACAAGGCATTAAAGACCTGAACATTAAATACGATGTTCCTGTTATTTTTTGTTTGCTGACCGACAATACCAAACAACAATCCATCGACCGTTCCGGAGGAATACATGGCAACAAAGGCGTTGAATGTGCCATTGCAGCAATAAAAATGGCTGCGTTAACAACGTTTTAACACGCTAATTATCCACAAAACTTGACCACCTCTTTTTAATTCAGTAATTTTGATTTTTACTGATTAATTTAATTTTATGTTTGGTAAATTATTTAAGCCTCAATCGCATTATGTTTTTAATTATAAGCCTCGTTATTATGATGAGCGTAAGGAACGTTTGCGAAATTTGGAAAAGAAATATCACAATCCTGAAGGAAGCGGAACCGAAATTTCTAAAATAAACCTTTCAAAAAATAATTTAAGAAACGATTGGGTAAAAAATAAAAGAAGTGCTACAGACCGGTCTACAAATTTAAGACTTGCCATAATTATCGCTATTTTAGTGGGCATTGCTGCCTATATTTTAGGATTACATACCTTATTTTAATGCCCGATATCATACAGTTATTACCCGATCACGTTGCAAATCAAATTGCGGCAGGTGAAGTTGTTCAAAGACCCGCATCTGTTGTAAAAGAGTTGATGGAAAACGCCATTGATGCAGAAGCCACCAACATAAAACTGATTGTGAGGGAAGCCGGAAAAACACTTATTCAGGTTATTGATAACGGAAAAGGAATGAGCCAAACCGATGCGCGTTTGAGCTTTGAACGACACGCCACTTCAAAAATAAAAAAGGCTGAAGATTTATTCAATCTGCACACCAAAGGATTTCGGGGAGAAGCTTTGGCTTCCATTGCCGCCATTGCGCACGTGGAATTACGGACAAAACAGGAAGAACAGCAGCTGGGTTCGTGCTTAAAAATTGAAGGAAGCACTTTGATATCTCAAGAAAATATTTCAACGCCCACAGGAACATCCGTTGCGGTGAAAAATTTGTTTTACAACATTCCTGCCCGAAGAAATTTCTTAAAATCGAACACCATTGAAACGCGTCATATTGTGAACGAATTTCAACGCGTGGCCTTGGCGCATCCAAACATTGCATTTTCGTTTTATCACAATGAAAATGAAGTTTATAATTTAGCCACCGGCAATTTACGCCAACGCATTGTGGCTATTTTGGGCAAAAAAACAAATGAAAAATTGGTGCCTATTCATGAGATTACCGATTTGGTGGAAATTAAAGGTTTTGTCACCAAACCAGAATTTGCAAAACGAAAAAGAGACGAGCAATTCTTTTTTGTGAACGATCGTTTTATAAAAAATTCCTATCTAAATCACGCCGTTTCAAGCGCTTTTGAAAACTTATTGTCGGGTGGCCATTTTCCAACCTACTTTTTATATTTAACCGTGCCAACCAACAGCATCGACATCAATATTCATCCGACCAAAACGGAAATAAAATTTGATGACGAGAAAACGCTTTACGCCATTTTGCGGTCTGCCGTAAAACATAGTTTGGGACAATACAATGTTGGGCCTATCCTGGATTTTGACCGTGATGCAACGCTTGACACGCCGTATCATTTAAAAGATAAAAGTTTGCCAAACCCAAGGGTGACGGTGAATCAGGATTTTAATCCGTTTAAATCCGAAGAACAAAAATCCATTCAATTTCCTTATCACAGAGAAAAAAACAGGGAATGGGAAAGTTTGTATAACGGACTCGACAGCACTGGCATCGATTTTAAATCGGAAACCGTTGATCCCGGTTTGTTTTCAGAAGAAAAAGAGAACAGCAAAACCTATCAGGTCCATAAAAAATACATCGTCAGCAGCATTAAATCGGGTATTGTTTATATCAATCAGCAATTGGCGCACCAACGCATTTTATACGAAGAATTTTTAGCAAATATCACCGTTAAAGATGCTATGAGCCAACAGTTGCTGTTTCCTTTGGAATTATCGTTCAACAAAACAGATATCGCCTTGATCAAAGAGATAAAAACCGAATTGGAAAGCATCGGTTTTTTGTTTGGAGAAATTTCAAACGACACGCTGGTGGTGATGGGAATGCCCGTAAATATTATTGAAAGTCAAATTCCGAACATTATTGAACATTTGCTGGAAGACATCAAAAATGACATTCCAAACACAAGTTTTAGCCAGGTTGACATTATGGCAAAAAGCCTGTCGAAAAGTTTGGCGATAAAAACAGGAACAAAACTTGACCTAAAAGAGCAAGAAGATATTGTAAATAAACTATTTTTGTGCAAACAACCGGATAATTCGCCATTTGGAAAAAGAACCTTTATCACGGTAAATATTGATGAAATTGATAAAAAATTTAACAATTAACCATTGTTGAAAAAATAAATTTATGGGAAGAATCACAGATGCTGTCAAACATATCATAATTTTAAACGTAATATTATTTATTGCGCCACAATTAATGCCCAATTTAAATTTGCAGAGCTTATTTGCTTTGTATTTTCCAGAAAATGAAAAATTCGGTTTTTGGCAATTTTTAACGCATATGTTTATGCATGGCGGATTTAGCCATATCCTTTTTAATATGTATGGTTTGTGGGCATTTGGAACGCCTTTAGAGCAAATGTGGGGAAGAAACAAATTTATATTCTTCTATCTTTCTGCAGGTTTGGGTGCAGGCGCCATTTACACTTTGGTGAATTATTACCAATTCAATTCGGTATATGACCAATTGGTGAGCATTGGTTTAACAAGTGCAGATATTCAAAGTATTTTAAATACGGGAAGTTACAATCCGCAAATATTGGAAACAATTTCGGGCGATAAACTTTCAGAGTTTTATGCCACTTACCACACGCCTGCCGTTGGTGCATCTGGCGCTGTTTACGGAATTTTGGTGGCATTTGGCATGGCTTTTCCAAATGCAAAATTGGCATTGATATTTTTCCCGGTGCCTATCGCTGCAAAATATTTTATACCGGTAATTATTTTGGGAGATTTATTCTTTGGAATCACAAAATATTCAGTTGGGAATGTGGCACATTTCGCCCACGTAGGCGGTGCTTTAATCGGATTTATAATCGCTTGGTTCTGGAAACGGAACCAATTTAAACAATGGAACTAAATTGAGCTTCATCAACGACATAAAACAAGCTTTTAACAAAGCCAACATTGTTGAAAAAATAATTTACATCAACGTATTTTTATTTTTTGTAACTTTTTTGCTTACTGACTTTGTCATTAATTGGTTTGCGTTGCCGGCTGGTTTTGATGATTTTTTACACAAACCCTGGACCCTAATTTCCTATGCGTTTATTCATCAGGGTTTCTTTCATGTGTTGTCGAACTTGTTGGTTTTATACTATCTTGGAAACTTATTTTTAAATTTTTATTCCAGAAAACAATTTTTAAATTGTTACTTTTCAGGAGCTTTTTTTGGCGGAATTATTTTTTTAGGATACTATTCTTTCATCGATAAATCGGATGCCGGTGCATTGGCAGGTGCCTCTGCGGCCGTAACAGCTGTTTTTATTGCCATCGCAACCAGAATTCCTCGTTACGCCTTGCAATTGCGTTTTGTTGGCAGTGTTGAATTGTGGGTAATGGCAGCAATTTGGGTGGTTTTAAGCATCCTGCAAATTGCAAGTCCGGAAAAAGGTAGCGCTATTTCGCATTTAAGCGGCGCTGTTTTTGGTTTTATGTATGCCAAACAATTGGAAAAAGGAAACGATATCGGGAAATGGTTTGAAAGTATTACTGATTTTTTTACAAATTCCTTCAGCACAAAAAAATCAGGTCCTTTAAAAACTGTTTATAAATCAGGTAAAAAAAGTTCGTCTGAAGAAGTTTCAAAGACAAAACAACGAAAAATAAATGATATCTTAGACAAGATCAGCAAATCGGGTTATGAAAGTTTGTCACAAGACGAAAAAGACTTTTTATTTAGATCCGGAAAAGAATAAACTATGAAACGAGCATAACAAATTTTGATACACACAGAAATGATTAATAGCGAACAGCATCTGTACTAATAAAAATAAAATATAAACAGATGAAACGAGCATTACAAATTTTGATACACATAGAAATGATTAATAGCGAACAGCATCTGTACCAATAAAAATAAAATATAAACAGATGAAACGAGCATTACAAATTTTGATACACATAGAAATGATTAATAGCGAACAGCATCTGTACCAATAAAAATAAAATATAAACAGATGAAACGAGCATTACAAATTTTGATACACACAGAAATGATTAATAGCGAACCTGCCTGTCCGGCATGCAGGCTGCATCTGTACCAATAAAAAATAAAAGATAAACAGATGAAAAATTTAGCACTTATCGATAAATTTATTTTTATCCTGAATTCAATTTTCGCTACTTTGCTTCTTTTATCGTATCTAAATTATTACGTTTCCCCAAATACCATATCATTTTTTGCATTGATTAGCTTACTAATTCCTGTTTTGATAGTCATAAATATACTATTTGCGGCCTACTGGCTCATCAGGTTAAAAAAACAAATATTTCTCTCTTTATTTGTATTGGCAATTGGATATCAGTATATTACAAAATTTTACACTTTTAGTGAAAAAGAAGCTGTAGCAACAGATGATGTGAAGATCATGAGCTATAACGTAAGAATGTTCAATCTTTACAATTGGATTGACGAAAAAAATGTGGATGAAAAAATATATGAATTCATCAATGCCAAGGAACCGGATATTTTATGTATTCAAGAATATCATTCTTCCTTAAAAAAGGGATTAAAATATCCGTATGAGTACGTAAAAATAAGCAATGAAAACAACCATTTTGGCCATGCTATTTTATCAAAATTTAAAATCATCAATTCAGGTTCCCTAAATTTTTCAAATTCCGGCAACAATGCCATTTTTGCTGATATTATCAGAAATCGCGACACCATACGTGTATATAATATTCATCTTGAAAGCCTAAATATAAGTCCAAAAGAAGATTATTTCACCCAAGAAAATTCAGAAAAATTTAGAAGAAGGGTTGAAAAGGCTTTTAAAATTCAGGAAAATCAGGCCATTTTAATTGCAGACCATATAAAAAAAACCAATTTAAAAACCATTATTTGCGGTGATTTTAACAACACTGCTTTTTCTTGGGTTTATCATCATTTGAAAAAAGGAAAAAATGACGCTTTTGAAGTAGCCGGAA
>Ga0209347_1002133_pt1 | contig 27448 bp, 27 predicted proteins | sample AutmiccommuBRH23_FD_187382 | JGI IMG/M metagenome (GOLD analysis project Ga0209347, IMG submission 187382) | Deep subsurface microbial communities from Mt. Terri, Switzerland - Autotrophic microbial communities BRH/23 (SPAdes) (version 2) | ecosystem: Environmental > Aquatic > Deep subsurface >...
GACTTCTCCTTCGTGGTGTCGTCCGAGGCCGACGCGCGTGCGTTCGTCGAATTCGACCCGGAGCACACCGTCATCAGCCCGGTGCCCGACAGCGCCGACTGGACCGTCACCCGCAAGGCCGGTACCGAGATCCGGGTTCCGCGCAAGTCGAAGCTGTCCCGCACGGTCGGCGCTCAGATCCCGACCGGGTTCGACCCGCAGGTCTGGGGCATCACGCCGGACATGGCGAACTCGATCGACCGGGTGGCGTTGTGGAACCTCGTCGCAACGGTCGACGCGTTCCTGTCCGCCGGCTTCTCCCCGACGGAGCTGATGCGCTGGGTGCACCCCAGCCTGGTCGCCAGCACCCAGGGCACCGGCATGGGTGGGCTGACCTCGATGCAGACCATGTTCCACGGCAACCTGCTTGACACGAACAAGTCGAACGACATCCTGCAGGAGACGCTGCCGAACGTCGTTGCCGCCCACGTGATCCAGAGCTACGTGGGTAGCTACGGATCGATGATCCACCCGGTCGGGGCATGTGCGACCGCGGCCGTCTCGCTCGAGGAGGGCGTCGACAAGATCCGGCTGGGCAAGGCCGAACTCGTCGTCACCGGCGGCTATGACGACCTGACACTGGAAGCCGTCATCGGCTTCGGTGACATGGCCGCCACCGCCGACACCGAGGTGATGCGGGCGAAGGGCATCAGCGATTCGCGGTTCTCCCGCGCCAACGACCGGCGCAGGCTGGGCTTCGTCGAGGCGCAGGGCGGGGGCACGATTCTGCTGGCCCGCGGCGACCTGGCCGTCAGGATGGGCCTGCCGGTGCTGGCCGTCGTCGCCTACGCGCAGTCCTACGGAGACGGCGTGCACACCTCGATCCCCGCTCCGGGGCTCGGCGCTCTCGGCGCGGGTCGCGGCGGCAGGGAGTCGGTGCTGGCCAAGTCGTTGAACAGGTTGGGAGTCGGAGCCGACGACATCGCCGTCATCTCCAAGCACGACACCTCGACGCTGGCCAACGATCCCAACGAGCAGGAGCTGCACGAGCGGCTTGCGGACTCGCTGGGTCGTTCCGAGGGTGCGCCGCTGTTCATCGTCAGCCAGAAGAGCCTCACCGGGCACGCCAAGGGTGGCGCGGCGGTCTTCCAGACGATGGGTCTGTGCCAGATCCTGCGCGACGGTGTCATCCCGCCGAACCGCAGCCTGGACTGTGTCGACGAGGAACTGGCGACCTCGGCGCACTTCGTGTGGCCGCGTGAGACGCTGCGACTCGGGGAGAAGTACCCGCTGAAGGCCGGTCTGGTGACCAGCCTGGGGTTCGGCCACGTGTCGGGCATGATCGCCCTGGTGCACCCGCAGGCGTTCCTGGCGGCTCTGGATCCCGAGCAGCGCGCGGAGTACACCGCCCGGGCTCAGGAGCGCACGCTTGCCGGCCAGCGCAGGCTGGTGTCGGCGATCGCCGGCGGGCGGCCGATGTACGAGCGACCGGCCGATCGGCGCTTCGACCACGAGCATCCGGAGAAGGCGCAGGAGGCGGCCATGCTGCTCGACGCGGCGTCGCGACTCGGCGAGGACGGCGCATACCAGCGGTGACCAGTGAGATAGCGTGCTGCGCGTGGGCATCGTCGGGATAGGCATCGATCTGGTCTCCATCCCCGACTTCGCCGAACAGGTGGACCGTCCCGGCACGGTGTTCGCCGAGACGTTCACCCCGGGTGAGCGGCGCGACGCCGCCGACAAGAGTTCGTCGGCGGCGCGCCACCTGGCGGCGCGGTGGGCGGCCAAGGAGGCGGTGATCAAGGCCTGGTCCGGGTCCCGCTTCGCCAAGCGCCCGGTGTTACCCGAGGGCATCCACCGTGACATCGAGGTGATCACCGACATGTGGGGCAGGCCGCGGGTGCGCCTCACCGGCGCCATCGCCGAGCACCTCAAAGAGGTGACGATCCACCTGTCGCTGACCCACGAGGCCGACACCGCGGCCGCGGTGGCGGTACTCGAAGAGCGCGACGCCCCCTCCGGCTAGCCTTGGCGCCATGAGTGATCTGATCGCCCGGGTCCGCGACGTGTTGCCGTCGGTGCGCGCCGACCTCGAGGACCTGGTGCGCATCGAGTCCGTGTGGGCGGACCCCGCTCGCCGCCCGGAGGTCGAGCGCAGCGCCGACGCAGTGTCGAACCTGTTGTCGCAGGCGGGATTCGCGGATGTGCGGATCGTGGCCGAGGGCGGTGCGCCCGCCGTCATCGCCAGACACCCCGCACCTGCGGGGGCGCCCACGGTGCTGTTGTACGCGCACCACGACGTGCAGCCGGAAGGGGATCGCTCGCAGTGGCATTCGCCGCCGTTCGAGCCCACCGAGCGTGACGGGCGGCTGTACGGACGCGGCACCGCGGACGACAAGGCAGGCATCGCAACGCATCTGGCGGCATTCCGGGCTCACGATGGTGATCCGCCGGTCGGTGTGACGGTGTTCGTCGAAGGGGAGGAGGAGTCGGGTTCGCCGTCGCTGGCGCAATTGCTCTCGGCGCACCGCGACCTGCTGGCCGCCGACGTCATCGTCATCGCGGACTCCGACAACTGGAGCACCGACATCCCGTCGCTGACGGTGTCGCTTCGTGGGCTCGCCGACTGTGTCGTCGAGGTCGCCACGCTCGACCACGGCCTGCACTCGGGGATGTGGGGTGGGGTGGTGCCCGACGCGCTCACTGTCCTGGTCCGACTGCTGGCCACCCTGCACGACGACGACGGCAACGTTGCGGTCGCCGGCCTGCACGAAGCGACCGCCGCGAACCTCGAGTACACCCCCGAGCGGGTCCGCGCCGACACCGGCCTGCTCGACGGAGTGCGCGAGATCGGTTCCGGCTCAGTGGCGCAACGACTCTGGGCCAAACCTGCGATCACCGTCATCGGCATCGACACGACACCGATCGCGCAGGCGTCGAACACGCTGATCCCGCGGGCGCGCGCCAAGGTGAGCATGCGGGTGGCCCCCGGCGGCGACGCCGCCGAGCACCTCGCCGCGCTGACCCGCCATCTCGAGCAGCACGCGCCGTGGGGTGCGCAGGTGACCGTCACCCCCGGCGACATCGGTGAGCCGTATGCGATCGATGCCTGCGGCCCCGTCTACGACGCGGCGCGGCACGCGTTCCGCGAGGCCTGGGGCCACGATGCGGTCGACGCCGGCGTCGGGGGATCGATCCCGTTCATCGCGGCGTTCGCGGCGGCGTTCCCCGAGGCCGAGATCCTCGTGACCGGTGTCGAGGACCCGGACACGCAGGCGCACAGCATCAACGAGAGCCTGCACCTTGGGGTACTGGAACGCGCGGCGACCGCAGAGGCTCTGCTGTTGGAGCGTCTCGGACGCCTCGGTTAGTTCAGACCGACAGGTCGCGTCGCAGCTTGGCGACGTGGCCGGTGGCGCGAATGTTGTACTGCGCCAACGCGATCTTGCCCGACTCGTCGACGACGAAGGTCGAGCGGATGACGCCCTGCACCGTCTTGCCGTACATGGTCTTCTCGCCGTAGGCGCCCCAGGCCTGCAGGACCTTGCGGTCGGGGTCCGACAACAGCGGGAAGGTGAGCTTCTCCGCGTCGCGGAACTTCGCGAGCTTCTCCGGCTTGTCGGGGGAGATGCCCACCACGTCGAGACCCGCCTCGCCCAACTCGCCGAGGTTGTCCCGGAAGTCGCAGGCCTCCTTCGTGCAGCCCGGCGTGGACGCCGCCGGGTAGAAGTACACGATGACCTTGCGGCCTTTGAAGTCCGAGAGCTTGACGGTGTTGCCGTCGGCGTCGGGCAGGCTGAACGCGGGCGCTTTGTCGCCCACTTCGAGGCGGGGGTTCTGCGGCATCGGCGGTGTTCCTCTGATCGATCTGTCGACCGGGCGCTGCGGTGCGCGCCGGCTGATCTAGGGTAGTTCGGCAAGGCAGGGTAGTGGACTGGGCGTTGAGGCAGCGGAGGCAGATGTGGCGGACCGGGATCCCGACACCATCAAGCAGGAGATCGACGAGGCGCGTGATCAGTTGGCGTTGACGGTCGACTCTCTCGCGGCTCGGGCGAACCCCAGCAGGTTGGCCGACGACCTCAAGGCGGGTGTGATCCGGTTCGTCAAGCAACCCCCGGTGGCCATCTCGCTGGCCGGGGTGGGTGTGCTCGTCCTCGTGATCACGGTGCGCCGGCTGCGCCGGCCCTGAGCGGTCGCCTCAGCGTCTGCGGCCGGACCGGAACCACTCGGCGAACGAGAATCCGGGCGGATTGGCCACGCGGCCGAGGCGGTTGCAGGAGTGCACCGCGAGGGGCAGTTGCGCAGCTACGCCTCGAACCGAGTCCTCGCCGATGGCACCGGATGACACCGGATCGCCCAGGCTTGACATCAGCTAATTCCTCGATTCGTGCCGACCGGGCCCGCAACGTGCGGGCTTCGTGCGTACCAGCTAACGCCGACCATAGCACCGATGTCGCTCTTTGCCCAGCGCACAGCCCATGTTAAGAAGAATGCCGGCGGTAGCCGTTACTGCCTGGAGCTCGGTGAAGCGGACCATGAAACCCCTTGAATGTGATGCCTAGCACATCGGCGAGCGAATGGCGTGCGATTTGCGCAGAGTTTTCACGATCGTGGATCCGCCGCAGTCGAGCGCTCGCCGCGAACCCCTGTAGCGGTCCCGGGCGGGGGAGGCTGCGGGCGACCTCGGTGGCTGGGTCCTCTACGCTGGCGCTGTCCACGACGAGCAAAGGAGACGCGCGATGGCGTGGTTTCTCGCCCTGCAAGGTCCCGCGCAGCCCAGTCACCAGTCATCGGTCTACGAGCTTCAGGACTCGACCGACATCGACGGGCTCGCCCAGGAACTCGTCAGCGCGGTGACGCTGGACCGGGTGGTGCCGATTCCGGCAATGCTGCCGCAGGGCGCGCGTAAGCGGCAGAAGGTCACCCTCTACGTGCGTCCGGCGGCATGGGGGATGTGGACGTTCTACGAACTCTCCGACGAAGACCGCCGTCAGCTGATGAAGGACAACCCGTTGCTCAACGCCATCCAGCAGCATCAGCGCGAGCAACATCCGCAGGGCGGCGGGGTCAATCCGCTGCTGGGACAGGCCGGTCCGGGCGGTCGCTGACCGCCGGCAGGGCGCGCACTGTCTGCATCGCGCTGCGCCGTCTGCGCACCGCACGCCGGCTGACTATCTAGACGCTCTAAGTTTCCCCTCACGTCACGTTCTGATAACGCGAGAAACGGAGGGGTGCCGTGCTGATTCGTCCCCTGGTGCTGTCGGTCTGCTGGCTGCTCACCGGAGCGCTCGCCACACCCGCGGCGTCGGCCGACCCCGAAGCGGGGCCGGTAGGCGCGCAGGCGCCCCTCGGAGAAGCTGGTTCACCACCGACCGAGGCCGTCGCTGAGCCGGGCGCGGTGGTCTCGCCGCCGCCGGCGACGACGACCAGCCCGGACGGCTGGACGCTGAGCGTGGGGGCCAGGGAGGAAACCCAACTGGCCATCCCGCCGTTGACGACGGCGCTGTCGACGCGCGAGTACGAGGTCGGGGGGACCTACACCACCTCGATGACCGGACCCGCCGAGGACGAGCCGCCACACGGCGTGCTCGAGGTGGGATACCAGATCGGTTGCGGCATCGACATGAGCACCTCCAACGGCGTATCCCTGACCGGAACCGCCGGGATCACCCCGTCCATCGGCATTCTCGGAACCGACGTCATCTCGCCGTTCCCGGAGGGCATCCTCCCCGGGGTTGCGGGCAATCTCGGTGGCGGCATCACCATCGGCCTCAAGCCGGGACTGATCAACACCGTTGCGGTCGCCGAGAAGGAATTCACCGGGGCCGAGCCGTGGGTCATGGTCGACGGCTTCCGGATCAAGATCGACGGCTGTGTCGGTGAGTCGTTCATCCGTTCGTTCGCGCTGCTCACCCGCTCGACCGACGAGTCCGACGCGATTCTGGCCTACTACGGCGAGACGAAGAAGGTCTAGCGCGGCGGCGCGCTCGTTGGTCTAGGGCAGCGCCGCGCTCGTCGAAGGGTCCGAAACGACGAAAATCGGGCCGTCTCCGACCCGATTTCTGCGGCGAAACGCCCTTCGAACTGGGCTTTTGCGTGGTGCGCCGTCAGGGTTTCGAACCCCGGACCCGCTGATTAAGAGTCAGCTGCTCTACCAACTGAGCTAACGGCGCGCGTGTGAGACATTAACAGGCCCGTCGGCACAGTAAGAAATCGCCCTTGTCCGCGCGTTGCCGGGACGTGACCTCACGGTGGTACGTCCGCTTGAAACTGACCGTAGACTTGTCGCCAACGAGTTGTTGGTCGATCGATCCGGCGTGTACCGGGCAGGTGAGGTGGGGCGAAGTATGTGGCAGGTCAACACGGTGACCCGTGTGCGACGGAAAAGGGCCTGGTTGGTGGCCGTCGCGATGGTTCCCGCGATTGCGCTCGGCCTGACCGCGTGCGGCGGCAGTTCCGATGCGCCTCAGCCTCAGGTGATCAGCGACAAGGGCACCCCCTTCGGTGATCTGCTCGTGCCGAAGCTGACGTCCTCGGTTCAGGACGGTGCGGTGGGTGTGAGTGTTGACTCACCCGTGACGGTCAGCGCCGGCGCCGGCGTGCTGGGCTCGGTGACGATGGTCAACGAGGACGGCAAGGCGGTGTCGGGCGAGCTGTCCAAGGACGGGCTGACGTGGCAGACCGCGGAGCCGCTCGGGTACAACAAGCGCTACACGCTGACCGCGCGGTCGCTGGGCCTCGGCGGCGCGACCAGCCGGACGATGAGCTTCGAGACGCATTCGCCGGAAAACCTGACCATGCCCTACGTGCTGCCCAACGACGGCGAGGTCGTCGGCGTCGGCCAGCCCGTGGCCATCCGGTTCGACGAGAACATCCCGAACCGGATCGCCGCGCAGCGGGCCATCACCGTCAAGACCGAGCCGCCCGTCGAGGGTGCCTTCTACTGGCTGAGCAACCGCGAGGTCCGTTGGCGGCCGGCCGAATACTGGAAACCGGGTACGAAGGTCGACGTGCAGGTCGACGCGTACGGGGTGGACCTGGGAGACGGGCTGTTCGGTCAGGACAACGTGTCGACGAGCTTCACGATCGGCGACGAGGTGGTCACCACCGTCGACGACAGCACCAAGACGCTGACCGTGCGCCGCAACGGCGAGGTCGTCAAGAGCATGCCGGTGTCGATGGGCAAGAACAGCACGCCGACCAACAACGGCGTCTACATCGTCGGGGACCGCCGGGCCGAGATGGTGATGGACTCGTCGACCTACGGTGTGCCGGTCAACTCGCCGAACGGTTACCGCACCGAGGTTGACTGGGCCACCCAGATCTCCTACAGCGGGATCTACATCCATGCCGCACCGTGGTCGGTGGGTAGCCAGGGCTACAGCAATGTGAGCCATGGATGCATCAACGTGAGCACCGGCAACGGCCAGTGGTTCTACGACAACTCCAAGCGGGGCGACGTCGTCGAGATCGTGAACACGGTTGGCTCGACCCTGCCCGGCACCGATGGGCTGGGCGACTGGAACATCCCGTGGGAGCAGTGGAAAGCGGGTAACGCCAACATCTGACCGGTCGTCGGCGTGCTTCCTAGGGTGACTGCTCGATGATCACGGGGTTTCGGCCTGCATCGCCGCGCAGGTTCCCGGGGAAGCACGGCGACGATCCGATCAGCGACGGCGGGTATCTGGGATCAGGTCTGGCCTCGATCTGCAGGATGTATCCGTCCGGTGCGTAGCCGAAGCGATTGGGCTTGCCGAACCCGTCCCGCTCGATGACCTGCCAGCCCCACCGCTTCCACACCTCGCCGGTCTGGATGACGATCGCGGTGAAGTCGGCGCCCGGCGGCGGGTTGATGTCGCGCCAGTCCTCGACACGGACGGGCGCGTCGGGTCCGCTTGGGTCGTCCTCGCAGTAGTTCGTGCCGTCGCCCACGACATAGCGCGACCCGTCGAGACTGGTGCCGGCCGGTAGCGCGTCGACCGTCCGCTGCAGATGCTCGAGCAACGTCTGTTGGGCTTCCTGTCGGCTCGCCGGGATTTGCGGGTTCGGGGGGTCGGGAATCTGTTCCATGGGCTCTCCTGGAATGACGGTCGCGCCCGTGGGCACCGGCGGTCCGAGCGGTTCGCCGGGTCGGTCCGGAGGCGGCGAGCATGCGGCGACGACGACCGACAGCACAGCCGTGGCCGCACAGAGGATGGCGGTTCGCGTCATGGCGTGAATGTCGGTGGCGTCACGTCCGTTTTCCCGGTGATGATGCGACCCATGTTAGCCAGCGCGGGGTTGCCCGGGCTCCAGTAGCTGCTGTGCGCGCCGATGGTCGGGCTGCCGAAGAGGCCGGAGGGGCCGGGTGCCGCCTCGAACGGGATGGCGCCGAACTCCCGCCCCATCGGGTCAGGGCCGAGGGTGGTGTAGGTCGCGATGCCGATGATGTCGTTCTCGGCGCGCGAGGCGAACACGTTCGCCCCCGGCGCCAGGTTGAGGTCACCGGCGTGGTCGGCCAGCACGCCCGGACTGCCCACTGCCACGACGTTGTTCGCATCGAGGTGGCCGTCGAGTCCGGCCGCGCCGACGACGGTGGAGCCGTAGCTGTGCCCGATGACCGTGTTGATCGAGGGACCCCCCGCGGCCGCGGCATCGTGCGAGACGCGCATGCCTGCCTGGAAATCCTGCAACGCGGATGCGCCGTGGTGGGCATAGCTCGGCGATGGCGCGTCGGTGATGACGCTCATCGGCCGGTCGTAACCCAGCCACGTCGTCACCGACACCTCTTCTGAGTCCAGACCCGGGTCCGCCCGCAGTGCCGCCCGGAGCATCTCTTCTGACTTCACCGTGCTGAACTCCAGTCGCGTGAGGTCCTGCCCGGTCCCCGGGACGAAGGTGGCGTTGCGAATCGCCGTGTCCGGGTTGTTGATCGAGACCGACGAGTGCCCCAGCTCGTCCAGGGTGCCGAGGAATCGCGGCAGGCCGTCCGGTGACTCGAGTGCCCGCTGCACCTGCTCGTAGCTCTGTCGCGAATGCTGCGCCGCGTTCCATCGCTGCTTCCACTCGCGATAACCCGGCGGATTCGGGTTCGGGGTGCCGGGGGACCCGCCGACCCACTTCGGGTGCTCACGGGCGAGCCGATCGATCTCCGCCTGATTCGCGCTCCTCAACTCCTGCAGGTGCATCCGGTTGTAGTGGTCCTTGTCGGCGAACGGCATCCCGGGATGGTTGCCGATCGAACGGTCCTGGGAGTACAACCAGTCCCGCAGCTCCGGGTTCAGCTTCTCCCATGCGTCGTGGAACTGTTGCGGGTCGTCCGGCAGGGGCGTGGAGAAGAGATCCTGAATGTGAGGGTCGTTGGTATGCGGGGTATCCGGCAGCGGTTCGGTGCCTGTGGCCATCCCGATGGCCGTCGCCAATTCCCGGTCGATCCGGGCGGCCTCGGCGAGGATGCCCGCCAGCCGCGACTGCAGCTCCTGGCGGACTCCTTCCCTGGCGATCATCTCGACCATGTCGGTCGGTAACGCGGGGCCGGGTACCACCTGGTTGCTCACGGGGTCGACCTCGAAACCCGCGTCCGCCGCATCGGTCTTCAACTGCGCCAGAGCCGATTTCACCAACTCGATGTCGTCGGCGGCCTTGCGTGCGGCCAGCGCGACCGCCAGCGCCTCGTTGCCATGCGCGTCGAGATCCTTGCGTGTCTGGCCGATCGACTGCATGGCCGCCTCGGACGCCTCCCCACCCCAGGAACCGAACACCGGCAGTTGTGCGATCCCGTCGGCCGCCTCGAACGCCGCCTCGGCCCTGCTGCGCGACGCGTTGAAGACCTCACGAACATCACCGGCGTCCCAGCGTTCGATATCGGTGACGCTGAGAGTCACGACATCCGGGCGATCGGCTAGAGCTTCATGTCTTCGGGTCGAATCGTGCTTCCTACGGCGGAGACCGCCGAAGCACTGTCCTCGTCGGTGCACAAATACGCGGTCGCGCCCGCGCGCAGGTCACAACCGTGGCCGACCAGCCGCCCGAACAAGGTGGCTGAATCCGCCTGCCACTTGCCGACCGCGGTATTAAGCGCGGCCGCCGACCCCATCGGCAGCCCGCGCTGGGCAGCCTCGATCCGACCGTCGGCGGCGATGTGCCGGGCCCTGACCGTGTCGGCGTGGACATCGACAGTCGCCGCCGACAACTGCAGATCCTCGGGAATCACACTCAACGGTGCAGGCACAGGTCCTCCTTCGGCAGCGACGCACCCGCAATCGACGATATCCCGAGCGAGGAAGGGGATTGCGCACCAAATATCCAGGGCCTTGTCCAGGGCCGTCGCCCGTCGCCGCGGCCCACGGAACGCAGAAGGTGGGAGGGCGAAAACGCCCTCCCACCTGCGGGGTGGCTGACGGGACTCGAACCCGCGACAGCCAGGATCACAACCTGGTGCTCTACCAACTGAACTACAGCCACCATCGCCGCTCACGCGGCGTCGTCGATCTTAGCCGCTGGAACCCTCCGGAGCCGAATCCCCGTCCGTCGGTGGCCCCAACTCGGCCGCGATCGCGGCGATATCACTGGTCGACGGTCCGGGCGGCGTCACGAACGCGGTCTGGCGGTAGTAGCGAAGCTCCCGGATCGACTCGTGGATGTCGGCCAGCGCACGGTGGGCCAGCCCCTTCGCCGGCTGGCCGAAGTAGATCCGCGGATACCAGCGCCGGCACAGTTCCTTGATCGAGCTCACGTCGATCATCCGGTAGTGCAGGTAGTCGTCGAGCTTGGGCATGTCGCGGGCGAGGAATCCCCGGTCCGTGGCGATCGAGTTGCCGGCCAGCGGGGCGGTCTTGGCCTGGGGGATGTGGGTCCGCACGTAGTCCAGCACCATCTCCTCGGCGGTGGCGAGATCGGTGGTCGACGCACGCACCTCGTCCACGAGGCCCGATCTCGCGTGCATCTGGGCGACGACGTCGATCATCGACGACAGCGCGTCATCGTCGGCGTGGATGACCACGTCGAGGCCGTCGCCGAGGACGTTGAGCTCGGAGTCGGTCACCAGGACCGCGATCTCGATCAGCAGGTCGGACTTGAGGTCCAGGCCGGTCATTTCGCAGTCGATCCACACCAGTTCGTCACGCACAGCGCTCAACAGTAAGCCCCACGACCACTACCGGCTGACCAGACCCGCCTACCGCGGTTGCTGCCCACGTAGGGTTCGACACATGACGACGGAGCCGGCAGCTTCTCCCGCCCAGCAGATCGCCGCAGGTTACGGGGCCGAAGGCGAGGCGCTGGAATTGGGCGCGGTGGTCGTCGACGGGGTGTGCGATCCGTCGGCGAAGGTGCGCATTCCGCTGGCCACCCTCAACCGGCACGGCCTGGTCGCCGGCGCGACAGGCACGGGGAAGACGAAGTCGCTGCAGGTGCTCACCGAGCAGCTGTCCGCGGCGGGCGTGCCGGTGGTGATGGCCGACGTCAAGGGCGACCTGTCCGGGCTGTCCAGGCCCGGGGCGGCAGACGACAAGATCACCGCGCGTTCCACCGACACCGGTGACACCTGGACGCCGACCGCCTACCCGGTCGAGTTCCTGTCGTTGGGCACGTCCGGCATCGGAGTGCCCGTCCGCGCCACCGTCAGCAGCTTCGGACCCATCCTGCTGTCGAAGGTGCTGGGGCTGAACAAGACTCAGGAGTCCACGCTGGGTCTGATCTTCCACTGGGCCGACCAGCAGGGGTTGCCGCTGCTCGACCTGTTGGACCTGCGTTCGGTGATCCGGTTCCTGACCAGTGACGACGGCAAGCCGCAACTGAAGGCGCTCGGGGCGGTCTCGACCACGACCGCCGGGGTGATCCTGCGGGCGCTGGTCAACCTCGAGGCCGAGGGCGCCGACACGTTCTTCGGCGAACCCGAGCTCGAGCCCGACGACCTGATGCGGGTCGACGCGTCGGGCCGGGGTGTCGTCACGTTGCTCGAGCTCGGTGATCAGGCTGCCCGGCCGGTGATGTTCTCCACATTCCTGATGTGGGTGCTCGCCGACCTGTTCACGTCGCTGCCGGAGGTGGGTGACGTCGACAAGCCGAAGCTGGTGTTCGTCTTCGACGAGGCCCATCTGCTGTTCACCGAGGCCTCCAAGGCGTTCCTGGAGCAGGTGGAGCAGACGGTCAAGCTGATCCGATCCAAGGGCGTCGGGGTGTTCTTCTGCACCCAGCTGCCGACCGATGTGCCCAACGACGTGCTGAGCCAACTGGGCGCCCGAATCCAGCACGCGCTGCGCGCGTTCACCCCCGACGATCAGAAGGCGTTGTCCAAGACGGTGCGGACGTACCCGAAGACGGAGGTCTACGACCTCGAGTCGGCGCTGACCTCCCTGGGCATCGGCGAGGCCGTGGTCACCGTGCTCTCCGAGCGCGGTGCGCCGACGCCGGTGGCGTGGACCAGGATGCGGGCGCCGCGGTCATTGATGGACACCATCGGCGCCGACGCCATCGCCGCGGCCGCCGCCTCCAGCCCGCTGCGGGCCGTGTACGGGCAGACGATCGACCGGGACTCGGCTCACGAACGGCTGGCCGCCAAGCTGGCGCCGCCACCCCCGGTGACGGCCCCGGCGCCCGAGCAGCAGTTGCCGCCGGTGCCGCCGCCCTTCGAGATACCGCCGATGCCGGGGCCGGCTCGGTCGGAGGAACCGGGCTTGCTCGACAAGATGATGGAGAACCCGGCGTTCAAGAGCGCGATGCGCTCGGCGGGCACAGTGATCGGCAGGGAGATCACCCGCAGCATCTTCGGCACCGGACGCCGTCGCCGCCGCCGCTAGTCCGCCGAACTGGCATTCCGGCAGGCCCTCACTCGAGAAAGCTCTGCTGGAATGCCATTTCGGCGCAGGGGGTCAGTCGCCGCCGAGCTTCTTGTAGACGGCCCCGACGATCGGCGCGACGATCGACCGCGGTGCGTATCCGCTGGCCGCCGACATCGCCTTGGACGTGACGCCGGGGACGACGCGCATCTTGTTGCGCTCCAAGCCATCCAGCGACACCTTCGCGGTGTACTCGGTGGATATCCACAGGAAGTCAGGGATCAGCCGCTCGACGAGAGACTGTTCGTGTTCCGCGGGCAGGGTCTCGCGCACCGGCCCCGGCGCCAGCACGGTGACGTGCACGCCCGCCGACTTCAGTTCGCCCCGTAGCGATTCACTGAAGGTGTTGACGAACGCCTTCGTCGCCGCGTACGTCGCATTGTTGGGAATCGGCGAGTTGCCGGCCGCCGAGCCGGAGATCAGGATGCCGCCCGCGCCCCGCGCCACCATGCCGGGCAGCACCGCGAGCACCAGGTCGTGAACGCCGAGCACGTTGAGCTGCACCTGTTTCCGTTCCTCGGCGGGGTCCAGCGACGCCACCGCCCCGAACGTCGCGGTGCCCGCGTTGGCGCACAGGATCGAGATGTTGCGGGTGGCCAGCTCCTCGCACAACTGGTCGCGGCCGGAGGGGTCGGCGAGGTCGACGGCGCGCACCTCGACGGTCACGCCGTACTGCTCGCGCAGCCTGTTCGCGAGCGCGGTCAGCACCTCCTCGCGCCGGGCCGTGATGATCAGGTTGTGGCCGCGGGCGGCGAGCTCGACGGCGATTGCCTCACCGATGTTCTGCGACGCGCCGGTGACGACAGCCCGGGCATCCGTGCTGGGAGCGGGTACTGGCATGGGCCGGACTATATCGTGGGCGTCCATGAGCGAGCTGCCGCCTCCGGTCCGCCCGTCGGCGGCTGCGGCGCCCCGGTCGCGGGTCCTGGCATGGGCGATGTGGGATTTCGGCGCGACGGCGATCAATGCGATCGTCATCACGTTCGTCTTCTCCGTCTACCTGACCGGGTCCGTCGGCGCCGACCTGCCCGGTGACACCAGCCCGGCCAGCTGGCTGGGCCGCGCGCTCGCACTGTCCGGCTTGGTCGTCGCGCTGCTGGCGCCCGTCACCGGGGTGTGGGTCGACGCACCGGTGCGCCGGCGTCGGGTGCTCGCCGTGCTGACCGGGCTGGTGGTGCTGCTGACCGCCACGATGAGCCTGATCCGTGACGATCACCGGTACCTCTGGCCCGGTCTGGTCCTGCTCGCCTGCACCGCGGCCTGCAGCGAGCTGGCCACCGTGCCGTACAACGCGATGCTGCGTCAGCTGTCGACCCCTGCGAACTCCGGCCGGATCTCCGGATTCGGTCTTGCTGTCGGGTATTTCGGCAGCGTGCTGGCGCTGCTCGTGGTCTATCTCGGCTTCATCTCCGGCTCGGGGGACACCCGCGGACTGCTGGATCTGCCCGTGGACGGTGGCCAGAACGTGCGGGCGGCGATGCTGCTGACCGCCGCGTGGTTCGCGTTGTTCGCGCTGCCCCTGCTCATCTCGGTGCCGACCCCCGACCCCGACGAGCACCACGAGCCGGTCGGCGTCCTCGGCGCTTACCGCAGGCTGGCCGAGGAGGTTCGTCGGGAGTGGCGCCGGGATCGCAACTTCGTCTACTTCCTCGGGGCCAGTGCGGTGTTCCGGGACGGGCTGGCCGGGGTGTTCGCGTTCGGCGCGGTCCTCGGCGTCAACGTCTACGGCGTGTCCGAGGCCGACGTGCTGTTGTTCGGTGTGGCCGCGTGCGTGGTGGCTGCCGTCGGCGCCGTGCTGGGCGGGCATGTCGACGACTGGGCAGGCTCCAAGCGGGTGATCGTGCTGTCCCTCGCCGCGATGATCACGGTCGGACTGACCCTGATGACGCTGTCGGGAGCGCTGGCGTTCTGGGTGTGCGGTCTGCTGCTGTGCCTGTTCATCGGGCCGACGCTGTCGGCGTCACGGACGCAGTTGCTGCGGATGTCCGTCGACGGCAAAGAAGGCGTCGCCTTCGGGCTGTACACGACCACCGGCCGCGCGGCGTCCTTCTTGGCGCCGTGGATGTTCTCGGTGTTCATCGATGTCTTCGACACCGAACGGGCCGGCATGGGTGGCCTGTGCCTGGTGCTCGCGCTCGGCCTGGTGTCGATGCTGGCGGTGCACGCACCGCATCGACGCCTGCGGAATTAGCCTCTGGTGGCGCAGATGGTCAGGCCTGCTCCGGACCGCTGTTCCACGGTCACCCCGTTCACGGTGATGGAGCACGTCAATTCGCGGCCGACGTTGATGATGCTGATGCTGGCCGAACCCTCCGCGGGCTGAGGCAGCGACACCTCCTTGCTCCAGGGCAGCATCACGTTGAACTCGGTCTGCAGCAGCCCGCCGGTGTCGACGTAGGTGATGTTGATCGCCCGTCCGGTGCCCTCGACGGTGTAGACGACGTTGTCGGTGGCGCCCTCGACGGTGGTGTCGGTGGGCGGCGTCCGCGACGGCAACGACGGAAGAGGCAGCAGCGGCGTCGACGGGATCCTCGAGGTCGTCGGCGGGGTCCGCGTCGTCGTGCTGGGGGTGGAGAAACTCGGTTCGGGCACCGACGGTAGCGGCGCCACCATGGTCTCCTGCTTGGAGCTGTTGACGATCACCAGCGCGATCACCAGGCCGACGACGGTGACCACCGCCACCGCGGCGACGATCCACAGCCAGCGCGGCGACTTCGGGCCGTCGGGTGGCGGCTCGTCACCCTGCCCGGGCGGGTACTGCGGGCCGTACGGCCCCGTTGCGGACGGGTCGTAGCCGTAGGGCGAATAGGCAGGCAGTCGCTCGGTGGAATGGGTTGGCGGGGCCTGGTAGGGCGGGCCGTACGGCGCCTGGCTCGCGTAAGCCGGATCGGAAATGCCGGGCGGGCCGTAGCCGAACTGCTGAGTCGGCTCGTCACCTCTGCCGGAGCGCCATTGCTCCTCGCGTCCGCGGTCCGTCATGCCCACCTCATGGCTGCAGGGTACCTGTGCAACCGCTCACTCAGTGCGCCGTTCACCGTCCCGGGCCTCGGTGCGGGCGCAGACCATGCAGAATCAGTCAGCGTGGCACAGCAGGTTCGCAGGCTCTACGGCGCTTCGATGTCGCCGGACGCCACCGCGTTCGCCCATCTCGTCGACGACGGCGGATATCCGCGCGCGGTGCAGCGGTTCCTGCGCGGTTGGCGGGCGAGCTCGTCCCGCGACGTCGAGCTGCCGGTCGAGGGCCCCGTCACCCGCGTGCTGCATTCGGCCGACGGGTACTGGCTGGCTTGTCAGGTTGCGCCCGAAGGTGGCACGCGCAGCCAGATCTGGGTGGTGACAACCGATCCCGATGACCGCGACGCGCGAAGGGTCGACCATTGGCCGTCGGGGGTGGAGGGCACCGCCGAGTTGATCGGGTGGGACGGAACCCTGGTCGCGGCGATCCTGACCGGCGAGGACGGCGTGGGCAGCTCTTGCCTGATCGACCCGTCCGGGGGGACGACGACCGTGCTGGACCGACGGTCCGGCGGCAGGCTGGTCGATTCCTGGGCCGGGGCGGCGTTGGTGCGCGTCGGCCCGCGGGGCTACCGCGATCTGATCATGTTGCGGGGACTCACCGAAACCGCGCTGCTTCCCTATGACCCCGGTTCGACCACCGACACCGGCATCATCCTCGACGACCACAGCCCGCGCAGGCTGCGCTCCGGTCCGGAGGGCGAGGTCACAGAGCTGTACCACCCGGCGAAGGACTACGGGCTCAACAGCACCGAAGGCTATGTGCGTGCCCTCGTGCGCAGCGAGAACGGTACCGAGCATGCACGGCTACTCGAGGTGACGTCGACGGCCGACGGGGTGCTCTACCACGTGCTTGCCGAGCGCCCGGGCTGTGAACTGGATGAGTTCGCCGTCAGCGACGACTGCTCCACGGTGGCGATTCTGTGGAACATCCGCGGCGCCAGCGAGTTACAGATCCTCGACAACGTCGACAACACGCTGCACGATCCGATTCCGCTGCCGGGCATGGTCGCCAGCGAGCTGAGCATCAGCGCGGGCGGGTCGATGCTGGCGATGACGGTGGAGGGGCCGTCGATACCGCCGACGGTCGAGCTGGTCGATCCGAGGACCCGCGAGTGGGAGCCCGTCGACCGCGAACCGAGCAGCGGGCCGCTGTCCGCCGACCCCACGCTGGAGACCGTCACCGCGCGCGACGGACTGAAGTTCACCGGGTGGCTGTTCCAGCCGCCGGACGGCGTCGAGACGATCGGGGCGATGCTGTTCCTGCACGGCGGGCCCGAGGGACAGGGCAGGCCCGGCTACAACGAGTTCTTTCCCGGGCTGTTGGAGGCGGGAATCTGCGTGTTCCTGCCCAACGTGCGCGGTTCGGGTGGGTTCGGACGGTCGTTCATGCACGCCGACGACCGGGAGCGTCGCTTCGCCGCGATCGACGACGTGGCCGATGCGGTGCGGTTCCTCACCGACAACGGCCACGCGCCTCCCGGGAAGGTCGCCTGCTGCGGTTGGTCTTATGGCGGTTATCTGACGCAGGCGGCGCTCGCGTTCCATCCCGACGAGTTCGCGGCCGGCATCAGCATCTGCGGCATGAGCGATCTGAACACCTGGTACCGCAACACCGAGCAGTGGATCGCCGCGGCGGCATATCCCAAGTACGGCCATCCGATCAGCGACCGCGATCTGCTGGAGGAACTGTCGCCGTTGCCGCGGGCCGAGGCGATGACCGCCCCGCTGCTGTTGGTGCACGGTCTCAACGACACCAACGTGCCGCCGAGCGAATCGCAGCAGATGTGCGACGCGCTCACCGGCCTCGGTCGCAAGGTGGAACTCCTCCTCTTCGAGGACGACGGTCACGAGATCGACAAGCGGGAGAACCGTGCGGTGCTTCTCAAGGCAATGACCGATTGGCTCATCGAGGCTTTCGCCGAGTGACCTGTTTGAGCGGAGGTTTACCGTATTTGTCTCCGGGGTAAAACACTGCTGCGCACCACTCGGGGTTGCGTTTACGGAGGAGGCACGGCATGCGAGGAATACTCGGATTCATTGTGCTCGTCTGGCTGTTGATCGGCGTCTTCGCTGCTTATCAGCGTGACTATTTCAGCGGTGGCGAAGCCAATTGCGCCACAGCAGGAAGCATCGCCCTGACGGTTGTCGCGGGACCGCTCAACTACGCGGGTGTGAATCCCAAAGTCGCTGAATGCAATGTTCCTGAACCCAGTCAGTAATTAGCTGGCTGGCTATCTCACAGAATTGGAGTGGCCATGATCGTATTGGGCGCGATCCTGCTCATCCTGGGTCTTCTGCTCGGTATATCGATACTCACCTACATCGGTGTCGTTCTTCTCGTGATCGGTGCCGTTTTCTGGATTCTCGGGGCCGTGGGCCGTCCGGTGGGTGGCCGGAAGGCCTGGTACTAGCGGCTCAATCGCACAGTCGTCCGGCCGAGGTCAGCGCCGCGACCGTCATGGTTCTCAAGACGGTCCGCGAGCTGGCCTCGGCCGCTTTCGTCATACCGGGCTTCACGCTGTGCGACGTGGAGTTCAACAACCCGAACGTCGCATGAGCCATCAGTCGCGCGTCGACCTCGGTCAGGCCGGGGTTCCGCCTGCGCAACACCTCGACCCAGACCTCGACGTACTGTCGCTGCTTGCGGCGGACCTGCCGTTTGGCGGCGGGCGGTAGGTTGCCCAGATCGCGGTCCTGGATGCGGATCAGGTCGGATTCGCCCAACGCGAAGTCCAGGTGGAAGTCGATCAGATCCTCGAGCGCCGACGCGGCGTCGCCGTCGCGGCCGGCGACCTCGGCGGCGCCGGTCAACAGCCGCGTGCTGATCCCCACCAGCAGTTCCACCAGCAGCGCCTCCTTGTTGGGGAAGTGCCGATAGATCGCCGGCCCGCTGACCCCGGCCGCCGCCCCGATGTCCTCCAGACGCACCGCGAGGTAGCCGTGCTCGGCCATCAGGCGCTCGGCGGCGGTGATCAGTTGGCTGCGGCGATCGGATTTGGCCTTGCTGCGCCGCGAGGCGGCGGGTGCGGTCGGGGAGGGTTGACTCTGTGCGGTCTTCACCCAACCTCCTGCCGACGGTGGACACCGAGAGTTAATTTTGATTAACATACCATCGGTTAGTCCTGATTAACTCAATGAACTCATACGAGGCGGATTCAGCGATGGCAGCCCGGGCATCACATCGCGACGATCATGTCGCGCTGGTCGAACAGTTGCGGACCAAGCTGGCCGCGGCCGCCCTCGGTGGCCCGGAGCGCGCCCGTGAGCGCCACGTGAGCAGGGGCAAGCTGCTGCCCCGCGACCGGGTCCACGGGCTGCTCGATCCCGGCAGTCCCTTCCTGGAGTTGGCGGCACTGGCTGCCGACGGCATGTACGACGACGAGTGCCCGGGTGCCGGGATGATCGCCGGCATCGGCCGGGTGTCGGGACGCGAATGCATGATCGTGGCCAATGATGCGACGGTCAAGGGCGGGACGTACTACCCGGTCACCGTGAAGAAGCACCTGCGGGCGCAGGAGATCGCATGGGAGAACCTGCTGCCGTGCATCTATCTGGTGGACTCCGGGGGCGCGTTCCTGCCCCGGCAGGACGAGGTGTTCCCCGACCGTGAGCACTTCGGACGGATCTTCTACAATCAGGCGACCATGAGCGCCAAGGGAATTGCGCAGATCGCCGCCGTCCTCGGCTCGTGCACCGCCGGCGGCGCCTACGTCCCGGCGATGAGCGACGAGGCCGTCATCGTGCGCAACCAGGGCACCATCTTCCTGGGCGGCCCGCCGCTGGTGAAGGCCGCGACGGGCGAGGTCGTCACCGCCGAGGATCTCGGCGGCGGCGATCTGCATTCCAAGGTCTCGGGCGTCACCGATCATCTCGCCCACGACGATCGCGACGCGCTGCGGATCGTGCGCAGGATCGTCGGCACGTTGGCCCCGCGGACCGAGCCGCCGTGGCAGGTCACGCCCGCCGTCGACGCGGTCGCCGACCAGACCGAGCTCTACGACGTCGTCCCGGTCGACTCGAAAGTCGCCTACGACGTGCACGAGGTGATCGCCCGCATCGTCGACGGCGGCGAGTTCGCCGAGTTCAAGGCCGATTACGGCACCACGCTGGTGACCGGGTTCGCCCGCATCCACGGCCACCCGGTGGGCATCGTCGCCAACAACGGCGTGCTGTTCGGCGAGTCGGCCGTCAAGGGGGCGCATTTCATCGAACTGTGCGACAAACGGGTCACCCCATTGCTTTTCCTTCAGAACATCTCGGGGTTCATGGTCGGACGGGACTACGAGGCGGGCGGTATTGCCAAGCACGGCGCCAAGATGGTCACGGCGGTCGCCTGCGCGAGGGTGCCCAAGCTGACCGTCGTGATCGGCGGATCTTACGGCGCGGGTAACTACTCGATGTGCGGACGCGCGTATTCGCCGCGCTTTCTGTGGATGTGGCCCAACGCACGGATCTCGGTGATGGGCGGCGAGCAGGCCGCCTCGGTGCTGGCCACCGTCCGCGGCGAGATGACCCCGGAGGAGGAAGAGGCGTTCAAGGCGCCGATCCGTGCGCAGTACGAGAGCCAGGGCAATCCGTATTACTCGACCGCGCGGCTGTGGGATGACGGCGTCATCGATCCGGCCGACACCAGAGACGTTGTCGGGTTGGCGCTTTCGGTGACAGGCCAGGCTCCGTTGGAGCCGGTGTCCTACGGCGTCTTCAGGATGTGACGGGATGTTCGATTCGGTTCTGGTCGCCAACCGCGGAGAGATCGCGGTCCGGGTGATCCGCACGTTGCGCGCCATGGGAATTCGGTCGGTGGCAGTATTCAGCGACGCCGATGCCGACGCCCGGCACGTCGCCGAGGCCGATGTCGCGGTGCGCATCGGACCGGCACCTGCCCGGCAGAGCTATCTGTCGATCGACGCGCTCCTGTCGGCCATCGAGCGCACGGGTGCGCAGGCGGTGCACCCCGGATACGGGTTCCTCTCGGAGAACGCGCAATTCGCGGAAGCTCTGCGCTCGGCGGGGGTGGTGTTCATCGGGCCACCGGTCCGCGCGATCCAGACGATGGGTGACAAGATCTCGGCGAAGGCGGCGGTGTCGGCGTTCGGGGTCCCCGTCGTGCCCGGCATCTCGCGTCCCGGGCTGACCGATGACGACCTCATCGGTGGCGCCGCCGACGTCGGATTCCCGGTACTGGTGAAGCCATCGGCGGGCGGCGGCGGCAAGGGCATGCGCGTGGTACACGAGGCCTCCGAGCTTCCTGCCGCGCTGGCGAGCGCACGGCGTGAGGCGGCGTCGGCGTTCGGTGACGACACGCTGTTCCTCGAGCGGTTCGTGCTCAACCCACGACACATCGAGGTGCAGGTGCTCGCCGACACCTACGGCAACGTGGTGCACCTCGGCGAGCGGGAATGCAGCCTGCAGCGGCGGCATCAGAAGGTGATCGAGGAGGCGCCGTCACCACTGCTCGACGCGACCACGCGGGCCCGCATCGGTGCCGCCGCCTGTGACACCGCGCGCAGCGTGGACTACACCGGCGCAGGCACCGTCGAGTTCATCGTCTCCGCCGACCGGCCGGACGAGTTCTTCTTCATGGAGATGAACACCCGACTGCAGGTGGAACACCCGGTCACCGAGATGGTGACCGGCCTGGACCTGGTCGAGCTGCAGGTCAAGATCGCGGCAGGGGAGAAGCTGCCGATCGTCCAGGACGACGTCCGGATGGACGGCCATGCCATCGAGGCCCGGGTGTACGCCGAGGATCCGGCGCGGGGCTTCCTGCCGACCGGCGGCGACGTCGTCGCTCTGCACGAGCCGTCGGGACGGGGTATCAGGGTCGATTCCGGGTTGGCCCGCGGCACCGTGGTCGGCAGCGACTACGACCCGATGCTCGCCAAGGTCATCGCGCACGCAGGTGACCGCCCGGCCGCGCTGCGCGAGCTCGACACGGCGCTGGCCGACACCGCGGTCCTCGGGCTGACCACCAACATCGAGTTCCTTCGCTTCCTGCTGGCCGACCCCGATGTGGCCGCCGGGCGCCTGGACACCGGGCTGCTCGACCGGCGCACACCGGATTTCGCGCCGGTCCCGCCCGGAGACGACGAGCTGATCGCCGCCGCGGCCTATCGATGGCTGCGGTCCTGGCCGGTGGCTCCCAGCGACCCGTGGGACGTGCCGTCCGGTTGGCGCATCGCGGGTCGGGCTCCGACCACGATCCGGTTGCGGGCCAGAGCCGGCTCGGCCGGCGACATCGGACCCCGCGACCGGACCGACCACGTCTGGCTGGCCGGTTCGCCGGCGAGTGCGACGGCGACCGTCGAGGGCGGTGAAACCCGCACGCTGAGGGCATCGTTGGACGGTGACCGGTTGGTGGTCACTCTCGACGGGTTGCGCACCGAGTACCTGGTGGCCGCCGCCGACGGTCAGATGTGGCTGGCGGGGGCGGGCCGCGTCGCGCTGGTCGAGGAGGTGCGTGAAGCGCCGGTGCGCCCCGATGACGAGCACAGCGGTGATGCGGAACTGACCAGCCCCATGCCGGGTGCGGTCGTCGCCGTCGGTGTGGACGACGGTGCGACGGTCACCGCCGGAACGGTGGTGGTCACCGTCGAGGCCATGAAAATGGAGCACGCGCTCGCCGCACCGGTCGACGGTGTGGTGGAACTGATCGTCGGCGCGGGCGACCAGGTGAAGGTGGGCCAGGTGCTGGCCCGGATAACGGCAACCGAGGAGCTCTCATCATGACGGACTTTCTGACCACCGGGACACTTCCCGACCATTACCAGCAGCTGGCCAAGACCGTGCGCGACTTCGCCCAGAGCGTGGTCGCGCCGGTGGCGGCCAAGCACGACGAAGAGCACTCGTTCCCCTACGAGGTGGTGGCCGGCATGGCCGACATGGGGCTCTTCGGTCTGCCGTTCCCCGAGGAGTACGGCGGAATGGGTGGCGACTACTTCGCGCTGTGCCTGGCGCTCGAGGAACTCGGCAAGGTCGACCAGAGCGTCGCGATCACGCTGGAGGCGGGGGTGTCGCTGGGCGCCATGCCGGTGTACCGCTTCGGCACCGAGGAGCAGAAGCAGGAGTGGTTGCCGCTGTTGGCCAGCGGCAAGGCGCTCGGCGCGTTCGGGTTGACCGAGGCGGGCGGCGGCAGCGACGCCGGCGCGACCAGGACCACCGCGAAATCGGATGGCTCGACGTGGGTGATCAATGGCAGCAAGCAGTTCATCACCAACTCGGGCACCGACATCACCAAGTTGGTGACGGTCACCGCGGTCACCGGCGAATCTGATGGCAAGAAGGAGATCTCGTCGATCCTGGTGCGGGTTCCGACGGAGGGCTTCACCGCAGAGCCTGCCTACAACAAGGTGGGCTGGAACGCGTCGGACACCCATCCGCTGAGCTTCGACGACGTGCGGGTGCCGCAGGAGAACCTGCTGGGCGAGCGGGGCCGCGGGTATGCCAACTTCCTGCGGATCCTCGACGAGGGACGCATCGCGATCGCGGCGCTGTCGGTGGGCGCCGCGCAGGGCTGCGTGGACGAGAGCGTCAAGTACGCAGGGGAACGGGAAGCGTTCGGCCGCAAGATCGGAACCAACCAGGCGATCGCGTTCAAGATCGCCCGGATGGAGACCAGGGCCCACGTCGCCCGCGCTGCGTACTACGACGCGGCTGCGCTGATGTTGTCGGGAAAGCCGTTCAAGAAGCAGGCCGCGATCGCCAAGCTGGTGGCCAGCGAGGCCGCCATGGACAACGCCCGCGACGCCACCCAGATCTTCGGTGGCTACGGCTTCATGAACGAGTACTCCGTCGCCCGCCACTACCGCGACAGTAAGATCCTCGAAATCGGTGAGGGCACAACGGAAGTTCAGCTGATGCTGATCTCGCGGGAACTGGGCCTGTGAGCGAGGGCGCGAACAAGTTGGTCATCGTCCAGCGGGGGCTGTGGTTCGAGGAGTTCGAGACCGGTGTGCTCTACCAGCACCGGCCAGGGCGCACCATCACCGAAGCCGACAACGTCCTGTTCACCACGCTGACGATGAACACTCAGGCACTGCATCTGGATGCCGCGTTCGCCGACGCGCTGCCGCCGTTCAACCAGCGACTGGTCAACTCGATGTTCACCCTGTCGACGCTGGTCGGGCTCTCGGTGGCGCAGTTGACGCAGGGCACCATCGTCGGGAACCTCGGTTTCGGCGACGTGGCGTTCCCCAAACCGCTGTTCCACGGCGACACCCTCTACGCCGAAACCGAGATCACCGAGAAGCGCGAGTCCAAGAGTCGTCCGGGGGAGGGCATCGTGACCTTCGCCCATACCGGCCGCAATCAGCATGGCGATGTCGTGGCGACGGCCTCGCGAAAGACCATGGTGCGCAAGCGCCCCGAGGGGGAGAACTGATGACGCCGCGCACGCGAGGAGCGAAATGACTCTGGGCAACAACGGTCCGGGCTGGCTGTTCTGTCCCGCCGATCGTCCCGAGCGGTTCGAGAAGGCCGCCGCAGCAGCCGATGTCGTCATCCTCGACCTCGAGGACGGCGTCGCAGCCAAGGACCGGGAGGCGGCGCGTAAGGCGCTGCTGGACACCCCGCTCGACCCGGCCCGCACGGTGGTCCGCGTCAACCCCGTCGACACGCCGGACCACGCTCTGGATGTCGAGGCGCTCAAGGCCACGGACTACACCACGGTGATGCTGGCGAAGACCGAGACCGCCGAGCAGGTGGCGTCGTTGGCGCCGCTCGATGTGATCGTTCTGGTCGAAACCCCACTCGGGGCCCTGACCGTCACCGAGACCGCGCGGGTCGACAACGCCTTCGCCGTGATGTGGGGCGCCGAGGATCTCTTCGCCGCCACCGGCGGCACCGCGAACCGCTGGCCGGACGGCAGCTACCGCGACGTCGCCAAGCACGTGCGGTCACAGAGCCTGCTGGCCGCCAAGGCCTTCGGGCGGATGGCGCTCGACTCGGTGTACCTCGACATCAAGGACCTCGACGGACTGCGCGCCGAGACCGATGACGCCGTCGCGGTGGGGTTCGACGCCAAGGTCGCCATCCACCCCACGCAGGTCGCGGTCATCCGCGCCGGCTATGCCCCGACCGCCGAGCAGGTCGATTGGGCGCGTGCGGTTCTCGCCAAGGCGGGGGCCGAGCGCGGCGTGTTCCAGTTCGAGGGCCGGATGGTCGACATGCCGGTGCTGCGGCGCGCCGAGCGCATCGTGGCCCTGGCGCCCTAGTTCGCTTGCGCCCCAGGTCACTTGCGCTTTGCCGCAGCCAATCTGGCGGCGAACTCGGGCGACTCGATGGACACCGCCTGCGGGCCGATCTCGACGTCGACGGCGAGGCGGTGCTGGTCGAGGTCGTTGGTGCCCGGGTTGGCGGTGGCCCGCATCGAGGCCTTGGTCGCCATCACGACGTCGCGCGGCGCGGCGGCGGGTCCGGCGGCGAGGGCGCGGGCGGCGGCCACGGGGTCGTCGGCGACCTCGAGGGCGAGGCCGTGGCGCACGGCGGTGTCGGCGTCGAAGCGCATCCCGAACAGCAGTGCCGCGCGTGCCGCCTGGGGCCCGATCGCCCGCTGCAGCATCCAGGTCGCGCCGCCACCCGGGTGGATGCCGAGCTTCTGGAACCGTGGGTCGAACACGGCCGCCGGCCCGGCGATGCGGACGTCGGCCGCCAGGGCGAGGTTCAGGCCGGCACCGACGGCGGGTCCGTTGACCGCGGCGATGGTGGGCAGGGTGCACTGCGCGACGGCGACGAAGCCGTCGTAGATCACCCGCAATCCGTCCTCGGTCGCGGCGCCCAGAGCGGTCAGGTCGGCGCCGGCGCAGAACGCCTTGCCCGCGCCGGTGACGATCACGGCGTGGACGTCGGGGTCGGCCTCGGCGGCCTCGACGGCAGCGCGAAGTGCCGCTGAGCTCTCGGCGGTCACGGCGTTGCGACGGTCGGGATCGTTGACGGTGATGAGCGCGACGCGGTCCTCGACCTGCGTCAGTACGGGATCGGACACTCGCCCAGCGTAGCTATAGCTTGCGCAGCAGCGCCGCGGCCCTGACGTCGTCGCCGACGGCCAGTGCGATCTGCACATCCGGGACGTCGCCGTCGCCGTGGCGGATCCACTGGATGGTGACCTCCTCGCCGTACTTGATCGGCCGCCGGTACTCGATCACCGCCCGGTAGGGCGCAGAGCAGACCTCGGGGACCAGGGCCATCACCTCGTGGATCGCGTGCCAGTACGCGGTGTTGGTGACGTGTTCGAAGATGTCGATGTCCGTGCGGCGCAGGGGGAACGGCATCGCCTCGTCGACGTTGTCGGGATTCTCCAGCCAGGGCCGCCACTTGAGCCGATGCACGCTTGTGGTTGATGCGAACCGCTCGATGAGCGTGTCCGAGACCCGTTGCGGCGTGAGCGTCTTGGAGTTGATGGCGATCCAGAAACCCTCCGTCTCGATGCGTCCGCCGTCACTGCCGACCAGATCGACGCGCATCGTGCACCACCGCGACGACAGCGCCGAACACCACCGGCTGAACGACACGTCGTTGGGAAACTCGATCGGTTCGATCACGTCGATGACGGTGCGCTGCACCAGCCAGTGCGGGTGGTCCTCGGCCTCGCCGGCGTCGACGAGGTTCTCGGCGCCGACCTCCTGGATGTATCGGGCCACACCGTCGAGACGCAGGTGGAGGTTCCCGTCGAGGTCACCGGTCGCCACCGGCCACGAGGTGCGGTAGACGTACCCGGTCGTGGGCATGTCCGTCAGGCGACGGTCGAGGTCGTTGGTGGGCATCGCGGCTCAGCCTACGGATCGTCCTCGTCGTCTTCGGGGAGTAGGTATCTCTCGGGGTGGTGGTAGTTGTTCACTCTTGCCTGGCCGGTGTCGAGTGCTGGTGGTGGGAGCCATTCGGTGCGGCCGTCGCCGCGTTTGCGGGTGGTCCAGCCGGTTTTCTCGATGAGCCGGTTGTCGGGTCCCCAGGCGAAGGTCAGTTCATCGATATTCGTTTGGCCGTCGTTCTTCCAATCGGCGACCGCGTGATGGACCTGGCTTTGATAGCCGGGGGCGGTGCAGCCGGGTTTGGCGCAGCCCCGCTCGCGCGCGTGGAGTGCGATGCGCTGCGCGGCTGAGGCCAGCCGCTTCGCGCGGCCCAGATACAGCGCTTCGCTGGTGTGTTTGTCGTAGATGTACAGGTAGTGATGCGCCCGGGCGGCCATCCGGATCAGTGTCGGGATCGGCAGCCGGGTGCCGCCGCCGGTGACCGCCAGCCCGGCACCCTTCTCCAGCTCCTGCAGCGTGGTGGACACGATCACCGTCACCGGTAGGCCGTTGTGTTTCCCGAGATCGCCAGACGTCAACGCCATCTGTCCCAGCGCGACCAGCGCGTCGTGGTTGCGCTGGGCCTGGGTGCGCACATCCAGACCTTTGTGCTCGGCGTCGGGGTCGCCGTCCAAGCAAGGATTCTCGTCGTCGGGGTGGCACATGCCCGGTGCGGCCAACTTCGCCAGCACCGCCTCGACCACTGCCCGCGCGTCCGCGGTCAGAGTCCCCCTGACCGCGCACGTCCCGTCGCGGCGCTGCGGACCCAACGTCACACCCCGCTTGCGCGCCTGCTCCTTCTCCGACGGTTCGGGGCCGTCCTGGTCGATCATCATCAACAACTGCCCA
>Ga0209347_1002134_pt1 | contig 27445 bp, 24 predicted proteins | sample AutmiccommuBRH23_FD_187382 | JGI IMG/M metagenome (GOLD analysis project Ga0209347, IMG submission 187382) | Deep subsurface microbial communities from Mt. Terri, Switzerland - Autotrophic microbial communities BRH/23 (SPAdes) (version 2) | ecosystem: Environmental > Aquatic > Deep subsurface >...
AACAGCTCCAGCAAACAAAACTCCTTGTGGCTGAGATTGATCTTGCGGCCGGCGCGCGTGGCCCGGTGACGCGGTAAATCCAGCGTGAGGTCAGCAACTTTGATCTGGTCGGTCATCACCGGCACAGTACTACGACGCAACAGAGTGCGCACCCGGGCCAGCAGCTCGGCAAAGGCGAAGGGCTTGACCAGGTAATCGTCAGCACCCAACTCCAGACCCTTTACGCGGTCATCCACGCTATCACGGGCGGTCAGGAACAGCACTGGTGTTTGACGGCCGGCCTCGCGCAATGACTGCACAATGCGCCAGCCATCCACATCCGGCAGCATGACGTCCAGCACCAGCAAATCAAAGGTCTCTGTCATCGCCAAATGATGACCGTCGAGGCCATTGCGCACCAGCGTGACCATAAAACCCGCCTCGGTCAGTCCCTGCTGTAAATAATCGCCGGTCTTGATTTCGTCTTCGACCACCAATAGCCGCATCGTTGCCCTGCCCCGTAGTTTTCAGAATGGGTTTGGAGACAGCCTAAGCTCGGCTAACCCACAAGAAGATGACGGCCAGATTACAACTTTGTCATTGTTTAGTCATGCGGGTGACAGGCTCGGCTCGCTAGTATTCGAAATCAAGAACCTTGAACAACCATCATTTACCTAAGAAGAGATTGACTCATTGACTGAATGGTTTCCCAACACTGGAGTATTAAGAATATTCATACACTTTGCTTAACTGAACCCATTTACAACCCAGCTGTCCTTCCCGAATAGGAAAGCTAAAAATAAGCCGCGTTGTTATCTCTCATGAACACTACCAGCCTAGCACCCACATTCGGACCGGCATCCAGATCGCCATCACCATCATCATCAAATTTTCAGTCAGCGACACGAAGCCCAGCGGAACATTCGAGTTGCCGCCGACACAGGCGCACTTTAGTTCGCGCTTATCGATATACACTGCCTTGAATACCGACACCGCACCGACAGTCCCGATAAACAACGCCACCGGCACCGCAATCCACATGAGAGCTCCGGCGATCATCAGAATACCAGTTAGAGCTTCGCCGAAAGGATAGATATAACCGTAACGTACCCAACGACGGGCCAGCAGGTCGTAATTCAAAAACATTGTTGAGAAGCTTTCCACATCCTGCAACTTCTGTACTGCCAAAAGCGTCATTGAGATGGCAATGAACCATTCGAGTGTTCTCACTATCATGAAGGTACCAAAGGCTACCCAACTGAAAGCCAGCGCCATTAGGAAACCAACAGCGAAAATTGCGATTACCGGCTTGTAGCTGGTCTCATCTTCGTCCGGCACCTCTTGGCCGAAGTACTCGCGCAGTTCGTCGTAGCCTCCAATCCGCTTTCCGTCAATCAAGGTCTGGGGCGTCGTGTCGACACCATGCTTCTGCTTAAAAGCCTCGGTCTGGTCCTGCGTCTCAAGGTGATGATCATCGACATCAAACCCTTCGTGCTTCAGCAGATCGACAGACTTGAGCCCATAAGGACAGAGATGATCCGGCATCACCATTCGGTAAATTTCGGCCTTTCTGGCATTCGCATCATTTGCCATGGTTTTCTCCTGTTTTCTCAAATTCACGTTTTCTGACAGCCTTGAGTGCTTGTCATGTCTCGCAAGACCAGAACCCGCGGTAACCAACATTCAACCCTTTATCGAGAGAAAAAACTAACTCCGCATCGGACCGCCAGTCCGCCTCATCATTCAGCGGATTAACTGTAATGCTGGTTCCGCGTGCCTTAAATACAAATCCGCCTGAATCGGTCTCACCGCTCGCTTCCAGCGACAAGAGCACACCGTTCAGTTTCATGGCGCCGGCGTTGCCTCCCTGCGCCGTCCACAGGATCGGATCAGTTTCCGGACTGCGTTTAAAAGTGCAGCGAGGTCCTGTCTCAAGGATTTGGTTGGCTTCGGACCGGAGCATCGGCGACAGGTCGAGCGTGGAGATCAGCGTGTTGCTTAGTGCATCGCCCACCGTTCCCACTTTAGCAGGAGGATCTTCGTATATCCTTTCAACAACATTGCCGGCCGAGACCTCAGCGGTCAGATAGCGCATCTCGGCGATCTCGCGCCGCTGGGCCGCAATGATTTCGTCGGCAAGCTTACGCACGCGGGGGTCGCGAATCTGCGCACGCTCCGAAGTCATAACTGCTATGGAGTGGTGCGGAATCATTGCCCGCATGTAACTAGACCCAGACACAGTGACCTGGCTGCGCACCAGCCATAGCGAGAACATGAGTACCACGACAGAACTGGCGAAAATTGCAAGGTTTATTCTCTTGTTTGAATACATGCCAAGCATAAAAGCGAGCATGATTATCGCCATAGTGGCGCCCATCATAATCGCCATATAGCTACGCGTTTCGGAAAAGAAGACGTGCTCCCACGCGTAAGTGTTCAAATACATGAGAATAAACATAACTACCGTAGAAGTGATGATCATCAAACCAAAACGGAGGTAAGACATAGCTATTTTCCTTCTCAGTTATTTATTTGCTAACGGTGGTTTCGACAGCAGACACGATTCCGCCTTGATGCCAGTACGCGATGCCAGTACGCGAGGTCTGGTGAGATAACCTACGGCTCCGAAACGAATCACCTTTTTTTCAACGTAGGACAGGACACATCTCGAAGCAAATCCTCTCTCGAAGCAAATCCTCTTATGGTCTTTAATGAGGAATCCGATACTCAAGCTGACGTTTATCAAGTCTGCAGCTTGAAGAAAATATCTTTGAGTTGGGGCGGTAAAACGAATTTTCGAAAGCATGTAAACTTTGCAGCTTGAGGCAGTATAGAAATTTTTAACTTTTCGTCACTCTCCACTTAGACTGTCAAGTGTAAAAATTGTTTCCCTGGATGCGAGTCAGAGGCATAGATGTTCGTTCTCGGCAAAGATCCGGTGTCATCAGAACTATAGATCAAACGTACCGCACCATCCTAAATTTAGACGCCTTGATGCCCAGAAAAGCTCGCACAAGGGAGTCCTCGATCCCTGATCATTTGTCATTTGCAGGGCTTCCTTAAGAGCATGAGTGATCACCACCAGTTCGTCGGCATCCTACTCAGAAAAATGGCGACCTATCTCGTTTTGCGCCAAATTGTCGATTAGAGATACTAACAACATCACACGGCCGTCGAGTGACAGTGGTTTTCTCTGGGCGAGGCAAATTTTCGTCATAGCCGCCCTCAATCTCCAGCTTTTAACCCATACACGGCACAATGTGAATCAGCCTAAACCTGGCTAACCCACAAGAAGATGACGGACAGATTACAACTTTGTCATTTTTAAGTCATGCGGGTGACAGGCTCGGCTCGCTAGTATGCGGAGTCAGAACGTGTAACAACCATCACTTATTCGAAAAGAGATTGACTCATGACCCATGATTTCCCCCGACCCAAGCAACCCTGGCAACTCAGTCGCCGCCGCTTCGTACAGGGACTTGCAGCCGGTGGCGTGCTGGCCGCCACACCGTCATGGTTGCAGGCAGCCGTAAACGGCGCGACCGCGCTGGGCTCAGCACCAGTGCTCAGCGGCCGAGAAATCGATCTGGTGATCGCCGAAACACCCGTCAATTTCACTGGCGTCACGCGCACGGCGACTACTATCAACGGTTCCATCCCGGCACCGACGTTACGGCTGCGGGAAGGCGATGACGTCACCATCCGCGTCACTAACCGCCTGCCGGTCGCCACCTCCATTCACTGGCACGGGATATTGCTGCCCTATCAAATGGATGGTGTACCCGGCATCAGCTTCAATGGAATTGCCCCGGGGGAAACCTTTGTTTACCGCTTTACGCTTCAGCAGAGCGGCACCTACTGGTACCACAGCCACTCCGGCTTTCAGGAGATGACAGGCATGTACGGCGCCCTGATCATTGAACCACGGGCAGGCGAAAGACACCGCGCCGATCAGGATTACGTGGTACAGCTTTCAGACTGGACCGACGAAGACCCGATGCGCGCCTTCAGCAAACTGAAAGTGCAAAGCGATGTCTACAACTTCAATCAGCCCACCTTTTTCGATTTCACAGCCGATGTCTCCAAGCTGGGCTTACAGGCGGCACTGGAAAAACGCCAGATGTGGAACCAGATGCGGATGAACCCGACCGATCTGGCGGACCTGTCGGCGGCGACCCTCACCTTCCTGATGAATGGCACCACTCCAGCGGGCAATTGGAACGGGTTGTTCCAGCGCGGTGATCGCGTACGGCTGCGGTTTATCAATGCCGCCAGCAATAGCTTTTATGATGTTCGCATTCCCGGTTTGAAGTTAACGGTGATCCAGGCCGATGGCCAGGATGTCGAGCCGGTCACGGTGGATGAATTCCGCTTTGGCCCCGGCGAAACCTACGATGTCATGGTCGAGCCCCAGGACGACGCTTATACGATCTTCGCCCAGAGCATGGAACGCAGCGGTTACGCCCGCGGCACCCTGAGCGTGCGGCAAGGTTTAACAGCGCCAGTGCCAGAACCCGATCCCCCCGAGTGGTTAACCATGAAGGATATGATGGGAGCAATGGGTGGTGGTGCCATGGGCCACGACATGATGAAAATGGACTCCATGGGCCAAACCAAGATGGATCATTCCCAAATGTCCGGCGGTATGGCCATGGACCACAGTATGCACGGCATGCAGCAGGGTTCTGACAACCCGCTTGCCAAACCTTCATCTACCATACACCACGCCCGAACCGAATACGGGGCTTCGGTTGACCAACGGGTGGATACGCCGCGCACCAATCTCGACGACCCCGGTATTGGCCTGCGTAACTTAAGCCAGCGTGGACTGCGCCCACAGGGACACCGCGTGCTGACGCTGGCCGACCTGAAATCTATCGATGGTGTACTGGATGACCGCCGCCCGCCAGCGAGGGAGCTGGAACTACACCTCACCGGCAATATGGAACGCTATAGCTGGTCCTTTGACGGACTGGAGTTCGGCAAAAGCACACCGGTCTCCCTGCGCCACAATAAGCGCGTTAGAATCATTCTACAAAACGACACCATGATGACCCACCCCATGCACTTACACGGTATGTGGAGCGAACTGGAAACTGACCAGGGCGAATTGCGAGTGCGCCGTCATACCATACCGGTACAACCGGCACAGCGCATCAGCTACCTGACGACCCCGCATGACTTGGGCCGCTGGGCCTGGCATTGCCATCTTCTATTCCATATGGACGCAGGCATGTTCCGCGAGGTGGTGGTGTCATGAGACTTAATACGGTGAAATATCTCACAACACTGGTTGTTATTGTCGGTGCCCTTCAAGTAAATACGGCCCTGGCGCAAATGGATCACGGCGATATGCAAATGCAGGGTGGTAGTGCGCCAGCCGATGCCCGCGATCCCCACGCTTATTCCGACGGTTACACCTTGACCGAAGGCCCCTATGCACAACCGGGGCCACGGCAACTGAAACTGGCGGACGAACACGCATTCTGGTCGGTGCTGGGCGATCGTCTGGAATATCAGGAAGACAGTGAGAGTACGGTTTACGATGTCCAGGCCTGGTATGGCACCACCTACGACCGCCTTGTCATCAAAGCGGAGGGTGATGTTGCCGACGGCACACTGGAAGAAAGTTCTACTGAATTGTTGTGGGGTCATGCGCTTAATGCCTATTTCGACACCCAATTCGGCGTTCGACTCGACCAATATGACGAAGGCAAGAACCGTCAGTGGCTAGCATTTGGTGTACAGGGCCTGGCGCCCTACTGGTTTGAGCTGGATGTGACTGCGTATGTTGGCGACGACGGTCGGACCGCTCTCTCCGCCGAAGCCGAGTACGAGTTGCTGCTGACACAAAAACTCATCCTTCAGCCCCGTGCGGAACTGAACCTGTATGGTAAGGATGATGCTGAAAACGGTCTCGGGTCGGGTCTCTCGGATCTCGCGGTGGGCTTGCGCCTGCGCTACGAATTCAGCCGCCAATTTGCGCCCTACATCGGTGTGGAATGGACAGACACCTATGGCGACACAGCCGATTACCGCCGCGCGGCAGGCCAAGATACGTCAGGCACCCAATTCGTCGCGGGACTGCGATTCTGGTTTTAACAATCACCAAGTTGATATAGAAACTTTTCAAACACCTATGAGGAACACCTTTATGAATATGAAAACACTAGCCACTGTCATCGTGTTCTCCACACTGGGCATCGCTTTCTCTGCACAGGCCCATGAACCTAAAGAACATATGAAAGACGCTGAAAAACCGGATTGCACCGCTATGAAAAATATGGATCACAGCAAGATGGACATGAATGATCCGGTGATGCAGGCCATGATGCAGCAGTGTATGAAAGACATGCACCAAGATAATCAAGCTTCCGAAAACGAACACCAAGAAGACGGCGGACAGAAAGAACACACCGCGAATGATGAATCGCTCGAACACAAACACTGAGAACCCACAGTCTATCATTTCGAGCAATATTGCTAAGATTCAAACCGGATAGAGATGTCATGGCCGCTTTCAAATTTCTAACCTGTGGTAAATGTCTGCTTATCGCAGCAGCGATATCGATCATTGGCGGTCTGGTGTTTTTGTATTCCGGACTCTATCCAATAGGCGCCGACGTTCCCCACAATAGGCTGTCCTACTGGCTCCTGGAAACCCTGAGAGAGCGGTCGATCGCACGATCGGCAAGCGATATCGAAGTCCCCAACGATTTGGACTCTTCCAATCGTCTGCTTAAGGGTGGCGCAGACTATAACGACATGTGCGCCGGATGCCATCTGAAACCTGGCAAAACCCAGAGTGATTTCACCCTGGGGCTGTACCCCGCACCACCCAATTTAACACTAACGGGTGATGAACATGGACACGACCATGCGGGTAACACCGATAATGACGACGAAGCCAGTAAACGACAATTCTGGATTATTAAACACGGCATCAAGGCTTCGGGCATGCCCGCCTGGGGACCGGGGCATGACGATGAACGTATCTGGAATATGGTGGCGTTCCTGCAGCGATTGCCGGAACTATCTTCCGATCAATACCAGATACTTACCGCGCGCGGACAAAACTCGGAAGGACATGGTCACTGATGTAGTATCTCAGGGCATCCAGCGCAGAGACCACCCCACAACCATCAAACGGTATGAGGAGAGACATTTACGCAGGTTGAAAAATTGCATAAACCCCATACTGGCAAGCCTGCTCTTACCGCCGGCAATCCACCCCAACTCGTCACACTGTCCTGCCCAACCTGAGCTATTACATTTAAGCGATTAACCGAGCTTACCCAGCTCAAACAAGTTCAAATCAGTTATGCTCCACACAGCACTACTTTTTAATTCGCAAGCGCAGGGCATTACTGACTACCGATACAGAGCTCAGGCTCATCGCCAGGGCGGCGATCATCGGCGATAAGAGTAACCCGGTGAACGGGTAAACCACCCCGGCTGCAACCGGCACACCGATACTATTGTAGAGAAAGGCGAAGCCCAGGTTCTGGCGCATGTTACTCACAGTCAAGTGGGACAAGCGGATCGCCTCGCCAATGCCGCGCAGGTCGCCTTTCACCAGGGTTAGCTGGGCGCTGTTCATTGCCACATCCGTACCGGTGCCCATGGCGATACCGACATCGGCCTTGGCCAGCGCCGGTGCGTCATTGATTCCATCACCCGCCATGGCGACGATGCGCCCTTCGTGTTGCAGGCGGCTGACAATATCCAGCTTGGCAGCGGGGGTAACTTCGCCGTAGACGTCGTTAATACCCAACTGCCGCGCCACCGCCCGTGCGGTTTTCTCGCCATCCCCGGTTGCCATGATGACCCGTACGCCCTCGCTACGCAGCTGTTCGATGGCCGATCGTGTGGTTTCCTTGATGGGATCGGCCACGGCCAGCACACCGGCCAAAGTACCATCGACCCCCAGGTAGATGACGCTGGCACCCTCCTCCCGTAGCTTGTCGGTATCCGTATCGAGGTGTAGCCGATCAATGTCATGGGCGTCCATCAGCGCGCTATTGCCCAACACCAGTGCATGACCTTCCACCTTGCCAGTAACACCAATACCCGATTCCGATTCAAACTCCTCCACTTTTGAGAGGTTTAGCCCCTGATCGCGGGCGGCCGTGACGATTGACATTGCCAGTGGGTGTTCACTGCCTTGATCGAGACTCGCGGCCAGCCGCATCACTTTGTCACGATCAAAGCCCGGGGTGGCGATGACCTCACGGAAAACTGGTCGGCCCTCGGTCAAGGTACCGGTTTTGTCCACCACCAGGGTGTCCACTTTACGCAAGGCTTCAATGGCGGCGGCATCCCGGAACAGCACGCCCCGAGTGGCGCCCATGCCGGTGGCTACCATGATTGACATGGGGGTCGCTAGGCCCAGGGCACAGGGACAAGCAATGATCAGCACAGCCACAGCATTGATCAGGCCGTACACCCAACCGGGCTCAGGCCCCCACAATCCCCAGGCGAAAAAAGTAATGACGGCAATGGCAACCACTGCAACTACAAAGTACCCGGCCACGACATCGGCCAGACGCTGCATAGGCGCACGGGAGCGCTGGGCCTGGGCTACCAAGTTGACGATACGCGACAAGGTGCTGTCCTGGCCTACGTGCTGTGCCTGAATTACCAGGCTGCCACTGGTGTTCATAGTGGCGCCAATGACCTTGTCGCCGGGGCGCTTGGACACCGGCACCGGCTCACCGGTGAGCATGGATTCGTCCACCGCGCTGCCGCCTTCCACCACTTCGCCGTCCACCGGCACTTTCTCGCCGGGCCGCACCCGCAGGCGATCACCCGTCTGAACATCGGCCAACGGCACATCCGTCTCACTGCCGTCCGGGTTGATACGGCGGGCAATATCCGGTGCTAATCGCAGCAGTGACTTGATGGCTTCGGAGGTGCGGGAGCGGGCCTTGAGTTCGAACAACTGGCCCATCAGGGTCAGGGAAATAATGACCGCCGCCGCCTCGAAATACACATTGACCTTGCCACCCATGAAAAACGCCGTGGGAAATATTCCGGGCGCTATGGTGGCGACAACGCTGTAAATGTAAGCCGCAGCAGTACCCAGGCCGATCAAGGTCCACATATTGGGACTTCTGTTAGCTATCGATTGAGCACCGCGTACAAAGAACGGCAGGCCGGACCACAATACCACTGGCGTCGCCAACAGCAACTCAACCCAATTGTGCCAGCCTGCAGGCAGCCAGCCATGGCCAAACATGGCCAATATAAAAACACTGAGGGTAAAAGGCACGCTCAGCCAAAAGCGGCGTCGAAAATCCACCAGCTCCGGATCTTCAGCGTCATCCAGGGAGGGCATCTCCGGCTCCAGAGCCATACCGCATTTAGGGCAAGTGCCCGGCCCCTTTTGGCGCACTTCGGGGTGCATGGGGCAAGTGTACCAGGCGTTGCTGTCGCCGACCGGTTCCTCGGCGGGTTGTAAATACCGGTCCGGGTTATCGACGAATTTACCGCGGCAACCGGCGCTGCAGAAATAGAAATCCTCACCCAGGTGATGAACTTGATGGGCGGAATCCTCGCTGACAGACATGCCGCAAACCGGATCCTTAAGCGCAGCGAGCTGGGCTGGATGCGCATGATCATCGCCGTGGTCGTGGGTAGGGTTGTGATGACAGCTGCTGTGGTTATTCATGGTCTGGTCCTCCTGCATGAGAACGGCTAGTTTAGTCAATGTGGAGAGTCGATTTGCGACTCAATCAAGCGACAAACGGAGTAGCCGTCTGGCGTACTGTCAGGCATGCTTTCCCACTCGGCCATGCTGGCTTCCATGCGATCGCAGAGAGACGTCAGTTCTTCGATGGTCTTGCGGGTTTCAAGGATCCGCTGCTGCATCATTTCCCGAACCTTGGGACAGGGAGAATGAGCGTGGTCGGCGTCGCTGAAAATTCGCTGAATGTCGTCGAGGTGAAAACCCAGTTGCCTGGCCGTTTTAATAAAACGCAAACGGGATAACGCCTGGTTGCCGAATATCTGGTAACCGTTACTTTTATCCCTGTCCGGAGACAGTAAACCGATCGACACATAGTGCCGAACAGTATCCTTGGTGACTCCGGCTTTGCTGGCTAGTTGGCTAATTTTCATGACGTTTACTCCTGAGTGTCCCTATTGTAAAACCAGTGGGCTACCCCACGGTCAATAGTCTTTTAGGCCTTGATTCATCGTTTGCCAATAGACTAGCGTTGCCGTCCTAACTTGGACTGCTTCAACAATAAGTATGCCGACGCTAATACCTGTAGGGGCAATACAACGGTACTGAACATGCGATCCACCATAGGACCCGCAATCAGACTTATGATTTCGGAGCCGGCGTCCTTGCTGCACTTAAGAGGCAGAAATTTGACGATGATGACTGATGAGGTCAGCATTGCCGGTCCTTTTCCACTTCTCTGCGGCACCTATAGGGATTTTCCGCGACGAGTCGGAGACCGGTTCCGACGCTTGCTGCGCCTCAGCGTTATATTCCGAGTAGCGGCTGGGGCCTTTACTTCGGTACATTGCGTATGCCGATGTTTCGCGCTGCCCGATTGGGCTGTTGACCTACGGCGTTTTTGGGCGGAATGCGGAATGTACCCGCGTTGGCGACACTGAACGTCATCATCAACAGCGCGCCCGCGAGCATTCCGCGACAGGTTTTAAACTTACGGTCTATTCATTGCTATTACCTCCAGAGAGTGGGTACGAGACCCGGAAATGCAGCTCCCTGTCAGTCAAAGGCTCCTTTGGGGAGTGACAACTATTCATCTTTCTCCGGTGGCGGTGTCGGCGCACCCTCGGGCAATCCGCGCCCACGCCATAGCATGAAGATTGCCGGGTACACCACCAGTACCATCAGCAGCGCCGATATCACCCCGCCCACCATGGGCGCGGCGATGCGCTGCATCACATCGGCGCCGGTACCGCTGGATAGCAGAATCGGGATCAACCCCATAAACAGCGCCAGCCCGGTCATCAGCATGGGACGGATGCGCTGGCCGGCGCCACTTTGGACGACTTCCGCCATGTCCCCGCGGCTATTGAGTCGGCGTTCCGCGATCCGGTCGCGCCAGGCGATGTCCAGGTACACCATCATCAGCAGTCCCAGTTCCACGGCGAGACCGGCCACGGCGATCATACCCACCCAGACGGCGACGCTGAGCTTGAAGTCCAGCCACCACAGCAGCCAGACGGCGCCGCTCAGGGAAAAGGGCACACTCAGCATCACCACCAGGGTCTCCGTGAGGGACCCCCGATGCATAAACAGCATGAAGAAGATCAAAAACAGGGTGGCCGGCACCAGTAGCTGCAGTTTGGCCTTGGCCCGCTCGAAGTACTGGAACTGCCCGGCCCAGGCCAGCCGGTAGCCGTCCGGCACGTCAACCCTGTCCGCCACTACCTGCTTCGCCTGTTCGACATAGTCCGCAATGCCGATATCGCTTTTGACGTCGACAAAGACAAAGCCCACGAGCAGGCCGTCCTCGCTGCGCACCGCCGGCGGGCCGGTGCGAAACTCGATATCCGCCACCTGAGTGATGGGAATCTGTGCGCCGGTGGGCGTGGGCACCAGCACCCGCTCCAGGGCTTCGACATTGTCGCGGTAATCCCGGGCATAGCGCACCAGAATATTGTAGCGCTCCCGCCCCTCCACGGTTTGCGAAACGACCTGCCCGCCCATAGCGGCCATAATTACCCGCTCCACGTCGCCAACGTTCAACCCAAAGCGCGCGGCGGCCGCCCGGTCCACCGTAAAATCGAGGAAATAACCGCCGGTACTGCGCTCGGCAAACGCACTGCGGGTAAAGGACGCCGTGCGCTCATCCTGCTGAAGCGCGTTCTCGATGGCGATGCCGGTTTCCTCAATGGTGGCGAGGTCGGCACCAAACACCTTGATGCCCAGGGCCGAGCGAATACCGGTGGCGAGCATCTCGGTGCGGGTCTGGATGGGCATCCAGAAGATATTGGGCATCCCCGGAAATTTCAACTTCTGGTCCATGTCCTGGATCAACCCGTCCCAGGTCATTCCCTCCCGCCATTGGTCCTTCGGTTTCAACGTGATTACCGTCTCCACCATGGACAGGGGCGCGGGGTCGGTAGCGCTGGTGGAGCGACCCACTTTGCCGAAGACGTGCTCCACCTCGGGAATATCGGCAATGATCCGGTCCATGGTCTGCAGGGTTTGGGTTGCTTCTGTGATGGACATGCCCGGCAGGGCCGTGGGCATAAAGAGAATCGACCCCTCGTTGAGGGGCGGCATAAACTCGTTACCCAGTTGCCGGAAAGGTATGACGGTTAGCAGCAACACCAGTACGGCCCCTCCTATCACCGCCCAGCGAAAGCGCGCGGCAAGGGCCACCACCGGCCGGTAGGCGGCCACCAGCCACTGGTTCAGTTTGCTGCGATCGGCGCGGATCTTGCCGCGGATCAGCCACACCGCCAGGGCAGGCACCAGGGTGATGGACAACAGCGCCGCAAAGGCCATGGAGTAGCTCTTGGTAAAGGCCAGTGGCTTGAACATGCGGCCCTCCGTCCCCTCCAGGGCGAACACCGGCATAAAGGAAATGGTGATAATGAGCAGGGAGAAAAAGATGCTGGGCCCGACCTGCTGCATGGCCTCGATAATCACCTCCCGGCGGGACTTGGCTTTCTCCTCGGAATCGGCATCGTCACTCTCCCAACGGGCCAGCCGCTTGTGGATATTGTCGATAATGACAATGGCCGCATCCACCATGGCGCCGATGGCCACGGCAATGCCCCCCAGGGACATGATGTTAGCGGTGAGGCCCTGGAAGTACATCGGGATAAAGGCCATCAGCACCGCCACGGGCAGGGTGATCACCGCCACCAGCGTGGAGCGCACATGGAGCAGGAAGATGCCGATAATCAGGGAGACGATCAGCATCTCCTCGATCAGTGTCCAGGTCAGGGTGTCGATGGCGTCCTTGATCAGGGTGGAGCGGTCGTAGACCGGCACAATCTCCACACCCTCGGGTAGCCCCGGTTTGATATCCGCTAGGCGCTGCTTGACCTTGTCGATGACGTCGAGGGCGTTTTCACCGTAGCGCATCACGACAATGCCGCCCACGGTCACCCCCTCGCCGTCCAGTTCCGCCTGACCCCGCTGCATGGCGGGCCCCAGGGCCACATGGCCGACGTCTTTTACCGTGACCGGTACGCCACCCGCCGTGGTTTTTAACACCACCTTTTCCAGGTCCGCCACAGACTTCACATAGCCCCGGCCACGGATAAACTGCTCGTGGCCCGCCACTTCCAGGATACGCCCGCCCACGTCCTGGTTGGAGTCACCCACCGCCTCGGCCACCCGTTTGAGAGGGATGTTGTAAGAGGCGAGTTTGTTGGGGTCGAGACTGATCTGGTATTCACGCTGGAAACCACCGATGGAGGCCACCTCGGCGACACCTTCAACCGCTTCCAGGGCATAGCGCAAATTGAAATCCTGCAGCGAGCGCAGGTCCGCCAGGCTGTGGTTACCGGACGTGTCGCGCAGGGCGTATTGGTAGACCCAACCGACGCCGGTGGCGTCCGGCCCCAGGGTGGGATTGACTCCATCCGGCAAGTCGGCGACAGCGCTATTGAGGTATTCCAGCACCCGGGAGCGAGCCCAGTACATGTCCACGCCATCGTCAAAAATCACATAGACGAAAGAAAAGCCGAACATGCTCTGGCCACGCACATAGCTCACCCCCGGCGCGGACAGCAGAGTGGTCGTCAAGGGATAGGTGATCTGATCCTCCACCAGGTCCGGGCTGCGCCCGGGCCACTCGGTAAAGATAATCACCTGCACATCGGACAGGTCGGGAATGGCATCCAGGGGCGCCCGCATTAGCGCCTGCCAACCGCCAAAGGTCAGCGCGAGCACCGCCACCAGGGTTATCAGGGGATTGCGGGCGCAATAGCCAATAATTCGCTGCAGCCAGCCAATGGCCTCCCCTTCAGCAGGGGGATGAGCTGGTAGGTGCTTTTGATTGTTATCTACCATTGTTCCATCCCCGCTTTGAGCCGGCTTTCGGAGGCGATCAGGAAGTTACCGGAGGTGACCACCCGGTCGCCGGCCTCGATACCCTTGATGATTTCGATAAAGCCACCGGCCCGCTGCCCGGTTTGCACCTTGCGCGGGGCCAGCCGGCCCCCACCCAGATCCTCGAATACCACCCTCAATTCACCAGCGATAATGACGGCTTCTTCCGGTACCGCCACGCGCCGCCCGAGGTCGGCCTGGAGTTTCACTTCGGCGTACATCTCGGGTTTTAGGTGGCCTTCGGGGTTGGCGACGGTGAGGCGCACCCGCCCGGTGCGACTGGCGCCGTCCAGATAGGGGTAGATGTAGTCGACTCTGCCCTCGAACTGTTCTCCGGGCAAGTAAGGCAGGGTCACCGTCACGGGCATTCCCGGCGTTACCAGGGGCAGTTCGCCCTCGTAGATATCCGCTTCCACCCAGACATGGGAGAGGTCGGCAATGCGCAGCAATGTCATGCCGGCCTTGTGGGCGGTGCCTTCCACCACGTTCTTGGCCACCACGGTGCCGCTGATCGGCGCGTGCATGGCGACGTAGTCGAAGGGCTCGCCCCGCTTCTCCAGGGTGGCGATCTCCCCATCACTCATATCCCACAGGGCCAGACGCTTGCGGGCTGCGCTGAGCAGCGTCGGCGAGGCGCTACCGCGGCGTTTCAATTCCAGGTATTCCTGCTGGGTGGCCAGCAGTTCGGGGCCGTACACCGTGAACAACGGTTCGCCCTTGGCGACGGCAACCCCAACATAATCGGCATGAAGCTCACCGATCCAGGCATCGAACTTGAGGCTGACGTCCGCCAGCCGGCTTTCGTCGTAAGCGATCCGGCCCTCCGCGCGAATGGTGCGGGTCATGGTCATGGCTTGCGCCTCGGCGGTCTTGACACCGATCAACTGACGGCGGCGATTGTCCAGGGTTACCGTGCCCGGTGGCGCCTCTTCGACCATGGCATCATCCGCGCCGCCGGTGCGGGTGGCACCGGACGCCAGTTGCAGGCCTTCACGGCCGGTAGCCAGGTCGAAACTGATTTGCCGGGCCGGCATTCCCGGTGCCTGAATCCGCAGCGCCAGGGGCCAGCTGCCCTCCATGGATGGCTCGAAAGTACCCCGGTAGAGACCAGGCTCGATTTCCGCCATCTCCGCCGGGGCCCGCATGGCGGGCATGGCGCCCATTGCCGGCATCTCCGCCACCGCCGTGATCTCGGCGTTGTCCAATGGGGCCCCATCGGCATCGCGCAGAACCACTTTCAGGGTGTTCTCCCCCACGCGCGGTGTGGTGGGTTCTATCGATACGTCCAGGCGGTAGGGACCGCTGCGGTAGGGCAGCGCATCGGCATTGTTCGTACCACCTGCCTTTTGCGTCAGGGCGGTCACGCCGCTGGCCGGCTGCAACCCCTTTCGGCCTGTGGCCAGGTCGAAGCTGGCCCGGGCGGATCCCACACCCTCCTTGCTAATCCGCAAGGTAAGCGGCCAGCTGCCTTCCATGGACGGCTCGAACGTCCCCCGATAGAGACCGGGTTCGATTGCCGTCATATCGGCCGGCGCCTGCATGGCGGCCATGGCGCCCATGGCAGGCATTTCCGCCACGGCCTTGATGGATGCGTCGCTGACCGGCTGGCCTGCTTTATCCAGCAATACCAGTGTCAGGGTGTTGTTGCCGACCCGGGGTGTTTCCGGATCAAGCTCGATGCCCAGTTGGAACGGCCCAGCCCGATAGGGAGGCTGGAGGGCTGAGGGGCCATTGGCGGTGGCGGTATCGTTCCCGGACAGCCACAGCAGGCTCAGGGTACCGGTAACCACCAGAAACCCGATAACGGCAATAGAAAAAAAGATCGTTCGTCGGTTCATGGTCGTTTCTCTTGTTTGTGCGCGTCGACGGCGGTGGCCGCCGGTGCCGGGTTGGCGGGGATTGGCAGTGCGCTGCCCAAGGGCCGCCCGGCGGCCCGTTCCAGGGCTGCCCACGCCCGCAGATAATCCGCACGGGCGCGGACCAGGCTGTCCTCGGTTCGCAGCTGTTGCCGCTCGGCATCGATGACGGTGAGGAAACTGCCCTGCCCCGCCCGGTAATCAGCGACGGCGGCATTGAGGCTTTCCTCGGCGAGGGGTAACAGCCGCTGCCGGTGGATGGCGACGATGACCCGGGTCTCTTGCACCTGCGCACGTCCCTGCTCCAGTTGCGCGAGTAACTGCGCCTCGCGATCCGTCAATTGCCACTGGTAGCGCATGACATCGGCTTCGGCCGCATTCCGGCTGGCACTGCGCTTGCCGGAGAAATCGAACGGCAGGTTGACAGTGAGACCGACTGTCCAGCGCTGATCGGTATCCATCCACAGGCTGTTGTACCCGGCGGACAATTTGAAGTCGGGAAAATAGTCTTTCTCGGCCAGGCCATGCCGGGCGCTCGCCTCGGCGATGCGCGCCTGAATCCGGCGCAGTTCCGGGTGCTCCCCCAGAGCGACCTCTTGCAACGCCGGCAACGATGGTGGTTCGACCGGTGCAGGCAGTGCCGCCGGCGGCGGCAGCGGACTTTGGGGAGGACGGTTCAACAAGCCGTTGATCATCGCCCGCACTTCCCGCTGGTGCCGCCGATGGGTCACGATATCGGTGTCGATACGGGCTGCTTCGACTTCCGCCTGCAACACATCCTGCTGGCGGGCCCGCCCTGCCGCGTACTGGGTTTCGGCGACGCGTCGCAACTCGACCAGCAGATCCCGGTGGGCATGTTTGATTTGCAGGGTGCGGTGAATATACGCCGACTCGGCAAACAGGCCCTTGGCGGCCGCCATCAGGGCCAGCCGGCGGTCCGCCAGGGATTGCTCCTCACCCTCGGCCCGGGCGCGGGCCACGTCCTCGCGCAGGCCGAGTTTGCCCGGCCAGGGCACCGTCTGACTCAGCTCCACCCGCTCCTGGAAACCCCGGGGGCCGCCGACGGTCTCCGGCGCTCCGGCATAGGTCAGGATGGGATCGTCCAGGGCGCCGGCAGGGGCGATGCGGTAGTTAGCTGCCTCGGCAGCCACCGCCAGCCCCTTAAGACCAGGATTGCGGGTCAGCACAGCGTCCACCAGTTGCTCGGCGGTTAGCGCCTCGACCTCCTGCAGGGATTGACTGTTTTCCGGTTGCGGCGGCACCGCGAAAGCCACCAATGGTGCAATGAGCACCACCAGCGCCATTAGGCCGCCAATTGGATTGTGCACGGGGGATCTCCTCCGTCGGTATAATGAATAATCCTCGGCTTCCCATGAGGGAAAACCGTAGCCTCACGACAAATCGGGCGGATTAATCAGATACGCAGACGCAGGGTGGAGAGATAGACGGTACGACCGCTTTCGGCCTGGGCGAGAAGCCAGTCCGGGTTGGGAGGGTGTGTTATTGCGGAGGTTGTGGATAGCGTGTCCGGGTAGGGCCAGAATACAAGCGCAATACTGTAGAGCCACGTCAACGATTGATCGGGACTCCACGATGAAGTCGAAGCGTCTTCAACGGCCGACTGGTAGTCCACCGCACAGCAAGACGCTGAAGACGTGGCCGGGCCGTCATGGTCACAACCCTCCTCCAAGGGAGAAGGCACTGCCGTATCGCAGCCCTCCATGCCATCTTCACAACAGCAGACCGACTGGGGTGGCATATCCATGGTTTCGCAGGCATAGGTAAACTGTCCCCAGACCATGAGGAGCATCAAAAATACCAGTGGCCAGCGTTTTCTCGGATGCATTTTGAAAGTCGGATTTGAGATCAATAGGCTAGAGTAGTTTAGGGAGTCTAGAAACAATTGACAAGCAACTGCAATCGGGAGCCACCCAACACGCACCGACTGTTTCCGTCAATCACCGCATCTGCCGACATGGGTGTGTGGTTCATTCCGCCAGGACCGGCCCGCATCCCGAAGCACTTCATAGGCGGTGTGCAGAAAAACGACTGCCACAAGACTGGCGACTATTAAGTCCGGCCAATAAGAATCGAGCCAAATAACCAGAGCTCCCGATATAATTACTCCGGTATTACCAATCACATCGTTGCGGGAACACAGCCACACAGAACGCATGTTCACATCCTCACCCCGATGCTTCATCAGCAGTCCGAAACAAACCAGGTTGCCAACCAGCGCCACGCCTGCAACTGCCATCATCGCCAAACCAATTGGCTGTGGTTCTCCCAGCAGGCTGGCGATAATCGTGAGGATAAGGCCCAGCCCAAAAGTGAGCTGAATCAACCCTTTCATAAAGGCAGCCCCGGCACGCCAGCGCTCACTGCGAGCAACCACGAAGAGGCTTATGGCATAGACCAGGCTGTCGCCGAGATTGTCGGCGGAATCCGCCATCAGCGCCTTGGAGTCCGCCCAGATGCCAGCGCCGAGTTCCGCGGCGAACATCAGAATATTGATCCACAGGACAACGTACAGCGTTTTACGGCGCCCCGCCGTGGCCAGTTGGTCAACCGTGTCGACATCGCAGCAACCTGAGCCCATTATCCTCTCCAAGCATTGTGTCTTCTCTGCTACCATAAAGTCTGTAACCATTACAGAGTCAAGAGACACACCATGAAGATTGGCGAGGCATCACGACTGTCGGGCTGCCATATCGAAACCATTCGCCACTATGAACGGGTGGGCATTCTTTCACCTACTGCGCGTTCGGAAAGTGGCTACCGTTGTTACACAGACCATCATATCCAGCAGCTACGCTTTATTCTTCATGCTCGTGAGCTGGGTTTTTCCTTGGACGATATCCGGGAACTGCTGTCGCTCAAAGAACAATCCGATCTTTCCTGTGAGGCGGTGGACAGTATTACCGAGAAGCATCTGCACGGTATTCACAACCGCATCAGGCACCTTGAATCTCTGGCTGGGGAGCTTCGGCGTATATCTGCAAGCTGTTCAGGTGGTCACATTGCCGAATGCCGTATCCTGGAGGCCTTGCAGTCACGAGAAGATTAAATATTCTGAAAATGTATTAGAAACACCTCGCAGGTAGTGTGAAATTAAAGTGGGGGGCAACATCGCTGACAGCCATGCCGTCAGGCCATGACGACTGAGACGCAATCACCAAAAGCACCATCAAAGTTGAGAGTTTCCTATGGCGGAAAGTACAATTCAGGTCACGCTGGCTAACCGCGTCGACAACATATCGGCCTGTTCGGCAAATTTCTTTGCATTGGCTTTCCGCAATTTTGCCAGGTTGTGCAACTTCCAACGAATACCGGGCAAATGTTCAAGATGATCGATAGCCATCAAAGCCCAATCTGGATCACCGGTTACCAGCGACAGCAGAAATTGCCGTTCCTTGTCGTCGAGCCCTGACTGAAGTTCATCAATCATTCGATCACGTGTCGCCAGTAAGGATTCGAGCGACACCAGGTCGGCCGTCATCCCTTCAAAGTTATGCTTGTAGTCGTGGCCAATATCCCTCAGTTGCGGGAACAGCACTTCATGTACCGGACGGTTATGACTGGCTAGGTACACCACAAAGGCCCGGCGAATGCCGGGCGTGATGCCCTCATGCTCAAACAGCTGCATTACATCGAACAGATCACGGGGATGCTGACGATCAAGTGCGGCGACCAGCTTGCCACCATAAAGGTCTTCCAATGATGCCACAGGGATTTCCAAATCGGCCATCAGCACATCGCTGGCGACAGGTGTAATAGACGCCCGACGCACCGGCTTCACTGTTCCACGCAGCACGAAATTGGCTTCGATTTTGACTTCGGCTCCCCCACGACGCACCAACAGCTTGGTCTCACCCGCCTCAGCGGCCGGCATGTGTGTCTGAAATCCATGTTTGTTCAAGCGCTCCGCCGCCTGCCGAATCGCGTCGTTAATCCGAGCCAGTGCCTGTTCACGCGGCAGGGTGTGATCCGGGAAAACCAGATCGAGATCCACCGACAGTCGCGGCATGTCGCGCACAAAGAGGTTGATGGCCGTACCACCTTTCAAGGCAAACGTGTCATCCACAAAGACCAGAGGCGCCACCTGTGTCAGCAGGCGTGCGGTATCGAGATATGCTTGATTCATGGCTTGAGCACCAATAGGCCGTCGCTGGATTTGGATACCCAGGGCCGGTCACTGCCGGTTGGCAATGTGTCCGGATCAAGTTTCTCGGCCCATGGCAATCCACCCTCGCGTCCCAGTTGGAGGCAAAGTCGTACTGTCTTGACACTGGTGCATTGCTGCAACAGTTCACGCAGCACGTTGACGCGCAAATTGTAGGTGCTTTCGACAAGTTCGCGGGCTTCCTGCAAAGGCTGGCGCACGCCGACTTCGCTGAGCAGTTCCAGCAGTGCTCTTTCCGGCGACGACACCCGCGGCGCCCCCTCCCGTCTCTCAAAGGGCATGGCATGCAGCAAGTCCTCAGGGCGCTCGTCGAACAAGCGCTTGCGGTGATACTGTGCCGGAAAATGGTCGGTAAACCAGGCCGGCAAATGGCCATCAGCCCAACCATAAAGAAGCAACGTCGACTGTTGCGACACGTACTGGCGCACACCATACCAATCGAGCGCCGACTTGCCGCCGACGTGGAGTCCTGCAAGTTTGCGCTGCAACAGAAGGAGACAGGGATGCAGCTTTAATTCTTCGTTTGGCCGGCAGTAAACCCCTCTCGCCAACCGCATCAACCATCCGGCCCGCACGTAGTGAACGGCCAAGTCGGCAGAGATATCCAGGGCCGCCAGATCTTCCGACGTCAGCGGCGCCCCTGGCTCCAGCCTGGTATAGAGAATATTTAGTTTGCTCGTTTTTTTCGTAGCCATGCTACGATTTATACAGCTTTCCCAAATACAAGTCAATTTAATAAACCTATTTTAATCGTAGCTATACTACGATTTTTTATATTTTTCTAAACAATAAAGAGTAATAGCGGTAGCCACTGATCGCAAATCATTATCCAAAATCCGCTCCATGTGCGGATATTCAGACATGATTATCCGATTACCTGTCTATCGGTCGCACGGACGAAGTGGCCTGAGAAGGACTGGCGCGCCCTCTTGTTCCCTTCCGAAACCCCCGATCCCTTGCCATAAACGCCTCCAGCATGTGCGGGATCAGCGTCACCGCATCGACTGGCTCGCCGTAGGTCTGAGCATGTAACTCGGCATACCGTTCCAGTTCCTCCTTCAGGGATGCCGGACAGGTGAAAGTAAGCTTGACGGTTTCGGTCTTGGGCAATGGCCCCAGCCGCAGTTTGTTGGTGGTCATGGCGTAGTCCCCCGCTGGTAGATCAGTGGTTGGTATGGCCGCAACACCAGGTCGCGATTGACGATGAGGCGCACTGGCAACCCGGGCCGGCTGGTCAGGGTGGGCTGAATATTGAGGTTGCGGCGGGTCACCTCCTGGCCGATCTGGTTGACGCTGTCCTGCGCGCTGTCCCGGCCGGCGATGATGACGCGATCGCCGTCCTGGCGGTTCTCGGGCGCGGCCAATTCGGCGCCCACTCCTAGCAGTGTGGTCAGCGCGGCGCCAGCGAAGAGGCGATCCCAGTGCCAATCGACGCCGTCTTCGAGGCCTGCGTAACCGGCCGGGTCAGTACCGGCAAGGTTATCGAGTTGAAAGGACGAGGTGTCCGGCAGGATCACCCGGTGCCAGACCATCTGCACACGGGTTTGCCCATAGCTCACCTGGCTGTTATAGCGCCCCAGGATTCGCGAACCCTGGGGAATCAGCACATGACGGCCGGTGGCGGTGTCATAGACCGGCTCAGTGACTGTGGCGATCACATCGCCCGGCAGGTCCGAGTTGATACCGGTGACCAGGGCGGCGGCAATCACCGTGCCGGCCATTACCTGGTAAGGGGACACAGGCGCTTGCAGATCCCCGGAATTACGGGTTTCCGTAAAACCGGCATTACTGAGAAACGCTTCCTTCTGTTCCTGACGATTCTGCAGAGCAATAGGGCCGGTCTCTACTGAAGAGGTGTTCTGCAGCATCGCCAAAGAATCGAGGGCGCCGAGGCCCTGATTTGTCGGCAACCCCTCTCCTCCACCTGCAACAGAAGCTATGGTAGAAGACCGTGGGCGAATCGACCCGAAGAATACGGATGAGGCCGCCGCCTCTTCCGCGTCCTTGAGGCGTGCCAGTCGGTCGACTTCCGCCGAGTCCTGGCCGTCCCGATAACCCATGGCCTGCCGCTCCGCCTTCAGAATTGGCTCACCCAGGTCACCCGGCAACGGCTTACCCAGGCGAGGCACTTCAGGCGGCAGCTGCGAATAGTCCGCCGGCAAGCGGGTCAGCTCTTCCGAGCGGGCGATACGATCAACGTTGTACAGTTCATCCGCCCCGTGCATGGCGCCCCGCTCGGGTGTCCGTAAGGACCAGAACATCGCCCCCAGCATGGCGGTAGCGACACCACCGGCGAGCACGGCCAGCATCCGTCGGTTTAGGCGCGTTACCGGTCGCGGCTGGGCGCGTAGTGCCACCTGTTCCGGTGCCAGCTTCGGTGAAGGTTTGGATTGTGGCTGATCCGGGGTATTGTCGTCGTCCATGCTCACTCCCTCCGTACCCCATCGGTTCGCTCAATGCGTACCACCTCGCCTTCCTCACCACCCAGACGCAGCTCGGCAGCACCGAAGAGTCGATCCACGATGTAGTACGGTGAGCGGAAGCGGTAGTTCACCAACTGGCCACCACCCTGCGGGCCGATCACGAACAGCGGCGGCAGCTCACCCTGGGCGATCCCGGTTGGAAACTGGATATAAACCTTTCCTCCATCGTCGAAGGCTCTCAGCGGTCGCCATGACGGCTGGTCGCCACTCAGGGCATAGCGGAATCGCAAGCTTTCCAAGGACAAGCCCCGGTCAATCGGCGCGGCCACCTCGGCCGCCTGCGAGCGACGTTGCAAGGCCAGCATGCGATCCCTCGGGTAGTCCCAGGAGACCGAGGCCATCCAGGTGCGCTCAGTCGAGATCAGCTCCATCAGATAGGTACGGCGATTGGTGGTGATCACCAGGTTGGTTCGGATGTCCACGCGGATGGGTTTGACCAACACATTGACCCGCTGCTCGGCTCCGGTACCACTGGACGTATCCCCCACGATCCAGCGCACGGTATCGCCGGCGGCGACCGTCACCAGTTCCTCACCGGGCTGCAGGGCAATGACGGTCACCCGCTCGGGGCTGGCATAGACCTGATACAGCGCACCGTCAGCAAAGGGCCAGACCTGTACGGCATTGACATAGCCTTCCCGCGTCGGTGGCACCCGCGCCTCCTCGGTGGCCTGGTCTACCTCTGTCTGCGGATCTGCAAGCTCGACTTCCTCGGCACCATCCGCTTCCACAGGCAAGGGCATCAGTTGCCCCGGCAACGGCAGCGGTTTTGGCACTTCCACCACTTCTATTGGTCTTTCTGCCTCCGGCAACAGGGTTGCCGCGACCGGCTCGTCCAGGGTGATCCGAGGTGGTTTTTGCGGCGTGGCGCAGCCGACCAGTGCAAACGACCCCGCCAGCACCAGGACTCCTGTACACCTATTCAATGGCTTGCTCATGGCATCTCTCCTTCAGTGGCCTCCAATTCCCGGCTCCACGACAGGCCATTGACGTAGATGCCCAATGGATTGCGGCGTAGCCGCTGCTCGGTGCGCGGGGTTTGCAGCACGACGGACACCACTGCCGTCCAGCGCTCGATACCGGCCGCCGCGCCGTTCATAAACCGGTGCTCGCTCCAGCGCACCTGGTAAGAGCTGTCGCTGGCCCGCACCACGCTGTTGATCTGCACAGTCACCGATTCCTGGCCGATGCGCGCGAAGGGATCGTTGGTGCGGGCGTAGTCGTTGAGCACCGCCGCCCCGCGGTCGGTGGTGTAGTTGTAAGCGTCCAGCCAGTTCTGGCGCACCACCACCGGATCGATGGAGACCGAGCGCACCAGGGTGATAAAACGGGCCAAATGATGAGCCGTCTGCGCATCGTTGGGCCGGTACGGCGTTGCAGCCTCCCCCACAGCGCGAACCTGTCCGCCCGTGTCCACCTCAACGACATAGGGCGTGACAATGGACTGGGCCGAACGCCACACCAGCCCGCCGGCCATCAGCAGGGCCAGCGCCAGGCAGCCGAAGGCCATCAACCGCCAGTTCCGGGCCTGCACCCGGGCCGAGCCTATGCGCTCGTCCCAGGCCTGGGCAGCCGCCTGATAGGGTGTGGCCGGTTCAGGGGATTCGGCATAGCGCGCGTGAGGTCGCTTGAATCGCATGAAAAATTCTCCTTAGGAATCCGGGTCGTTCAGGCTGGGGCCTGAACCAGAACCGCCACCGTCACCACCGCGCAAGGTGTGGGCAACGGTCGTGGCGGTATGGGAAAGTTGCTGGCGGCGTTGCAACTGCCTGGCCCAGGCCGGTTGTCCACCCGACATTGTCGTGTGCTTCGTGTTTGCGGCGGCTGAATCCGTGACCGAGTTCGCCCCACTGGCCGCAGCCTTCAATGAGCTGGCACCTCTTGCCGCCATCCGAACGGCCCCGGGGGCCATTCGCGCACCAGCGACCACAGCGCCACCCACTCCCGTGGCAGCAGCACCCAGAGCCACAGCGGTCCCGGTCGCGCCGAGGGTGGCGCCCGCCATCGCACCGGCACCCAGTTGCGGTGAGCCGGAAATCAAGCCAGTGGCAATGCCCGGCCCGAAAATCCCTAACGCAAGCAGCGCCAGGGAGGCCAGCATGATCACCAGCGCAAAATCCACAGAGGGTTCAGCGGGAGCCACCTGGAATTCGGCAAACAATCCCGTGCCGATGCCGACGATCACCGCCAACACCAGCACCTTGACGCCGGAGGACACCACATTGCCCAGGACTTTTTCGGCGAGAAAGGCAGTCTTGTTCCACAACGCGAAGGGCACCAACACAAACCCGGCCAGGGTGGTCAGCTTGAACTCGATAAGGGTGATAAAGAGCTGGATCGCCAACACAAAGAAAGTCAGTATCACCACCAGCCAGGCCAGGAACAGCACCACGATGGGCGTGATATTGACGAACACTTCCGGGAAACCACTCATCTCGCTGATTTGCTCCAAAATAGGCGCGCCGGCATCCACACCCACCTTGGCCAACCGGCCCGGTTGCAGGAATTCCGCAGCCGTCATGCCAGTGCCAGACGCCATCAGCCCAAGTCCGGCGAAGGATCGGAACACGATACCCGCCAGCGTATTGAAGTTGCCGATAATGTAGGCAAAAGCCCCGACGTAGAGCACCTTGCGAATCAGGCGAACCAGCACGTCATCGGCCTGCCCAGTGGCATGGCTCAGCGCCCAGAACAGTCCTGCGATGGTCATGTCTATCACCACCAGGGTGGCGGTCAGGAACGCCACTTCACTACCCAGCAATCCGAAACCCGAATCAATGTAGGTGGAGAAGACATTGAGGAAACGGTCGATTACCGCGACATCATCCATGGCCACCTCCCAACCGCATCATGGCCGCACCTCAGTTGCCGTAGAACGACACGGTGTGCGGGGTATAGGGTGTCCCCTCGCCCAGAAAGCGCCTGGTCACTTCCCGGCCGCGTTCGGTAGCTGCTGCCTGGCGAGCCAACTCCAGGGACGCGGCCCGATCCTGCGTCAACCGCAGTTGCTGGGACTGCATGGACTGCTTGGCCTGTAACGCGAGCAGTTGGTTTGTGGCCTGCATCGCCTGCAGGGCACCGTTGGCTGATTGACTCTGACTCACCAGATCCGTCAACACACCCTCGTCTGCAGACAGGTTCTGGGACACCTGCCCCTGCATGCGCAGCGCCGTGTGCAGACCATTGAGGGTGTGCGCCCAACGCTCGCGGGCATCCTGCGCCATGCGGTCACCGCTTACGCTAGCCGCGTATTCCTGCGGGTAGAGCCTGGCAAATTCCTGGTCAATGCGGTTTACCTCATAGGCCAAGCCCTGGGCCTCGGCAATCAGGCGCCCGGTGGTCGCCAGTGCCGAGCGCAGTCGATTCACCGAATTGAAATCAAGCCGCTCCAGATTCCGCGCCTGGTTGATCAGCATGTTCGCCTCGTTCTGCAGCTGCTGTACCTGGTTGTTGATCTGCTCCAGGGTGCGAGCGGCGGTCAGTATGTTCTGCGCCAGGTTCGAGGGGTCGAGTACAATATCGCCGACACCAAACAGGGCCTGGGCAGGCTGGGCGACGGTGAAGCCAATGGCGCTGGCCAGCGCCACCACGCGAAAACGGGATACCAACGTGCGTTTACGGTTCATGACGTTTCCTCCTGGGAAGTTCATCCAGAGATGTTCCTGCGGGTGAGTGTTGATCAAGCAATTGCGCCGCCCAATCGAGGCCGCGATGGCGCAGCCAGGCGGCGGCAAACTCAGATACCGGCATCGAGGCCAGCAGCGCATCCATCTCGCGCTGATCCTCGGGCGTCGAGGCGCCGGCAAAGGCGAGCGCCACCGGCCCCAGATCCAGGTCGAACAGACGATTGCCGAGACGTGACTGGTAGTAGTAATCGCGCTTGGGCTCGGCGGTGGCGACAATCTCGATCTGCCGGCTATTGAGCCCGAAGCCTTCATAGATGGAGCGAATCTGTGGCTCGGTGGCCTGGGGGTTGGGCAGGAAAATGCGGCTTGCGCAACTTTCAATAATCGCCGACGCGATGCTGGAACCCTGGATATCCGCCAGCGACTGGGTGGCGAAAATCACGCTGACGTTCTTCTTGCGCAGGGTCTTCAGCCACTGGCGGATGCGCGCCGCGAACACCGGGTCGTCGAGAAATAGCCAGGCTTCATCCAATATCAGAAGCGTCGGCGCCCCGTCGAAACGTTCATCGAAGCGTGCGAACAACACTCCGAGTACGGCCAGCACCGCCGCGCGGCTGGCCATCAGTTCCTCCATCTCGAAGCACTGCACATCGGCTGTGCCCAGGCGGTCATGCTCTGCATCCAGCAGTTTGCCGTGGGCACCACCCAGCAGGTATGGCGCCAGCGCCTGGCGCAGTGCATTGTCCTGCAGCAGGACGGAAAATCCCGTCAAGGTGCGCTGTTCCACCGGCGCACCTGCCAGGCTTTCCAACGCCGACCAGATCGCCGCTTTTTCATCGGGGCCAAGGGTTACCCCTTCCTGCCGTATCCGCCCTTCCAGCCATTCCGCCGCCCAGGCGCGGCGTTCCTCCCGGTCGATACCGGCCAGAGGCTGAAAGGCTATCTCGCCTTCCGCACCCAGGTCGTAGTGCTCGCCACCGAGCCCCAGAATTGTCGCGCGCAGAGAACGCCCCATGTCGAAAGCGAAAATCCGCGAGCCCGGATAGCGACGAAACTGCAGGGCCACCGTGGCCAGCAGCACCGACTTGCCCATGCCGGTGGGCCCCACCACCAGGGTATGACCGACATCACCGATATGGGTGACCAGCCGGAACGGCGTGGCACCATCGGTGCGGGTGACAACCAACGGCGGGCCGTCCAGATGAGCATTCTTCGTCGGCCCCGCCCAAACCGCCGACACCGGCAGCAGGTGGGCCAGATTCAGTGTG
>Ga0209347_1002135_pt1 | contig 27439 bp, 20 predicted proteins | sample AutmiccommuBRH23_FD_187382 | JGI IMG/M metagenome (GOLD analysis project Ga0209347, IMG submission 187382) | Deep subsurface microbial communities from Mt. Terri, Switzerland - Autotrophic microbial communities BRH/23 (SPAdes) (version 2) | ecosystem: Environmental > Aquatic > Deep subsurface >...
CTCGACACGAGCCTGTTGAGCGAAATTGCCGGTGTACAGGAGACGAGTGGACAATGAAGAATATAGCGATTCCGATACTGATTGCCGTCATCTCGGTCGTGATGGTCATCTACCTGGTGACCTTCCAGGTCCGCGAGACCGAGTCGGGCTTTGTGACGCGGTTCGGCAAGCCGATTCGCGAGGTCAACGAGCCGGGCCTGTACTTCAAGTGGCCCACGCCCATCGAGCAGGTCCACAAGTTCGACTCGCGGATGAGGGTCCTGGAGGCCGCGCAGTTGGCCGAGACCACCACCCGGGGCAACATCCCGATCATCGTCAACACCTACGTGGTCTGGCGGGTGGCGCAGCCGTTGAAGTTCCTCAATTCCGTCAAGACCGAGGGCAACGCCGAGAGCAAGCTGCGCAACCACATCAACGACACGCAGAACCGGATCATCGGCCAGCACTCGTTCGGCGAGTTCGTCAACAGCGATCCCGATAAGATCCAGTTCGACGAGATCCAGAAGGCCATGCTGGACGACCTCAAGGGGCCCGTGGCGGCCGAGTACGGCATCGAGATCAAGACCCTCGGCATCAAGCAGCTCAAGATCAGCGCGGACGTCACCAAGCAGGTCTTCGAGCGGATGAAAGCCGAGCGCCAGGGCCGCACGGACCGCATCACCTCCGAGGGCGAGGCCCTGGCCACGCAGATCCGGGCCGATGCGAACCAGAAGAGGGACGTGCTGCTGGGCGCCGCCCAGGGCCGGGCCAAAGAGATTCAAGGCCAGGGCGACGCGGACGCCGCAAAGTACTACGAGATGCTCAAAGCCGATACGAAGCTGGCGATTTACCTGCGGAACCTCGAAACCCTCAAGGAGACGATGAGGGATCGATCCACCATCGTGGTTCCCATGGACGCTGAGCCGTTCAATCTGCTGATGGGCATGCCGTCGCTGGGATCGGAAGAGGCCGCGAAATAGTTGCGAGATTACGAGTAGACTGGGCAAACAGCCATGGCACACGAACACAATCACGGACACGATCACGAGCACGGGCACGAGCATGACCATGCACCGGAGCAGCCGTTGCGGAGCGAGCAGCTCGACGCGGCGGGTCGGTCTCTCTCGGACGCCCTGCGGATCAGCTTCACGATTCTCAAGGTCATCATGATCGTCCTGGTCGTTGCGTTTCTCGCATCGGGCTTCCGGACGGTCGGCCCGGACGAGAGGGCGCTGGTCCTGCGTTTCGGCAAAATCCAGGGCATCGGCGACGAGGCGATCCTGGGCCCCGGGCCGCACTGGGTCTTCCCGTACCCGATCGACGAGATGGTGAAGATCCCCGTCGAGAAGAACATCAACCTCGCCGTCAACACCTTCTGGTACAAGGAGACTCGCGACGACATCCTGGGCTCGGGCGTCAAGCCGAGGAACTACCGGTCCGACAAGCTCGATCCGCAGGTGGAAGGATACTGCCTGACGCGGAGCCAGGCGGTCGGCGCGGGGCAGGGCCCCCTGGTCGTAGGGGCGGGCTTCGCCGGCAGCAGCGAGGGCAGCGACTACAACATCGTCCACACGAAATGGCAGATCAACTACCAGATCAGCAGCATCGAGCAGTTCTTCCGGAACGTCCACGTGCGGGACGTCAAACCGGGCGAGATCTACTCGGACATCATGATCGACAGCATCACGCCGCTGCTTCGCAGCGTGGTCGATGACGCCGTCGTGGCGACGATGGTCCACTACACGATCGATGAGGCGATTCAGAGCAAAGACACGATCCCCAGCCGGGTACAGCAGTTCGCTCAGCAGAAGCTGGATGCTCTGGATAGCGGAATTCGCGTCGTGCAGATGCAACTGGTCAGCGCCAAATGGCCCATGCAGGTCGACGAGGCCTTCGAGGCCTATATGAAGGCCAGCCAGGGAAGCGCTCAGACGATCACGCTGGCGCAGACCTACGCCGAGACGACCCTGAGGAGGGCGGGGGGGCAGGTGGCCGAGCCGCTGTGCGAGGCTCTGCTGGACGCCAAGTGCGACGAGCAGCAGCGAGAGGCGCTCTGGTCGCAGGTCACCGGCGACGCGCAATGGATTCTCGCGCAGGCCCGGACGTACCAGAACAAGGTGGTGGAGGCGGCCCGGGCCAGCGCCAACTACCTCGAGAGCATCCTTCCCGAGTACCGCAAGCAGCCTGAGCTTGTCGCGCGCGAGCTGTACCTCGCGGCGATCCGGGAGGTCTTGATGAACGCCGATGAGAAGTTCGTCCTCGACGCCTCGGGCAAGGGCAAGGATCGCGAGTTCCGGATCCTGCTGAACCGGGACACGAAGTTGAAGCCCAGGAACAATCCGTAGAACGCATCGGGAATTGACATCGCGGGCGACGGGTTCGCCGCCCGCTACAGAGATTCGGTGAGAGAACAAGGCTATGGCGCATCAGCACCTGCACTTACAGGAAGAATTCGGTACCGACCAGACCCGCGAAAAACAGGTCCGCGTGAGCATTGCCCTGCTGGGCACGCTGGCGGGCGGGGTCCTGCTCATCAACAGCGGAATTGCGAAGGCTTTCTACGGGTCCGACAGCTTCAACGTCGAGCTGTTCGCGATGCTCGGCGCGATTTTGCTGGGCGCTCCGATCATCGTCCATGCGATTCGCAGCTTGATCGAGGGCCATTCCCACATGGATGAGCTGGCGGCGCTGGGCATCGTGGCGGCGTTCGCCATCGGCGAGTACGTCGCCGCCGGCCTGATCGGCTTTTTCATGCTGCTCAGCGAGCTGGTGGAGACCCGGACCGCCCTGGGCGCCCGCGCCTCGATCGAGTCGCTGATCAAGCTGACGCCCATCAAGGCCAACCGTCTCGAAGCCGATGGCAAGGAGCGCGAGGTCAAGGTCAGCGAGCTGCGGGCGGGCGACCGCATCCGCGTGCGTCCGGGCGACAACGTCTCGGCCGACGGCGAGGTCTATGATGGCCTGAGCTCCGTGAACGAGGCGACGATCACGGGCGAGTCGCTGCCGGTGGACAAGGTGCCGGGCATGCAGGTCTTCGCGGGCACGAACAACCTGACGGGCGTCCTGGACATCCGCGTCACCAAGGCCGGCAAGGACACGACCCTGGGCAAGGTCCAGTCCCTGATTATCCAGGCCGAGCACACGAAAATCCCCATCATGCGAATCATCGACCGGTACATCTCGTGGTATGTCCCGACGATCCTGATGATCGCGTTCATCGTCTGGGTGTTCACCCGCAATATCGACCAGGCCATTACGATCCTCGTGATCTCCTGCCCGTGTGCGATCATCCTTGCCACCCCGACGGCCATGGTGGCTGCGATTTCGGCCGCAGCCCGGCTTGGAATTCTGGTGAAGGACGTTACGTACCTGGAGGTTGCCGGGAAGATGACGGCCCTGGTGTTCGACAAGACGGGCACCGTGACCACGGGCCGGCTCTACGTGACCAAGCTCACGCCCGCCGAGGGGGTCGAGCCGGGGGAATTGCTGGCGGACGCCGCGGCGGCCGAGCAGATGAGCAAGCACCCGGCCGCCCGGGCGCTGCAGGAAGTGACGAAAGAGGCCGGCTTGACCCTGCCGGCGTCGGAAGGTTTCAAGGAGACGCCGGGCAAGGGCGTCACCGCGAAGATCAACTCCGTGCGTATCCTCGTGGGCCGCGACACGTTCCTCAACGAGAACGGGATCGACACGAAGAACGTGCCCGACCCCCGTCTGCACGAGGAGCAGGGCTTCAGTACGCTCTATGTCGCGAAGGACAAACGCTGCATCGGCTGGATCGGCTTGCAGGACAAGACCCGGCCGGAGGCGCAGCAGGCCATCAAAGAGCTGGTGGATATGGGCGTCAAACGCATTACGATGCTCACGGGCGACCGCAACGAGGTCGCCAACCGCGTCGCGGGCGAGCTCGGTTGCACCGACTACAAGGCTCAGTGCCTGCCGCAGGACAAGCTGGCCGTGGTCGAGCAGATCAAGAGGGAGGGGCACACGGTGGTTGTCGTCGGCGACGGCATCAACGACGCCCCGGCCCTGGCGGCCGGCGATCTGGGCATTGCGATGGGCGCTGCCGGCAGCGACGTGGCGATCAACTCCGCGTCGATTGCCCTGATGAACAACGATCTGCGGCGGATTCCGTTTTTGGTCGATGTCTCCCGCAAGACCCGTCGGGTCATCAACCAAAACCTTGCGTTCGGCGTCATCTTTATCGTGCTGGGCATCTCTCTCTCGAAGTTCGTACCGCCGGCGGCAGCGGCGTTTCTGCACTTCGCCAGTTCGCTGGTGGTGGTGTTCAACAGCGCCCGGCTCTTCCGCCAGGGCGAGGAACTCGACCACGAGCCGCAGACGGTTCCGGCGACGGCATCGTAAGTCCTATAGGCTCCATTTGTCCTATAGGTCCTATACTCAAGGGAAACCATGGAATACGCCATAGAAACAGTTGCACTGACGAAGGTCTTCTCCGACTGGTGGGGCCGGGCGAAGGTCTACGCGGTGGACGACTTGAACCTGCAAATCCGCCCGAACGAGGTCTTCGGCCTGCTGGGCCCCAACGGCTCGGGCAAAACCACCACGATCAAGATGCTCCTGGGCCTGTTGCACCCGACGAAGGGGCACGCCCTGATGCTCGGCGGCGACGGGACCCATCCCAAGATCAGCGCCCGCGTCGGCTTTCTGCCGGAGGAATCCTACCTGTACCGGTTCCTGAACGCCCGCGAGACGCTGGATTTCTACGGACGGCTCTTCGGGCTCGACTCCAAAACACGCGAGATGCGGATCGAGGCCCTGCTGGAGATGGTCGGTCTCAGGGCGGTCGCCAGCCGACCGGTCGGCACCTACTCCAAGGGCATGGCCCGACGCATCGGCCTGGCCCAGGCGCTGATCAACGATCCCGACCTGCTGATCCTCGATGAGCCGACGACCGGCCTGGACCCGATCGGCACCCGGCAAATCAAGGACCTGATCGCCAAGCTCGCCGAGCGAGGCAAGACCGTGCTGCTGTGCAGCCATCTGCTCGCCGACGTCGAGGACGTCTGCGACCGAATCGCGATTCTCTACGGCGGCAAGGTCCAGGCGCACGGCCGCGTGAAAGACCTCCTGCAGAAGACGAACAAGCGGCAGATCGTCACCGACGCGATCAGCGATGCGACCGCCGACCGGATTCGGGAGATTCTCAAACAGGAGCACGCCGAATGCGAAATTTCCTCTCCGATGGAGAGGCTTGAAACCTTCTTTATCAACACGGTGGTCCAGGCGCAGCAGCAGGCCACGCCGACCAGCGGGGCGGTCAGTACGACACAGATAGGCGACTTCCTCACGGCCAAAGGCGCCAAGGACGAGATCCTGGACAAGCTCGTTGCCGCTCCCGTCTCCGAGCGGGCCCAGGCCGGGCCGGTCCGGACGGAAAAGCCCCAGCCGCGCGAAGCCGTGGTGCCCCAGCCCAATAAGGACCTGCTCAGCAAGCTGACCCAATCGGCGTCGAGTCCGAAGGCCGAGCCTGCCGTGCCGGCCAAGACGGAACGGGTCGAAACCGTGCCCGAGATCGCCGTGCAACAGGAAAAGATCAAGAAGAACATTCTGGATGAATTGACCGCAGACAAGCGACCGGACGGTTCGACGGTCAAGCCGTCCGACAGTCCGGGGGAGGACGGCGGCCATGCGTAAGGTCTGGGCCGTTGCGACCAACACTGTCCGGCAGGCATTGCGGATGAAGGTGGCGGCGATCTTTATCGTGCTGTTGCTGGTGCTGCTGCCGGTCATGGGACTGACGGCCACGGGCGACGGCACGCTCAAAGGTCGGCTCCAAACCTTCGTCAGCTACGGCCTGTCGCTGATGGGCCTGCTGCTGAGCCTGCTGACGATCATCGTCTCGATCTACTCGATCACGAGCGACATCGAGCACCGCCAGATTTACACCGTGGTGACCAAACCGATCCGCCGATACCAGTTGATCCTGGGCAAATTCCTCGGCGTCATTGTGCTGGATATTGCGTTGCTGACCCTCTTCGCCGGCATTGTCTATGGCGTGACCGTTCTCATGCCGCGATTCGTTCATGCCTCCGAGGAGGAGCTGGCGCAGGTCGAGGACGAGTTCTACACGGCGCGGGCCAGCCTGGTCCCGCCGCAGATCGACGTTCGCGAGGAGACCGTGGCGCTGTACAAGAAGCTCGAGAAAGACGATCAACTCGAGGCCCTGTATCCGAACGGCACGCCGGGGGAGATTCTGAACTACCTGAGCAACCGCTTGCGCCTTGAGAAGCGAGCTGCGGCGGTGGGCCAGGTGCTGGTTTGGGAGTTTCAGAACGTCAGGCCCTCCGACCCCAACCGGCAGAGTCTGTTCATTCGGTTCAAGTATGATGTTTCCGTGACCCCGCCGGATGAGCAGGTATATGGAGATTGGCGAATCGGCGATCTGCGGGGCATGCGGTCCGGCGCGCAGGTCGATACGCCGGTGTGGGCGGTGCCTCGCCGAGATCCCGTGCGGAAGTTCCGGGAAATCGAAGTGCCTGCCTCGGCCGTCGCGAAGGACGGCTACCTGGCGGTGGGCTTCATGAACCCGCCTTTGAATGACACGACCGTCCTGTTTCCGATCGAGGACGGCCTGGAGGTGCTGTACAAGGCGGATTCGTTCCTGGGCAATTACGTCCGGGCGATTCTGCTGATCCTGTTTCGGCTCGTATTCCTGGCGTGTCTGGGCGTGATGGCGGCCAGCTTCCTGTCGTTCCCGGTGGCAATTCTCTTTTGCCTGGTCATCTTCGCCACGGGCGCCGCCAGCGGCTTCATCATCGAGTCCTTCGGATACATGAGCCAGAACGTCAGCCGAATCTATGCGTATACGCTTCAGAGCGTGATTCAACTTCTGCCGCAATTTGACAAATACAGCCCGGTGCAGTTCCTGGTTCCGGCGCGGCTGATCTCCTGGGGCCTGATCGGCAGAGTGGCGCTCGTCATGGTCGGCGTCAAGGCGGCTCTGCTGTTGCTTGTGGCCCTGTTGATCTTCAGTTTCCGGGAATTGGCGAAAGTCGTGGTATAGCAGTGCGAAAACGGTTCGGGCGTGATTGAGAGTGGGTAATGCGGACGCGTGACTTCATCATCTTATTGGTTTGTGGCATGACGGCGGCGATCTCGCTGTTCGCGGCCGGGGCGCAGCTCGATCCGATCAACGCCCAGCGGGAGAAGATGAAGATCGTGATCAATCCCGCCCTGGAGAACGCTCCGCCTTCGCTGGCGTTCGCCACGGTGGCGATGGGCGCGTTTCGCGGCCTGATCGTGGACATCCTCTGGATGCGTGCCGACAAGCTCAAGGACGAGGGGCAGTTCTTTGATGCCCGACAGCTCGCCGAATGGATCACGACCCTCCAGCCGCGGTTTGCGGCGGTTTGGGAGTTCCACGCCTGGAACATGGCCTACAACATCTCCGTGGCCATCCCCGCGAGCCAGCCGGAGCAACGATGGCGATGGGTCAAGAACGGTTACGAATTGCTCCGCGACAAGGGCATTCCGCTGAATCCCAAGTCGATTGCCCTGTACCGCGAGTTGGGCCGTATCTTCCAGCACAAGCTCGGCGGCGTCGCGGACGATGCCCATGAATACTACAAACTCCAGTTCGCCGAGGAAATCGGGCATCTGCTGGAGTCCGCGGACAACGGGCTCGGCCGCAACGACAACGCGTACCTGGAAGCCCTGATCTCCGCCCCGAAGGAATGGGCCGAGATTCGCGGCGATCCGAACACCGCCGCGTTCATCCAGGCGCTCCAGGCGGCCGATGAGAAGCTCGGCGACGGGGCCGACTTCGTGAGGAACTACCTCTCGCTGCGTCAGAATCCCCAGCGGTTCAAGCCGGCGGCTTTCGAGGTCATCGACGCCTATCGCGGGACTGCCGCCATCAAGCGATTCGATCTTTTCGCCAAGGCCCATCAACTGCGGCACGAGTGGAAAATGGACCCGGCGTTGATGCTCCGGGTCGGCCTGAAGTACGGCCCGGTCGATTTCCGCGACTCGAATGTGCGTTTCCCCATGGACTGGCGGCATCCGGACAGCCATGCCATCTACTGGGCCGTCAAGGCGCTTGACGTGGCGATCCAGGAGAAGGACCGCGACATCTCGACGCATGAGACCAACACCGACCGCATCGTGCTGCACAGTCTGCAGAATCTCTTTCGTTATGGCAAGATCATGATCGTCCAGGGCCCGGCCGACCCGAACAGCGGGACCCCGGGCCGGAAGGACGTCTTCCTGGGTCCGGACCTGAGGATTTTCGATTCCTACAACAAGGCGGGCCTGGCGATCCTGGACAAGTACAAGGACGACCGCGGGCGCACCGAGTCGCTCGGCAACGGCTACCGGAACATGCTCAAGAACGCGGTGCTGTCGTTCTATCAATCGGGTCTGAGAAGCGAGGCCCAGAAAATCTTCAGCGATTTGCGGACTCGGTATCCCTTCGAGGAATTCAAAGTTTCGCTCGATCAGTACGCCAGGTATCGGCTCAGGGAGGAGCTCGAGAGCATCGGAATCAATGATGCGACGGAGCAGATCGTGGCGGTGCTGATCAATGCCTACCGCCTCTACGCCTACCGGGACGACGATGCGGCCGCCGGAAACGAGCAATTGGCCCAGGAGGTATGGGATCGCTACAACGCGGAATACGGTGACTCAGAAAGAATTGACCTGCCGCCCATGCCGGTGCTAAGATACCACGCGATCGGTCAGTTCCTCAGCAGCGACGCCTATCCGCTGTACGTCCGACAGGGCCTGCTGGCCCGCATCGAGATCGAGAAGCCGGAGCTTCTCAAGCAGTTGGAGCAGATCGGAGAGCAGTTGCAACAGCAGATCGAGCAACTGCAGAAGACACAAACGCAGTGACAATGACGCGTGGGTGTGTCTGAGCGTGGAAGCCTGGAAGCAGGCCTCCGTGCTTCCACATATCCACGCGTTGGCATTTTGAGGGTTGGACTTCGGTCATGGATGAACAGCTTCTGCGACAACTGACGCCTTCTCAACGACAAGCGGTGTGCCATCGGGAGGGACCGCTTCTGGTTCTCGCAGGCCCGGGCAGCGGCAAGACCCGCGTCATTACGTCTCGTATCGCGTGCCTGATCGAGTCAGGGATCAAGCCGTACAATATCTGCGCCATCACGTTTACCAACAAGGCCGCTGAGGAAATGCGGCAGCGGGCGGCTGCGCTCGGCGCCTCCGGCGGCGCGTACATCAGCACCTTCCATTCCCTGTGCGTGCAGATTCTGCGTCGCTATGCCGACGCCGCGGGAATCAACCGCAACTTCAGCATCTACGACGACGCCGACCAGACCCGGTGCATCAAGCAGGCCATCGGCGAGTGCGATCTCGACTCGGCCGCTTTCCAGCCGGGACGGATGCTCGAAGCGATCTCGACGCTCAAGAACAAGCTTGTCGGTCCGGAGGCTTTCAAGGAGCAGGCGGTCGATTACTTCTCGCAGGCGCTCGTGAAGGTGTACGCCCGCTATCAGAAACTCCTTGCCGAACGCAACGGGCTCGATTTCGACGATCTGCTGATGAAGGTGGCCCTGCTTCTGGAGAATGACTCCACGGTCTGCCGCGAGCTGGCGGATCGGTTCCGGTATCTGCTGATCGATGAGTACCAGGACACAAACCACGCGCAGTACCGGCTCGCCAAGGCCATCGCGGTACACCATCGCAACATCTGCGCCACGGGCGATCCGGACCAGTCGATCTACCGCTGGCGGGGCGCGGATATCCGCAACATCCTGGCCTTCGAGAAGGACTGGCCCGAGGCGGTGACGATCCGCCTGGAGGAGAATTTCCGCAGCACGGCCGCCATCCTGCGGGCGGCCGATAAGCTCATTACCTGCAACCGCAATCGCAAGGTCAAGAGCCTGATCCCGACCCGGTCTCATCAGGGCCAGTTCTCCGTCCAGTGCTACGCGGACGAAGCGGCCGAGGCCGACGCCGTCGGCCGGCAGGTGCGGGCGCTGATCGCCTCCGGCGTCTCCGGCAAGGACATCGCCGTATTCTATCGCATCAACTCGCTGAGCCGGGCCTTGGAGGAGGCCTTCATCCGGCACAAGACTCCCTACCAGGTCGTGCGCGGCGTCGAGTTCTACTGCCGCAAGGAAATTCGCGACGTCCTCGCCTATTTGAAAGTCCTCGTAAACCCGGCCGACGAGATCGCGCTGCTGCGGATCATCAACACGCCGGCCCGGGGGATCGGCAAAGTGACGATCGAACGGGCAAAGGATTATGCCGCCGGCAGCGGCATCCTGCTGTTCGACGCGTTGCGAAACGCCGACGGCATCTCCGGCCTGGGCGACTCCGTCAAGGCCAAGCTGCTGGCCTTTGTGCGAATGATGGAGGGCTTCGCCAAGGACGTGGATGGCAAGGTCGCGCCGCTGGTGGAGAAGATCTTCAGCGTTTCGGGCATGGAGTCCTCGTTCAAGGCCGCCGGGACCGAGGGGCAAACCGCGGTGGAGAACATCGAAGGATTGATCAGCACCGCGGCGGTCTACGACAAGCAGACGGAGAACCCTTCCCTGGTGGACTATCTCCAGCAGATTGCTCTGTTCAGCGACGCCGATGCGTACGATTCCTCGGGCGACAGAGTCGCCCTGATGACGATGCACGCGGCCAAGGGCCTGGAGTTCGAGCACGTGTTCATCATCGCGCTGGAGCAAGGCATGCTCCCGCACGAGCGGGCCAACAACAGCCACGAGGAGCTGGAGGAGGAGCGCAGGCTCTTCTTCGTCGGGATGACGCGGGCGAAGACGAACCTCTACGTCAGCTACGCTCAGTACCGGACCTTCCGCGGCCAGTTCCTGCGAACGATCCCCTCGCAATTCCTCTACGAACTCGGCCCCGGCCTGATGCACGAGCCGCTCGATCACGATGAGCACGTCCAGGCGCGGCCGGCCGAGCCCGTCCGCCGGGCGGCGCCGCAGCCTCAGCCCGAAAGCCGTCCGGCCCCCTACGCCCCGGGACAGCTCGTCAAGCACAAGACCTTCGGCCTTGGACGCGTCAAGAAGTACGTGGACATGGGCGCCAACAGCGTCGTGACGATCAACTTCAACAGTGGACAGACGAAATCCCTCCTACTACAATATGCCGATCTTACGAAGATGTAGACCGTGAGTCGTTGGAATATTGTTGAAGGGGATTGCCATGTCCGGACACGTCAATCGCAGGGAGTTCCTTCAGATCACAGCGGGCGGTGCCGCGTATTTTGCAGGCGCGGGCGTTTTTGCCGGCAGGGCGCAGGCCGCGGGCTCGAAGCTCGTCAGCCCGGGGTGCCGTAAGAGCAAGGTCAAGGTCGCCCGGCTCTACATGGGCACGAGCGCCGGACTATGGCCCAAGCCGAAGCTGAGCTTTCAGGACGAGATCCGCCTCTCCGAGGCCCAGTTCGCCAAGTTTGGCCAGGAGATGGCCGACGTCGATTTCGTCGTCGATGAGATCGTCGCATCGGTCGAGGCGGTCGGCAGGATCAAGCCCAGGCTCCAGAGCGTCGACGGTATTCTCGTGATCCATCTAAGCATGGGCGCCGGCGCGATTCTCAACGAGATCCTGAGCGTCGGCAAGCCGACGGCCTTGTTCGCTCTGCCCTATTCGGGCCATGAGTGGACCAGTTTCGGCGGCCTCCAGAAGCAGCCGATCGGGGCCAAACTGGAGTGCTTCCTGACGAGCGACTACTCCCAACTCGCCCTCGCGATCCGGCCGTTCCGGGCGATTCACCACGCCAGAGAGGCCAAGATCCTCAATGTCACGACTCGGGCGTTCAAGGACTACGCCGACCAGATGAAGGCCAGGTTCGGCACCGAGATGGAGCAGGTCGATCTCGATACGGTGGTCCGGGCGTACAACGCCATTGACGACAAGGCCGCCGAGGCGGAGACCGAGCGGTGGATGAAGGGGGCCGAGGCGGTGATCGAGCCCTCGCGGATCGAGGTCTTCAAGTCGTGCAAACTGGCCCTGGCCTTCGAGAACCTCCTGGCCGAGGAAGACGCCACGGTCCTGACGGTCGATTGCTACGGCACCATGTGGGACAAAACGATCAAGCTGCCGGCGTATCCGTGCATCGGGTTCTGCCGGCTCAATGATATGGGCCTGGGCGGGATCTGCGAATCGGATCTGCGATCGGCCATGACGCACATCATTTTGCAGGGTCTCACGGGCAAGCCGGGCTTCATCAGCGATCCGACGGTCGACGAATCTACCGATAGCATCATCCTGGCCCACTGCCTGGGGTCGAGCAAGATGGACGGCCCGAGCGGACCGCAGGCCCCGTACAAGATCCGCGACGTCATGGAACGCCAGGAAGGCGTCACGCCGCAGGTCGAGATGCGGATCGGCCAGCCGGTGACGCAGGCGATTCTCGTCGGGAGCGACACGATCCTGTACTTCACGGGCGGGATCATCGATGCGCCCGTGGACATCGAGCACGACAGGGGCTGCCGGACCAAGATCACCGTGAAGGTGGACGGGGACATCACCACGCTCTGGAAGAACTGGTCACAGGGGCTTCACCGCCAGACGGTCTACGGCAACATCCGCAAGGAACTGGGGCAGTTCTGCCGGTACACGGGAATCAAGCTGGTCGACGAGGCCGCCCCGGCAAAGACCTGACGAACTCGCGGGGACGATAGACAACATCCGCACTCCGGGTGGCGCCGAAAAATGGCATGCGAAGGAGGAGAACATGGATATGAATCGACGCAGTCTTCTGAAAACGGCAGGGATGGGTGCGGCCTGGATAGCGGGTGCTCCCTATGTTTCGTTCGCCCAAAGGGGGGCTTCGACGCGGACAAATGAGCAGGTCTTGAGCGAGGCTCAGGAGCGGATCGAGAAGCACCGGAAGGGGACGGCGACACTGAGGATTCTTGGTCCCGGCGGGCAGCCGCTGCCGGCGGGCGCAGATCTGCGGATTCGCCAGACGAGGCACAAGTTCCTTTTCGGGTGCAATATCTTCAAGCTGGGTCGCTGCCGGACGGCGGAGGACAACGCGGCCTATGCGGAGCGATTCGCCGAGTTGCTGAACTTCGCGACGCTGCCGTTCTACTGGTGGACCTACGAGCGGCAGAAGGGCCAGACCCTGGATGACCGCACGGATGAAATCGTCCGCTGGTGCGATGCCCACGGAATCACGACAAAAGGGCATCCCCTGGCCTGGAACTACGTCGATCCCCAATGGCTGACCGGCACGCCCGAGGAGGTGATGCAACTCCAGTTGGAGCGGATCGCTCGCTGCATGGAGCGGTTCAAGGGCGACATCGGGATCTGGGACGTGGTCAACGAAGCGACACACTACGACCGCGAGGAGTTGAAACGGAACTCGCCCAAGCTGACCGAGGCCATCGCCAGGATAGGCATCGGCGAGTATGTCCGCCGCGCGTTCAAGGCGGCGAGGCAGGCGAATCCCCAGGCCAGGCTCATCATTAATGATTATCGCACCGATGCCGCCTTTGCCGACAAGGTGATCTCTGAACTCGTGGGCGAGAGCGGCAAGCTGCTCTACGATATCATCGGCATCCAGTCCCACATGCACGGCGGGTATTGGGGTTCCGCCCACGCGTGGGACGTGTGCGAGCGTTTCGCCAAATTTGGCGTGCCGCTGCATTTTACCGAAACGACGGTCGTCTCGGGGCCGAAGCAGGGCTCGACCTGGACGACCACGCCCCACGGGGAGCAGCAGCAGGCGGAGCACGTCGCCGAGTTCTACACCGTGCTATTCTCCCATCCGGCCGTCGAAGCCGTCACATGGTGGGATTTCAGCGACCAGGACGCTTGGCAGCAGGCCCCGGCGGGCCTTGTCCGGAGCGACATGTCGCCCAAGCCCGCCCATGAGAGGCTCCTCGATCTGATCAAGGGCAAGTGGTGGACCAAGACGGAGGCCCGGACCGAAGCCGGAGCAACGATCCCATTTCGAGGGTTTCTGGGGAACTATGAGGTCGAGGCCAGGCAAGGAGAACGGAGGCTTGCCGGCAAGTTCGTCCTTGACAAGGCCCTGGAAACGGCCATAGATGTGCAGTTGGCTTGATAAGGAATCGGAAGATGAATTACGCGGTGATTATGGCAGGTGGAACGGGCAAGCGGCTCTGGCCGCTCAGCCGCCAGAAGCGTCCCAAGCAGGTCTTGAAGCTGCTGGACGGGCAGACGCTGTTGAACCGGTGCTTCGACCGGCTGTGCCCGGTTTTTGACGTGCGGAACATCCTGGTGCTGACGAACGCGGGGTATAGCGATCTGGTCCGGGAGAACCTGCATGGTCTGCCCGTGAACAACGTGATTGCGGAGCCCGTCGTTCGGGATACGGCCAGCGCCATCGGTCTGGCGGCCGCCGTGCTGGCCAAGTATGATCCCGAGGCCGTGATGGCGGTCCTGACCGCCGATCAACTCCTGGAGCCGCCAGAGGTGCTTCAGCAGGCGTTGACAGATGCGTTCGAGTTCATCGCCGGCAACCCGGATGCCCTGATCACATTCGGGATCAAGCCCACGTTTCCAAGCACACAGCTCGGATACATCAAGTGTGCCGATCCGCAGGAGTGCCCCAGGTGCCGCAACGTGGTCTATTCGGTTGAGGCCTTCCGGGAGAAGCCCGACCGGGAGACAGCCGAGCAGTATATCGAGAGCGGCGAGTACTCCTGGAACTCGGGCATGTTCGTCTGGCGGGCCAAGACCATTCTGGCGAACTTGGAGCGGTTTCTTCCTGGCGCCGCCGAGCCGCTTCGCCGGATCGCGGCCGCCTGGGATACGCCGACCCAGGACAAGGTCCTGCAGGAGTGGTTCCCCAAGCTGCCCAAGATCAGCATCGACTACGCGGTCATGGAAAAGGCCGACCAGGTCCACGCCATCCAGCTCGACTGCAAATGGCTCGACATGGGCTCGTTTGCGGCCTTGGCCGATATCATCAAATCTGACGAGAACAACAATATCGTGGTTGCCGGCGCCAGCGAGTTGCTGGACTGCCGGGACAGCATCATCGTCACCGAGGATAAGGGCCACCTGATTGCGGTGATCGGTCTCGACAACGTCATCGTTGCCCATACGCCGGATGCGACATTGGTCTGCCATGCCAGCCAGACCGAGCGGCTCAAAACCCTGCTCGACCGGATCGAGCAGCACGGTCGGACGAAATTCCTGTAGCCGGACCGATGCCCGAGGGCAATTCCTGAAGATGAGATACCTGGCCATAGATTACGGCACGAAAAGGACGGGCTTGGCCGTCTGTGACGCGAGCGAGACGATCGCCTCTCCTCTGGCTGTGGTGCAAGGTCATAAGGACCTGATCGAGAGGATCAAGCGGATTGTCGCCTCCGAAGACATCGGGGCCGTCGTTGTGGGACTGCCTCTGAACATGGATGATTCGGAAGGGCCCCAGGCCAAGCTGGTCCTGGCGTTCGCCAAGGAACTCGGCAAGCACATTCAGATCCCGATTCATCTCCAGGACGAGCGTCTCAGCAGCTTCGAAGCGGAGCAGAAATTGCAGGAGATCGGTTTGACCCGGGGCAAGAAACGCCAAAGACTTGACGCCTTGGCCGCGGCGGACATCCTGCAGACCTTCCTGGACCAAAAAGCCGGCCGGTAGGCTTCGGGTCGGGGAAAAGGCTTGCCAGTGGGGACACCGGCCGGTATCCTGTTTCGTTCGTTTTGTCGCGAAAAGCTAATGTCTATGCCTTTTGTTACGGGAATCAGTGATGGGCAATCCGGGTTTGAACAAACTTGATCAGATGTGCGTCGATACGATTCGTTTTCTGGCGGTAGATGCGGTCGAAAAAGCCAAGAGCGGCCATCCGGGGATGCCGATGGGGATGGCCCCGGCCGCCTATGTCCTGTGGAACCGGCACCTGCGGCACAACCCCGCCAACCCGCAGTGGCACAACCGCGACCGGTTTGTCCTCTCGGCTGGGCACGGCAGCATGCTGCTGTACTCGCTGCTCCATTTGACCGGGTACGACATCGCCCTCGACGATCTCAAGCTATTCCGGCAGTGGGACAGCAAGACGCCGGGACATCCCGAGTACCACCCCGAGCTGGGCATCGAGGTCACCACCGGTCCGCTGGGGCAGGGAATCTCCAACGCCGTCGGCATGGCCATCGCCCAGAAGTACCTCGCCAGCTACTTCAACCGCGAGGGGTTCCCGATCATCGACTACAAGATCTACGTCATCGCCGGCGACGGCGACCTGCAGGAGGGCGTCTCCTCCGAGGCCTGCTCGCTGGCCGGGCACCTGGGTCTCGATAACCTCGTGGTCATCTACGACGACAATCACATCAGCATCGACGGCGCCACGGACCTGTCCTTCACCGAGGACCGGGCCAAGCGTTTCCATGCCTACGACTGGCACGTGCAGAAGGTCGAAGGCGACGGCAACGACATGAAGAAGTTCGAGCGGGCCCTGATTAATGCCAAGAGCGAAGTGGGTCGGCCCTCGATCATTCAGCTTCGCACGCACATCGCCTACGGCGCCCCGACCATGCAGGACACCGCCAAGGCCCATGGGGCCCCGCTGGGAGAGGCGGAAATTCGGGCCACGAAAGAGAAGTTCGGCTGGGACCCGAACGTCCAGTTCCACGTGCCGCAGGAAGTGGTCGACCACATGCGAAAGGCCGTCGAGCAGGGGGCCGAGATCGAGGGCCAGTGGAACGCCCTGTTCGAGCAGTACGCCCAGCAGCACCCCGATCTGGCGAAGGAATTCCGCGACGCCGCCGAGGGCCGGCTGTCGGTGAGACTCGACCAGATTCTGCCGAGATTCCAGCCCGGCAAGCCGATGGCCACGCGCGAGGCCTCCGGCAAGGTGCTCGACGCGATCATGCCCAAGATGCCGCTGGTCCTGGGCGGTTCGGCGGATCTGACTCCCTCGAACAATACGCGATTCGCCGGCGCGGTCGATTTCCAGAAGGACACCCGCAACGGCCGGTACATCCGCTACGGCGTCCGCGAGCACGGCATGGGCGCGATCATGAACGGCATCAGCGTCTCACGCCTGCTGCGGGCCTACGGCGGCACCTTCCTGGTCTTCTCCGATTACATGCGGGGCGCGGTTCGCGTGGCGGCCCTGTCGGGGTATCCGACAGTCTTCGTCTGGACCCACGACAGCATCGGCCTCGGCGAGGACGGACCGACCCATCAGCCCGTCGAGCACTTCGCGGCGTTGCAGGCGATCCCGGACCTGCTGGTGATCCGCCCGGCCGACGCCAATGAAACGGCCCACGCGTGGAAGTATATCCTCGAACACCGCGACAAGCCCGTTGGGTTGCTCCTGAGCCGCCAGGGCATGCCGGTGATCGATCAGAGCCGGTATGCCTCCGCATCCAATCTCAGCCGGGGCGCGTACGTCCTGACCAGCCGGGGCAACCCGGAAGTGATCCTGATGGCCAGCGGCTCGGAGGTTCAGATCGCGATGGAAGCAGCAACCAGTCTCGACGCACAAGGCATCCCCTCGCAGGTTGTGAGCATGCCGTGCTGGAAGCTGTTCGAGAAGCAGGATGAACGGTACAGACATTCCGTGATCCCGCCTCAGGTCAAGGCCCGCGTCGGGATCGAGGCGGCCACCGATTTCGGCTGGCACCGCTGGCTCGGCGACTACGGGGTGTTCGTTGGGATGACCCGCTTCGGGGCCTCCGCGCCGTACAAGGAGTGCTTCGAAGGCTTCGGTCTGACGGCCGATAATGTCGTCAAGGCCGCTAAGGAGGTCCTGCAGAAACTCAAGGAGCAGGGCCAATAACCGCCAGAACACGGACAGGCACGGACTCTCACAGACCCACATGGACGTTTTTGCCCGTGGCAGTCTGTGTCTGTCCGTGTCCGTCCGTGCCGGTGGCTCCGCGAACAATTCCCCCCTCGTAGCGGTACTGATACGGGAGGCGTTTCCCTCGGTGGAGCAAAGCGGGACCGGATTCCAGCCGATTGGTGTCCTGGAGCATTCCCGTGCTGTTCCCGCTCGCCCGGAGGTGTCTCCCTCGGGTATACTGACGCCCGCAGAACCGTCTATGGATTTGGTACGCGATAAGATGGTTTCGGAGATCGTCGCCCGACTCAGCCAGGCGCAAGGCCCGGTGCAAGTCGAGGGGACTTGGGGATCCTTTGCGCGCCTGCTGACCACGCACATCTCCAAAACGCTTCGCCGGCCGGTTCTCCATCTCTGTGCGCATATCGATGACGCCGATCGGGCCTTCGACGATCTCAAGACCTTCGGCGTCGAGCGAGTCGAGTTGCTGCCCGCCTGGGAGGGCGAGGAAGAGCTGGCCGATGCGACGGACGAGACCCGGGCCCAGCGGTTGCGGATCGTGTCGATGCTGGCCGATTCCGGGAGCGGCAGCGGGCGGGATGCCCTCGACACGAGTCTCATAATTGCCGCGCCCGTGCAGGCTCTGTGTCAGCCGATTCCCAAGCCATCGGCCTTGCAGGAAAGCGCGCTGCGGATCGGGCGAGACGAGATCCTGGACCCGGAGCACGTGATCGAATGGCTCGTGAGGAACAACTTCGAGCGGGTCGATGCGCTGGACCTGCCGGGCCAGTTCGCCCGTCGCGGCGGCATCATCGACATCTACGCTCCGCTGGCAAGTAGCACGGGCATCTTGCCCGTGAGGGGTCCCCAAACGCGTTCTTCCGCTGGGGGGCCCAGTAGCATGGGCGTCTCGCCCATGGCTCCTGGAGATATGCACGGGCAGAGCCTGCCCCCGACCCGATCGGGAGATGCCCGTGATACTCACGGTCGGGACGGCCGTGGTACTCATGGGCGGGACGCCCATGCTACGAATCCGCAATCGCAGGCCGTCCGGATCGAGTTCTTCGGCGACACCGTCGAGAGCCTCCGCCAGATCAATCTCGACAGCCAGCGATCCACAAGCGAGATTCAAGACATTCGCATCATCGCGGCCGCCTCCGGGGCGGTCATCGAGCAGCGGGAGCTGTTCACGAATATCCTGCCCGAGGACACCATCGTTGTCTTCGAGGAGCCTGCCGAGGTGGAGGAGGTGGCCAGGGTGTTCCTTGCTCGTATCGAGAGCGCGGACCGCCTGTACCCGTGGCCCGAGATCTACAATTCCGCCGAACGGTTCGCGCGACTGAACATATGCCGATTCGCAACCAGCAACCCGGAGGAATTCCTGCGGATCGGCGTCAAGAGCATTCAGCAGTTCGAGCGAAAGGCCATCTCGCTCTGGGCCGGACACAAGGCCGCTTTGGAGGAGCTTATCGAGCGGGCCAAGGAGGGCAGCAAGGTCCTGCTGTACTGCGAAAGCCCCGCTGAGATTGCGCGTGTCAAGGAGATTATCAAAGAGATCGCGGGCGAGGTCCCACGCCACTTCCAGCTCCCGCTCGGCTACATTCATCAGGGTTTTGTCGTCGAATCGCTCAATACGATCGTCGTCAGCCACCACGAGCTGTTCGGGCAGTACGCCCTGCGTCGGCGGGAGCGGCCGGCCCGCGCGACCGCCCCTGTGGATACGCTGGCCGACTTGCAGCCGGGCGAATACGTTGTCCATGTCTCCTACGGCGTCGGCAAGTATCTGGGGATCGAGACCATCGAGAGTCCTCGTGCCGAAGGGGGGACGTTCTCGAACCGCGGGCAGGATGCCCTCGCCACGGGCAAGGCGGAATATCTCACCATCGAGTACGCCGACAGCGTCAAGATCCATGTGGCGGTGCAGAACATCGCCCTGATCCAGAAGTACATCGGCACCAGTCCCAAGCGGCCTACGCTCAGCAAGGTGGGGACCAAGAAGTGGCAGAAGCAAAAGGACAAGGTCGCTGAATCCGTCCGCGATCTCGCCGCCGAGCTTCTGGAGGTGCAGGCCAAACGCCAGGCCATCGGCGGCATCGCTTACGACCAAGACTCTCAGTGGCAGATCGAGTTCGAGGAGTCGTTCCCGTACCAGGAGACGCCGGACCAGATGGGCGCGATCCGCGAGATCAAGGCCGACATGCAGGAGCCCGTCGCCATGGACCGCCTCCTCTGCGGCGACGTCGGCTACGGCAAGACCGAGCTGGCGATGCGGGCGGCGTTCAAGGCCGTCGAGGGCGGCAGGCAGGTGGCCGTGCTCGTGCCGACGACCGTGCTGTCCGTTCAGCATGAGCGGACGTTCCGGGAACGGTTTGCCGACTTCCCCGTGACGGTCGAAGTCGTCAACCGCTTCAAGACGGGCCGCCAGGCAAAGGACATCCTCGCACGGGCGAAAAAGGGCGAGGTGGACATTCTTATCGGCACGCACCGGCTCCTCAGCAAGGACGTCGCCTTCAAGGACCTGGGCCTGCTGATCATCGACGAGGAGCAGCGGTTCGGAGTCGAGCACAAGGAACGGCTCAAACGCATGAGGGTGGACGTGGACATTCTGACGATGACCGCCACCCCGATCCCCCGCACGCTGCACATGGCCATGCTGGGCCTGCGGGACATCAGCTCGCTGACCACCGCGCCGCTGGACCGCCGCAGCATCGCCACGAGCGTCACGACGTACAACCAGGACCTGATCCGCAAGGCGGTCTACCGCGAGCTCAACCGCCAGGGCCAGGTGTTCTTCCTGCACAACCGGGTCCAGTCCATCGAGAAGAAGGCATGGGAGATCCAGAAGCTGGCGCCGGACGCCCGGGTCCATATCGCCCACGGCCAGATGAGCCGGCGCGAGCTGGAGGACGCGATGGTCAAGTTCGTGCTCGGCGCCACGGACGTGCTCGTCTGCACGACGATCATCGAATCGGGCCTCGACATCCCGAATGCCAACACGATCTTCATCAACGACGCCGACCGCTTCGGCCTGGCGGAGTTGCACCAGCTTCGCGGACGCGTGGGACGGTACAAGCACCGGGCCTACGCCTACATGCTGATGCCGAACACCCGCCCGATCTCGCCTATCGCCGCCAAGCGGCTCAAGGCCATCGAGGAGTACTCGCACCTCGGCGCAGGCTTCCGCATTGCGCTGCGGGATCTGGAAATCCGCGGCGCGGGCAATATCCTCGGCCCCGAGCAGTCCGGCCACATCCAGATGGTGGGCTACCAGATGTACTGCGAGATGCTGGCCGACGCGGTCCGCGAGCTCAAGCACGAGAAGGTCGAGCCGCTGCCGACGGCAACGATCGATCTGGGCATCCCCATCTACATCCCGAAAAACTATATCCCCCTCGACCGCCACCGCATGGACGCCTACCGCAAGATCGCCGTCGCCCGCTCGCCGGCCGACCTCGGCCAGATCGAGGCGGAACTGGCCGACGTCTACGGCCCGCTGCCCGACGAGGCCAGACTGCTCCTGGACATCGGCGAACTGCGAATTGCCGCCTCGAAATGGGACATCCGCAGCATCGTGGTCCAGACGCCCTCGCCCGGCATCATCGTCGTGAGCAAGGGCCCCACAGGCGACCTGATCTTCTCCTTCAAGCACGACCCCGGCCGGAAGATCAAGACGCTCTTTGCCGGCGCCCGAGGCGAGCTGCTCACGCCGGACCCCAAGACCGTCCGACTCCGCCTGCCCCAGAGCTACTTCGAGCCCCGCACGCTGATCGCCTTCCTGCGGCGGCTCTTCGCCGATAGGAACGGGTCGTGAACCTTGCTATGTCAGGACGGGGACATGACAGGTAGGGCGGTCTTCATAGGTTGAGCGTCTCCGCTCGACTCCTCTTCTGTCGCACGAGGGCATCACCGGATCGTTCTTGTGGTCAACGGCGGTGTCGGGTATTCTGGACGTGCCTTGCAGAGGATAGGGCTCTGCCGGGAGGCAACCCGGGCGCTGCGGTGGGCCGGATGGGAATCCGGCAGATGATTTGCAGGGCACGCCATGATCCTGCTTACGGGAGGTGCTCACGGGAGTGACCAATTGACCGACACAGAGAAGAATGCCTGCGGCAGGGAATCATCGAGGGATCCGATTGCCGGTTTCCTTAGTGGCTTGCTGCTGATGATCGCCGGGGTTTTTCCCATTCTGTCGCCGGTCCATTTGATCGCGTTCGTGCCGTTGCTGCTCGTCCTGCGGCGGGCAAGATCCTGGCGACAGCGTCTCAATGTCGGGCTGCTGATGGGATTGGGTTTCGTGGCGCCACAGGTCCTTCTATTGCGGTTGCCCGCGCCCGTGGCGGTGATTCTCGTGGCGTATTTCCTCGCTCTGATCATCGCGTTCGTGTGTGCTGCCTCGTTCATGGTCCGTGGCGCAGCGATCTGGAGCAGTTTCGCATTCGGCGCCATGCTGGTTGTCCTGGATTGGGTTGCGATTACGGCCCTGCCGATGTGGGGCACTGCTCAGTCATTTGCCCGCCCCTGGTCGTGGTACCCCAAGGCCGTCGCTTTCACTTCCATTACCGGGATCACCGGGATCATGTTTGTCCTGGGGGCCACGCAGTCGCTGGGAGTTACGTTTGCCCTGCACAGGCGGTATCGTGTTGCCTCCCTGATGGTCCTGATTGCGACGCTGGTCATCGTGGCCGGCGTCAATGCAGCGGTTCTGACCGGCCGACCTTCCGGGTATTTGAAGGTGGCTGCGGTCGGATGGGAATACTTGGGCGTAGACGGCGATTCCGATCCGGGCACGCCCGATGGATTCCGCACACTGTGCGAGGAGCCTGTGGTGGAGGCAGCGCGACGTGGAGCGAAGCTGATCGCGTTCCCCGAGACGGCCTTCGCCGTGTCCGACGAAAGCGACTCGACTGTCCTGGCTCGATTCGCCGATCTCTGTCGCGAGCACCACGTGTATGTCGCCGTGGGGTACTGCAATGCGAAGAGCAACGAGAACCGGGTGGCCTTCATTGGCCCCGAAGGCATCCTGGGACGATACACGAAGACCCACTTGACGCCCTTCGAGGATTACTCCAAAGGCACGGGCGAACCCCAGATCGTCACAGTCGATGGGATCCGCGTAGGCGTCCTGATCTGCCAGGACGACAACTACCCAGATCTCTCGGGCAGGTATGGCGTACAACACGCCGATGTTCTCGTGATCCCCACGAACGACTGGGGTCCTGTGCGTAAGGCTCATCTGCAGAATACAATTCACCGCGCAATCGAATCTCGTTTCGCCATCGTTTGAGCTGCCTCCAACGGTATCAGCGCCATCATCTCTCCCGCGGGTGAACGGCTGGCAACTTTCGACCATTGGCGCCATGGTCCCGGCATGATCGTGGCAGATGTTCCTATTTACCAGGCTTCGCGAGAAGGAGCCTGGGGTGAATGGATCCCTCGCTGGCTATATGCCCGCGCATCCGCCCGGCAGACTCCCTACAGCCAGTTCGGCGACTGGCTTGTCGCGGCCTGTGGGACATTTCTTCTGGTGTACAGCGGTTTCTACTGGCTTACCTCTCATGCCAAATGACGATTGGCCTGCGGCTGTCGGCGGGCAAGATGGTCAGGGTCGGAAAACGCAGGATGCCATTCGGGAAGTGAGCGGTCAATGAGTGAAACATCAGCCCCAAAGCAATGTCAACATAGCCAGTTCTCTCTCGTGCGGGGGATTTTGGTCCGCAAGCATGGACACGCCAGCGCGACCGATATAGAATCGCCCCCGGTTCGGAGATTGAGTACGGTTTTGGCTTGGAGATGGTCATGAGCAGAGTGGATGACGCGGTCCAGTGTTTCTGTCGCGGAGCGGCGTGTTCGCAGGCGATTGTGGCCCACTACGGGCCGGCGGTCGGGCTGCCGGCCGAGCAGGGGATGAAGCTGGCCTCGGGCTTTGCCGGCGGAATGCGGCTGGCCCAGACCTGCGGGGCGGTGACGGGGGCTTTCATGGTCTTGGGCTTGAAGCACGCCGGACCCAACTGCGACCAGCGCGACGGGCGGGAAAGCGTCTACGCCGCCCTCCGCAAGTTCACCGTCAAATTTCAGGAGCGAAACCATACGGTCGTCTGCAAGGACCTGCTCGGCTGCGACATCAGCACGCCTGAGGGTGCCAGACGAGCCACGCAAGAGGGCCTCTTCCGAACGATTTGCCCCAAGCTCGTCCAGGACGCTGCCGAGATCCTCGAAGAGATGCTGTGAAAACCGGGTTCACCACAGAGACACCGAGGACACGGAGAAGAGAGATTTAGACACGGATTTCACGGATTCACACGGATTTGTGGATAGGGAAGAGTGTGCTCTGCGCAGGGCTTCCTCCGTGCATGAAAGGGCCGGTCTATGAGTGGTCTTGATCTGGTGATGTTGGTTGGTCTGGCCGTGACCAGAGTGGACGGCGGGACGGGCGGTTTGGCTGGGGAGTTTCGGTGGAGCTACGGGCCGCCGGTGGTGGAGGCTCGGGCGGCGGGGGGATGGGACTGGATCTCCGTCAAGGACCCGTCGATCGTACGATATGGGGACAAGTGGCACTTGTTCGGCACCGTGCGGGGGCCGACGCGGTCGCATGCGATTGTCTACCTGAACTTCGCGGATTTCGGTGAGGCGAACCGGGCCGAGCGGCATATTCTTTCGTGCCATCCGGGTTTCTTCTGCGCCCCGCAAGTGTTCTACTTCACACCACACAAGAGATGGTACCTGATCTGCCAGGCGGCGGATGAAGCCTGGGGTGAGCCCGCCTATCGGCCCGTGTTCTCGACCACGACGGACATCCGCGACCCGAATTCGTGGGCGAAGCTTCAGCCGATATACGACAATAAGCCGGCCACTGTGACAGGCTGGCTCGACTTCTGGGTGATCTGCGACGAGGCGAGGGCACATCTGTTCTTCACGTCTCTCGACGGCAAGATGTGGCGGGCCGCGACCTCCCTGGCCGAGTTCCCCAAGGGCTGGTCCACGCCGCAGGTTGTGCTCACGGGCGACATCTTTGAGGCCAGCCACACGTATCGGCTCGCCGGGCAGGACAAATACCTCACGCTGATCGAGGCCCAGAACGGCCACGGCTGGCGGTACTACAAGGCCTACGTCGCCGACCGGCTCGATGGTGATTGGCAGCCCCTGGTGGCCGAACGCGACGACGCCTTCGCGTCCATGCAGAACGTGACGCCGAGGGCCGATCGCTGGACCGACGTGGTCAGCCACATCGAGCTTTTGCGAAGCGGCCACGATGAGACGCTCGAAGTCGATCCGGCGAAGCTGCGATTTGTCTTCCAGGGCGTCCTGGACAAAGACCGCGGGGGGAAAGCCTACGGCGAGATCCCGTGGAGACTGGGTCTGATGGAGCCGATGAAATGATCGCATGCCGCGAGATTGCGTTCCGCGAGCCGGGCTCGTTCGGCTATCGGCTCGAAGGAGCGGATGCGAAACAGAGAGTCCATTTTGGCGACCGCGAATAGGGGGCGTTGCAGATGACGCTAACGGAGCGAATCCGTGTGAAGGCATCCGCCGCCCAAGTGTGGGTCATCCTGGGGGATGTGAGCTTCATGGGCTTGTGGAACCCCAAATGCGTGCGGTGTGACGCCCCCGGGAGTCCGGCCCGCGTCGGGCTGCGGTTCAAGGCGGCCTTTCGTCTTGGCGAGCCGGAACGGCAGGCGGACTGCGAAGTGATCGACTGCCGGCCGGAGTGTCTTCTCATGATTTGGCACTCGGGTGACTTCTCCGGCCGTGGAATTGGGCATGTGGATGAGAGTTTTCAGCTCCGACCGTCTCGCGGGGACACCAGGATCGTTCATGCGGTCGACTACTCCTGTTCGGGCTTGCCGTGGGCCCTCCTGGCTTTCCTGAAGATCATGGACGTTGTCGGGCGCAAGGCGAGCAAGTCTTCGCTCGACTGCCTCAAGGAGTTGGTTGAGAACCCGGCACATCGTGGTGACTGTGGAGGATAGGCATGGCGAAAATTGGTGTGCGGAAGCACATGAAGAATCGAGAGCAGTGGCGGGCTTGGCTGGAGGCGAACCATGCCTCGGCGACGGAACTGTGGCTGGTGTTTCACAAGAAGCACACCCGCAAGGCCGGCTTGACCTATGACGAGGCGGTGGAGGAGGCGCTGTGCTTTGGGTGGATCGACGGCATTCTCAAGCGGATCGATGGCGAGAAGCATATGAACCGGTTCTGCCCCCGCAGGAAGAACAGCATCTGGTCCGAGCGGAACAAAGAGCGCGTTCGATGCATGATCGAGGCGGGACGGATGACCGAGGTTGGTTTAGCCAAAGTCCGGGAGGCGAAGGAGAATGGGCAGTGGGATAAGGCGGCCGAAAGAGAGGATGTCAGCGTCGTGCCGCCGGAGTTGGTGGAGGCCCTGGCGAAGGATGAGCGAGCCCGGCTGAACTTCGAGAAGCTGGCTCCATCTTACCGGCGGCAATTCATCTATTGGGTGGGCACAGCCAAGCGGGAGGAGACCCGCCGCAAGCGGGTTGTCGAAGCGGTTAGAATGATCGGCGAGAACAAGCGGCTGGGGATGGAATAGATGTCGTGAAGAGAGTAGCATGAGAGGCCATGAGAATTGAGTTCGGTGAATATGTGATTCGGGACTGGGTGAGCGAGGACGTTCCCGCGATCATCCGGTATGCGAACAACCGCAAGATCGCCATGTGGCTGCGGGACCGATTTCCGTTCCCGTATACCGCAGTCGATGCCAACAACTTTCTTGCGGCCGTGTTTCGACAGGACCCGCGGACGGTCTTCGCTATTGCCTCACCCGACGAGGCCATCGGCGGCATCGGGTTGGAGTTCTGCCGTGATGTTCATCGGTTCACGGCCGAATTGGGTTACTGGCTGGGCGAACCGTTTTGGGGCCGGGGAATCATGACCGACGCGGTTCGGCTGTTCACCTCGTGGGCCTTCAATCACCTGGAGGTTCACCGCATCTTCGCGGCGGCCTTCAATGGGAACGAGCCGTCGATTCGCGTCCTGGAGAAGGCGGGCTTCGAGCGGGAAGGCCGGCTCCGCGCCAGTGTGTTCAAGAGCGGTCGCGTCCTCGATCAGTTGCTCTATGCGAAGATCAAAGATGGAATCGTATGAGGAAGGAGATCGATCCATGAAGGGAGCTTCAAAGGTGGGCAGACGAATCATCCTCGTGATGGCCACGCTTTCAGTCGTCGTCGGCTTGTCCCCCAGCGCTTCGGCGGGCGACGCATCCGCGGGTCTGCGAGTCTCGGAGAACCATCGATACCTGGAGTACAGAGACGGCACGCCGTTCTTCTATCTTGGCGACACGGCCTGGGAGTTGTTCCATCGGCTGGGCCGCGAGGAGGCGGACCGCTACCTGGCAAACCGGGCGGCGAAGGGCTTCACGGTCATTCAGGCGGTGGTCCTGGCCGAGCTCAACGGGCTCGACGACCCGAACCCCTACGGCCACAAGCCCCTGATCGACAACGACCCGGCGAAGCCGAACGACGCCTACTTCCAGCACGTGGATTACGTCATCAGTAAGGCCCGCGAGTTGGGCCTGTTCATCGGTATGCTGCCGACGTGGGGCAAGTACTGGAAGACGGGTTCCGGCATCTTCACGCCGGAGAACGCCAAGACCTACGGCCGCTTCCTCGGTCGGCGGTACAAGGACGCGTCCATCATCTGGATCCTCGGCGGCGACCACAATCCCGACGACGAGCGGGAGCGGGCCGTCATCGAGGCGATGGCCCGGGGATTGAAGGAAGGCGATGGCGGCAGCCATCTGATCA
>Ga0209347_1002136_pt1 | contig 27415 bp, 26 predicted proteins | sample AutmiccommuBRH23_FD_187382 | JGI IMG/M metagenome (GOLD analysis project Ga0209347, IMG submission 187382) | Deep subsurface microbial communities from Mt. Terri, Switzerland - Autotrophic microbial communities BRH/23 (SPAdes) (version 2) | ecosystem: Environmental > Aquatic > Deep subsurface >...
GGCCTCCCCCGGCCCAGCGCCGGGCCACCCTCGAAAAGCTTTTTCCATAGATACGGTGAGGCAGGCCACCGGGCTTGTTCAACAACCGGATCAGATCGCGGCTGCGCGCGATCTATCCTTATACGTTAGATGGCCACCGATCGAGGAGGAAGCATGACGACACCCCAGAATAGGCACCGTCAAGTGCGCACACTGTTGGGCGCGATGTTCCTGTCGCTCACCGCTGCATGTGTCGACGAGCCGGCCGGAGACACGCGCGTGCCTCCACGACCCGGTTCCCCGGTGGTCGATACAATCACGTTCTCCAGCGGTGATCTTTCGCTCAAAGGTGTCATTTGGCGACCGCCCGGGGACGGTCCCCATCCAGCCGTCCTCTTCAACCATGGCAGTGGGCAGGACTACACCGATCAGATCGCGGCGCTCGGCCCCGTCTTTGTGGCCCGAGGCTACATCATGTTCTGGCCCTACCGACGTGGCCATGGGCTGTCCGCAGACCAGGGGAAGTGGGTGGGGGAGCAGCTCGACGCGGCTGAAGCGGAAGGCGGCGTGGAACTCTGGAGCAGCGTCATGACAGAGCTGCTTCGGGGGCCTCACCTTGCAGACCAGACCGCAGCGCTGGACTGGCTGATGGCACAACCAGAGGTTGATTCGACGCGGGTCTACGTTGCCGGAAACTCGTTCGGAGGAATCCAAACAGTCCTGATTGCGGCCCAGACTGATCGCGTCAGAGCCGCCGTGGACTTTGCTGGCGCTGCGTTGACCTGGGCGCGTTCGCCCGATCTTCGCGCAGAGATGACCGAAGCTGCGGCGGGCGCGCGTGTGCCCCTGATGTTCGTTCAGGCAGAGAACGATGCCGACACGAGCCCGAGCCGTGAGCTCGCGGCAGCCATGGAGGAAGCGGGTAAACTCTATCGGATCCACATCTTCCCGAGGTTTGGCGAGACTGAGCAGGACGGCCATAGCTTCGGTTACTTCGGCGCTGAGATCTGGGGCGATACTGTGTTCAGCTTCTTCGAGGAATACGCTCCAAAAAGGAGCAATTGAGCCAACAACCGCGGGACCATCTAACGTATAAGGATAGATCGCGCGCAGCCGCGATCTGATCCGGTTGTTGAACAAGCCCGGCCTTCGGCGCGAGCGGCGCGCTCTGCAAACAAATTCTCGGAGATATGGCGGATGCGGCGGCTGGGCGAGTCGGAGAGACGGAGCCAGGGGAAACGGGGTCAGTTCCTTCGTTGTGTCATCCATGTCCGCCATCCAAGCGTAGCGTTTGCGGATGGCTCGACCGAGGCGAGGCGGAGAATGGGTGTTACGGTTCGGTTGATGGGTCGGGGGTGGATGGGTATCGGGCGGTCCCGGCATTCGCTGCGCTCATGCCGGGCTACGCGAGACGCAGGCGGAATCCGGGCAGCTCCTTCATTGCGTCATCCCTGCACATTGCGACCTGAACGTCGCGCACGCAGGGCGACCAGGATTTACACTCACCGAAGCCACGCGTCGCGGACAGCAGAGACCAGGATGACCATCAAGACGTATCTGGAGCCAACGCAAGAAGCCGGGCGCGCGTTCTTCACGCGCGACATTTCCGGCAGCGTGGTAATGCTCAATTTGTTGCGGTTTCGCGCAGTTGCGGACTACTCGGCCACGCCCGAGCTCGCGCCAACGTCGCCCATCTCCGGTGAAGCCGCCTACCGCGTGTACATGGAGCACACGCTGCCGCACCTTGAGCGGTCCGGCGGTGAAGTGATCTTCTTCGGCAAGGGCGGCCCGTTCCTGATCGGCCCGAGCGATGAGCGCTGGGATGCCGCCATGCTGGTACGCCAAGCCAGCGTGGCGTCGTTCATGGCCTTTGCGACAGATCACGCGTATCTCTCGGGTATCGGGCATCGGCTGGCGGCATTGGAAGATTCGCGCTTGCTGCCTCTTGTCGAGTAGCAAATCAAAAAATTCCGGTCGGGCCGAACTCGGTAAATCGTACTGCCAGCCCGACGGTCGACAGGGGCGGGTTGGTTGAGGGTGTTTTCCGAGTTGTTTTTTTCAGGAGGTCAGCATGAGAACCGAACTGTTTTACCTTGCCCTGGTGGCGGCGTTCACGGGCTTGATGTGGCTGCCCTACGTGCTCGATCGCATTGCGGTGCGTGGCTTGATCGACGCGGTGGGTTATCCCGATGCGCCCAAGCCGCAGTCGCCATGGGCGCAACGGTTGATGAAGGCGCACGCCAACGCGGTTGAAAACCTGGTGGTGTTCGCCACGCTGGTGCTGGTCGCCAGCCAGGTAGGTGCGGCGACCGAGCTGGTCGGCACGGCGGCGGTGGCGTATTTCTGGGCGCGGGTGGTGCACGCGGTCAGCTTCACGTTCGGTATCCCGTGGGTACGCACGCTGTCGTTCGCGGTCGGTTTCCTGGCTCAGGCCGTCGTTGCCTGGCAGATTTTGATGGTCTGAACGACGGCCCGAGCGTTCGTGCCGGTTTCAGCGCCGGCCGGACGCCGACAGGCCACTTCCGGGGATGCAAATGCAGACAACCACCACACCGTCGATCGAGGGGAAGCGCATCACCCGTTACTGCGGGGTGGTTGCCGGCGAGGCGACCCTGGGCGCGAATCTGTTCAAGGATGTGTTCGCCGGCATCCGCGACTTGGTCGGCGGCCGCTCCTCAACCTATCAGCGCGAGCTGCAGCGGGTGCGCGATATCGAGATGGACGAGTTGCAACAGCGCGCCAGCGCATTGGGTGCCAATGCCGTGATGGGCGTCGATCTCGATTACGAGGTGCTGGGCCGCGACAACGGCATGCTGATGGTCTCGGCCAGCGGCACGGCGGTTGTGGTCGAATAGTTTCGCCGTGCGAGTTCAGGGACGGATCACGGAGTGGCGCGACGCGCAGGGCTTCGGCTTCATCACGCCCGATGCCGGTGGCGAGCGCGTGTTTGTCCATGTGAAGGCCTTTTCCGGGGGCGCGCCGCGTCCGGTGGGTAACGAGCGGGTGAGCTATCGCCTCACGTCCGATGTTCGGGGCCGGCCGCGCGCCATGCAGGTGGCGTATGCGCCAGCGAGCGACCGTGCGCCTGACCCTGGCCGGCGGGCCGATCAGCGGCCTGGTTCGCGGGCCGGCACCGCCAAGGGCCTCGGCCTGAGGTGGATGTTGTCGGGGACTTCGCTGGCGGCGCTGGGTTATTTGTTGCTGGCCGCGGCGCGGCCCGATTGGTTGTTGCTGGCCTATGCGGCGATGAGTGTGCTGACGTTTGCGCTCTACGCGCTCGACAAATCGGCCGCGCGGGCGGGTCGCTGGCGGATACAGGAAAGCACGTTGCACAGCGCGGCGCTGCTGGGCGGCTGGCCGGGCGCGTTGATGGCCCAGCGGATGCTGCGCCACAAGTCGCGCAAGCCGTCGTTTCAGATCGCCTACTGGTTGACGGTGATGATCAATCTGGCTGCATTGTGGTGGCTGTCGACGCCGGCCGGCGAGTTGTTTTCGGCGTCGATCGGATAAGTTGGGGTCTCGTTGGACGGAGGAAGTCCCTTGTCCAGCGGCAGGCGTCGCGAAGGTGTGCGGTCTGATGGGTGCGTCGGAGTTCGATGGGTATCCGGCGGTCCCGGCATTCGCTGCGCTCGTGCCGGGCTACGCGTTGCGCTGCGCGCTGCGCGCTGGGAATCGGGAATGGGGAATGGGGAGTGGGGAATCGTGCGTGTGGGTTCGCGCGTGCTTGCGTAGCCTGGCTTCGGCCGAAGGCCGAAAGCGGATGCACCACGCACATGGGAGGCACAGCCTGGCCATGTGTCTGGCTCCACCGCGTGGCGCGGCGTGACTTGGGGGTTGTTTCCAGCCGGCTCACCCGGCCGATGGTTCCGGCGCGGCTGACTTCGCTGCGGGCTCGGCTGCCGGGCTGGCCGGGGCCTCTGGTGCGTCCTTGGAAATCATGCTGGCGGGATCGATCAGCGCGGTGACCGTCCAGCCGGAGCGCGGTTGCAGGTGCAGGTTCTCGGTCTCGAAGCGGAGCTGGCCGTTTTCGTTGACTGCGAACAGCAGCAGTGGGGTGCGCCGGTAGCGGGCTTTGTAGGCGTCCCAGCTGAACGTGCTGCTGAGCTTGGTGGTCTTGATCTGCCAGCCGGCGGTTAGATGGTTGATGAGATCGCCATGGGTGATGTGGTCGCCGAACAGTGCCGGGACCTGGACCTGCTCGGAGTGCGCCTGCCGAGGTGCTTCGCCGGGTTTGTAGATGCGCAGCCGCAAGGTGCGCTCCAGGCCGAACTCGGGCCGATAGCGGATCGCCGCGAGGGTGTTGAGTTCGCGCCGCTCGGAGAGGGCCAGCAGCCAGCCAAGGCCGATCAGATCGAGCCGTCGATCGGCATGCTCGGACACCGGATTGCCGAGAAAGGTACGCAGCCCCGCCATCCGGGCTTCACGGATTCCCTGCCAGTCCTCGTCGGCCAGCAGCGGCGAGAAGCCCTGCTTGCTCAGCGCCTGGCCGATCGCAATCGCCACCGGCGATGCGCCTACGACGAGTACACCGCGCGGTTCGGGCTCGGCGACTCCCAGCCACTGGGCCAGCGGGCGGGCGGTCGCGCTTTGAACCACCACGGTTCCGATGATCAGCAGGAAGGTCAGCGCAACCAGGGCGTCGGCGCCTTCGACCCCGCCGGCCTCGAGCTTGAGCGCGAAAAGTGCCGAGACCGCCGCCGCCACGATGCCGCGCGGTGCGATCCAGGCCAGCAGCGCGCGGTCGCGCCAGGTCAACTTGCTGCCCAGTGTCGAGATCAGGATCACCAAGGGACGCACCACGCCCATCGCCACCAGCAGGATGCCCAGGCCGGCGAACAGCAGCCCGGCACCGAACCACTCCAGCCGCGCGGCGAGCAGGATGAACAGCATCGAGATCAGCAGCGTCGACAGATGCTCCTTGAAATCGAGGATGTCCTCCATATGCAGTCCGCGCAGGTTGGCCAGGGTCATGCCCATCACCGTGACCGCCAGCAGGCCGGATTCCTCGACCCAGGCATTCGATGCCGCGAAGGCCAGCAGAAGCAGCGCCAGCGTGGCGTAGTTGTGCAGGTATTCCGGTATCAGGTGGCGGCGCAGCACATGGGCCAGGGCAAACGCTGCCGCCACGCCGATGCCGGTACCGGTCGCCACCGCCAAAAGAAACACGCGCACACCGTCGTCGCCGTGGCCGAGGGTGACCGCTTCGAACACCAGCACCGCCAGCAGGGCGCCGACCGGATCGATGATGATGCCCTCCCAGCGCAGCACGTTGGAGATGCGCTCGTTCGGGCGCACGCTGCGCAGCATTGGCACGATCACGGTGGGGCCAGTTACGCTGCCGAGCGCGCCGAACAGCAGGGCCAGCGGCCAGTCCAGGCCGGCCAGATGATGAGCGGCGAAGGCCAGTCCGGCGGTGGTGATCAGCGCGCCAACGCTGACCAGAATCAGGATCGCCGGGGCCAGGCCGCGAATCTCGCGAACCCGCAGCGTCAGACTGCCCTCGAACAGGATCACCGCCACGCCGAGCGAAACCATCGGGAACAGCAGCTCTCCGAGCAGGGCCTCGGGGTCGAGCAGCCCGGTGACCGGCCCCAGCGCGATGCCGCTGAGCAGCAGAAACAGGATCGCCGGCAACTTCACCCGCCATGCGACCCACTGGCAGATGAAGCCGAGCGTCAGCAGCAGAGCCAGAGCGAGGGCAAGGGTCATCGTGAGTACGTATCCGGTTAGCGAACGGTCGCCACGGGAAATCGCGACGGAAACCGCAACCGCGGAACGGCAGACTATGCCACTGATGTCACGATCTTGCGCGTCCGGTTGTGTTGTACAACAGTCGCTGCCCGATCGCCGCGACCGTTCTGCGGCGAACCAAGTGGATCTCGAATTTCAGCTCGGACACACCGCCGCACGGGGTGCGGTAGTTGCAGGCCGCAAGGGTTGGCCATGCTTGCGCCAACGTCTGAAACACGGTCGGGCAAGGAGCACGAGATGACGGTTCGGAGCGGTTCCATTGGAGCGCGCGGCGGGCGATGGGTCTGGTTTTCGTTCATGGTGACGATGGCGCTGTTGGCTCTGTCGGGTTCAATGGGTGCGGACGCGCGGGGGCTCCTGGCTGCGGGGTTCCTGTTGCTGGCGCCCTTCGTGTATTTTCACCATCCGCTGCGCGCCGACGAGCGGCCGCTGGCGTCCTGGTCGACGGCCGAGCGATGTGCGGCCTTGGCCGGGGTGGCTGGGGTGGTGGCGGTGCTGGCAGCGGCGTGGGCCGCGCTGTGAGGTGCTGCGTGGCGCCTTGCATGATTTCTGTGGACGGCTGGATCGGGGCGGCCGAGTCCGTCGTCCGGTACGTATCGATATGGGTGTCCGGATGAGCGCCGCACCGATCTGCCCTGTGCGGGCCGCGGCATTCAGCGGGGTTTCGGGGTCGGTCCGTGCACCCGGCCGTTCCCTGGTGTGCGGCTTGGTCGACGCGGCCGGCGAGTTGTTTTCGGCGTCGATTGGATAAGTTGGGGTCTCGTTGTACGCAGTAAGCCCCTCGTCCAACGGCAGGCGGGGCGAAGGTGTGCAGCCTGATGGCTGCGTCGGGGTTCGATGGGTATCCGGCGATCCCGGCATTCGCTGCGCTCGTGCCGGGCTACGCGAGGGCAATGTGCGAGCCGGGGGCATGCGAGTCGGGTCAGTCGGCGGTGATGTGTTGCCGGGGTTTTAGTCGGTGTGTGGGGTGCGGTGCCGGTTGAGCAGCCAGATCTGACCCATCAAGGCAGTCAGCGCTGCGCTGGCAGCGGCGACGCCGGCGCCGATCAGCCCCATGCTGGAAGTCAGCGCGAAGAACAGCACCATGTACAGCGAAGTTGTTGCGACATGGATGCGCAGCAGCGTGTCGGCCTTGCCGATGGCGTAGGCGGCGGTGCGCAGCGGAGCCGAGGCCAGCTCCAGCGTGGATGCAAACAACATCACGGTCAGCAGGCCCGATGCGGCGACGAATTCTTCGCCGACAAACAGCCGCAGCAGCGGCTCGCCGATGACCAGGGCCAGCATCACGAACAAAGCGCCGCTGGCGCCGGCCAGCAGTGCGGTGAGCCGGGTGACCCGGCCGAAATCGCGGTCGCCGCGATGATGCAGGCGGGTCTGATCGAGAAACACCACCTGGCGGATCAATGCGGCCGGCTTGGCCAGAACGCTGGCGACTTGCTGGGCCAGCCGGAACAACCCGGCACCCACGCTGCCCAGCAAGGCGCCGGCCAGCAGGGTGGGCAACTGCTTGCCGGCCAGGTCCAGATTGGACTGCCAGTAAGTGACCCACAGAAAGTTGGCGACGCCGGGAATCCGCGGCTGCGGGCCATCGGAGCAATTGGGGCGCAGGCGGCCGCCGATCCGGTGGCCGTAAAGACGCCAGCCGCAGACGATGGTGAACAGATGTTCGGCCCCGTAGCCCAGCGCCCAGGCCAGCACGAAACCGCTGACCCCGGTATCCAGCGCCCAGGCCACCAGCACGCCGGCCAGGCGGACCAGCGGGCCGATCATGAGCTGGCGGCCGAGCAGGTCGAAACGGTCGAACAGCCGTAACAGGCCGGTCGCAGTGCCGCTGGCGGTGGTGATCAGCACCGCGCCGTAGATCATCGCGGTCAGCGCCACCGGCTGCCGCCAGTCGAACAGCCAGGCGGCCAGCGGCGCGACGATGATGGCCAGCGCCGCTGCCGATGTCGCGCAGGCCAGATCGACCTTCAGCGAGAGCCACAGCAGTCGGCGAAGCGCGGGCGTGTCGCCGGTCTCAAGCAGCGGCACACCGAAGCGAACCACCGACTCGAACGGCTGAACGTTCAGCAGGCCTCGAATCACCAGGGCATAGGCATGCACCAGCATCACCACGCCGAAATCCGCCGGGCCCAGGGTGCGTGCGGTGAGCACGGTGGCGGCCAGCACGAACAGCGCAGCCACGCCGCGCCCGCGCACCAGCAGACCGAAGTTGCCGAGTATCCGGCGCATCGCCGATGGCGTCGGGTCCGAGGTCCGTTCGGGCAGCTCGCTCACGTTCGCGTCCATGGCGCTTGGAGTTGGACAGTCCCGCACAAGTTCATCGGAATGCGCCTTGCCGGTACAGCCGCCACAGCAGGGGCCAGGCGAAAATCAGCGGATGGCGCAGCTGGCGCGGGCTGGGGTCGGCGCGGATTCCGGAGTGCCGCTCGATCTTCCACAACAGATATTCCAGCGGCGCCTCGAAGGTGGTGGCCGCCTTGGCGACACGGGCCACCGAGAGCAGCTTGCCGAGCGCGGCACGCAGCCCCCAGTCGAGGCCGGCGAGGCGGCGGCGCATCGCGCCGGGCTGCGGCTGGCTGTAGCTGTCGCCGGTCGAATCGGCCGAAGCATCGAAGCCGGCCGACTCGGCTGCCAGCAGCCGGGTCAGCGCCTGGAAATGCGCCCTGTTGGTTTCGAACAGCGCCTGCGCCTGGCCGGGCTTTTCGCTGCGCAGCTCGCAGCGGTAGGTCCGCCGCAGGCCGCCCTGCCACAGGGCGCGGCTGTCGAACCGGGCGGGCAGGGTGGGCAGCACGCGGCGGGCGAAACTGCGCGGCGCGGCTTCCAGCGCGTCCAGAACGGCGGCGCGCGCGCCGGCATCGCGGCAGTACAGCAGTTGGCAGGGCTGGGCGAAGCGGGCCCAGAAGTAAGAGTGGAATTCGCTTCGGGTGCCGCGCAGGAAGCGGCGCGGGGTGAGCACCGCGTACTTGGCGCGTGCCGTACGCATGCCGTCGGCGGCGTCGAACGAGGCGCCAATCTGGTAGACGTTGGGCGCCAGGGCCACGGCCAGCGGTCGCTGCCAGGCGCGCAGGCTGCGGTAGTCGTCGAGCAGCACGTAGAAGTCGAGCACCGTGTCGCGCTTGCCACGCAGGTAGCTGCCGTAGGCCAGCACGGCCTGCAGGGCATCGCCGTGGCGTCGATGGATCACCGCCAACAGAGCCGCGACGGCGGCATCGGGTGGCGCGGCAGGGTCGATGTGCGCGGCGATGAATCCGCGCAAAGACGCTTGCGGGCGCTCGGTCGCGGGCTCAGGCGTCGGCGTCTGCATAGGCCGCGCGGGTGCCCGAAAACGTGTGGAAGGCGCGCGGGTGCTGGCTGCGCGCGTTGCTCTCATCGGCCAGCCACGACACCAGGCGGCCCCCGCTAAGGCGATGGGCGACGCCCTGCAGCATCCGCACCACCAGTACGCCGGTGGTCAGCACGGTCCAGGCCGCCACTGCGATGAAGCCCCAGTCCGGTCGGCCGACCAGCACGGCGGCGGTGAGCAGGATCATGCACGGGTTGCGGCGTGCGGTGATCAATCGGAAGTAGGAGTCGAACGGCCGCCAGACGAACACACTGCAACGCAGGAAGTGGTCGAACACGCCCTCGACCAGCCGGCCGACCACGTAGCCCAGGGCGATCGCCCAATACAGCGCGGTTTGATCCAGTCCGAACACCGGCTCGAATGCCGTCAGCGACATGCCCCAGAGGATGTACCAGAACGGCGGATGGATCAGATCCATGCCGTGGTCCATCAAGTGGCCGATCCGGCTGGAGCGCACGGTCACTCGCGCCAGCTTGCCGTCCACGGTGTCCAGATAGGTCATCAGCCAGCCCAGCGCCAGGCCGATGGCGTAGTGGCCATGCAGGAACAGCCAGCTGGCGACGAGCATCAGCAGCACGCCGAATGCGGTGACCATGTTCGGCGTGATCCCCAGCCGCGCGCACAGCCGCACGCCATGCCGGGCCGGGTTCGGCCACAGCCACTTGGTGACCAGGTCGGTGATGCCCTTGTAGGCGTTGCCGTACAGACGGTTTTCCAGGCGTGATTGGTCGGCCTCGGTGATCGGTTCGAGCAGCGGGGCATCGTGCCGGCGCAGCTGGCGGTTGAATCCGCCCAATTGATCGGGGCTGATCACTTCGAGACCGTCCGGCGGCGGTGCCTGTTCCATCAGGGCGGCGCGGGCCGGTTGCCACTGGCCGGCATCGACGATGGCGGCGGCCAGCCGGCCGTCGCGCTCGCAGCGAAGCGCGGCCGAGTCGCGTCCCGCCAGCGCCTTCAGGGTACGTACTTCGAACAGGTAGTCGGCCCGCACCAACAGCAGCCGGGCATCAGCGGGCAGCACCGATGGGTCTTCGCACCAGCTCAGGCCGGGCAGCTGCGCCAACATGCGGTGCAGGCGTTCGCGCGCGTCCAGATGCCAGAGAGAAACGGGTGCCTGACCCAGTGCATGGACATGGATGCTCATCAAAATCCAGAGTCGTCGAAAAAGAAGGTTGGGGCGCGGTGCTCGCGGATGGCAGTATAAAAGACTTGCCGTTCGCCCACGCGGGGCGCGCTGGCGAATTCCCCTGCCATCGAGCCTTGCCCGTCATGCGCCTGATTCACATTACCGATCCGCACCTCACCCCGCTCGACGCGGTGCCGGCGCACCGGCGACTGGGCAAACGATTGCTCGGTTATTTGTCGTGGCAGCGACGACGGCGCTGGCTGCATCGTCCGGAGCGACTGGCCGAGACGCTGGCCGCTGTCGAAGCCGACTCGCCCGATCTGATCCTGCTTGGCGGCGATCTGTGCCAGATCGGGCTGCCCGAAGAAATCGCAGCGGCGACCGATTGGCTGCGTCGCCTGAACGGCATCGCGCCCGTGCTGCTGGTGCCGGGCAACCACGACATCTACCGGGCCGACTCGTGCAGCGCGCTGTTGACTGCGTGGCTGCCCTGGCTGCATCTGCCTGCCGCGGTCGATGCCGGTGACATGCAGGCCGGGTACCCGGTCACCATGCAGTTTCCGGGATTGACGGTGATCGGTCTCGACAGCGCCGTTCCGACCGCGATTGGATCGGCCCGCGGGCGCCTGGGGCGTGGCCAGATCGAACGGCTGGGCAACTGCCTGGCCGAAGCGCGGGCGCGTGGCGATACGGTCTGCGTCCTGCTGCATCATCCGCCGTTGCCCGGCCAGACCGGCTGGCGAAAGGCCTTGGCCGATGCCGACGCGCTGGCCGGCACGCTGCGGGCATTCGAGGCCGACGTGGTGCTGCACGGGCATCTGCATCACAACGTGTTTCGGCGCGATAGCGGCATGCGGGTGTTCGGCACCGCCTCGGCCTCCGGCCACACGCCGGCCGAGCCGGCCGCCTACCGGATCATCGATATCCAGCCGGCAGAACCGGGACGCCATGCATTCGAGGTGACCCTGAAGAGCCATGGCGGCGGCGGTTTTGCGGTTGCCGGGCGCGAGCAGTGGCTGACCGCCGCGCCGTGACGGCGGGTCAACTGCGGCGCCAGATCGCCCAGATTGCGATCAGCAGGATGCCGACATCGGGCGCCATCGCCAGCGCGATCGGGTCGAGGCGATACAGCACCGCCAGGTGACCGATAACCTGTTCGAGCAGATAGAACACCAGCCCGATACCGCCGCCGAGCGCCACCCGCTGACCGACCGGAACCGAGCGCGGCGAGCCGAGCACGAACGGCAGGGCGAGCAGGGTCATGGCCAGCAGGGCGACCGGCAGGCTGAGCATTTGCCAGTAGACGAAACGGTACTGATGGGTATTGAGGCTGTTGGCTTGCAGCGAACCGATGTAACCCTTCAGATCTGCCGGCGCCAGGGTGTAGGCCGGCTGGATGAGGCTGGCCAGCTGGGCAGGCGTGAAGGTGTTGGCCCAGGTCAACTGCGACATGTGGACGGGCTGGGACTGGAGTGCGCTCAGGTCGTGAACGATCACGTCGTGCAGCAACCAGTGGCCATCGTCGATGGCGTCGGCGCGACGCGCGAGAAGGATCGAGGTCAGCCGGTGGTCGCGGTCGAGCCGGTAAATCTCCAGATCCGTGGGAATACGGCCGTACAGCACCTCGCCGACCCGCACCAGCTGATCGTCGGTCCGGGTCCAGTATTCGGTCTGGTCGCCATCGATGCGGACCTGATCGACGGTCGCCGCGCGCAGTTGCAGCACCTGGCGTTCCCAGCCCGGAATCAGCTGGCTGCGGCCCACATGCACTAGCGCGATGAGTGTGAGGGCCACCGCCAGCAGCGGCACGGCCATCCGCCAGGGCGACACGCCTGCGGCTCGCAACGCTACGATCTCCCGGCTGTTGGCCATCCGGCCCAGGCCGATCAGGGCCGCCATCAGGGCCATCACCGGCAGGATGTCGATCAGGATGCGCGGCATGGTGAGCATCGTCACGCGCACTGCCGAGAGCGTGCCGAAGCTGCCCTTGCCGACGTTGTCCAGCTCCTCGGCCAGTGCCAGAAAACTCAGCAGGCCGCCGAGCAGCAGCAGCACCGGCAGCATGCCGCGAAGGAATTCGCTGGCGATGTAGCGATCAAGCAGGCGCATGGCGGCTCTTGGCGAAGCGGGCGCGCAGCCGCCGCCAGGGCGTCAGTGCGGAAATGGTGATGCCGGCCAGCAGGCCGGGCACCCACCAGATGCTGGCCAGCGATTGTTGTTCGACCCAGGTGCGCGCCATGCCCAGCAGATTGAAGTACAGGACATACAGGCCCAGCGCCAGCAGCAGTTTTCCGTAGCGCCCGGCGCGCGGCTTGCTTCGGCTCAACGGGATGGCTAGCAGCGCCAGCAGCAGGGTGGAGACCGGCGTGGACAACCGCCATTGCAGCTCCGCGCGCTCGTTTGGGTCGGTGGTGCCAAACAGCTCGGCGGTCGGGCGCATCTTGGGCCGGTCCGCGAGTGGGGCGGGCTGCCGTATCGGTACCCGCAGGGTGAAGGTGTCGAAGGTGCCGAACAGATCCGGGCCGTCACTGGTGGCCTTGAACAGATTGGCGTCGACCAGAGCCAGCTCATGGCGATCATCGGCAATCCGGCTGGCGAAGCGGCCCTTGCGCGATGAGATCACTTCCAGTCCGGTCGCATCGCGGCTGCGGATGAATACACCCTCCATGTTCGCCAATCCGTCGCTGGCGCGCTCGATGAACACCGTCCGCCGGCCGTCGTCGTAGTGGTAAAACCGGCCCGGCGCGACGCGCTCGATCTCGGCGTCGATCTTGGCCTGCTCGCGCAGTTGATAAGACGTGTGGTAGGCCCAGGGCCGGACCGCTACCGAAAGCAGCGCGACCAGCACGGCCAGCAGGATCGCCAGGCGCAGCAGCGGCGCCAAAAGGCGCATCTCGCCGATCCCCGCAGCGCGCAGGGCATCCATCTCGGAATCGGTGTACAGACGGCCCATGCCGATCAGAATCGCCACGTACAGGCCGATCGGCAGCAGCACTTCCAGGGCAATCAGGGTTTTGAGGCCGGTCAGCGCCGCAACCTGAGCGGGGCTGATCAGTCCGCTGCTGGCGTCGGTGAGAAACGCGCCCAGGCTGTAGGTGGCGAACACTACAACCAAGGTGACGCCGACGCCCAGCAGCGGGCCGGCCACCTCGTTGCGCAGGTAGCGGTCGAGGATCATGCCGGCCCGCGCCGTGCTGACGGGGCATGGATCGCGAATCGGAAGTCGGAGGCTGGCAGGGGCATCGTGGTCGGCATTGTGCCTGTTATGATCGACGGCCAATGCCGGTCGTTCAATCCTCGCGTTCCAGATACCCGCTTGCTGTGCTGCTCGGCGCAGGCATGTCGCTCGCGCTCATGGCCTCCGGGCAGGCGCAGGAGCGTTACCGGATCGACTGGGACGGGCCGATCGTCGTCGAAGCGGTCGAAGCCTGGGCCGACTCCGAGCAGCGGCTGACCCGGCTGACCGGGAACATCCGTTTCGATCACCAGCAGTGGCGGATGCGCGCCGACACCGCCCAAATCGATGGCCCGCTGGACGCCCCGGACGCGGTCACCATCACCGGTACGCCGGCCATCATGACCTTGCGTGCCACCGAAGACCGGCCCGAACTTGAAGCGATCGGCACCACGGTCGAGTATTCGCGGGCGAACGATCGCCTGGTGGTTTCCGGCGGTGCCACCCTCAGCGAAGGGCGTCGGCGATTCGCCGGCGACCGACTGGAGTACCAGTTGGCCACCCGCAAGCTGATCAGCGTCGGCCCGGTGAAGATGCGCATCGAGCCCAAGCCGCGCCCGTAGCCGCCCGCAGCAGCCGGCCATGCTTGGTCGGGATTCGGGATTCGGGAATCGGGAATCGGGAATCGGGAATCGGGAATCGGGAATCGAAAATGGGGAATCGAGATTCGGGCGTGTGGGCTCGCGCTTGCTTGGGTAGCTTTCTTAGACCGTCAGGCCGTAAGCCGGGATGGCGAGGTGCTTGGTGATATCCGGCGGTCCCGGCGTTCGCTGCGCTCAGTCCGGGCTACGCGTTGCGTGCGGGGATGGCGTGTCTGGAGGCGTCTGGCGGCCCCGTCTTCTGCGGCGATCAGGTTGGCCAGGTGTCGCGCAGGGTGGTCAGTAGCGCGTGTCGTGCGGTCGGGTCGATTTCGTGGGCGTGGGCGAGATCTGGCGGGCCGGGCCAGCCAGGGTCGACAAAGGACTCACCGGCGAATCGACGCGGTTCGGCATATCGCGGCAGCACGTGGAAGTGCACGTCCGGGTCGACCATCATCAGCATCAGGTAATTGAGTTTGTCCGGTTCGAAACGGTCGCGCAGCGCGGACTCCAGGTCGGCGGTGACCTGAGCCAGCTCGGCGAAGCCCTCGGCGGAGACTTCCGAAAACGACTGCGCCGGTTCGGTGCTGGCCAGCACCAGGGCGCCCAGCGTGGCCTGCGCCGGGCGCAACAGAACCACCCAGTGACGGTACGCCCGCACCAGGGTGTCGGGGTAGCCGAACTTCCGGGCGGTGGGGGTCACGCCAAGGATTCGCCCAGGGCAGGCGAGAGGACTGGCATGGATGCCGGGTGGCGGTTCCAGCTGCGCACCACGGTGTCGGCATGGGCCAGATCGGCGCGGTCATCGACTTCGCACCAGCCGTGGCCATGGATCGAGCACACGCCCACGCCACCTTCCTGGGCCAGCTCGTCGATCGCCGACAGATACCAGCGGGCATTGCCCTCGTCGCGCCGCATGATCTGCTCCAGCCGATCGCGAAAGCGTGCCGCGCCGCGATCGTTGAAGGCCATCATGCCGATCGACTCGCCGTTGACCTGGGCCAGATCGAGTTTCTTGCCGACTCGCAGCAGCCGGCCGTCGTCGATCACCACCTTCATGTCGTCGTCGTCGTAGCTGGACTTGCGGTCGCAGGCCAGTGTGATGTCGGCGGTGCCGCGACCTTCGAGCAGCGTGTGCAGGGTGGCCGCCTCGAACAGGGTGTCGCCGTTGATGATCGCGAACGGCGGGGTCATCTCCTCGCGCGCCAGCCAGCAGGTGGCCAGATTGTCGCTGACCGCATAGAACGGATTGAACAGCGTGCGCACCGGGATGCGCCGGAAGCGATTGACGATGGCCTCGACCTGGGCAGCCCGGAAGCCGGTGACTACCACCACCTCATCGACACCATTGTCGGCCAGCGCATTCAGCTGCCACTCCAGCACCGGGCGGTCGCCCACTTCCAGGGTGCATTTGGGCCGATCGGCGGTGAGCGGGAGCAGCCGGCTGCCTTGTCCGGCACTGAGAAGAATCGTTTTCATAGAGACTTTTCGCTTGAAAAAGAGTGAGTTGTCGCGCGCATTGCAGAATTGCGACAGGCAGTCTAGCGGCCCTGCTGATTCCAAGCCTTAAGGTTCTTCAGCGGCTTGCGGGCGTAGCTGCTCGCTCGGATCAATGAGATGACGGTCTGATTGAAGAAGTTCCCGATCCGGTCCATGGGCCGGTCGAAATCGAGGAACAGAACCACGCGCGTCTCGTCGGTATCGTTGCGCACTTCGTGCTCGTAGGTGTCGTCGAGCAGCAGCACTTTGCCCTCTTCCCACCTGCGGATCTGATCGTCGACGCGGATCCAGCAATTCCGGCTGTCCTTGGGCACCTGAAGCGCCAGGTGACAGCGCACCAGCGCCCGGGTCGGCCCTTTGTGCGGAGGGATGTGGTAGCGCGGGGCGAGGATGGAGAACATGGCATTTTGCAGCCCCGGCAGCGATTGCAGCAGCGCGGCAGTGCGCGGGCAGCGGGCGCAATTGTCCTCGACCGGCTGACCGAACACGAAAAACCCGAAGGTCTTCCAGTTGCTGCCCTTGGAAATGCGCTCCTGGTCGGGAGAAATCTGGTGGAAACTGGGGATGTCTTCCGGTCGCTGCATCACCGCGTTCAACTCGGCGCGGATTTCGCCGGTCGCCGCTTCCAGACGCGGTACCCAGTCGAACAGGCCGTTGTCGAGAAAGGGATCAGTGGGGATGCGCGAATGGCGGATTTGCAGCCGGTCGATCCAGTGCAGGAAGCGCTTGCCGACCCGGGTCATCAGGCGGCGCGGCAGCGAGCGTTGGGTCTTGGTCTGATTGGAATTCATGGGCGATATCGTTCGGGGTCGGGCGAGGGCGCCGCGCCGGCGGGCGGGCCGTGGTCGGAGCCCGGAAGCGGGCCGCGCGCCCGTCGCAGGCCGGTGGTCAAGCGGTCCGGCGCAGCCGGAGCACGCCATATTGTCCGGTTTGTCCACCGCCTTTGCCAGTGCGGGCCGGCCCAGCCGCCCGGCTCGACGCCGGACCAGCATGGCACCGGTATCGCTACCGCATCGGCTTCTCGCTCCGCTGCACGCGGGGCTGCGCGGTGGCTGGCTGCCTCGGGCAGCCTGATGTGGATCTGCACAAGCCTGTGCCGCCTTGCGCAGCCTGGGCCTGTCGTGCCGCGGTGATGCCGCAGGCGGCGTTTCTCCGCGTCCGGCGGATGCCGCGCCAAGCCGGACGCGGCACCCGTTTCTGCCCCGGCGCAAGCCTCAGGCCAGTACCTTGTAGCAGGGCCGGTACTCGCCTGACATCTTCATCCTGCGCTGTTCGACAAAGGCCCGCAGCAATTCGTCGAGTGCGCGCATGATCTCCGGGTCGCCGTGAATCTCGAATGGGCCGTGCGCCTCGATGCGCGCCATGCCCGGCTCCTTGACGTTACCGGCCACGATGCCCGAAAACGCCCGGCGCAGGTCGGCGGCCAGCTCGTGAACCGGTTGATCGCGATGCAGATTCAGCTGAGCCATGGCTTCGTGGGTCGGCTCGAAGGGATGCTGGAACGCTTCGGGGATACGCAACGACCAGTTGAAGAAGAACGCATCCTTGGCGTCCAGCCGGTGCTGGCGGACCTGGCGCATGCCGCGATCCATGACTCGTGCCACCGCCGCGGGATCCTGCACGATGATCTGATAATTGCGCGCCGCGTCATCGCCCAGCGTGAGCCGCAAAAACCGGTCGATATGGGCGAAATAGTCGGCCGACTCGGTCGGCCCGGTGAACACCAGCGGAAACGGGATGCTGGCGTTGTCGGGGTGCATCAGGATGCCGAGCAGATAGAGGATTTCCTCCGCCGTACCCACGCCGCCGGGGAACACGATGATGCCGTGTCCCAGCCGGACGAACGATTCCAGCCGCTTTTCGATATCCGGCATGATCACCAGATTGTTGACGATCGGGTTGGGCGATTCGGCGGCGATGATGCCCGGCTCGGTGATTCCGATGTAACTGTTGTCGAACCGGCGCTGCTTGGCGTGGGCGATGGTGGCACCCTTCATCGGGCCCTTCATCGCGCCCGGGCCGCAGCCGGTTATGATGTCGAGGCTGCGTAGGCCCAACTGGTAGCCGACCGACTTGGTGTACTCGTACTCGTGGCGCGGGATGGAATGGCCGCCCCAGCACACCACCAGGTGCGGCTCGACGTTGGGCCGCATCACCCGCGCATTGCGCAGGATCTCGAACACCGCGTTGGTGATGCCCTCGGAATTCTCCAGATCGAAGGCCTGGCTCTCAACCACCTCGCTGGCGGTGTAGGCGATATCGCGAACCACCGCGAACAGCAGCTCGGCCATGCCCCGGATGATCTCGCCATCGACGAAGGCTTCGGCTGGCGCGTGGCTGAGTTCCAGCTTGATCCCGCGATCCTGCTGCAAGACCTGGATGTCGAAGTCGGGATAGCGTACGCGGGCCGCGCGCGGGTCGTCGGACTGGCTGCCGCTGGTGAGCACCGCCAGGGCACAGCGCCGAAGCAGCTCGTGCAGGCCGCCGACCGACGCGTCGCGCAAGCGGGCGACTTCGTGGCGGGAAAGAATGTCCAGCTCGCCCTTGGGCGAAATGCGCGTGCTGACGGTCGGATGTTCGGATTCGGAATGGGTCATGTCGTGTCTGTCGTTTCGTAGTTGAACCAGCGAATGTAGCATTCCGGCGCGACCTTGGTAGCGTTGCCCCAGGCCGGCCCGCCTTGTCAGTGCTGAAACAGCCCATTTCGTAAGCTTTCGACCAGCCGGCCCGTGGCAAACTGGCGCCATGCCGACGACCGCCCTCGCCCCCTTCGAAATCCGCCCGGTCAGCGGTCAACGCGGCCTGGATGAGTTCATCGACGCACCGCGCGCCATCTACGGCGACGATCCGCACTGGGTGCAGCCATTGCGGATGGAACGGCGCGAGGCACTTTCGGCAAAAAACACGTTCTTCCAGCACGCCCGCTGGCAGCCGTGGGTGGCCTACCGCGATGGCCGACCGATCGGCCGGATCAGTGCCCAGATCGATCAGCTGCATCTAGACCGCTACCGGGATGACACCGGGTTTTTCGGCATGATCGAAGCGCCCGACGAGCCGGAGTTGTTCAAGGCACTGTTCGACACCGCCGAACGCTGGCTGCGCGACCAGGGCATGAAGCGTGCGCGCGGCCCTTTCAATCTCAACGTCAATCAGGAATCGGGCCTGCTGGTCGAGGGCTTCGACAGTCCACCGTACGTGATGATGGGTCACGCCCGGCCGTGGTATGGCCCGCGCATCGAGGCGCTGGGCTATCGCGGCGTGCAGGATCTGCTGGCCTACGACCTCGCCGTGCCCTACACGCCTTCGGCAGCGCTGGAAACATTGCGCAAGCGGTTTTCCCGGCGCATCCGGCTGCGGTCCTTCGACCGCCGACGGATGCGCGAGGATCTGGAAATCCTGCGCGACATCTTCAACGACGCCTGGTCGGAGAACTGGAGCTTTGTGCCCTACACCGAGGCGGAGTTTCAGGCCATGGGCAAAGAGCTGCTGATGCTGGTGCCGACCGAATTGATCCAGATCGCCGAAGTCGGCGGCGAGCCGGCCGCATTCATGGTGGTGCTGCCCAACATCAACGAGGCGATATCCGATTTGCACGGCCGGCTGCTGCCATTCGGCTGGGCAAAGCTGTTGTGGCGGCTGAAGGTGCGCCACCCGCGCAGCGTGCGCACGCCATTGATGGGTGTGCGCCGCAAGTATCATGGCAATCCGCTCGGCCCGACGCTGGCCTATTCGGTGATCGATGCCGCACTGGCGCCGACCCTGGCGCGCGGTGTGAAGCGGGCCGAGCTGTCCTGGATTCTCGAAGACAACCGTGACATGCGCCGGATCATCGAGCGCATCGGCGGCACCGTTTCCAAGCGATACCGCATGTACGACAAGGATTTGCAGGCCCATGGCTGATCGCCCACACCCGCCATTGCCGGCGGTCGTACTGGCCGGCGAGCGCACGTCGCCCAGTCCGCTGGCGACGGCCTTTTCAGTGGCCGCCGGGGTTCTGGTGCCGGTCGCCGGCCGACCGTCGATCGCTCGCGTGTTCACCGCGCTGCGCGCCAGCCGGATGGTTAAGGGCGGCCGGCTGTGCGGGCCGGACCGCTCGGTCATCAGCGGCTCACCCGCCCTTCAGGCGTTGCTGGCACCCGGCGATTTCACCTGGGTGGCACCGCAGGCCGGACCAGCCGCCAGCGTGGTCGCCTCGCTGGAAGCACTGGGTCGGTTTCCAACGCTGGTCACCACCGGCGATCACGCCCTGCTGCGGCCGGAAACCATCGACGACTTCTGCCGTCAGGCCCTGCGCCGGGACGAAGACGTGCTGGTTGGCCTGGTGCCCTACGAAATGGTGATGGATGCCTTCCCCGAGACCCACCGAACGGCGCTGCGCTTCGCTGGCGATGTGTGCTGGTGCGGCAGCAACCTGTTCCTGTTCCGCACCGCCGAGGGACTGCGTGCCGCCAACTTCTGGCGCCAGGTGGAGTCGATGCGAAAGAAGCCGTGGAAGATCGCCCGGCATCTCGGGCTGACCATGCTGGCGCGCTACCTCACCCATCGGCTGACGCTCGATCAGGCGCTCGCCGATATTTCCCGGCGCTCGGGCTGCCGGGTCGGCTATGTGGTGCTGTCCGACCCGCGCGCGGCAGTCGATGTCGACAGCGTGGCCGATCAGGCCCTGGCCGAGCGCTTGCTGGAATCGGATCCGGCCTGAGCGCTGCTGCATGCAGCAGCGACGACCGGGTTGGCGAGGTGCCTGGAGGCATCCGGCGGTCCCGGCATTCGCTGCGCTCGTGCCGGGCTACGCGCTACGCGCCGGGAGTCGGGAGTCGGGATTCGAGCGTGTGGCTTTGCCCTTGCTTGTGTAGCCTGGCTTAGGCCGTCAGGCCGTAAGCCGGGATGGCGAGGTGTCTGGTGGCATCCGGCGATCCCGGCATTCGCTTCGCTCGTGCCGGGCTAGGCGCCGGGATTCGGGATTTGGGATTCGGGCGTGTGGTTCGGCTGTTCCGCAGGGTTGCTGCATCGAAACCCGAAAGATGCGCCTCAGTTGCAGCTTGCCGTGGCCCAGGTCGGCTTTGTCGCCGCGCTGGCCTGCGTGAGAACGCCGCACTTGTCGCCAGCTTGCGCCCCTTGTGGGGTGGCGGTGATGCTGTACCCGGTTGCGGTCGGGTTGGCGATGGCGAAGGTGTAAAACGGACTGATCGGCAGGGCCGGATAGTTGGGGCTGGCCGGGGCGGTGTTCGCGTAGGAAGGCCGGTCGGCGCGCCATTTCTCCAGATCCAGCCGCAGTTGCGATACGCCCTGAACCGCATCGGCCCGCCGGCCCTTGCGCACCTGTTCGTTGTATGCCGGCACCGCAATGGCGGCCAGGACGGCCACAATGGCCACCACGATCATCAGCTCGATCAATGTGAAGCCGCGAGAGGTTTTCATGGTGTGGTAGTTGCCCCTGTAAAGTGATCCCATGCTACCGCCGCTGGGCGGGCCGGTAAATCCGGCTGTCGCTGTCAGACTGCCGCCTGTCGATTCGGGCTGGACTTGAGCGCTTCTGGCGGTAGGATGCATGCAGTCCAAACCGTATCAGGGATCCATGGATCAGGCACTATCCCGATCGCCCCGGCGTACCGGTTTCACCTTGATCGAGCTGCTGATCACCGTTTCGGTGCTGGCCGTGCTGATTGCGCTGGCCGCGCCGTCGTTCAGTGAGTTCTTCGAAAAAGCCCGGCTGCGCGGTGCCGTCGACGACGTCGTGGCGCTGATGAACCGCGCCCGCGCCGAGGCGGTCAAGCGCGACCGCAACGTGAATGTCAGCCTGGGCGGCACCAGCGCGGCCTGGTGCGTCGGCGCCAACGCGGCCGCCGATCCGGCCGCAAATGCCATGGTCGGCGCGGCCGTCGCCTGCGATTGCACCGATGCGGCAGCCTGCCTCATCGGCCCCGAACGCGTAGTGGTCGCCGCCGGCGATGCCTACCGGGGCGTCGAACTCGACACCGTGGCCGGCAATCTGGTGTTCGATCGCAAGCTGGGCACGCTGCAAACCCTGGCCGCCGGCACCGCCATCACGGCGACATCCGAGAGTGGCCGGTTCCAGCTCCAGTTTCAGGTTCAGCCGTTGGGCCACGTGCGCGTGTGCATACCGGCGGGCAGCCCGCCGTTCGGGGCGTACACGCCATGCTGAGAGCCATGCCAACCGCAACGCGGTCGCGTATCCGCGGCGTCACGCTGATCGAACTGCTGGTCGGCATGGCCGTGGGCATCATCGTGGTCAGCGCCCTGGTCGCCTTCATCGTGTCCTCGGTGCAGGCCAATTCCGAGAATCTGCGCTCGATTCGGCTGACGCAGGAGTTGCGGGCGTTGACTGAACTCATCGGACGGGAAATTCGCAGGGCGCGGCATGTTTCAGCGCAGGAGCTGCTTACCGCGATCGGGCAGGACCCACTGCCGACAGCAGTGACGCAGTACAGCGGCATATTAATCGACGACAATGGCGATGAGGACTGCATCGAGTTTTCCTATTTTATCCCGGATGACCGAGACCCAAGCAGCGATCGCCGGCCTGGTCGTATCATTTGGCTGGAAGACGAGCGCATCCGCGTCGCACGGTATCCCGTTGGCGACATTCCCGCCGATTTGGGCGATTTTTGCTCCGGCGCCCCACCTGGCGATTCCGAGCCGATCAGCTCCGAAGAAATCCGGATCACAGCCTTCAATCTGGAAACTTCAGATGCTGCGTGTTTAAACCCTGACCCGGTCGAGAATGTTAATTGTTCAGGCTTAAACCTGCTCATTGAAGCGCGTCTTGGTAGCGGCGCCAACGAAATCGTTCGAACGTTTGGTCAGCGCATCCGTGTCCGTTCGTCAGCCAATCCACCGGGCTGATTACTCAGGCTTGGTCAAAATTACTTAAGCCGTCGATCAGAGGCGCAATCCATGAGCACAACATTTCTTAATTTCCAAGTTGCACTCACGCGCCAGCGAGGCGTGACCCTAATTGTGGCAGTCATTCTGCTGCTGCTTCTGTCAGTGATCGTGCTGCTGGCCACAAGCGTCGGCCTGCAGGAGCAGCGTACGTCGTCGAACGATCTTCGCGCCAAAATGGCCCACTACGCCGCTGAGGCAGGGTTGAACTATGCGGGTGAGTACATCAAACAGAACGTTGGCGAACTACGCAACGATACGCTATGGGAGCCCTGTCCGAACGACGACACTTTTCCTTGCGGGGTGTTTCCGAACGCCGCCGCCGCAAATCTGCAACGGTACATTGGCGATATGCCGTTGTCGCCGACCGGATCGTTTGACGCTAGCCAACTGGGGGTCGGGAACTTTCAAGCGAGTGTGAGGGTCGGGGCCGTGATCTGCCGCGTGGCTGATGACCCCGCCGGACTGGGTAGCGTTTGTAGCAATGATCTGAGTATCGACGGCTCTACTGTGCTCAGCATGGTCTCCAGCGCTCAGATCGCTGGCGAATCATCATCGGCAACCCTAGTGCAATCGATCACTTCGTTCAGCAAGCTAAACAACAACGCCGGCTTGCCGCCGATCGCGGCATCGGGCAGTATTGCCGTGGCCGGAAGTCTGGATATCGTGACCAACTCCAATGCCGGCGGTACTGGTGTGCCGGTATCGGTCTGGACGCGCCGCGATGTAACTGGAGACGGCACGCCGAACACCTGTTATCTCGATGAATTCGTTCGTTTTGGAGGAACGGGTGGAGCCAATCCGCGGTTCTGTAATGCGGGTACCGATGGCTGTACTGGTGATAACGTCAACGTGCTTGTCTGTGATGATTGCAAGTGTCCTACGGATCAGTCGCTGTCGTTTAATCCTCCCGGTGGACCTGGTTTGGGTTGCAAAGGTGAAGGTATCGATGTATTAGACATCGATGGTGATTGCGGCCCCAACAAAGATGTTGTGCCGGAAGAGTTTCCCTGTGATCTGTTTGAATTCGTATTCGGCGTCAAGGTGCGCGAGGACTTGCTGCCGGCTGGCGGCGACTTCTTCTGCGAAACGCTAATCAAGGCGGATGACCCTGATGATCCCGGCACTCAGGTCGGTGTTGATGAGCTTTGGCTGCGCCAGAATGCGAATATGATTATCGTCGCCACCATTCCGGCTGGTAATACGGACTCCAGATTGCGTACCTGCGCCGCGCTGGGTCCGGCGGCGCGTGGATTGATTTGGATCCGCACCGACTGCAACACGAATGCCCAAGTGGGTACGGTAGATGGCCCGGCCATTCTCGTAGTCGACGGTCAAGCGAGATTCCAGGGCGGATTCAGATTGTTCGGTATGTTGTTCGTGCGCGCGCTCGGCGACGTTCTTGACCCGTTGTTGGGTGGAGATGCCACGTTGAAGTTTACCGGCCGCGGTGCGATCTACGGTGCGGCGGTGGTGCAAGGTGTCATCGGGAATCCAACCGGCGGCCCCGGCCTGACCGGCACAGCAGCGTTCATCCACAATGATACCGTGCTAAGGAATCTCCTCAACCTCGATGAACTCCAGGCTTTCGGCACCATGCCGGGAGCTTGGACTGATCGCTTTTCTTACTGACGTGAGGACGAGACCATGACACTCCGTCTGCTCAACCCAAACTTCAGGCGTCAGCGTCGCAAAGGGAAAAGCGCTGGCTTTTCGCTGCTTGAAGCCCTGATCGCGGTGGTCGTGCTGTCCACCGGCCTGCTCGCTCTGGCGGCGTTGCAGGCAGCGTTGATCCGAAGCAGCGTCGACGCCCGTATCCGCTCGGCAGCCAGCATAGCTGCGGTCTCCGTTATCGAAAACCTCCGCTCGGGGAGCTATAACTCCATCCCCCTCTCCGGTGTTACTTCGGTTGATCCACTGACCGCGCCGTTCCTTGTTGCCGACCCTGCGCTGGGCGCCGGTGGATTCGCGGTCTCATATCAGTCGACGGGATACTTCGACAACGGCGGCGTGTTTACTACTGTCCAACCCGTTCCTCCGGCGCCGCCGCCGTTGGCCGAGTTCAAGAAGATTGATGTCTCCGTATCGTGGCAGGATCCCTTCAATCCCGACACCACTCGCTCGGTTGCGCTCTCCGATATCATTGGGCCTCTCGGAAGCAGTCTGACCACCCCTGATTTGACTCAGATCGGCAATAATTTGGAACCGCAAAGACCCATCGTCAGAACCGATAGCCCCGCGGGACCGGGTGTGATCCCGATCGCGGTCGGTGACAACGAAGAGACGGCTGCGACCAACCCTCGGCCGGTCATCGTGAGTAAAGGCGGAGACATTGTTGAGACGCGGTTCGATGTGCTCAATTTTGGAAGCGGTGGCGACTCGTTTCCGGATACGGTGGTGGAGATCCAGAAGCGTGTGGAAACCAGTATCGCTGCCTGTCAGTGCCGGAGTGGGGCGAACGCTGGCCCGGCAGGTACGATTGCGGGTACGCCTTTCCGCCCCACGTTCTGGGACGGCACCCGTTACGTTCCACCGAAAAGAGCGGATGGTTCTGCCAGTCCTGAAAACGACACCTTAGCGCCACCAGCGTCAGGACCCTCGCCAGCCGCCAATGTTCAAAGTTCGCTGTGCACGGAGTGCTGTCGGGATCACCATGATCCCTCGGGCGTGGGTGGGGCAACCTTCGACCCGTTTCGGGTGAGCAAGGGAATCGCTCATCAGCACTTCTCGAGCTTCAATTTCAGTGCGGCTGGACAGTTGGAGTCGGCCGTGCCTGCGGGCTCTGGTAGCGATTACTTTGAAGCTTGCCGCCTCATCCGTGTCGACGGCCTGTGGCGCGTGGCGGCAGATCTCGACAGTCGCTTTTTCGGCTTGTTGAAGACCGAGGAATTGTCGCTGGGCGGGACACTGCTGAAGTCGGCTGTCTCTCCGGTTCCGGCAGAGGATGCCGTCTCGAATTACCAGGATTTCGTGCTGGACGTGCTTGGGGAAGAATTCGTTAACGAGAGCCCGGCAGAGAACCCCAATGACCCGGATCTGGATCAGACATCGCTTGAAGCGCGTTACACCGGGTTCGACCTAGACAAGCCCGACCAGATCGCGATCAATCGGCCTCTGCCAGTGGACCGCAGATTTCTCCACGCCCGTGGCTTTTACATTGACTACCTGGAAAAGCCGGCCAAGGAGGCCATTGATCGGGCGAGGGCCAATTGTGACCAGACCGCCAGCTCTCTCGCATCCTGTGTGCTTCCTTTCGTGCCGTTCACCACGATCAACACGACGGAGTTGTCATCCTGGAGCGTCTCCGATGAAGATGCCTTGACCGTATTGGCCCGAGCCGACGGAGGTTTGTTCGGTGACATCACGCGGCCGACCGCGGGGGCGGTGAATGCGGGGACGGGCGGATCGAGTTTGGCGTCCGCGCTCGTCGCGAACAGGCGCTCCAACTCCGGATTGGTGGCAAGCGGTGTTTTGGTGGATCCCCAGGATTTGGAGGAACAGGGTGACATCCAGTACTTCAGCTTGAGTGCCGGAGGTACGGGCACAGGGGATAGCTTCTCCGTCAAGCTCGATGAACTTCCGCAAACGGATAACCCCGATCGAAACGACGACCCGCTAGTCGGTTGGGAAATATCGGGCGACGGCAACTTCTGTTCGCCGACGTATGACCCGCCCAAGGGTGGTTCCAATCAGAAAGTAGACAACGATCCCAATAACTATGTCTGCAAGACCTTCGCAGCGCTGTCGAATGACAGGGTTTCTGTCAGGCTTGGTGGCTACAACCGCAAAATCTCGTTCACCGAGAACAATCCCTGCTCTGGCGGAACCGGCGAGGTTTCTCGCCCGTACTGTCAAAATTTCCGCGTCAGCACACCTACTGGCGCTTCGGTGGTGCCTGCAGACAATACCGCCGACGAGGTTTCGGTGGTGACATTCACTGGCGTAAATGCAAACGCCACGCTGTTAGTCTCCTTCGAGAAACAATTCTCTGGCAACGGGGAGGCGGCGGCGCCAGTGTGCAGTGCTACCGGCACGGTGATTGGTTGGGAAGAGTGCTTTGACCCTGTGCCATAGCAGTTCAGGCACGAGGCGTTTCACAAGGAACCCGCTTCAAGGCGGGTTCCTTGTATGTGGGGCGGAGTAGGGGAGGCACGCGCCCGAAGTTGGACTCGAACCGATGCTACTGATCGGCAGCCGGAGGCTGCCTCCGGCCGGGCCGTTACAGCCGGCTTGGGTGAAGGTCCGATTTATTCGTCACCCCAGCGTGATCCCCGCCTCCCCCGGAAGGGGGCCAAGTTGCCATACAAGCCCCTGCGCGGGGCAATGGACTTGAGCGAGTCAAGCCAGGAGCCCGAGGAAGCGACCCAGGGTGGCGTCCACGGCCTGCATGGTCGCCGCATCGAGCCGGCCGATCAACTGGCCGACCCTGGAGCGGCAGGGTGAGCACTTTGTTGACCATCGCCTGCGAGGGCTCTCAGACCGTTGCCGGCGGTTGGACGGATCGGTACGCGGACAAGCGGCGCGTCCTGTGCGTCGTATTCCATGCGGGCGCTGTAGCCCTGGTAGCTCATCGTGTTGATGGTGTCACTGAAAACGCGAAGAGGATTGCGTGCCGCCTTGACCCGGCAGCGCGCGCTTGCGTGGATGCGGCCGATGGAAATGGACGCGCTTGCCGTCCTTCTCGAAGGTGACCGAAGAACCCGGGTCCTCGATCGTCCGGCAACCGGCCGCGACCAGCAGCGACTCGATTCGCGCCCCTGCGATTCCGCTATCCGGCGGGTCGGCGAACACGCTGGCGAGCGCGCTGCGCCGCTTGCTGTTCACCGTCGGCAGCATTTCTTCCAAATAATGCAATCACGTCTGCCGAGTAGTCGACGTCCCCCCAGTTTTGAGTAACACCGCGGTTTGGAGTCCAATTCCCCATCCGAAGGAGATTGGACGTGAAGAAGCGTTTTACCGAAGAACAGATCATCGGCTTCCTGCGAGAGGCGGATGCC
>Ga0209347_1002137_pt1 | contig 27413 bp, 17 predicted proteins | sample AutmiccommuBRH23_FD_187382 | JGI IMG/M metagenome (GOLD analysis project Ga0209347, IMG submission 187382) | Deep subsurface microbial communities from Mt. Terri, Switzerland - Autotrophic microbial communities BRH/23 (SPAdes) (version 2) | ecosystem: Environmental > Aquatic > Deep subsurface >...
GGTCGACGCGCTTGATTGGGACTTGCGTTCGTCAGATTCACGTCGGGTCCTTGTCAGTGCATGGCCCTTGTTTTGGGCGCCCTTACTCTGCGTGCTTGTTCTTAATTCCGATCGCAATCATCTCTCCGGCTTGGGCCATCCGCTTGGCGAAGCGGTGATCGTTCATCACGCGGCGATGGCCTGCCAGTGCGATCGCTTTGCGCTCGGACTCATGATCGAGGTAATAGCGGATCTTTTGGACCAGATCGTCGGAGTCATCGTAAGACACGATCTCGAGACCCGGCTCGAAGAATCGCTTCAGGTACGCTCCTCCGTCCGAAATCTGCATCACCCCATTTCCGGGAAGGTCGAAAAGCCGAAAGCTGCCCACTGTGTAGTCTCCGCGGTTGTGGATGTTGACGCCGATCCGCGCGCGCTGATAGAGCGGGACGTACTCCTCGAACGAAATGGGTGTAATCCACCCGGGCAGCCCGTATTTCGCGTTGAAGTAGAGATTCTTCTTCCAGTTCGTAAGACCATGGATTCGCGCGCGCCTTCCGAAGGTCTTCCTGATCTTCGCGATCAAGGGCATCTTATTGACGAACAATGCCCCGATGAAGACCACATCGATGTCGCGCGGCTGGTTGAACAGAGTCTCCTCGTCCTTCGTCGCGTCGAAATTTCGGTCGAACAGCGCGAGCGGCCAGAAGTCGGCACGCCTGACTCCCATCTGCGCCAGCTTCTCCGCCATGTCGAAATCGCGGCTGTAGGCGGGGCTGTGGTAAAGCACATGATCGAAAGCGTGGAGATACGGGAAATCCCTGTCGTAGGAAACCAATGGCCCATCGGAAGTCCGCAGGACTTTGTAGATGCGCTGTTTCAGGAGCCAGTCGGGATGATAGGGGTTGCAGTTATCGACAATGAGCGCCTCGGCCCCCGTCGTCGCGATCAGGTCCTGCAGGTCGTGGTACATCCTCATTAAGCCGGGATCACGATCGAAGTAAAGGTTGTCAAGGAGCTGAGCCCGCACGTAGCGGCTCACGTCCACATACGGATCATGATTGAAAGGGATGAATTCGAAGCGGTTCCCGGACGCTCCGCTAATTTCGGTCGTCCAGTAATCGGCCTCGAATCCACGTTTATTAAATGAATAGAGAATCTTCATGATGAATCGGTCCTAACAGGCTGTTTCGCCCACCCAGGCTAAGCCGTTACCATCGAAAGCTCATTCCACGCACCGCTCGCAAGGCCCCCACTGGAAGTACATTGTGCAAGTCGATCAAGGGAAAATGCCACAAGCCACACCGGCATCCAGGGATGCCTGAATCGGGCAGTTCGTTAGGAGAAGTCGCGAGCACCGGAGCTCGGAAAACGACTAGAATGGGGCCTATCACCCGGTCACAAAATCCGGAGCAACACCGTTGGGAGTGTACATGAGCGAGCCGAGAATCGAGCACTATGAAGCAGCGCCCTATCCCGATGACAGGATCCACCTCGGGCGGATTGCCAGGACCTTGACTCGATCCTGGCTGATCATCGCTGCGTCTCTCCTTTCGGTGGTTGTTTCTTTCGCCATTCTTGCGACGTTCATGCTGCTGAGGGCGCCCGAGCAACGGATCGTGACCCTTCCCTTCCGTTTGGAATTTCAGGGTGCTGAGCGGGGCGAGTACCCCAACGGTCTGAAATTCTCCTCCTCCGAGATTGTGGCGACGCCCATTCTGATGCGGGTTTACTCAGCCAACGGCCTCCAGCGATTCATCCCTTTCAAGGAGTTCAGTGACTCGGTTTTTGTCGTGGAGTCCAACCAGGCTCTCGAGCAACTGAATCGTGAGTACAGCGGAAAGCTGGCCGACAGCCGAATGAGCGCTGTGGATCGAGAACGCCTGGAAGCTGAGTTCCGCCAGAAGAGGGAAAGTCTCTCGAGGAACGAGTATGCCCTCACCTGGGCATCGAACCAGACCGCTTTTCCCAAGACAATGATCACGAAAAGCCTCAATGACGTCCTTGTAACCTGGGCTGAGGCCGCTGCGAAGGAGAAGGGGGTTCTCAGATATCAACTTCCAGTAGTCTCCAGCAACGTGCTCCGGCGTGACGTCCTCGGATCGACCGACTGGGTGATCGCCCTGGACGTCCTTCGCACGCGGGTCGACACGATCGAGCGGAATGTCGCCCGGCTCCAGCAAGTGCCCGGCGCTTCGGTTCTTCGAGGCGGCCCTGAGAACGTCTCGCTCGAAGAGATCCAGCTGGGGCTCGCCGATATCGTGCGGTTCCGGCTAGAGCCGCTGTTGCTCCAGCTGCGATCCGCGAACGCCTCCTCGAATCCCCAGGCAACCGTCCGCTTCATCGAATCGCAGCTCGCCTACAACCAGCGCCAGGCGGAGGCGGCCAGACATCGCGCAAATGCTCTTCAAGACACACTCGAGATGTATACGATGCAAATCGAGCAGCCGAGGACTTCCACGCCTGCCACTCCGCGCCCACATGGCACTGGAGATACGGTGATGCCGCAGCTCAGTGACTCGTTCCTCGACCGGCTGATCGACCTGACGAACCAGCGGAACGATATCGAGTATCGCCAGGAGCTTGTCGATGACATCAAAGAGGCATCCCTCGCCGTCCTCCCTTACGAGCAGGAGGTGGCGTACTACGAACAGCTCCTCTCTCAGATGAGGGGGCTCGGATCGTCCGCACAGGACACCAACGCGGCGGTTCGCCAGGAAACCGCCAGCATCCTGGAGTCGGTGGAGCATGCGATTCGTGACGCAAATGCCATCTACGACCAGATGTCGCTGAATCTCAATCCTTCAACGGTTCTCTACACCGTGACCAGCCCCCCCCTCGCCCGGATCGAGAGGGGACTTTCGCTCAGACGAATTGCGCTGTGGGGGATACTCGTCTTTCTGATCTCGATCCCCCTCGTCCTCGGCGGTGTTTTACTCGCGGCAAGAATCCGTGAAGACGAGGCGATGGACGAGTTGGAAATCGAGGCAAATAAAGAACGTGAGAAGCGGTTATAAGGGAAGACCCCGAGAAATCCTGCCCTGACTTCTGGCGCGGCCTCGACGAAATTCACGAGCTTCAGCTCCCGCTTAAGATCAGAAGTCGTGTAACCGGAACGCAAGCTCAACCGCCCACTATGCGGTTGTCAGCAAGCCGGCCCTGCGCGATCAGTCGGCGAGGGTCTTCCGTGCGACCACGACGATATTAAGCGCCTCGGGCTCGGCACTCTTGATGATCTCGAAGCCGGCGTCCGCGAGAAGTTTCCTGATCAACGTCGGCGTGACGAGCGTGAGGTGTTGATTCTCGATATTGCCTGGATCTCCGTAAAACCAGTGGAGGGTCGCGTACAGATCGCGATGAGCCCATTTGTCTGCGGGATCAGCCAGCGACTCGTCCGACGGGAAGCCGAGCCGGATGAACTCATCAGAATCGGATTCGAGAACGGGCTCGAACCAGAACCCGTAGGCGACCCCAAGCGCATTCGGGCAGCGGATCGACAGAACTCCTTCCGGCTTCAGAATCCGGTGATACTCTCGCAGCTGCGACTCGATTTCCGCGCGCGAAAGATGCTCGAGGACATGGTTCGAATGAACCTGTGCAACTCGTTCACTCTCGATGAAGCTAAGATCCAGAATATTCGCTACAACCTGTCGCTCGACCTGTGGAAACCTGGCGAAGTCGATGTTTACGAACCCGCTCAGGTTCTTGGGCCCCCCCCCTACATTCAGCTTGTCGTAGCCCGCATCCAGGAATCGACGCAATTCCGTGCGCGCCTCCGCGCCATTATCCAGCACCACGACTGACCGCCGCTGGCGATTGTGAACTCTCTTCGAAAACATGCGCCATCGCGCGGCCATGAAAAACGCTTGCGAAGCGATGTAATTCACGAGCGGTAGGCGTCCGCCCCACGATCCATGAGCCACGATACGTTTCTCCTCTGTCAACGTTTCAGGATTCCAGCCTTCAGTGCACGGAAGATTTCACGTCTCCAGAGATCTGCAACTGAGGATTTGTAGGGGTGATCGGCCGTTCCCGCCAGGCCATGCCATCGCGGCGAAAGTGGGAGCGGCTTCCACGTTGAGCCGTCGGACAGAGCGTGATGAACCGCCCTCGCCAGCACCGTTTCAAACATCACACCGGCCAGATCATCGATCTCCTGCGCCCGGAAAAAGAGATAATCTCGCAGAAAATCCGGGGTTGCAAAAAACACGCGGGAGTCGGCAACCGAAAGGTTCTGCCGCAGGTCACAAAAGATCGTGGCGGACTGACCGTCGACCCGATTAAGGATCTCAGCAGCATTCGAGATGAACAACCGTCCGGTGACCTTCATGACCAGCGGGGCTGCTGAGAGAATTGTAGAGCTCTCGAGCGCGTGCTCAATCAGTCGGAGCTCGCCGTAACCCTTCCCCCGGACATCAACATCCTGCTGACCCCGAAACGAGATGATTTCCACCGGGGCAGCAGAGCGGCGATCGCGGGCGAGGGTGTCGAAATCAGAAACGTCTGCTCCTGAGTTCTCACAGAATACGATCGGATTCTCGATCGGATGCGTCATCCATCGACGGAACGCCTGCGCATAATCGCGCCGCCGCAATTCGGGATCGGCCCGCTTGAGGTAAGGGATCTTTCCCGGCTCAATGGTGGCCGTCAGAAGGAGCGCAGGGAGTGCCATCAGGAGGCTATGCCCGCCACATTCAACTGATCAGGACCGCCCTTGACGAGCTCCCACACCACGCTTCGTAACATTCTCTTCCGCAACAACACTCCGATCGTGGTCGCTCGAGTCAACTCTGCCTCCACCGTGCTCCATCCGCTCCGCTCCAGCATGATCGCGCTCGATCGGCGTGAGAAGTAATGCAGGTGGCCTAGAGGAAGGACCATGCTCCAGTCCAATCGATCCCGACGCGCGACTCTCGAATCGCTACAGGGAAAAGAACAGAATAGCTTCGCATCCGGGGCCGCGAAGGGTCGAAGCTGGGTGAGCATGCCGACGGGATCGCAGGTGTGCTCGAGCACATCCTTCAACACCACGAGATCATAGGTGGTTCCGGTCGGAATGTCGGAGAACGAGTGGAGCATGCGCTCCCCAGGATTCCACTGTCCCGGCTCGATGCCCCAGCAGTCGTAACCGAGCGATGTGAAATGGGCCATGAGCTGGCCACCGCCCGGACCCACCTCGAGATACTTTCCACGAATGTCTCCGGCTCTCCGCTCGACGAACGAAGCGAAAGAATCCAGGTGGACCTTCTTGACGTACTGATCCTTCGCGCCCGGCGTCACGACGAGCGGAGACGACTTCTGGTACAGCCTCATCAGCTCCGCGTCTGAAGGAGCCGGGGAGTGCCACCAGTGCTGGCAGGCGCGACAGGAGAGCAATTCCACCTGGAGGGATGAGGAAGGATCGAGGGTGCGTTTTCGCCCCATCGAAACCGACGATCCACCGCAAACGGGGCACTCTTTTCGCTCGATCAAAGTCAGATGTGAGTCAGTCATTCTCAATGTGCCCGGCCGCCGGCTGCCCAGAGTCGCCCAACGCCAGCACGAAATGTTTCGCGCAACAATGGTGAGACCAGGATCACCGCGACACCAGCGGACAATCCGATGACTCCGAGTCCCAGGACGCCCAGCAGGCGGTTGTCACTCAATGATACCAACGAGCGGAGAAAAAGTACGGTTGCCATCGTCGCGGCAGCAGGGATCGCCACTCCCCGCATCAACCATCGCCAGCCAAAGCCCCGCAGCAGTCGTCGGTGAAGCAGCGCGGCAGGTATCAACAGCGCTGCGTTCTGCGCAGCCCAGATGATGGCAACTCCCTGCGTTCCGAAGCTTCGCGCGGCGAGAAGGATCGCCGGAATCCCGCAGATCCCGGCGATGAACGAAACGGTGAGAATGGGTCGAAACCAGCCATGAGCAATCTGCATGCTGTTGGGCATCGATGCGATCGCGGAGAACAACGCTCCCAGACCGAAGATCGCGACGAGAGGACCTGCCGCCACTGCCACATCTTCGCGCTGCGTCCAAAGCCGGAGAATCTCCCATGGATAGACCATCAGCAGTGCGGCGACAGGAAACACGAACAGCGCCAGGATCTGGCTGGAACGATCGTACTCACGGGCCAAAGCCTCCTCATCTCCGGCTACCGAAAGCTGACTGAATCGCGGGAACGCGGCAATCTGCACAGGACCGGCCAGGGTGATCACGAACATGGCGACGCTCTGCGCAATTGTGTAGTAGCCAAACTCCTGAAGCGTAAGAAGCCGGACGGCCACGATCTTGTCAGCCTGCATCATGAGCGCCGACGCCACGCTGTTGCCCATCCAGCCGGCGGCGAACCTCCAGACCGATGCAAGAGAAGCAACCGAGAATGTCACACCTCGCACCATAGGCACGGCCCGTCGGAGCATCAATCCCGTCACCAATACCCACACCAGGGAGGTGCCAACATGCCAGGTGAAGAAAGCGGTCACAGTGGGGGAAACGAAATAGAGGACGAGAAGAACCCCCGCGTCCTGCAAGGTGCCCAGCACTATGTTCAGGACATTAACCGTCACCTGACGCTGCAGACCGAGAAGCCCTCCTTGATAGAGAGACAGCGGAAACAACACGCAGGCCGCGACACCCATCAGTCGGACTGCACGCCGCAGGGTGTCAGGCGCAATCTGGTCCGGGTGCAGCCATTCGCCAGCGATCCAGGGTGCGAGAAAATAGATTCCAATGCCAGCGATCACTGCGACCGTCCAGTACACGACCTCGAGCGAATGCATCAGCCTTCGCTGCGCAAGCACCGACTCCTCATCATTGCTAGCTGAAAGCCGCGCCATTTCACGGAGGAAGGTGGCTCCAAACCCAAAGTCCAGCAGCGCCAGCAGGTTGCGCAGTGTTAAGTAGAATCCGATGACGCCATAGCCCTCAACCCCGATCAACTGCAGGTAGAGCGGTATCAGCAGCACTCTAAGTGCCGAGGTGTAGACACGACCTATGAGATTCGCGAGGGCGTTCTTGTGCATAGCTGGCGGGCGAAGTTCAGAAAACACATGGGGCTCGCTCGGTATCACACGCTAGCTTCGGATACAGCAAAGCTGTGCCTTTCCCTCAGTTTAGCAGGCGGTCGCTTCGCCGAACTCGGATGAGATGGTAATGACAGAGGCTGCTCAGTTCTTGCTGGCGACGGAATAGAGCATCACGCGAAACCGCTCAAAGCGGGAGAAGAGCGTGAAGGCGAGTCGATTTGCGATCCTGAAAGCCGTTCCCGTGAGAATCCTGCTCAATCGAGGCGCGACGAGTTGGAGAACGGCAACCGGTAAGGTGCCCTTGCCCAGCACATCAAAGCCCGCACCTGTGATCTCGTCCGCCAGTTCCTCCTCCGTCATGAAGTACTGAAAGAAGGCTTTTGGCAGATTGGCTGATCGATGGAGGATCTCGGCCGAGCGGCGTTGAGCCCGCGAATCGATCGGAACGGTAACGATCGCGATCCCCCCTGGCTTGAGTATGCGGTAGAACTCGCGCAGCGCTGCTCCCGGACCTGCCTCATCATGTTCAATGACTCCCCAGGAGATGACCCCGTCGAAGGACCCTGATTCGAATGGAGTGTCCTCTATCCGGGAACAGATCCACTCCGAGGCGGGATACGCTACTCTCAGCCTATTGATAAGCTCATCCGAAAAATCGCAACCTACCGCGTCGTAACCGCGGTTCCTTAAGAAGGTCACCCACTCGCCAAAGCCGCATCCCGCATCAAGAATGCGCCCACCCGGCCTGACATACTGCTGAATAAGCCTGGTCTCCGTGGATTTGCTGAATTGCGCTTCCTGTCGCTTCGTGAGCCGTGTAGAAGAAGCAAAATTCGTGGCCCACATGGCCGGCGTACTAGCCGTGGCTGTCGGTTCGGAAATGGGTCTGGTGTCTTTGTACACGGGGCCTCGCTGATCGAATTTGGATATTGCATTGAACCATCGCAATCAGCCACAGTGCAAGATCCTTTGCTAAGACGAAAAATATGAGGCGCCCCTCGGGTAATAAGTGCGTACTTTAGCGAATGCTACAGACGTCTCACTTTTTCTTCATCGCAAAAAGAGTCCGGCTACTTCCAGGAATCTCGAAACGTCCGGCAATCACAAAACTCCTCGAAAATACTCTTTCGAACGCTTCGATGCCGTACTCCGGAAAGACGTCTTCCCGGGTCGCGAGCAGGCGCTTCACCTGGGAATCGTCTTTGGGAACGAACTCGATGATCAGGGTGTCGGCGCAGCGGGCGAATAAATCCGCGAGGTTCGTTAGCGGAACGTTGTTCGAGATCGCGAGGTGGTGGATCAGTGCGAGCGCGAGAACCGACCCTCCCTCGATTCTCGCCAGGACTGAATCCCGCTCATCGAGGTTCCATCCAATCGAAGGAGCGGGGCTGGTGAGATCGAGAACGAGCGGCAGTACACCTCCGTCGTTGTTTCGCCGTCCCTCCGCGTAGTTCGCTTCGACTGCCATCTCATCGATGTCGTGGGAGACTACATACCTTCCCCGACCTGCAACTAGGCGACTGAATCGGCCCGTGTTCGCACCGAGGTCGTGAACCAGGCCGGCCGCGGGTGCATGCTCCTCGATCAGCCGCACCACGAGCGCTTCCTTCGCCGACATGGCCTCGTCGGAGTAGTTCGTTTCCGCGTAATAAGCTCCCCATTCCGTGCGGCGCCCCGGCAGGCGGAGTCCGGCCACGGCAGCGCGGAGGCTGTGCATGAGAGCGACGAGCCGGCCCTTCGGAATGGAGGGAATGCGAGCGACCGTGTCTCCGGAGCCAGCGTCGCTCTCATGACGCTGCTGACTCGTCGCGTGAACGTGGATGTGACTGAGCATCCCGAACCGCAGCCGGGAACGACTTGGAAGCAGAGCCGAAGCCAGATCGAGTGGGATCCCGTCGATGAAGCGGAGGAGAAGGCTGCGCATCCGCGGGTCGCAGTAGGCCATCAGGGCCAGGGGAGCCAGGAAATGCTGGCAGAACTGGCGGTACGCGACCCACGGCTCCCCATCCCGGTAGGTTTCGAACGACAGCGTGTCGATGAAGATCGGGCGGGAGCCGATGAACTGGACGTTGTACGCGGAGGCATCCTTCAGCACCATTTCGTGCGAGAGGCTCAGGAGCTGGATGTCCAGCGTGAGCAGGGCCGCGTCCTTCAACTGGCTGAAGCACCACTCATAGGGATAAGAGATATATGGAATGAGCTCGGGTCGAAGGGTCCGGTAACAGGAGAGGCCGGACGGGACCTCGACCTCATCGTGCTTCACGAGCCATCCTCGTTCGGTCAGCGCGGCGTAGAGGCCGCTGGCGAGCAGTTGATCGTAGTGCCCGCTCCACGTCTCGGCAACGCTCCTCAGGAGAGTCCCCTTGTGCCGAAAGACCCGGCCCGAGGGATCGCGAAAAGACGATCCAATATTCTCGACCGTCACGGCGCTGTCTCCTCGGTGGATTCAGTGCTGCCGCAGCCGAACCGCGGCATCGGAGCTTCGACCCGACCGCCCGCGCGGCGATCGACGAACACGGGCAGCGGGGGCTGCGGTGCACCGGCATCCTTGCTCATGTGTCTCCGGAAAATCTGCGGCAACGAGGTGAACTCGCAATCGACACCAGGAGCCACACCTGGTGCCCGAATCGCGAAGTAGGTCGGATAGTTGTCGATAAAATCGCGTGGGCCATAGTCTTCCAGCGTGTTGCCGATCGAGATCCGGGAGCCATGGTCGCCATGAATTACGAAGATCGCATCGTGAAAATTGGGCATTGCGGAGACGGTCGACATGAACTGGTCGAGCTTCGACTGCAGGCAGCGGGTCTGCGCCAGGTAGGCTTCGTAATTGTCATGCCGTCTTTGCTCGCGCTCCTCTTCAGGGTGCTTCCCGAGGTAGTAACCGCCTTCGAACTTGCCGCTGACAACGCAATCCTCCGATAGAAGATAGGGAGAATGAGGAACCATGAAATAGCCGAAAAGATGGGTGCCCCGAGGCACGTTGACGGCAAACCTGGTGAAGCGATCGAACCCCGCGGGGAAGCGTTGGACGTCGAAACGCCCCGCCGCCCCGATCACCCCGACTTCTCCCGTCTGGAGACCGTAGACGGAAGCCAGAATGGCTTTTCCAGCCTCTGAGGTGAAGCTCGGCTCGAACGTCCGGATGATCGTCTGCCACAAAGCGGCGCGCTGGTTCCTTGGATCCATCCCCTCCCCTGCGGCTCCACCGGGATCGAACGCATCGAAGGTTTCACACATATCGACGTTCGGGTCGGCGCAGAAGTTCATCAGATCGTTCGTAAAGACCATGCTCCGGTAGCCGCGCCGTGCAAGCTCGGCGAAATAAGCGTTCGCCGCGAGCGAAGGATTCTGGTCTGCCAGGGCGCTGCGCCCTAGGTATTCGTTCCCCATCAGAGTGGGGAAAGCGTCGCCCGAGAAAAAGTGGCGGCTGTAGACCGATTCGTACAGGCGCAACGAGTGCTTCCGCGCGAGTCCTCGATGCTTCGACGTTGTCGCTTCACCTCCCGGTACGTCCGCTGGTATGGCTCCTACCGACATGAGTTCGTCGAATGCGAGGTGCACGATGATCGGGAGAGAAGAGTCGAACGCTCCCGATTCAGACCATCGAGCCGCAAGGACTTCTCCCTCGGTGATGTCCAAGCGGTCTGGGCGCAACTTCGGCAATCGATGCGTGACGATGACGCTGACAAGGAGAGCAGCCGAGAACACCAGAAGAAGCGTCGCGGCGTGCTTCCGCAGGGCCCAGAGGATCGCTGCGAGAAGGAGACCGGCCGCGACGAGCCCTGCATCCGCGGGCAGAAGCCCGTGCTTGACGCCGGCGACGATTCCGACTGAGATAAGAGCCAGGAAGAAGATAGCGGCGCATGGGAGCAACCAGCGGCGACTTCCAAGCGACGATTCGTGATTCTCACCGGTCTGCATCCGGATCCTTCTCTCGGTTGGCAGGCGGAGCTTCTTCATCCGTCGGAGCGTCGGGAAGCGCATTCGCCGGCGGAACATCAAAATTACCGCAGAGGATGTAGTCGAAGTGGGCCTGAAAGAAATTTGGAGAGTCTCGCCAGAGATCGCCGCACCCGGAGTCTGAGAAATTGTCCGGCGGCCGTGAGACCTCCGACTCGAGATCGGTGATCGCCAGCATGTAGTGCCACCGTCCCGGGGCCGCGGAAATTGGCCCACCGGCGTATTCGGAGCCGGGAGGAAGGAGGAAGTAGACGTACTGCCTGCCCCCTCGTGGATCGCCGTCCTCGGGCGCAATATTGTCCGGGTCCACCGGAATTGCTTCCATGACGTGGCTGTCCAATAAGAACGGAAGGAATGGGCGGCCATCCCCGTCACCATCCTCGGCGGAAACGTCCCAGTATCGATACCAGAATCCCGGAGTGGCGAAGCTCTCCGCCTCACCGTACGATGCAGGGGTCGGGAGCGCACCCGCAGTGGCTATGTAGCTCTCCAGCGCCTGCTGGATCCGGTGCAAATCGTCCACTCTTTCTTGATCCTTCGGCTGAAGCTTTCTCAACTCCATCGTCCGTGTCGCTGCCTCGGCAGTGACTCTCTCAGCCTCCTCGGCGATTCTCCTGGCTTCCGCAGCTTCGATCCGCTGGCGCTCCTTTATCTCACGCTCTGCCGCGCTCCGTGCCCGCGCAGCGGTCGCTTGAGCGCGAGCCTCCGGCGTCGCCTTGAAACTCCCGCAAAGGATGTAGTCGAACTGAGCCTGGAAATAGTTCGGGGCATTCTTCCATAGATCCGCGCACCCCGATCCCTGGAAGTTCATTGGCGGACGCGCCGGTTCCGACTCGAGATCGGTAACCGCAAGAAGGTAATGCCAACGATCGGAGGCGGCGCTCGCCGGACCTCCCGCATAATCGGAACCGGGCGGGAGAAGGAAGTAGACATATTGCCTCCCCCCTCGGGGATCACCTCGTTCGCCTCGGAGGTTGTCCGGATCGACCGGCACTTTCCGCAGAATGCCCTCCTCGCGCAGGAAATCGAGGAACGGCCGTCCATCGCTATTGCCGTCTTCTGAGGAAACGTCCCAGTAGTGACTCCAGAAGCCAGTCCCCTCGGAACGCTCTGCTTCTCCGTACTCAGTGGGCATTGGAAGTGGCCCCACCTTCCGCAAGTACTCCTCCAATGCGCTTCGAATCGCGACCAGATCGTCGATCCTCTGGCGGTCCTTAGGGATGAAGTGCTTCACCTTCTCCGCCTCGATGCGGGCGAGAGCCGCTGCCGCTTTCGCTCGCTCGCGTTCGGCGAATTCGGCAACGCGCGCAGTGCGTCGATTGGCGGCCAGTTGCCGGGCCTCCGGCGTCGTCTCGAAACTGCCGCAGAGAACGTAGTCGAAATGGTGCTTGAAATAGCCCGGCGCATCGCGCCAGAGACAGTCACATCCAGACCCCTCAAACCGCCGCGGCGGGCGCGAAGGCTCTTCCTCAAGATCAGTCGCCGCGATCAGGTAGTGCCAACGGGACGGGTCGCACGCTCCGCCTTCGTAGTCGTAGTCAGCCGGAACGAGAAAGTAAACGTATTGCTGTCCCCCGCGCGGACCGCCGTCCCTGGCCGCCACGTTCGCCGGATCACGAGGAACCGCCTCGAGAATCCCATCCTCGACGAGAAAGTCGAGAAAGCCTGCATCAGAAGAAACGTCCCACCAGCCACCCCACCAACTGGGCGTACCTACTTCTTCGCCATATTCTCGGGGAGCAGGGAGTGGGCCCACTTCGGACGCATAGCGGTCGAGAGCAATCTTAATCGCCTTCAGGTCCTCGATTCGTCGGGTGTCGCGATTGAGTCGCTCGCGCGTTTTGGGGGTCAGGTCTGCGAACACGCCGCCCAGATGAAAGGTCACGTCGACGAATAGCAGCGTGAAGAAGACGAGAACTGCGATGCGGATGGGAGCCGGAGCCACCGCCGCCAGCGCGCCACCGGTCAGAGCCACTGCGAAAGCCAGCCCGAGGATCGAGAGCGTGGGCCCATGAATCACGGAAATTTGCAGGTCGGACAAGACTTGATAGAGGAGGGCGCCGACCAGAAGCGGAGGAACCAGAAAAGAGGCGACTCGATTCTTTGATATTGGCACAGCAACACGCCCAGTCAGCGGCCGGCTCACCTCTCGTCGGCAGGGGGCTCAGCCGCGTCAGAGCGCTGGAACCATGAGCGGAGACGCCCCCAATAGAGGCGCAGAGCAAACCCGGCCGCCGCAAGCGCCGCAATGAGACTCTGCACGATGAGGCTACCAGTCCCCGGATCGAGGTACGCCCACGCTTCATTCGGAAAAAGCGCCGCACAGATCAAGATCAAAAGCGAAACGTGAATGAGCTTCTTCGTCAAGAATCCCCCGATTCGGTGCGCGTTGGTTATCGGATTATTTGTCAGTCCAGAGACGCTGTCAACCAACACCGCTTGCGGAAATCGACTGTGCGCGTTCGTTTCGTCGAGTCGTCCGAGAGGTCGCTCCCATGTGTCCTCGATCACAGACTACCGAGAGCCTTGAACCTTGCCGGCTCCCCCCGATGGCGTATCCTCAGTCCGACATGGCAGTTGCGAGGATTCTCGAGTGAGACCCTTACTTGTCATTGGTGCCCTTGCGTTAGCTTTTGCGATTCCTGTCTCTGGCCAGATCTGTCCGACGAACTGCCCCACCGTCGACGACGCTGAGCTGGAAACTTTGATTGCAGCGGTTTCTGCCAGCGGTGGAGGGGTCGCGCAGCTAGCGGCGCGCGCCTACCTAACATGCCGGCCGATCATCGTTCCTGCAAACGTACACCTCAAGGGTGCAGGGCGAGGAGCGACAATCATTCGGGGTTCGAGCTTGATTCATGGCGTGACCGAACAAGGCTCATACGTCGGCGCGTCCATTGCCACAGTCGGCTCCAGGAATGTCACTGTCTCCGACCTTACGATCGACCACGCGACCTGCTCCCGCAATTCGAACGGCGTAGCGTTCATGCCTGCATCCCTCTCGGGAGCTCAGTCGTACGACGGAACAGTTTGCGAGAATGGGTTGATCACAGGAGTCGAGGTTGTGGGAGCGAGCGGGTTTCACAACTACCTGATCTGGAACCTTAGGGGTAAACATATCAAGATCACGCAGAACTGGGTCGACGGTGGGACTGGCGCCAACTCTCCTCAAGAAGGGATCGAAAGCTTTGGGGGGCACGACGTAGTGATCGCCGATAACACGGTCATGAACGTCGGTGGTGCCTGCATCAACCTCGGCTCGGCAGGAGTTAGCGAAAGCGAAACGAACGGTCTCTTCGTCACTGGCAATCACGTTAGTGGGTGCAAGATCGGAGTCAACCTCGGCACGTCCAACGAAGGCGGGGATCACTGGAACATGCAGACACGCATCCGAGGCAATGTCATCCGCGACATCCGCTCGAACGGCATCCGCGTAGGCGTGGCGGAGGGCACGCAGGAACGCGCTCTCGACATCACCGGCAACACCATTCAGGACGTCATCGGAGATCACGCCATCGGAATTTACTTTCAAGGCCGCGGCGGTTTGGACGGACTCGTGGCTGCGAACAGGGTGGATGGAAATCAAATCGACAACGTCCGCGGTCTCTTCGCACACGGTATTCGCGTGATGAACTACGCAAATCTCCGGCTTCTGAATAACACGATTACTGGCACAGACGCCGAAGGGATCTATCTTTACAACTCAACGGATCTAGACATCGCTGGGAACCGTGTGGAGTTGTCGACCACAGTGCCTGTGGGTGTATACAGTAGCCCTCCCGGCGTGACAGCGCGGATCATGGTCGAGCGGAATCGCATCCGTTGGGGCAGTACCAGCCCCGGAATCCTCGTTATCGGAGCCCAGTCCGTTACTGTGAAGGACAACGTTTTCTCGCGGACGTCCGGCTTCACAGCCGGCGCCGTGGGAACAGGCGCAGCCGCATGTGGCGTCACGGTCTCCGGAAATGTCACCTGGTACGACACACCCTGGAGGAATCTTTCCTCCGCGAGCTGTCCGTAGTGGTGTGTGCAGGCGATTGAGTACTGCGGCAGCGCGTATATCAATCCCGATCACATTCTTGATGCTTCCTCGCCCTGCAAACTTACCCAAAGTACCTGTCGGCTCAGTCGAGCCCCGCACTGGATCAGCTTAGGAACAAGGCCTTGACCGCCGTCACTGCAGTGAAAGAAGTACGAGAATCTCACCAGAGCCCCCATCTAGCGGCTCAAGGGCTTTTCCAACGACCGTTCCGGGCCGATGAATCTTGTAGCCGGCGATATCAATTGGCTCGGATCGCATGGCAATCCCGGCCTTGTCGCTCGTGACCAGAAGATCACCGATGCGAATCGGGTTAGAGGTCGCGTCGACTTTCACGCGAACGCGGCCCATGGTCGCGACGAGGATTTTCGTATCCGAAGGTTCGCCAAGCGCGATACCCGGTTTAGAGGAAATGACGCCGGCGACTGACGTGTCGTAGGAACTGGAGGAAGGCATCACTCGATTTGAGTGCCGGGGGTCGAGGATGACAACCGTACCAGACGGGATTTGGCCGTCCGTAGGAACCCATTCCGCCACGTCCTGGTACTTGGCGTTGATGTTGCCACTGACGTTGATGTTGCCAGCGACATCGAGCTGCTGCGAAGGCGTGGTGGTCCCGATGCCGACCCTGCCAGCGCTGTCTATGAAAACGCCCGTGTTCGCCCCAGTAGAAATGCGGAGGGGCCTGATCGCTCCCGTGCCGCCAGCACCCGTGATGATCGTATACGCGAGCTCAGACGTTCCCCTGGATCTGATCATTAATCGCTCGTAATTCACGGGGTCAGCTACGTAATCCGTCCCGTAGAACTCGAAATTGGCTGGGTTCGTCGTCAACGTGCCGGTCGGAATGAACTGCATTACCGCTCGACCATTAAGAACGTCTCGAATCCTCAGCGTGTTCTGCGAGTTCAAAATGCCATTGGGCGCGATTCTTATGTTGCCGTTTACGTGCAGTTTGTCCAGTGGGGTGGTCGTTCCGATGCCGACGTTTCCCGGATTCGTGTTGTAGATGTGCGTGCCGGTGGTCCACTGCGCCTCGCAAACGGCCGGGAGAAGCACAAACATTGCAGCGACCATGATGCATAGAGCGACTCGACTCATTATTTTCTCCTAAGCACCGATCACGCAGCGGCGATCCGATGCACTCGCTGGGATTCAAATAATTCTACCTACCTCAACCGCCTTCGACAATTTCCGGTGACGCCCCCCTCCCCTCCAGCCGTTCCAACTGCGCATCGAAAGACGCCCGATCCACGGAGCGATCCGACTGCGTATCCTATGCCCGGCTCACCGCACTCCATTTCTCAACTCGTTCAGGTGCACCGCCTTGATAGTCACTCCCAATGGAGCGACATCGCTATAGGACAACGCAGATAGCCCGAGCGGACTTCTCGCCGCGTCGAGATTGCTACGCAGCTCGGTGAGATGCACAGCCCTGGCCGTCACGCCGGCATTCAAGACCGGATCAGTGAACCCAGCCGGACTGAGCCCTGCCAAAGTCCGCACCGCATTGACGGCAGTGCGAATCTCGGTGAAATGAACGGCCTTTGTCGTAGTGACCCCGACCGTCAGCGTCGGGTCGGTGAAAATCACGGTGGTGGCGAGATCGGGGGCGCTGAACGGCGAGTTGTCCGAACCCGCCGTCGCCCGGACTCTGTAAAGATAGGCGGCGTTTGCCGTTGCGGTCGGATCGTTGAATGCCGTTCCGGCCGTCGTGCCCACTTGGACGAAGGTCAATCCGTCGCTGCTGCGATGGATCTGGTATCCGGTCGCCGACACTGAGGCGTTCCAGGTGAGCGCCACATTGCTTGCCGTCGTTGCCGTTGCCACGACATTTGTCGGCGCCGCAAGACTCAGGGCGGAGTAGGGAATGTTGACGTAATCCGACGCCGAGCAGCCGGCCGTGTTCGTCACGGTTATCGTCAGCTTTACAGGGTCTGCGCTGCCGGTAAAGTTGACGACGAAGGTCCCTCCCCCCCCCGTGCTGCCACTTACCCCGGAGTTGATTACCCCGTTGGAGATCGACCAGACGTAGGATAAGCCACCTGCAAGAGTGATCGATGCGTTCGCGGCCGTGCCGGACGAAGCCGACGAGGGCGCCGTGATGGAAGTAGTAAGAGAAGGCGAGGCAGCGTCAATCGCCGCTTTCATCGCGTTTACAACCTTGATAGATGGCTCGTTCGGTTGCCCGAAAGTGTAGCGCGTCGCGGCGCCGTAGCCGAGCGGGAAACCTGTTGTCAGATGGCAGTAGCTCATGACTGTTCCGAGCTCGGCGGGAAGGTTTGCGTTCACGGCATGCGGGAATCGTGAAGGGTCGTTCACGCCGCCAACGTCAGGATCGTCATAACAACCCGTTCCTTCGTCGCTATAGCACTCGTCGACATAATTTCTGGTAACGCTGAAAGTGCTCTTCTCCTCCGACGTCAGAGAAATACAATGAGTATGGGATGACTGAACCACGTGCCCCAGCTCGTGCGCGAAAACGAGCACTGGCCAGTACTCGAATCCGAAGACGTCGTTGTCGGCTTGGTAGTTTGGATATTGGTCGGGGTTGAAGTTCGTCGTCAGCCCAGCGTCGAGAAGGATGCCATAGGCCCCTCCCCATCCGTCATAGGACCCCGAGTTATACGGAAAATTGGGCGAACAGATCGTTCCGACCCATGCGATCCCTGAACCGAGATCCTTTCCGCTCACCAGGATCGCTCCCGACCGAAGCGCGCCGGAGGGAGGGCTGTCAACCCAGCGTTTTCCAAACTCGAGAAGCGCGTCGACCATGGAGCCGCCGTTGGCAGGATCGATCGTAAACGGATCGGCCGAAGCCGTATGGTGCCCTGAATAAGAAATGCGTAATTCGGTCTGCAGGTCGCGCTTATAGATCACCGAGGTCGCCGCCACCAGGTTGGCAAGATAGGTCGCGGTCGCGGTCGAGTTGCTGCCCTGGCGAAGATAAAGCTCGTAATCTCCTTCAACGGCGATATTGAGGACGTACGTCGCGGTGGGGGAAGTGAGCGATTCCGGCCTCACGTGTTGCATGGCACTGGCGACCACGTCGCCAGCCAGAGGGCCTCGCATCGGGAAGTCATCGACCTCACAGGTCCAGGGCTCCCCGTCCGGCATTTCCTCCGTCAGCCCGACTTCCTCGATCAGAATGTCCGAATAAAGCTCTCCGCGGATCGATCGCTGCTTTTCCGGCGGTACCGACCGAAGGCGATATTTCCGGTCGCCCCGCGTCATGAAGCCCTGCGTTCTTTTTCCCACTGCCAGGAAGACCAGCGAGTCGGGATCCGCATCGACACTGCCGCGAAAGTACCGGACGTCCGGCCGCGGGAGCTGGAGCATCTCCCCATACTCACCTATCGCTTCAATCACCGCGCCCGGGGCGTAGACGTCGAACCCTTCGAGCTCGATCGTCGCCTCTTCCCCGGTCGGAAGCACCACGAGGTCAGAAATGCCCCGATCTCCTGGTTCGGCTTCCCGGATCTGTTCGAGAAGACGGTCGCCGAATCGTGGTGTCTGGGCGGCAAGAGATCCCGACACGAGAATCAGGAGAATGGTGAATAGAGTTCTTCTGGAGCGATACGCCAGTTGCATGAAGCCTCCGCCGCGGAGCATTCAATTGTCGTGGGGACCGACGACAGAATACTACACGCAGAAGGGCAGCAAAGTTATTCCAACGAACAAGGGCTATCTATCGTACGCCAGCGCGCATTGCCTCTACGTGAGCTGCCCGGACCAGGGCCCCAGACGTGACGGGACTTGGGAACGAAACCGCAGGCAACCCGAGGACCGCCCGGGCTTCGTTCAACCGATCACGAAGCTCAGTCCAGTGAACGGCCTTGATGACCACCCCCGCGGGGTTTGGGTCCGTCCAAGAGGCAGCTCCGATGCCCGCCAGCGCGCGCACGGCGTTGACGGCGGTGCGAAGCTCAGTGAGGTGGACCGCGCGGATTACGGTCACACCCGGTACCAGGGTGGGATCCGTGAAGATAATGGTGGTCGCAAGATCCGGCGCGCTCGGGCTCGAGGCGCTGGTCCCCGCCAATGCGACGACGCGATAAAGGTAGCTCTGACCGGAGCTGACGGACGTGTCGGCATAGCTCGTCCCGCTTACCGTCGCGATGGCCACGAAGGAACCTCCGGCAGAGCGGCGCTCGACACGGTATTGCTCGGCTCCGGAAACCGCGTTCCAGGAAATCGCCACCCGGTTGGCGCTGGTCGCCGTCGCTACGAGTCCCGTCGGTGTGCCGAGAGTGACGGAGGCGCCCGTATAGACGTGCCCGACCGCGTCCTGGTCCCACGGGGCGAGCGTCGCCCCCCAATTGCCGGTTAGGACGGAGCGCATGACGGCGTTAGTCGAGGAGGGCTCGGCGCTGTCCGAATGGCGGAGCGCGATCGTATGCCCGACCTCATGCGTGACCGCCTCGTCGAAAACCTTCTGCGACACGCTGAGACCCGACTTCATCACGACGTCGCCTTCGACCACCGAGTAGAAGGTCTCCCCTTTGTACGTGTGGGTTCCGGCGGAGTAGATCTGGGCATACCCGATCGCGCCGGCGGGGACGTCCGTGGAGTTGTTGTAGATGATCGAATTGATCCCATCGCCCACGAACGGGCCGCCGGCGCCGGCCGCAAGCGCCAGGCGGACGTTCGAGCCGGGGTCGTTCGTCCAGGCCGCGAGCGCCCGCTGCGCGGCCCCGCTGCTGTCGAGGCCTGGCTGCACCGAGGTGACCCGGTACGAGACAGTCTGCCCTTCATCGAAGATTTTCCAGCGGAACTTCCCCATCGTGTAGGCGGAAGGGGGAACGTGGGCGTTGCTCGTCACCGACTCAACACCGGAAGTACCGGCGTCGGAAGTACCGTCCTCGGGAGCCGACTCAGCTCCTCGCGGCGGGAAATCGTCTCCGTCATCCGGGGGGAATGGTTCCGGTCTTGGGCCGCCGTCGTAGAAGTAGTCGTCCCCGAGATCCTCCCCCGCAACCACGGCGCGGAGGTAGCGGAGAAATCCCTCGGCGCGCCGGAAGCGCTCGATGTGCCGCCGGCCGGCAACATCCCACCCGAAGATCTCCCCTTCGCTCGCATCGCGGATCAGGAGGAGATCTCCCCTCTCCGACCGGGCAAAGGAAAACTTCCCCAGCTGCATCCCCCAGGTCCGCCAATACCCTTCAGGCCTCGCTTGGAGAAAGACGAGCGTTTTCTCACCCGGGTGATACTTCGGAACTCCCGAGACCATGAGCCCGAGCTCGCCAATGATCCCTCCCCTTTCCCGGATCAGGACCTCGTCTCCAACGCTCCCCTTGAGGATTTCCTCGACCCGGATCTCGATGTCGGTGACGATCTCGCCGTCATCGTCGAACTTCGGGGTCGCCGACAGGACGGTACCGATTAGGATCGCATCGGCTTCGCCGACCATGTCGCGATCGGGAGGAACGAGGAATGCCGCGCCCCAGGCGACAAAGGGGGTAACCAGCAGTCCAGCAAAAAGGAAGAGAATGGGGACTCGGGTGGTGGATCTCATCGGATCGTGAGGTCGGGCGTTTACGCCCCGCCCCGCACGTAATTGCAACGGGGACGCCAGAGAAAAAGCTCAGCCTGAAGCGCGGTCCGGTGTGTACGGACGGGTCCGGCAGCTTCGTGGCTTCGCTCTGCTATCCTCGTCCGCAAGCATCCCAATGAGAGCCTTGATTCTCGTTCTCCTCCTTCTCCCGGCCACCCTTTCCGCCTCCCCCAACGCCTACCGGCTCGACCTCGAGCTCGACCCAAGCGCGCCCTTCCCCTTTCTCTCGCGGTTCGGGAAGATCGAGATCTCGGTGCACGAGGGAGGGGTCTCCGGGAAGGCGCTCGTCCTCCGCGGGTTCAGCCGGAACGGCTCCTCCTCGGTGACGGTGATGAATCCCCTGGCGCGGCTCTATGTCGAGCTTCCGCTCGCGACGATTCAGCGAAGGATCCTCGCGCTCGGCGGGGCGGACGGCGAAGTGATGCCGGGGCTCGGTGAGTTTCCCGTCTCCGGCCCCCTACCCGGCAAGGTCCGCGGCCTCGACGCCCGACGCTATCGCGTTCACCTCGGGCCGGAGGCGCACATCGACGTCTGGACCCTCGCCTCGGTTCCGCCGAATCCGCAGTACGTCCGGCTCGCACGGCTCTTCGCCGGAACCATCTCCCGCGACGCGGCCTCCATCGTGACGAAGCTCGAGGGGATGCCGGTGTACGTGGAGATGAATACGACGAAGCACAAGAAGCTTCAGCTGCTGCGCGTGAAGAGGTTCACGCCCGGCGACGATAGCGGGGCGGAAGCGATGGAGGTCGGGAGGGTTTACGCGAAGGCGCCGGGGAGCGATTGGATACTGGAGTAACGAGGGATGAGGGGCGAGGGGCGAGGGGCGAGGGGCGAGGGGCGAGGGGCGAGGGGCGAGGAAAGCGTAGCTCGGAAGCCACTCTCGCGCTTGCTTCTATAACCAAGGATATATGGCTCGACCGCGCGGCATCGGCGAAGATGCGTGAGCGATTTCTCGCGTGAAGGGGTGGTTCTTCGATGCTCGCTCTCGGTCTGGTTCTCGGTCTTTTCCTCAGCAGCGCGGCGGTGGTCGCATTCTGGCTCCGCATGGAAGGACCGGAGAAGAGGTAAGGCAGAAGGCAGAAGTACAGTCAAAGACAACGGCCGCTCGACTTCTGCCTTCTGCCTTCTGCCTTCTGCCTTCTGCCTTTAAATCCCCCCCTCACTGTCGCTTCGCGACCGGACCGGCGCAGCCGGTCCCTACGATGACCCGCACTCGCCCCGCACGTGACAGTGCGATGACGGCGGGAGCCAAATCGGCGCAGCCGCGCGAACTCCCGCCGTGTGTGACGTATCACCGTAGTTCAGCCGGTTCGGTGTGACGATCAACAGGTCAGGAATCCTCCCGACCGCCTCGCCCGGGCGAGACGCATCCGCGCTTCGGAAGGAGGTTCTCGTGTCCGTCGCCTCGCCATCGCTGCTGTTCTCGCTCGCTCTCGCCTTCCTCGCCTTTCCGGGCCACGCGTTCGTCGCCGCGACCTGTCAGGGCTTCGGAGGCGCCGCCTTCGAGATCAACGTCGAGGTCTCCGGACCGAAGCTGATCAACCTCATCGAGGTGCACTCCACAGCCAGGACTGCCGTGTACCAGGGAGAGGGTCCGGTGACCATTACGGTCACCGTAACCTACACGCCCGCGGAACCCGATTGGAACGGCGCCGTCCTCTTCACTGCGGCCGACAGCGGGAATGGGTTCGTCACTTTCACCCACGAGTCCGGGTTCGGCTACGCGACATCCACCGGCACGGTCGATCTCGATCAGTACAACTATCCATACGTGGAGGCGTACATCACCGGCACCGCCTACGCGGAGGAGAATTCGTGCGCTCCCTACACGCGACTCTTTCTCTACAAGAATCGGGTGATGTCCATCCCGACGGGAGATGCCCAGGGGACTCTCTGGGGCCAGGGTGGTGTCACCGTGACGCTCCTCGGCATCACGCTCACACCCGCCGACACCGCCTGGGGCGCGACCTCGACATACTTCCAAATCCCGGGGGAGACGATTCGCCCCGCGGCAAACGGGTTCGTCGCCGATCCGTCGAGCGCCACCACCGATGATCTGGGCCGGGCCGTCTTCAGCTTTCTTCCAACCGGAAATACTCCGTCCGAAACCACTCCCCCGAGTCTCACGCCGATGTCCGCAGGGGACGATCCGCCGCGAACCGCCTCCTTCTGGTTCATGAGCCCCTGCACCGGTAGCGCGATCCCCACCGACGAGGTGACCTTCGAGACCGGAAAGGGAGAGGTGTCGCAGCCGCGTCGCGTCGCCGTCCCCTACGCATACATCGTCGAGAAGTCGGGCGACGTGCGGGTGAAGAATTCCCTCTCGGGCGAATGGATGATCGCGGAGGCTCAGTGCCCGATGGCGCGGGAGGATATTCTCTTCCTCGGACCGAAAGACACGCAGACCTACGTGGACCCCTTCGTCAGGCTCGCGTTCCTGGATCGCTCCACCGGCGCCATTACCGGATACTTCACCAAGAGCGCAGCGAATCTCACCATCAAGCTCGGCGACTACGTGGAGACGGAGGGCTACCACTTCATCGTCACCGACGTGCGGGACCTCGGATACGAGATTTCGGCGAACCCGATCGAGTGGGGGAAATCGGCGATCACTTACGGACTGGGGAAAGGCGTCGAGTATGGACTCGGCGGCTATGGCTGGCTCGCGCAGAAGGCCGGCGGCGAAGCGGTCAAGTATCTCGTCAAGAGAATGGATGACTGGGCGACCACACCGCAGCAGGCGCCGCCGCGCGTTCGCGCGGAAGCGGCCACGCCACCTCCCTCGCCACTCGACTCCCGCGTGGTTGCGATGATGGCGCCGGCCGACCAGTACGGCGCCGACATCTTCAACTCCTACCGCGCCGACGGCGGCACCGACATCATCAACCGCGGCACAGCGAGAACCATCACCGACGGAACGATCACCGTGATCCTCCCTCCGTGGTCGATGGTCAGCGTCGATCTCAGGCAAGGCACACCGCCTTCGCCCGCCATCCCGATCGGGATCGCTTCGACCGACGCTCCGTACATCACGCTGGACCCCATGCCCGACAGCACGATCACCACTCCCCAGCCGAAGCTGATCTTCGGCTACTCCGGCATGCCGGTGATGCCCAGCTCCTTCACGGTCCGGCTCAACGATTATCTCGTCTCGCCGAGCATGCGCGTGGGGACGACGTCGACCAGCTGGTACCCACCCCTCGAAAGGCCGTTCGTCCGGGGAGAGAATCAGATCCGCGCCTCGGTCACGACGATTCACGGCGCCACCAGCCGCGCTTTTTTCCGGCTTTACGCCACGCCACCGCTGCCGGTACCGGAGCCTCCGAACGTCTATCCCGGCCGCTCGTCGATCGCGATCGCATGGAAAGACGTCCGCGACCCATCCATCGTCGGGTACCGGGTGATGCGGGCAGTCACCGAGAATGGGCCGGGCGTCGAGATCTCGACGGGCCTTCTCACGCACAATCTCTTCGTCGATGCATCTCCGCTCGCGGGGATCAACTATTACCGTATCGCCGGCTACACGACGACCGGGGTGTGGACACCCGAATCTCCGACGAGCTCCTCGGCCGTTCTGCCCAAGGCTTCTGCGACCGTACCTCCCGCCATTCTCGGGATCGCCGCGACGCCGGGCGACGGAAGCGTCGAGGTCAGCTTCGCGAAAGCTCCGGGAGCGATCGGCTACCGGATCGAGCGGAGGGCTGGAGCCGGAGCCTGGACGAACCTCCTACCGAACAACGGCCTGGTTCTCGCGCCTCCGTTCGTCGACCCTGCGGCCACCAACACGGTCGCATTGCGCTATCGCGTCACCCCAATCGGCAACGACGGAATCGCCGGCGTCGCGACCGAGGTCGGCCCCGTCACGCCTCAGGACCTCGCTCCCGCACGACCGCTCGGGGTGACGACTGACGCCCAGACCGGCGTATGGGTGGAGTGGAATCCCTCCCCGGAGCCCGACCTCCTCGGCTACCACGTGGAGCGAGGCGGACCCGGAATTCCATTCGTTCGGCTGACCGGCGGACCGATCGCCGCTCGGCGATATTTCGACTCACCGGGCACAGGGCTTCATGCCTACCGGGTGATCGCGATCGATTCGGCATCTCACGAGAGCGAGCCGTCGGAAATCGTGAGCGCCTACATCCGCGGCAGCATCGTTCCGGTCACGCCGACCGGATTGCGGGCCGAGGCCGTTTCCACGGTCAAGGTGGAGATCTTCTGGAACGCCGTTGCGGGAGCCTCGCATTACGTCGTCGAGAGAAAGGGCCCCGGCGGCGACTGGCAGTATCTCGCTTCGCCGACCAACCATTGGCAGACCGACCCGACCGTCTCCCCTATGACCGCGTACCTCTATCGCGTTCGCGCGAGTGGGGACGCGGGGATTTCCGCGTTCACTTCACCCGAGCTCGCGACGACGATCGCGTTCACGGACTCGCCGCTCCTCCCCGGAACGAGCGTGAAGGCACTGCACTTCACGCAGCTGATGTCGGCGGCGACCGCGGTGAGGCAGCTCGCCGGCCTGGGGGCCTATCCGTACACTTCGACGCCTTCCAGCGGAACGATGATCCGAGCCGTCCATCTGAGCGAAGTTCGCGCGGCGCTCAATCAGGGGAGGAGCGCGCTCGGGCTTTCGACGCTCGCGTTCACGGACCCCTCCCTGGTCGGCCGCCCGATCAGGGCGATTCACATCGAGGAGGTTCGGGGTGGGGTGAAGTGAAGGGCGGGTTCTCGAGGTCCATCAAGGAGCGGCGGTGGCAAGTCGCCCCCGCACTGGCCAACGCGATCCTCGCATTTTGAGTTCCTTCGTCGGCGCGCACGTGGCCGGTGAGCGAGGACGTTTATCGCGCGCCTCCCTCAGGATGACGGAGGCTGAAGCCTCCGCCACTTTTTACGGCCGCACTGTCCTCAATCTTCCTGCAGGGCGCGGCACGGTGCTGACCGTTGCGGTGGCGCTGTCCATCTGGCGGTCGCAGGTGTTGGAGACGCGGACCCAGTATTGCGCGAGGCCGGTGAGCGGGGGCGTGGTGAGGACCTGGCCGGTGGCGCCGGGGATGGGATTCGCGGTGTTGCCGGAGAGACCCTGGTACCACTGGTAGCTGACCGGGCCGACCGTGCTGGCGATGACCGAGAGCGTTGCGGTCTGGCCGGCGTAGATGGTGCGGTTGCGCGGCTGCGCGGTGATCGTCGGCGTGGAGCATGCGACCGGCGTGACGGTGGCGACGGTCGACTCGACAGAGCCGCAGGAGGTGGTCACGAGCACGGAGTAGGTCTGCGGCGCATTGAGCGGCGGCGTGGTGAAGGAGGCGGCGTTCGCATCCTGCACCGCGCTTCCGGTCGAGGGGCTCCCACCGGCGAACCACTGATACGCGAAGGGGCCGTCGCCGCCGGCGGCGACCGAGAGCGTCGCGGTCTGGCCGGTGAAGATGGTGATGGCCTGCGGCTGGGTGACGATCGACGGCGGCACGCAAGGAGGCTCGGTGCCGATCGTGCCGTCACCGTAGACGGCGTTCGCCGCCTCCCGGTCCCAGTCGCGCAGGAACGGACCCGCGCCGGTGACGGTGGAGTTCATCAGGGCGTTGGTCGAGTTGGGCTCCCCCTGGTTGGAGTGGCGGAACCCGAGGCAGTGGCCGAGCTCGTGCGCGGAGACTTCGGTGAGCGTGTCGCCGCTCAAACCCGTCTGGACGATCACGTCGCACTCGGCGGCGGTGTAGAACTGCTCGCCGCGCAGCGTGTTCCTCTGGCTGGTCGCCCACACCTGCGCCTGCCCGATGACGTTGCCGGCGAGCGGACACTTGCGATCGGTCGACGGACCGTAGCAGAAGGTGCTCGACACGCCGAAGTGAATGACGTTGATGTCGTTCGAGGTGCCGTAGTTGAGCGTGCCGGTCATGCCGGAGTTGACGATGTTGATGTTCGACCGCGGGTCGTCGTTCCAGGTCGCGCGCGCGACGTCGAATACGGCCCCGGCGTCCGCGTTCGTCGCCGATCCCTGGTGCAGCATCGCAAAACCCATCCCCGGCCAGCGCGCCCCTCCCGGATTGCTGAAGCTGAACTGCGTGAGGAAGGCGTTGCCGGGAAAGAGGCTGTTCGGGACGACGAAGAGCGGGGGTTCGGGGGTGAATGGAGCCGGGGGTTGCGGGAGGTCTTCTCCGCGAGCGAGGGTGCGGAGGCGGGTGAGCATTTCGGCGGCGGGGCGAACGGAGGGGGATTCTGCCGGGTGGGCGGTTGGGGTGACGTTCGGGGCTGTTTTTTCAGCTTGCACGAGACCACGGCTGAAAGCCGTGGCCACATTGACGAGGATCTCGCGGCCATTCAGGTCTCTCGCGAAGGTGTACTTGCCGAGCTGGCCGTCGAGGGTGGTCCATTTGCCATTTCTCGCGGAGAGGAAGGCGAGGACGCGCTCGCCGGGGGTGTACGACGGGGTCGTCGAGACGGAAAAGAGGCGGTCGCCGACGATGCCTCCGAGCTCGGTGATGTAGAGGGGGTTGGTGCAGGTGTTCGAGGAGGAAGGCAGAGGAAAAGATCCTCTGCCACTGGCGCTCGAGGACGAGGGCAGAGGAAAGGATCCTCTGCCACATTTGATCGATTCTTCGGGGTCGAGGCGGTGGGTGGTGTAGATCAGGCCGTCCGCGCCGTAGTAGCTGTTGGAGGCGACGACCGTGAAGGTCCCGATGACGTCGGCCCTCGCGACGAGATCCTCGTCGGTGGTCGGGAGGTAGCTTCCTCCGAGAAGGACCGCGGGGACGAGAAGCAGCAGCGTGAGTAGCTGAACGGCGTTTCGCGAGACCAAGGCAACCTCCCGGGGGCTTTTTTTTCTGCGACAGCGGTTCCAACGAACGCCGGGCCGAATTCATTCGCCGCCGGCCAAAGGGACGTG
>Ga0209347_1002138_pt1 | contig 27396 bp, 32 predicted proteins | sample AutmiccommuBRH23_FD_187382 | JGI IMG/M metagenome (GOLD analysis project Ga0209347, IMG submission 187382) | Deep subsurface microbial communities from Mt. Terri, Switzerland - Autotrophic microbial communities BRH/23 (SPAdes) (version 2) | ecosystem: Environmental > Aquatic > Deep subsurface >...
CCTGACCCCCCAAAAACGACCCGAGACACCCGGCTCCGCAAGCTCCGCCGGGTCGCTTCGCCTGCCCACTCACCCTGGGCAATTTTCCGGTCAGCAGGCCGTCACTCGCAGAAGTTCTGCTGGAATGCCGTTTCGGCGGGGTTTTACGCCAGCCGGTCGACGATGTCCTTGCATTCCTTGAGGCCCAGGCCGGTCTGTTCGCGCAGCACCTTGATGGCCTCGATCTTCTTTCCGAGCAGGGCCAACTGCCGGACCTCCGCGCTCACGGGTTCATGGACTGCGTCATCGACGGGTGGCGCTGCCGCCGATCGTCCGGCCGCACCGCGAAGCGCCCATTCCAGTGCCGCGACCCGGCGTTCCAACTCCTCGACCCGGCGGCGCAACCCACCGTCGTCGACGTCGTCGTCGGACCGGCCGAAGATGCCCACGAGGGGCAGTATGGCGGCTGACCGCAACCCGGTCGAGGCGGTTGCGCACAATGGCTGCGTGGCACATACCGAGGAGACCGACCCGTACCTCTGGCTCGAGGACGTCACCGGTGACGACGCGCTGGCGTGGGTGCGTGAGCACAACGCCCCCACGGTGGCCGAACTCGGGGGCGAGCGCTTCGAGCAGATGCGTTCCGACGCGCTCGAGGTCCTGGACACCGACGCCCGGATTCCGTACGTGCGTCGGCGCGGAGACTACCTGTACAACTTCTGGCGTGATGCGGCCAACCCGCGAGGACTGTGGCGGCGCACCACGCTGGAGAGCTATCGCTCCGAGAAGATCGGGGGGTCCGTCGAGTGGGACGTAGTCATCGACGTCGACCGGCTCGCCGCCGAGGACGACGAGAAGTGGGTGTGGGCCGGGGCCGACGTCATCGAACCGGACCACTCGCTGGCACTGATCAGCCTGTCCCCCGGCGGGTCGGACGCCGCGGTGGTGCGCGAGTTCGACATGCGCACCCGCGAGTTCGTCTCGGACGGTTTCCAGCTCCCCGAGGCCAAGTCGCAGGTCACCTGGGAGGACGAGAACACCGTGCTGGTCGGAACCGATTTCGGGGAGGGTTCGCTCACCGAGTCGGGATACCCGCGCCTGGTCAAACGCTGGCGGCGCGGCGAGCCGCTCGCCGACGCCGAGACCGTGTTCAGCGGTGCGCCGGCCGATGTCATCGTCGCGGCCTCGGCGGACCGCACCGTCGGCTTCGAACGCACGCTGGTCAGCCGCGCGCTCGACTTCTTCAACGAAGAGGTCTACGAGCTTCGCGGCGGCGAACTGATCCGCATTGACACCCCGACCGACGCGAGCATCTCGGTGCACCGCACCTGGCTGCTGATCGAACTGCGCACCGACTGGTACCGCGGTATCGACCAGTACCCGGCAGGCTCGCTGCTGGCGGCGGACTACGACGAGTTCCTCTCGGGCACAGCCGAACTGCGGACGGTCTTCACTCCGGACGCGCACACCAGCCTGCACCACTACGCGTGGACCCGCGATCGGTTGGTCGTCGTCACGCTCGCCGACGTGGCCAGCCACGTCGCGGTGTTCACCCCGGGACCCTGGACATCCGAACCGGTGGCGGGGCTACCGGAGAACACCAATACCGCGATCGTCGGCGCCGACAGCCTGGGTGACGAGATCTTCCTCGACTCTTCGGGTTTCGACACCCCGTCGCGGCTGCTGTACGGAACGGTCGGCGGTGCGCTCGACGAGATCAAACGGGCCCCCTCGTTCTTCGACGCCGCCGACATCGAGGTGACGCAGCACTTCGCCACGTCCGATGACGGCACCGCGATCCCGTACTTCGTGGTGGGCCATCGGCACCGCCAGGGCCCCGGCCCGACCCTGCTCGGCGGCTACGGCGGCTTCGAGGTGGCCCGCACACCGGGATACGACGGGGTGCTCGGCAGGCTGTGGCTGTCCCGCGGGGGCACCTACGTGCTGGCCAACATCCGCGGCGGGGGTGAGTACGGACCCACCTGGCACACCCAGGCCATGCGCGAGGGCCGTCACCTGGTGGCCGAGGATTTCGCCGCGGTCGCAAAGGATCTGGTGGCCCGCGGCATCACCACCGTCGAGCAGTTGGGCGCGCAGGGCGGCAGCAACGGCGGCCTGCTGATGGGGATCATGCTCACCCAGTACCCGGAGTTGTTCGGCGCGCTGGTCTGCAGCGTGCCACTGCTGGACATGCGCCGCTTTCACCTGCTGCTCGCGGGTGCCTCGTGGGTCGCCGAGTACGGCAATCCCGACGACCCCGATGACTGGGAGTTCATCTCGAAATACTCTCCCTACCAGAATATTTCGGAGCAACGCCGGTACCCGCCGGTCCTGATCACCACGTCCACCCGGGACGACCGGGTACATCCGGCGCACGCACGAAAGATGACCGCGGCCCTGGAGGCGGCCGGACACCCGGTTCGGTACTACGAGAACATCGAGGGCGGGCATGCCGGTGCGGCCGACAACGCCCAGACCGCGTTCCGCGCGGCGCTGATCTACGAGTTCCTGCTGCGGACGTTGCAGGGGAGCTGACGTGACCAGGAAACCGTTTCTCGTCATCCTGACCGTGACGCTGCTGTTGGCCGGCTGCTCCCGCGACATCCCGGGCACGGCGGTGACGGCCGCGGGCCCGGGGCCGGCATCGAGCGGGGACGGCCAGTGCGCCACGGTGACCGCACCACTGGCCGACATCCCGGCCGTGGGTACCGGTGAGCCGCAGCTGCGCATTCCGGTTCCGTCCGGATGGCAGCGGAACTCGCTGATGGACAGCCGGATCATCCGCTTCGCCATCGTCGCGCAGGGTCTGGCCTCCGGCGGGTTCGCCCCCAACGCGGTCGTCACCCTCGAATCGGTTCCCGGCAGCCAGGACGCCGAGGACGTGTTCGAACAGAACCGGACCAACCTGGTCAAGATGATGGGCGCCTTCGATCTCACCACCGAGAGCAATTCGACCTGTGGATACCCCTCGGAGACAACCGATTACACCGCGCCGGCGATGGGGCCGGCTCCCGAGCGGCCGATCGTCATGCACGCGGTGGTCGCCGAGACCGGTCGCACCACGTACCTGGCCACGCTGACCATCCAGGCCGCGGACGACGATAACCCGACATACCAGCGCGATGCCCGGGAGATCGTCGAGGGATTCCAGATGTTGCCGCCCAGCCTATGACGACGGTCTCGTCGGTGCTGCTGGGTGCGGGCGCGCTGGCGCTGCTGCTCGCCGCCGCTGTTCCGGGGTGGGACACCGCGCGCCTGCCCAAGCGCGCGGTCAAGCGCCGGGTCTACTGGGCGGGCACCGTCGTCGGCGCGGTCCTGCTGTTCCTCGGCGGACTGCCGGACGTGCAGAGTTCGGTCGCGTTCGTGGCCGCTGCGGCGATCCTGATGATTGGTTGGGCGTACTTCCGCACACCCAACATCAAGCTGGGCGGGCGCATCCGGTCGGCCTACGCCCCGCACCGCGAGCCCGATCCCCCGCCGGGAGCGTAACGCCCGGCGTCGCTCGAGGCACTACGCCGGTGATGGCCGCACTGTCGGAGAGTGCGGCCCGTGTCCGAGAGGAACGTCATGGCCGGCGTCACGAAGAATGTCACCCAGTACCCCCCCACCGACCGGATCGGTCCGGCCGCTGCAGAGCGCATCGGCGGGAGCCTGGCCCGCTACGGGCTCGTCATCGTCATCGCGTGGATCGGAGCGCTGAAGTTCACCGAGTTCGAGGCCAACGGCATCGCGCCGCTGGTCTCCAACAGCCCGTTCATGAGCTGGGTCTACGACGTGTTCTCCATCGGGACGTTCTCGGTGTTGCTCGGTGTGCTGGAACTGGGCGCCGCAGCGCTGATCGCCGTCAAACCGTGGTGGCCGAGGGTGTCGATGGCGGGAAGCGTCGTCGCCGTGGGTCTGTTCACCGCGACGCTGAGCTTCGTGTTCACCACCCCGGGGGTGTTCGAGGCGTCGGCCGGCGGATTCCCGGTGCTGTCGTCGACGGGTCAGTTCCTCGTCAAGGATGTCGCCCTGCTGGGTATCGCCGTGTGGACGCTGACCGACGCATTCCGCAGTTCCCGGCCTTGACCGGCTACTACCATCTCGCCGAGATGACCATCACCTCGGCCGACGAGTCCGATCTCATCGCGGCGCTGCGGGCGCGCGATGAGTCGGCCTTCGCCGCTCTGGTCGACACGCATGCGGCCTCGATGCTGCGGGTCGCGCGCGGCTACGTCGCCACCCGCGAGATCGCCGAAGAAGTCGTGCAGGAGGCGTGGATCGCGCTGCTCAAGGGCATCGACACCTTCGAGGGCCGATCATCGTTGCGCACGTGGCTGTTCACGGTGCTGATCAACATCGCGAAGAAGCGCGGCATGCGCGAACGCAAGGACATCGACGTCCAGATCGCCGCCTTCACCGGCGGCACGGTCGACCCGTCGCGGTTCCGCGACGCCGACGACCGATGGCCCGGCCACTGGAAGGCCGACGAGATGCCCTCGCGGTTCCCGGAGTCCCCCGAGGGGTCGGTCCTCGGCGACGAGCTGATGGCGGTGACCCGGGACGCACTCGACGAGCTGCCCGAGCGTCAGCGGGTCGTGGTGACCATGCGCGACGTGCTCGACATGGACTCCGAAGAGGTGCGAAAACTGCTCGACATCAGCGTCGCCAACCAACGCGTGCTGCTGCACCGCGGCCGGGCTGCCGTACGACAAGCCCTCGAGGACTATCTGAAGGACGCGATGTGAGCCACGAAGACATGGACTGCGACGAGCTCGTCGAGCTGGTCACCGCCTATCTCGACGGGTCGCTGGATCCGGACACCCGGGCCCGGTTCGACGAGCACCTGCTCGAATGCGACGGCTGCGAGAACTACCTGCAGCAGTTCCGGTCGACCGTGGCGACGCTCGGCGCGATCCGCGACGACGAGATCGAGCCGGCGTTCCGCGACAGGCTGCTCGACGCGTTCAAGAACTGGCGCTAAAGCGTGTCGCCGGGTTCGCGGGCGACCATCGCCCGGACCGTCTGCTGGAACGCTCCTGTGGTGAAGCAGTTCGGCTCCGCGAACTCCTCCATGGTGATCGTGGTGTCCCAGGTCGCGTCCGCGGCCTGACGCAGCAGGGGTTTGGCCATGGCCAGCGCGTGCGGCGGCAGCGCGGCGATCCGGTCGCACCACCGGTCGGCCGCGGCCATCAGATCGTCCGGGGCGACGACCTCCTGCACCAGGCCCAGCTCCAGCGCGCGGTGTGCGTCGAGCGGAACACCGCCGGCGAAGAACGCGAACGCTCCCTGGTAACCGAGACGCCGGGTCAGCGCCCACGAGGTGCCGACCTCGGGTATGAGTCCCAGTCGGCCGAAGGCCGGGACGATCAGCGCTTCCTCGGACGCGATCACCACGTCGCACGTCAGCGCCCACGCAAGTCCCACCCCGGCCGCGGGCCCGTTCATCGCCGCGACGAATGCGGTGCCGCTGCGGTTCGTTGAGGGTCACGACCGCGGAATGGTCGCGGCGAACGACGTCGACGAAGCTCTCGGTCGCATCGTGACCCTGCCGTAGCAGCTCCTGGTAAATGCTCATGTGTCCTCCTTGTCGGGATCGGTGCGCAGTGCCCGCCACGCCGCGTCGGCCAGCACGGTCGATTCGGTGCGCAGTGACCCGCGGCGTCCGCGCGCCAGCCAGAGCCGCGCCAGTTCCTGGCTGGGGCCGAGCCAGAGCGCGTAGACCACGTCGGTGGAGAGTGCGCGCACCTCCCCCGCGTCGACGTAGCGACGAAGCCACGCCTCGACGAAGCCGAAGAACTCGTTGTTGAGCTCGCGCAGGTCGGTTCCGCACGCGCGGCGGACGTCGGCGCCGGCGACGTTGAACAGAAACTCCGCCCGGTCGGGATTCTCTCGGACCCAACGCATATGGGTGCGGACCGCGGACCGCACGCCGTCGCCTGCATCACGCGCCCGGGTCAGCGCGGCGACGAACTCGCGTTGGTAGTGGCGCAGCGCGTCCACGTACACCGCGGCGGCGATGCCTTCCTTGCTGCCGAACCGGTGGTACAGGGATCCGACGCTCGCACCCGAGCGGCGACGGAGATCGTCGATCGCGGACGCTTCGACGCCCACCTCGAGGAACAGCTCGAGCGAGGCATCGAGAATCGCGCGCCGCCTGGCATCGTCCGACGGCTCACTACGCGCCATTTCTAGAAGCTAATTCTAGAATGAAATTCTTGTCAACCGCGCCGTCGCGGTGCGGGATACGTTCTATCCGTGACGACCGATTTCGAGACCCTGCTGTACCGGGCCGACGCAGAAATTCATGGCGATCTGGCGGGCGTCCAAGCCGGTCATCGCTCAGGTGCACGGCTGGTGTGTCGGCGGGGCCAGCGACTACGCGCTGTGCGCCGACCTCGTCATCGCCAGCGACGACGCCGTGATCGGGACCCCGTACGCCCGCATGTGGGGCGCCTACCTGACGGGGATGTGGCTCTACCGGTTGTCGCTGGCGAAGGTGAAGTGGCACTCGCTGACCGGTGAACCGCTCACCGGGAAGGAGGCCGCCGCGGTCGAACTCATCAACGAGTCGGTGCCGTTCGAACGCCTCGAGGCCCGCGTCGCCGAGATCGCCGCCCGGCTGGCGAGCATCCCGCTGTCACCACTGCAGGCCCAGAAGCTCATCGTGAACCAGGCCTACGAGAACATGGGACTGGCGTCGACCCAGACGTTGGGCGGGATCCTCGACGGGTTGATGCGCAACACCCCCGAGGCATTGCGGTTCATCGACACCGCGGCCACCGACGGGGTGCGGGCCGCGGTCACGCGGCGCGACGGGCCGTGGGGTGACTACAGCCAGGCACCGCCGGAGAAGCGTCCGGACCCATCACACGTGATCGAGCCCTGACGGATATTTACTTTACGGGTCCGTATCGTTACGGTATTGCCCATGGTCGACACCGACGTCGTGGTGGTGGGAGCGGGCCCGACCGGCCTCGCGCTGGCATGCAGCCTGCGGCTGCACGGGGTGGCCGTGCGTGTCGTGGACCGGGCGGCGGGGCCTGCGACGACGTCGCGGGCGAACTTCCTGCACGCCCGCGGCTCGGAGGTTCTCTGCCGGATCGGCGCGCTGGGCACCCTGCCCGACGAATCGTTGCGGGCCATGCGCATCACCAACCATCTCGGTGATCGCCCCCTGATGACTCTGGAGTTCGGCGACCCCCGGATGCACACCGCCGCACCACCGATGGTCGTGTCGCAGGCCAGGGTCGAGGCGGCGCTGCGCGCCCGACTCGCCGAACTCGGCACCACCCCGCAATGGGGCAACGGCCTGATCGGCCTGCAGCAGGAGCGCGACGGCATCGTGGCCGAACTCCAGGACGGCACGCGGATTCGGGCCGGGTGGATCGTCGGCTGCGACGGCACCTCGAGCAGCACGCGCAAGCTCGTCGACATCGACTTTCCCGGCGTCAAACTCTCCGAACGCTTCCTGCTGGCCGACGTGCACATCGACTGGGACCTCGACCGCGGCGGCACCACGGGCTGGGTACACCCCGACGGAATCGTCGGCGCGATGCCGATGCCCGACGACGCCGGCCGCGGCGATCTGTGGCGGCTGTTCGTCTACGACCCCGGTTACGACGAAAAGCCCAGCGAAGCCGACATTCTGGAGCGGATCAGGCACGTTGTCCCGGAGCGCACCGGCCGCCGGGTACGCATCGGTGATGCCGAATGGCTGTCGGTCTTCACCGTCCACCGCAGGCTCGCAGACACCTACCGGCGCGGGCGGGTGCTGATCGCCGGCGACGCCGCCCATGCGCACGCCCCGTTCGGCGGACAGGGCATGCTGACCGGTCTGGGTGATGCCGAGAACCTGGGCTTCAAGCTCGCCCTGGTCGTGCAGGGTCTCGCGGCAGAGGCGCTCCTCGACACCTACGAAACGGAGCGTCGCCCACTGGCCACCGACGTGTTGCGCGGCACCAGCGCGGTGACCCGCGTCAACGTCGCCCGCAACCCGGCCGCGAGGTTCGTGCGCGACCACATCGCCCCGCGAATCTTCGGCCCCGCGCCGGTGCAACGCTGGATCACCTATACCGCGTCGCAACTGTGGGTGAGCTACCGCAAAGGGCCGCTGGGCGGGACCGGACGCAAGCCACGGCAGGGGGACCGGATCCCCGACATGGGTGCCCGCCGCTCCGATGGCACCGACTCGATGCTGCACCGTGAGCTGGGCGGGCGATGGGCACTGCTCGTTCCCGCCGCGGCGCCGGGCGCCGGCGCCGCCGAGGTGGCCCGCGATCATCTCGGCGCACGCGTCGGGATCCTGGCCTACGACGGCGCCCAGGTGATGCTCGTCCGCCCGGACGGCCACCTCGCCTGGCGCGGCGACTCGGGCGACACTGCGGGCTTGAGCCGTTGGCTCACAAGGGCGTTGACCACCGGCGTGGCTCGGTGACGACGGCCCCCGGCCGCGGGCGACCTCGAGACGCCGCCGCCGACCTCGCGATCCTGCGGGCCGGTCTGCAGCTGTTCATCGAGCGTGGCGTCGAGGGCACCAGCATGGAGCAGATCGCCAAGAAGGCCGGGGTGGGTAAGCCGACGATCTATCGGCGGTGGGCCAACAAAGAGGAGTTGATCGCCGCCGCGATGGAAACCCTGGTCGCCGGCGAAGCGGGCTGGGCGTCGCAGGAAGCGATCGACACCGAATCGCCGTACGCGTTGGTGGAGGCCGCGATCGACCGCGCGGCGGCCACCGTCACCACCGATCAGTACCGCGCCCTGGTCGCCAGGGTGTTCGGCTCGGCGGTCAGTCACCCGCAGCTGATGGCCGCCTACTGGGAGCGCTACATCCTGCCGCGCCGGCGCCTCGCGGCGTCGTTGCTCGCGCGGGCCCGCGAGCTCGGCACGGTTTCCGACGACGTCGACGTCGACGTCGCGATCGACATGATGGTCGGCGCGGTGACCTACCGCGTCCTGCAGCCCGACCCGCCCGGCGTCGACGAGATGCGCCGCTACCTGCGCGCGGTGTACCGCCAGATCGGGTTGCTGCCCTAACGGCTCCGCTGCTCGTGCCAGCGGTCCAGCAGCGCCGGAATCTCCGCCATCAGAAATCCGTAGAAGTCCCGCATCTCGGCGAGGCGCTGCCGGGCCAGGCCCTGGTCGTCGGTGGCGTCGATACCCTTGTCGGCGGCTTCCAGCATCGCGCGCATCGTCTCGTTCTTGCTGGTGAAGAGCACGGCCCAGGCGCCCTGGGGAAGCCGGAAATGCTCCCGGCGGCTGCCCGGGACGGGCACCCGCTCGGCCAGTCCGACCGCCGTGAGCATCTTCAGTGCCCCCGAGATCGACCCGGCACTGGCCTGCAGAACCTCGGCCAACTCGGCCATCGTCACACTGGGCTGCTCGGTGAACAGCAGCGTCGCCAGGACTCTCGCGGTCATCCGCTGCAGCCCGTTGCTGGTGAGCACAAGCGCGAGCTCCTCGGCGGCCTGCTGCGACTCCGGCGGCGTGGGCGGTACAGCCACGACGAAACCCCCTCACCCCGAATACCCTTCAATATTTTCTGAAAGTCTAGTACAGTCCTTGGCGGTGCTCCGGGAAGTCTGGTCGGAAACGTGGATATCCCCTACCCGCGAAAGGCGACACAGCAGCCGATGAGCACCGCGACGAACGTCATCGACGTTCAGCAACTGACCTACACCTATCCGAAGACCGACGAACCGGCCGTGCGCGGCATGGACTTCACCGTGAGCCGCGGCGAGATCTTCGGCTTCCTCGGGCCCAGCGGGGCAGGCAAGTCCACCACCCAGAAGCTGTTGATCGGCCTGCTGCGCGGCCACGGCGGACAGGCCCTGGTGTGGGGCAAGGATCCCCGCGCCTGGGGTCCGGACTACTACCAGCGCATCGGCGTGTCCTTCGAACTGCCCAACCACTACCTGAAGCTCACCGGTGCCGAGAACCTCGAGTTCTTCGCCTCGCTCTACGGCGGCGACACGCTGGACCCGGGGCGCCTTCTCGACGCCGTCGGGCTCACCGATGCCGCCGACACCCGAGTAGCCAAGTACTCCAAGGGAATGCAGATGCGTCTGACGTTCGCGCGGTCGTTGATCAACGACCCCGAGTTGTTGTTCCTGGACGAACCGACATCGGGGTTGGATCCGGTCAACGCGCGCACCGTCAAGAACATGATCCTGGACCTGAAGGCGCGGGGCCGCACCATCTTCCTCACCACCCACGACATGGCCACCGCCGACGAACTCTGCGACCGGGTCGCCTTCGTCGTGGACGGCCGCATCGTCGCCCTCGACAAGCCCGCCGAACTCAAGATCGCCCGCAGCCGGCGTCTCGTGGCGGTGGCGTACCGCAACCCCCAAGGCGCACTGCAGACTTCGCAGTTCCCGATGGACGGCCTCGCCGACGACGCCGGCTTCCACGCCGTGCTGCGCGACCACCATGTCGAAACGATTCACAGCAGGGAAGCCAGCCTCGACGACGTGTTCGTCGACGTCACCGGCAGGAGCCTGGTATGAGCAGGTGGTCGAGCGCGTTACGGCTGGAAGCCACCACGCAGGTGCGGCAACGGTTCGTCCATGCCGCGGTGCTCTCCGGCCTGCTGTGGCTGACGGTGCTGCTGCCGATGCCTGCGCACGTGCGTCCGATCGTCGAACCCTACGTGCTGGTCGGTGACATCACCATCATCGGGTTCTTCTTCATCGGCGGGTCGGTCTTCTTCGAGAAGCAGGAGCGGACCCTGGGCGCGGTGATCTGCAGCCCGCTGCGATTCTGGGAGTACCTGTCGGTGAAACTGGCTGTGCTGACGGCTGTTTCGCTGGTGGTCGCCGTGATCGTGGTGGTCCTGACCCACGGCGGCGGTGTCGTTCTGCTGCCGGTGGCCGCCGGTGTGGTGCTGGGGACACTGGTGATGCTGCTGGCGGGATTCGCCTCGTCGCTGCCGTTCTCGTCGGTCAGCGACTGGTTCCTGTCGACCACGATACCGCTGGCCGTCATGGCGCTTCCGGTGCTGCATCTGTCCGGCGTGTGGCCCAACCCGGTGCTGTATCTGATCCCGACCCAGGGGCCGCTGTTGCTGTTCGGCGCCGCGTTCGATCAAGTGACGCTCGCGCCGTGGCAGGTGGCCTACGCGCTGGTGTACCCGCTGGTGTGCGCGGCCGGGCTGTATCTGCTTGCGAGATCGTTGTTCGGCCGCTACGTCATCGAACGACCGGGGGTGCTGTGATGAACCCCTCGGCACAGCCGGCGGCTCGTTCCTGGGCGGCGTTCGGCCACAACGATATTCGTGGCACATATCGCGATCCACTGCTGGTCATGCTGGTGTTGGCCCCGGTGATCTGGACGGTGGGCACCGTCGTGCTGGTGCCGCCGCTGACCGCGACGCTGGCCCGACGCTACGACTTCGACCTGGTGCCCTACTACCCGTTGGTGATCACCGCGCTTCTGTTGCTGACCAGCATCATCATCGTCGGCGGCCTCGCGGCGTTCCTCGTCCTCGACGAGATCGACGCCGGCACCCTCAGCGCGCTACGGGTGACGCCGGTGTCGCTGACCACCTTCTTCGCCTACCGCGCGGCCACCGTCGTGGTGATCACCACCGTCTACGTGGTCGCCACTCTGTCGTTCAGCGGAATCCTGCAACCGGGGCTGGTCCCCGCGCTCATCCCGATCGGGATGGTGGCCCGCCTCTCGTCGGTGGTGACGCTGCTGCTCATCGTCTCGGTGGCGAGCAACAAGATCCAGGGCATCGCGATGGTGCGCCTGCTGGGCATCGTCATCGCCGGGCTGCCCTGCCTGCCCTGGTTCGTCGACTCGGCATGGAACCTGGCCTTCGGCGTGCTTCCGCCCTACTGGGCGGCCAAGGCGTTCTGGGTCGCCAGCGATCACGGCACGTGGTGGCCGTACCTGGTCGGTGGCGTCGTCTACAACCTTGCCGTCATCTGGCCGCTGCTACGGCGCTTCATCGCCAAGAACACCGCCTGATCACTCCGGGCTTCGCCGCAGCCCACCGAGCATCGACGCGACGACGCCGAGCACCACCAGCGCGGCGCCGGCGGCCAGCGTGACGTTGAGCCACAGGTGCAGGCTGTCTTCGGCGGCGCCCACCATGACCTCGGCGACCGTCCGGATGTCGCCAGTCGTGCGATTGAGCGCCGAGTTCACGTAGCGGCGCCCCATCTCGATACCGGCCCAGCCTGCGGCGCCGACGAGCAGGGCCGAAACCCCGAGGGCGGTGAGCGCCTTGCCTCGCGACCGCGCCGCGGCCAGCGTCAGCAGGGCGGACATCGCGGTCACGACGGTCGTCGCGACGGCGGCCCACGGACCCCACGTCGCCAGCCAGCGCAGCTTGCCCGGCCGCAACTCGGGCGAGTCCACGGTGATCGGCACCGTCAGTGACGGCGGGACCTGGAGATCGAGCGTGCCCAGCGTCGCGTCGAAAGACGGGTCCGACACCATGGGGGCGACGTCGATGAGCCATTGGTCGGTGGAGTTGCCGCTTGGGACGGCGCCGGTGAACATCCACCGGTGCGCGATCCTGTTCGCCTGCGCGAACTGTCCCGGGAAGCCGCTGTTGCGGGTGTAGGACACCGCGACCTGGCGGACCAGTTCGGGGTTGAGGGTGTAGCCGTTGTCGGCGCCCAGCGACACCACCTGGGTGGTCAGCTCCGCGGCCATCGCGTCCTGAAGCCGCGGGTCCTGCGCCGCCGCGGCCGCCAGCCCGGCGTAGCCGCTCTCCCCGACGATCGTCACCTGGGCCCACGCCGTAGGCACCGCGACCAACAGCGCGGCGGTCGTGACGAGCCACAACATCAGCGCGGCGAGAAACCGCACAGGTCCTCCTTGCCGGGACGGCGCGGCCCGGCCCCGACTCGGTCAGTCGGCGAGCGCGCGTCCCACGATGAGGGGATCGGCTTCGGCGACCACCCCGCGGTCCTTGTTGTCGTAGTCGAACTTACCGAGCACATAACGCATCGCGTTGATGCGGGCCCTCTTCTTGTCGTTGCTCTTGACCACGGTCCACGGTGCGATGTCGGTGTCGGTGAGCGCGAACATGTCCTCCTTGGCCGCGGTGTAGGCATCCCACTTGTCGAGCGAGGCCAGGTCGGTCGGCGAGAGTTTCCACTGCCGCACCGGGTCGACCTGGCGAATGATGAAGCGGGTGCGCTGCTCGGACCGGGTCACCGAGAACCACAACTTCGTCAGGCTGATGCCGTCGTTGACCAGCATCTGCCCGAACAGCGGTACCTGCCGGGTGAACTCGGTGTGCTGCTCCTGCGTACAGAAGCCCATCACCCGCTCCACGCCGGCGCGGTTGTACCAGGACCGGTCGAACAGCACGACCTCGCCGGCCGCGGGCAGATGGCTGACGTAGCGCTGGAAGTACCACTGGGTGCGTTCCCGCTCGGTGGGCTTCTCCAGCGCGACCACCCGGGCGCCGCGGGGGTTGAGATGCTCCATGAAACGCTTGATCGTGCCGCCCTTGCCCGCAGCGTCGCGGCCCTCGAACACGATGACGTGCCGCAGTCCGTTGGCCTGACTCCACTTCTGCAGCTTGAGCAGTTCGATCTGCAGGAGTCGCTTCTGCTCCTCGTAGGCGGGACGGCCCATCCGCTCGGGGTACGGATACCCTTCGCGCCAGGTGTCGACCTCGAACCCGCTGGGGTGATGCACCAGCACCGGGTCGTCGTCATCGTCGTCGCGGACGGTGTAGAACTCGGTTCCCTTGAGCGCGGTCACCGGCAGAAGCTAGCGAGCCCCGGGTACTTGGCGGTGACGCTGCGGTGAACGGCGGGGTGGAGATGTCGCCGAGCGGGTCGACTACTTCGCGGTGCGCTTCGGCCGGATCAGCGCCATCTTGGTCATCAGCGTGTTCATCCGCTTGAGCGCCTTGGAGGAGTTGTTGTAGTAGTTGCCGCCGGCGCCGACGTTGGTGCGCGGCGCGACCACGGCCTCCTGGCGGCAGAACTTGCGCAGACCCTCGGCGCCGCCGAACCGCGCGCCCATGCCCGAGGTTTTCCAACCACCCATCGGGGCGGTGGTGCACATCAGGTTGGAGATGACGTCGTTGATGTTGACGGCACCGCAATCCAACTGCACGGCAACGTCATTCGCGCGTTCGATATCGCGGGAGAAGACCGCCGCGGAGAGTCCGTACGGGCTGTCGTTGGCCAACCGGATCGCCTCGTCGACGCTGGAGACCTTCATGATCGGCAGGGTGGGACCGAACGTCTCCTCGGTCATGCACGCCATCGAATGGTCGACGTCGACCAGCACCGTCGGCGCGTAGAAGCTGCCCGAGCCCGCCTTCCGCTCGCCGCCGGTCAGGGCCTTCGCCCCCGCGGCCACCGCGTCGCGGACATGGCGCTCGGTGACCGCGACCTGAGTGTCGTCGATCAGCGCACCGAAGTCGTAGCCGTCGCCGGCACCCTGCTTGAGCTTCTCCACGTCGCGCACCACCGCGGCGACGAACTGGTCGTACACCGACTCGAGCACGTAGACCCGTTCCACCGACACACACGTCTGACCCGCGTTGAACATCGCGCCCCACACCGCGGCGTGGGCCGCCAGGTCGATGTCGGCGTCCTCGAGAACGATCATCGGGTCTTTGCCGCCGAGTTCCAGGCTCACCGGCGTCAACCGGCGCGCGGCGCGCTCCATCACCTTGGCGCCGGTCGCGCTCGACCCGGTGAACTGGATGTAGTCGGAGTTGTCGACGACGGCCTCGACGGCTTCGCGCGCCCCCTGCACGATCGCCATCACCTCCGGAGCGCCCGAGTCGATCCAGCCGCGCAACAGCAGCTCGGCGGTCAGCGGGGTGCGCTCGGACGGCTTCAGCAGCACGGCGCAGCCCGCCGCGAGCGCCCCGATCGTGTCCATCAGGAGGTTGGCCACCGGGTAGTTCCACGGCGCGATGACGCCGACGACCGGGCGCGGCCGGTAGTGCACGGTGATCTTCTTGATCGACAGGAACGGCAGCGACGCCGGGCGGGTCTCCGGCGCCAGCGCCTTCTCCATCGTCTTGATGTAGTACGACGCGATCATGATGATCAGCGGCACTTCCTGGGCGGCGTCCACCGCGGATTTGCCGGTCTCGGCGATCAGCAGCGATTCGATCTCGGCGCGGTGGTCGCCGAGCCACACCGCGTAGCGGGCCAGTACCTTCGCACGCCCTTTCGGGCCGCGGGCCTCCCACTCCTTCTGCGCGGTGCGCAGGCTCGCCGCGATGCGCGGCACATCGGCTGGATCGGTCCACCGCACCTCGCCTGCCACGGCCCCGGTGGCCGGGTTCCTGATGGTGCCGGTGCCCGTGAACGGCTTGGGCAGTTCCACATCGGACGTCGCAGTCATAACCTCATGCTAACCACTCCTGTGATCCACGTCGCAGCGGGGTTGACACCTGTCAAGTCCGGCGGCCCACACCGCCAGGCACAACACCGCGGTGCCGAGGAAGACCGCGCCGACGGCATCGGTGAAGTAGTGGTACGAAACTGCCTGCCCCAGCACGCCGAGCACCGTGGCCACCACGGCCGCGACCACCGCCCACGTCGCCGCCCCGGCGATCAGCACGGCAAGGCCGAAAACGATCACCGCGAGCGTCGTGTGCCCGCTGGGGTAGGCCAGCGCCCCTTCCATCTCGCGGCCGAACAAGCGTTTGGCAAGCCGCGACAGCAGGACCCCGACAGGGGGCGCCGCCGCGACGACGGCCGTCAGCCGCCACCGCTGCCGGATCACCACGATCGCCAGCAGGATGGCCCACAACGTGAGCGTCACCCGGCCGTCGGTGAGCACCAGCAGCCTGCCCAGCAGCCGGTGTGTCTGCCCCAGGTCCTGGAACCGGTCATCCAGCGGCGTCGAGCCCCTGCCCACCGCGAGCCCCAGCAGCGTCATGGCCGCCACCGCCGCGACGGGCCACCACCGGACCACCCCGAGCCGGGTCAGCTGGCGATGCCCCTGATGTAGGCCGCCTGGCCGAGGTGCTGCGCGGCGTCGTCGATGATGCTCACCAGCCGGGCGCTCGCGGTCACCGGCGGCGTCCAGTTCTCATCCACCACCCTGGCGAGTTCGTCAGCCGACACCGAGGCCACGTACTCCAGCGACTCCTTGTGTACCGCGTGGTAGTAGCCGGCCAGCAACTGCGGCGACGCGCGCACCTTGGCCACCTCCGCGGGGGTGTGCCCGTAGCCGTGCGCGTCACGCGGCAGGTCGAGCGCGAACCGGTCCACCCAGCCGTCGCGGAACCACACCTGCTCGATGCCCGCGATATCGCACAACTGTGCGTCCTGGATGCGGGCGCTGTGCCAGATCAACCATGCGATCGTGTTGGCCTCCGGCGTCGGCCGGTAGTACGCGACGTCGTCGGTGAGACCGCCGGTCAGCTCGTCGACGTGCTCGATCAGGCGGGTGAACGAGTCGCGGAGCAGCTCCCGTGCCGCCTCGGTGTCAGACATGGGCGCCGCCGGCCGGACTTCCGTGGAACACCGCTTCGACGTTGTTGCCGTCGGGGTCGCGGACGAACGCTCCGAAGTAGCCGGGGTGGTACTCCGGCCACAGCCGCGGCGCGTGCAGCGACTCGGCGCCCACCTCCAGGGCCGCGTCGTAGAACGCCTGCACGGCGTCGGCGTCCGCCGCCTGGAAGGCGAAGTGCGTCTCACGGTTCGGGCCCGCCGCATCGCCTGCGCTCATGTCGGCGATCCAGAAGTCGGGTTTGCCGTCGACGCCGTAACCGATGGCGACCTGATAGTCCATCTGGCGGGTGTACCCCAGCACGCCGAGGACCTTGTCGTAGAAGGCCTTCGCCTTCTCCCAATCCGCGCAGTTGATTCCGAAGTGGTCGATCATGGGCTCACCGTACATTCGGGGGATGACATTCGATCTGCTGATTCGCGGGGGCACCGTCGTCGACGGACTCGGCGGTGACCCCTTCGTCGGGGACGTGGCGGTGCGTGACGGCGTCATCTGCGAAGTCGGGGTGGTCGGGTCCTCGGAAGGGCGGGCCCACGGGACTCGTCGCGGCTGGCGGTGGCGATCACCCGCAGCCCGGTCAGCGCCTCGGCCAGCTGGATCATGATCGAGCCGACACCGCCCGCGCCGGGCGAGCACCAACAGATCGCCCGTCGACTCCGCGGTGAGACCGAACCGGTCGAACAGGGATTCCCATGCCGTGATCGTCGTCAACGGCAGCGCGGCGGCGTCGCCGAACGACAACGTCGCGGGCTTACGGGAGACGATGCGCTCGTCGACCGCCTGGAACTCGGCGTTGCTGCCCGGGCGGGTGAGATCGCCGGCATACCAGACCTCGTCGCCGACGCTGAGCGTAGTGACTTGCGGCCCAACGGCTTCCACGATGCCAGCGGCCTCGTAACCGAGGATGACCGGCGTGGTCGACGGTGTCAGCGAGCGCTGCACCTTCACGTCGGCGGGATTGACCGACACCGCGAGGACCCGGACGAGCACGTCGCGCGCCCGCAGTGCGGGAATCCCGACGGTGACGTCCTGGCAACGTCGCGGGGTCGTCGGATGCTCCGGCGAAGGCGCCGACCGCGCTCATGGTGTCTGTTGCAGTCACGCTCTGGCCCAACGACGCCGCGCCCGGGATTCTTCCCTCGTTGCGCCGTATTCTCACGGAATGAGCGTCAAGGTGGACCTCGATCAGTTGGCCGCGGCGATGGCCGACTACACGTTCGCCTATCTGGTGACCGTCGGTGACGACTACCGCGCACACACCGTCGCGGTTCATCCGGTGCTCGCCGGCGGGGTGCTCGAGGTCGGCTCGGTCGGCAACAGCACCCGCAGGAATGCCGGCAGCCATGCCGACGTCACGCTGGTCTGGCCGCCGCCCGAACCCGGCGGCTACACGCTGATCGTCGACGGCACGGCCACCGTCGCCGGCGACGAGCTCACCGTCGCGCCCGGCGGCGCGGTGCTGCACCGGCCCGCCACACCCGACTCCCCCACGGCGTCGGGGTGCGGCGACGACTGCGTCCCCCTCACCGATTGACAGCAAGGCATCACCTGTTATGACGCTATGCTGTCTTCGTGCGCACGACCGTGACGCTCGACGACGACACCCTCGCGGTCGTCCGCCGCCTGATGGCCGAACGCGGCGTGTCCTTCAAGCAGGCGCTCAACGACGCCATCCGTGAAGGTGGCCGACACCGTCCTGCACCTGCACGGTTCGCCACCACAACCGCTGAGCTCGGCGTGCCCGCAGTCAACCTGGATCGCGCGATACAACTCGCCGCTGAGCTCGAAGATGAGGAGCTCATTCGCCGTCAGCGCCGCGGCGCGTGAAGATCGTCGACGCCAACGTCCTCGTCTACGCGGTGAATTCGTCGAGCGCGCATCACAAGTCCTCGCTGCGCTGGCTCGACAATGCACTGTCGGGGGCCGACACGGTGGGCATGGCCTGGGTCCCGCTGCTTGCCTTCATCCGTCTCACGACGAAACACGGCCTGTTCCCGTCACCGCTGCGACCCGCGGATGCTCTCCGCCAGGTGACCGAATGGTGTGGCGCGCCCGGTGCGGTCGTCGTCAATCCGACACCCCGGCACGTGGATGTTCTCGCCGCGCTCCTCGCCCCGCTCGGCACCGGTGGCAACCTCGTCAACGATGCGCACCTTGCCGCGTTGGCCATCGAACACCGCGCCGAGATCGTGAGCTACGACGTCGACTTCAGCAGATTCGGCGGCGTGGCGTGGCGGACACCTGACGAGCTGCTGCTCTGACAGCACGAAAAAGCCCGACTCCTCTTGGGAGCCGGGCTTTTCCGTGAAGCGTCGGACTAGAAGTCCATGCCGCCCATGCCACCGGTCGGGTCGCCCGCAGGTGCGGCCGACTTCTCCGGCTTGTCGGCGACGACGGCCTCGGTGGTGAGGAACAGCGCCGCGATGGATGCCGCGTTCTGCAGCGCAGAGCGCGTGACCTTCACCGGGTCGGCGACGCCGGCCTTGAGCAGGTCCTCGTACTCACCGGTCGCGGCGTTCAGGCCGTGACCCGCGGGAAGGTTCGACACCTTCTCTGCGACGACACCCGGCTCCAGGCCACCGTTGAAGGCGATCTGCTTGAGCGGGGCCGACAGCGAGACCCGGACGATGTTGGCGCCAGTGGCCTCGTCGCCCTCGAGCTTCAGCTCGTCCAGCGAAGGAGCCGACTGCAGCAGGGCCACGCCGCCACCGGCGACGATGCCCTCCTCGACGGCGGCCTTCGCGTTGCGGACGGCGTCCTCGATGCGGTGCTTGCGCTCCTTGAGCTCCACCTCGGTGGCAGCTCCGGCCTTGATCACCGCAACACCGCCGGCCAGCTTGGCCAGGCGCTCCTGCAGCTTCTCGCGGTCGTAGTCGGAGTCGCTGTTCTCGATCTCGGCGCGGATCTGAGACACCCGGCCGGCGATGGCGTCGGAGTCACCGGCGCCCTCGACGATCGTGGTCTCGTCCTTGGTGACGACGACCTTGCGGGCGGTGCCCAGCATCGCGACGTCGGCGGTCTCGAGAGACAGCCCGACCTCTTCGCTGACGACCTGGCCGCCGGTGAGGATCGCGATGTCCTGCAGCATGGCCTTGCGGCGGTCACCGAAGCCCGGAGCCTTGACGGCGACGGACTTGAAGGTGCCGCGGATCTTGTTGACCACCAGGGTGGACAGGGCCTCGCCCTCGACGTCCTCGGCGATGATCAACAGCGGCTTGCCGGCCTGGATGACCTTCTCCAGCAGCGGGAGCAGATCCTTGACGGTCGACACCTTGGAGCTGACCAGAAGGATGTAGGGATCCTCGAGGACGGCTTCCTGGCGCTCGGCGTCGGTCACGAAGTAACCCGAGATGTAGCCCTTGTCGAAGCGCATACCCTCGGTGAGCTCGAGCTGCAGGCCGAAGGTGTTGCTCTCCTCGACGGTGATGACACCCTCGTTGCCGACCTTGTCCATGGCCTCGGCGATGAGCTCGCCGATCTGGGTGTCGCCGGCCGAGATCGCGGCGGTGGCAGCGATCTGCTCCTTGGTCTCGACCTCTTTGGCCGACTTCAGCAGCGTCTCGGTGACCTTCTCGACAGCCTTCTCGATGCCGCGCTTGAGGCCGAGGGGGTTGGCGCCGGCAGCGACGTTGCGCAGACCTTCGCGAACCAGGGCCTGGGCCAGCACGGTGGCGGTGGTGGTGCCGTCTCCGGCGACGTCGTCGGTCTTCTTGGCGACTTCCTTGACCAGCTCGGCGCCGATCTTCTCGTACGGGTCCTCCAGCTCGATCTCCTTGGCGATGGACACACCATCGTTGGTGATCGTGGGAGCGCCCCACTTCTTCTCGAGGACGACGTTGCGACCCTTGGGGCCCAACGTCACCTTTACCGCGTCGGCGAGGGCGTTGAGGCCCCGCTCGAGGCCGCGACGGGCCTCTTCGTCATACGCAATTATCTTGGACATTGCGAAGTGTTTCCTCCGGATTGGGGATGCACGTCTTGCTGGTCGGGCGCAGTGCCCGCGACGGACGACTAGGGTGTGCTCCCGCAGGTGCGGACCCTTGCCTCACCGTCCCGACCTAGCACTCGCCGGTCGCGAGTGCCAACTGCATTCTTAGCACTCGCCCCGGGAGAGTGCAAGGTCAGAACGTGCGGAGACCATCCTCGATGACGGCCGCCACCCGGTCCGAGACGTCTTCCCCGTAGAGCTGCGCCGACTTGCACACGAGCAGCAGTGCCTTGATCTCGGGGACACCGACGTCGACGCGCGCGGACCCGGCCCGCTGGGCCGCGGTCAACAACTCGCCGAGGACGCCCAGAAACGCCGCTTCGGCGCCGGGCGCCGCCGCCTGGAGGTCGATCCCGTATCCCGCGACCGCCTCCACGAGGCCCTGGTCGGCGGCACCGGCGGCGACCATGTCCCGCAGGAACAAGAACAGTGCCTCCGCCGGCCCGTCCGACGTCAGCAGGGCATGGGCATGGTCGACGATGCGGCGCACGCGGTCGGAGAAGACGGCGCTGAACAGTGCCTCCTTGGTCGGGAAGTGCCGGTAGACGGTGCCCGCCCCGACCCCGGCCCGGCGGGCGATCTCGTCGATCGGCACCGCGAGCCCCTCGGCCGCGAAGGTCTCGTAGGCGACCTCGAGCACCCGCGCCCGGTTGCGGGCGGCGTCAGCGCGAAGAGCCCGATTGCGCGGCTCGCCGCGCGGCGGGCGCTCGATTTCGCTCACAGCGCACCTCCTGGATAAACGGGGCGGTCGTTCCGTATAGTCGGCGACATCCGGGGCGTACGCCCCGCTTTGTCAACGATACTCACGAAGGAGTCCCGGCCATGACCGACTGGACCACCGCCGACATCCCCGACCAGACCGGCCGCACCGCCGTCATCACCGGCGCCAACACCGGGATCGGGTTCGAGACCGCCAAGGCCCTGGCCGCCAAGGGCGCCCACGTCGTGCTCGGCGTCCGCAACGCCGACAAGGGCAGGCAGGCCGCGACGCAGATCGCCGGAGACGTCGCCGTTCAGGAACTCGACCTCACCTCCCTGGAGTCGATTCGCGCGGCCGCCGACGCCCTCAAGTCCCGGTACGAGCGCATCGACCTGCTGATCAACAACGCCGGCGTGATGACGACGCCCAAGGGCACCACCGCCGACGGTTTCGAGTTGCAGTTCGGCACCAACCACCTCGGCCATTTCGCGCTGACGGGCCGGCTGCTGGAGGCCATGCTCGACGTCCCCGGTTCGCGCGTTGTCACGGTCAGCAGCAACGGCCACAAGATGGGCGGTGCCATCCATTGGGACGATCTGCAGTGGGAGCGCAGCTACAGCCGGATGGGCGCCTACACCCAGTCCAAACTCGCCAACCTGCTGTTCACCTACGAACTGCAGCGCCGGCTGGCACCGCGCGGGAAGACGGTCGCCGTCGCGGCCCACCCCGGCACGTCGACGACGGAACTGGCGCGCAACCTCCCGAGGTCGGTGCAGGGTGCGTTCCAGACCGTTGCTCCACTGTTCGCGCAGAGCCCGGCCGGGGGCGCGCTGCCCACGCTGCGTGCCGCCACCGACCCCGGAGCGCTCGGCGGCCAGTACTACGGACCCGACGGCATCGCTCAGCAGAAGGGCAGCCCGGTCGTTGTCGCCAGCAGCCCGCAGTCCTACGACCTCGATCTGCAGCGCCGGTTGTGGAAGGTGTCCGAGGAACTGACCTCGGTCGCTTATCCCGTCCCCGTGGCGTCCTGAACGCGGCGGGCCACCCGTGCCTGGCGTCCCGCCCGCCGCTCTGCTGCATCGCTGGTCGAATCCCGCACATCCGGGTCGCTCTGGTCGGCCCGATCATCTCCTCCGGCCCGCCGGCGGGGGGCGTCTTCACGGCTCTGCTCCCGGGTCTGCTGCGCACCCTGACCGTCGCGGCGGATCCTGCCGTCGGACAGGTACGGACGCGAGTCACCGGGCTGGTCGTGGCGGCGGTAGCCGGCATCGACGACAGGACGAAGAAGCTGATCGGCCCGGTCCACCACGCGGTCGGGGAAGCCGATGGCGCGAAGCGGCCGAGTCAGCGGGAGCTTCTCAGTCGGCACGAGATGGGTGGTGACCGTGCCGTCGACGGTCGTGTTCTCGGGCGGCACGTCGAGGGGATCGACATCCCAGCTCGCCGGCCCATGGACGTAGACCAACCCCAGCGCCGCGTTGGCGAGCGAAATCAAGTTCCATGGCCGATCGGGTGGATCGGCCCAGCCGTCGTATTCTCCGATCACGACCGTGGTGGGGTAGGGGGACTCCGGAGCGCGGCTGACCCGGTAGTTCAACAACGGAATGTACGTGCCCTCCTTGAACCACTGCGCGACGCCTTCCTCCGGTGACGCGATCAACACGAACCGGATGTCGTTCGGCGAGGGAGGATCGAAGCTGTCGGCCAGCTCCGCTGCGAGTCTCGACGCGACCATGCTCCCCATCGATTCGCCGATGACGACCACTTTGCCGTCGCTCTCGCGAACAGCGATGTCGGCTTGCTCGACCCCATCGAGGAGCGCGCGGTTTGTGGCGAGCGGATTCTGCGAGTAGTCGATCACCTTCGGGTCGTCATCGTCGTGGAAGTTGACACCGATGAGCGGATAGGTCCTGGCGATCAACGGATAGAACGGGTTGATCCGCTTGAGGGGCATGGCTCCCGGGACCACTACGGCTTGCTCGGCGCTGACGGGCCCGGCCACCGCTCCACCCGCCAGGAGCAGAGACGCCAGTGCGATCACGGGCACCAGCCACCTGCGCGATACAGCCATCCGACGTTCTCCTGCTCGGTCGGCGATGGCGAACTATGTGGCACAGCCTGTCACGCCGGCGGTGGCGGCGCAGCCGGTTAGGCTGACCGGGTGTCGCTGGTCGTGCCGCCCTATCCCCCGCCTCGTTACACCGCCGACGCTCCCGAAGTCAGCGCGTGGCTGAAGCGCGGTGACGAGCCGCCGGACTACGACGCCTTCGGTCTGGTCAAATACCACTATTTGGTGGGCACCGGACCGACCATGCAGGCCACCGACGGTGACTACGGCCTGTACCGGGTGGAGATCGCACCCAAGGGCGGTGGCCCGGGTCCACATTTCCACCGGGCGATGTCGGAGGCATTCTTCGTGCTGTCGGGCACCATCGAGCTCTACGACGGCACCGACTGGAAGAACGGCGGCCCGAACGACTTCCTCTACGTCCCTCCTGGCGGAATCCACGGGTTCCGCAACGTCGCCGACGAGCCTGCGTCGATCCTGATGCAGTTCGCGCCGCGCGCGCCCCGCGAGCACTACTTCGAGGGGTTGGCGCAGCTGGGTGAGCTGACCGACGACGAGCGCCGGGAGTGGTTCGTCAAGAACGACAACCACTTCGTCGAGTAGCCGCGCGCCGACACGCGCCCCGGACACGCCGACTGATTGTGCGTCACCGTAACTGCTTGCCCTAGAATGCATTCCGGTCACGCTGTCGGAGACGGCCATCGGTTTGAGAGGAGTCTAGGGTGCGGGCTGACGCAGCGCCCAGCACCCAGGCGTTACGGGGCTGGCAGCGACGGGCGCTGGTGAAATACCTGGCCGCCAAACCGCGCGACTTTCTGGCTGTCGCGACGCCGGGCTCGGGCAAGACCACCTTCGCGCTTCGGGTCGTCGCCGAGTTGCTCGCCGAAGGCACCGTCGAGGCCGTCACCGTCGTCGTCCCCACCGAGCACCTCAAGATCCAGTGGGCGCAGGCCGCCGCGCGGCTCGGCATCGCGCTTGACCCGAAGTTCTCCAACTCCAACTCGCAGACGTCGTCGGAGTACCACGGCGTCGTCGTCACCTACGCCCAGGTCGCCAGCCGTCCCACCCGGCACCGGGTCCGTACCGAGAACCGCAAGACGCTGGTCGTCTTCGACGAGATCCACCACGGCGGCGACGCCAAGACCTGGGGCGACGCGATCCGCGAGGCGTTCGACGACGCCACCCGGCGGCTCGCGCTGACCGGGACCCCGTTCCGCAGCGACGACAGCGCGATCCCGTTCGTCACCTACGCGCCGGACCACGAGGGCCTGATGCGCTCCCAGGCCGACCACAGCTACGGCTACTCCGACGCGCTCGCCGACGGCGTCGTCCGGCCGGTGATGTTCATGGCGTACTCCGGCGAGGCGCGCTGGCGCGACAGTGCGGGCGAGGAACACGCCGCGCGCCTCGGCGAGCCGCTGACCGCCGAACAGACCGCCCGGGCGTGGAAGACCGCGCTCAACCCGGCCGGGCAGTGGATGCCCGCCGTGATCGCCGCGGCCGACACCCGGCTGCGCGGTCTGCGTCGACACGTCCCCGATGCCGGCGGCATGATCATCGCCTCCGACCAGACCGCGGCCCGCGCCTACGCCGACCTGCTGCGCACGATCACCGGCGAGGCGCCCACCGTGGTGCTCTCCGACGACAAGGGCTCCTCGGACCGTATCTCGGAGTTCTCCGCAGGCACCACGCCGTGGCTGGTCGCAGTGCGGATGGTGTCCGAAGGCGTCGACGTGCCGCGGCTGTCCGTCGGCGTCTACGCCACCAGCGCATCGACGCCGTTGTTCTTCGCCCAGGCGATCGGCCGGTTCGTGCGGTCGCGGCGGCCCGGCGAAACCGCCAGCATCTTCCTGCCGTCGGTGCCCAACCTGCTGCTGCTGGCCTCCGAGATGGAGGCCCAGCGCAACCATGTCCTCGGCAAGCCGCACCGGGAGACGCTCGAGGACCCGCTGGATGCCGAGCTTGCCGAGCAGAACCGCGACGAGCCCGATCTCCAGGAGAAGGGGATCGAGTACCTCGGGGCCGACGCCGAACTCGACCAGGTGATCTTCGACGGCTCGTCGTTCGGCACCGCGACCCCCGCGGGCAGCGAGGAGGAAGCCGACTACCTCGGCATCCCGGGCCTGCTGGACACCGCTCAGATGCGAGACCTGTTGCGGCGCAGACAGGAAGAACAGCTCACCAAGCGAACCGTCGAGGGCGTGGTGCCGCGGCCGTCGACGCACGGGCAGCTGCGGGAGTTGCGCAAGGAACTCAACACCCTGGTGTCGGTGGCTCATCACCGCACCGGGAAACCCCACGGGTGGATCCACAACGAGCTGCGCCGGATCTGCGGCGGGCCGCCCATCGCCGCGGCGACCACCGATCAGCTCAAGGCCCGCATCGAGGCGGTCCGCGGCCTCAAGGTCTGACTTCGGCCAGCTTCGCGAGGTTCGCCAGCGAGTGGTCCAGATGCGAGACGGCAAACGGCGGGAACTCGATGTGCTGCCGCCACTCTGCGGGCACCGCCGACCAGTCGTAGGTGAGGGTGACGCGGGTCTGCCGGTCGCCGATGGACTCGAGGTCATAGCGCCAGGTCCAGCCGCCGAACTCGAGTGCGCCGCCCTCGCCTTCCTGGCCCGGCTCCCAACCGATCGCCCGATCGGGTTCGAAGACCGTCACCCTGTTGGCCACCTTGTAGTGCTTGTCCGGGCCCTTGTCGAAATACATGGCCATCCGGAAGATCTGGCCGGTTCCGGCCAGGCGTTCGCCGTCGAGCGGTTCGCGGACCCAGCCGGTTCCGTCGATGGCGGCGTGGTTGGCGGGATCGGCCAGCACACGGAAGACTGTCTCGGCGGACGCGTCGACGGTGGTGGTCACATTCAGGTTTTCGGTCACACGGGTACAGACCGGCGCCGACGGCACAACTCATCACCGCTGGGTGGATCGGGCGCGCAACGCGACATCCATGGTGTGCGACGCGCCCGATCCGCTACAGGCCGAGCAGCCCGGGCAGGTCGGCCACCGAATCGATGACGTGATTGGGTTGCATCGCGAATTCGTCTGCGGCCCAACGGTCCAACGTGTCCTGACGGAACTTGCCTGTCCGCACCAGCACGCCGGTCATACCGACGACCTGGGCGGCGAGGACGTCGTTGTTGAGGTCGTCGCCGACCATGTGCATCTCCTCGGGGTCCACCCCCAGCCGTGCGGCCGCGGACAGGAAGCCCTCGGGCGCCGGTTTGCCGACCGCGGTGGCCTTGCGCCCCGAGGTCTCCTCCATCCCGATCAGGTACATGCCGGTGTCGACGCGTAACCCGTCGGCGGTGGTCCACGCGGTGCTGCGGTGCATCGCCACGACGGGAACCCCCTGCGCCATCCAGTCGTACACCCACGACAACGTCAGGTGGCTGTACTCGGGTCCGGCCCCGCCGAGCAGCACCACGTCGGGGGTCTCCGGCGCGCGCGGTCCGCTGAACTCGCTGGAGTACACGATGTCGATGCCGGGCATGTCCTCGGCGATCTGCCCGCTGTTGACCAGGAAGCACCGGGCATCCGGGTGGCGGCTGCGCACGTAGTCGGCGGTCAGCACCGCCGCGGTGATCACCTCGTCGGCGGTGACGTTCATGCCCGCGTCGGTCAGCAACTCGGCGATCTGCGCGCGGGTGCGGGTGGTGGTGTTGGTGAGGTAGGCGCACGCGACCTGGCGGTCGGCCAGCGTCCGCAGCGTCTCGGCCGCTCCGGGGATGGGCTTCCACGAGGTCACCAGCACGCCATCGATGTCGAAGAGCACTCCACCGATAGCCATGGTGCGACAGTAAACCGCGACCGGGAGAGCGCAACTGGAGGCCCTGCTCTCTTGGGCGCCGAGCTGATCCCGGACCCGACCACGGCCGGTGATTTCTGCCGCCGGTTCACCGAGATCGACGTGGCGACGTTGATGGAAGCGATCAACGCGGTGCGCCCCCGACTGTGGCAGGGGCGCGGCCGTGACCTGCTCGGTCCGGTCGCCTACCTCGACGCCGACGGCACCATCGCCCCCACCACCGGGCAGCACAAGGCCGGGATGGACATCTCCTACAAGGGCATCTGGGGGTATGCGCCGCTGATCGTGTCGCTGGCCAACACCAAGGAAGTGCTCTATCTGGCCAACCGGCCCGGCAACGCGCCCAGCCACGCCGGCGCCGCGCAGTGGATCGACAAGGCGATCGAGCTGGTCGCTCCGCACGCCCAGCGGGTGTGCCTGCG
>Ga0209347_1002139_pt1 | contig 27391 bp, 23 predicted proteins | sample AutmiccommuBRH23_FD_187382 | JGI IMG/M metagenome (GOLD analysis project Ga0209347, IMG submission 187382) | Deep subsurface microbial communities from Mt. Terri, Switzerland - Autotrophic microbial communities BRH/23 (SPAdes) (version 2) | ecosystem: Environmental > Aquatic > Deep subsurface >...
CGCCGATCTGTTCGCGCTCCAGAGGCCCGCTCTCATCGTCGGAGTGATCGCGCTCGTCGGACTCCTGATCGGCGCGTTTCTCGACACCGACCAGTTCTTCAAGTCCTACCTGATGGGCTGGCTGCTCATCGTGATGATCTCCACCGGCGCGCTCGCCGTCCTGATGATCCAGTACCTCTCGGGCGGCCGCTGGGGCGTGATCATCCGCCGGCCCGCCGAGGCGGCGGTGAGCACGATCCCGTTCGTCGGGCTGGCGATGATTCCGATCCTCTTGGGGATGCACGACATCTACGCCTGGACGCACACTGACCTCGTCGCGCACGACGCGATCCTCCAGCACAAGGAGGCCTACCTCAACGTGCCGTTCTTCATCGGCCGGGCGGTCCTCTACTTCGCGATCTGGAGCGCCCTCGCCCTCATGCTCGTCCGCTGGGGACGGAGCCTCGACGAAGACCACGACGGCTGGGTCGAGCTCCGCATCCGCCGCGTCGCCGCCGGCGGGATCCTCGCGCTCGGCCTCACTCTGACCTTCGCCTCGGTCGACTGGATCATGTCGCTCGAGCCGCACTGGTTCTCGACCATGTTCGGCATCTCGTTCATCATCGGCTGCCTTCTCGCCGGGTGGACGGTGATCATTCTCATGGTCGTCCGGCTCTCCCGCTCGCAGCCTTACCTCGGCGTGATTCAGCCGCTCTTTTTCCGGGACCTCGGGAACCTGATGCTCGCCTTCACCATGCTGTGGGCTTACACATCGTTTTCGCAGTTCCTCCTGATCTGGTACGGCAACATCCGCGAGGAAGTGCCCTACTACATCGTCCGCTCGCAGGGAGGGTGGGGAGTGATCGCGGTCGCTCTGCTGGTGTTCCACTTCTTCCTGCCGTTCACGCTCCTGCTCATGCGCCGGATCAAGGACCAGGCGAAGACCCTGGCGACCGTCGCCGCGCTGATGCTGCTGATGCGCGCGGTCGACATCTTCTGGATCACCGCGCCCGCCTTCGTTCAGGGCCACGGCGAGGGAGCCGCTCCGCTTCACCAGACCCCGTTCAACCTGAGCTGGATGGATCCGCTCGCGTTCATCGCGCTCGGCTCTCTCTGGTTCGTGCTGACGCTGAGCAACCTCAGGAGGGCCTCGCTCCTGCCGCGTTACGAAGTCCATAAGCTGGAGGTTCCCTCTCATGCTTGATGAGCGAACCACACCCCAGGAGCCCGTTCACGAGGACGTGCACCACGAGCAGACGGACGTCGACATCCGCGGCATCCTCTGGTTCATCGCCATTTTCGTGGTGTTCGCGATCGTGAGCCACGTCGCGGTCTATTTCCACTACGGGTTCATCAGGAACTCCCTTCGGGATCCGGATCTGCTGCCGGTCTCGCTGGTCGACCAGGACCAGCCGAAGCTGCCCCCCACTCCGCGTCTTCAGCCGTTCCCCGCGCCGGGGCAGGAAGGGCGGATGAGTCCCCTCGCCACCGGCCCGCAGGGTGACATGCGGCAGATGCTCGCCGAGGAGGAGCGCGTCCTCACCACGTACGAAGTGGGCGCGGACGGACGGGCGAGAATCCCCGTCGAGCGCGCCATGGAGCTCGAGCTCCAGCGCGGCTTCCCCGTTGCCAGTCCCGGCGACGCGCAGCCGGCCGTTCCGCTCCCCGATCAGATTCAGCCCGCGGCGCCTGCCGCCGCCTCACCGGTTCCGGCGGGACCGCCCGCAGCTTCGCCGCAGCCGCGCAGTCCGGAGACCCCGACCCCATGAAGCACTCTCTTCTCGCCGCGCTCGCTCTCACTCTTGTCGCAGCCGTTCCGGCGGCCGGGCAGCAGGATTACCTCACTGCTTCCCCTCCGGAGGGAAAGGCGAAGGTCGAGCAGAGGCTGAACGGCGTTCTCCCGCTCGAGGCGGAGTTTCTCGACCAGACTGGGAAGCCGGTCCGGCTCGGCGATTACTTCGAGCAGGGCAAACCGGTGATCATCGCCCCGGTCTACTACTCCTGCCCGATGCTGTGCGGGCTGGTTCTCGACGGGCTGGTCAACTCGCTCCACGAGCTCCGCTTCAAGATGGGGGAGGAGTACGAGGTCGTGACCTTCAGCTTCGACCCGCGCGACAACCCCGAGACCGCGACCAACAAGTGGACCAAGTACACCCGTCGCTACGGGCGCCCGGGATCGCAGGATCACTGGCATTTCCTGAGCGGCGACGACAAGAACATCAAGAAGCTGACCGACGCTCTCGGGTTCCGCTACACGTACGATCCCGCGACGGGTCAGTTCGCCCACGCGGCGATGGTGGTGGTGGCCACGCCCGAGGGGCGGATCTCACGCTATTTCTGGGGCATCGACTATGACGAGCGCGACATGCGGCTCGGACTGGTGGAGGCTTCCCGCAACGCCATCGGTGGCGCCACCGAGCAGCTTTTGCTGATGTGCTTTCAGTACGACACCTCGACCGGCAAGTACACCGCCGCCACGAAAAACTTCGTCCGGGCAGGCGGAGCGGCCACCATCCTCGGGCTCGGCGGATTCATTTTCTTCCTCACGCGGCGCGATCGCGTGAAGGCCCAGATCAAGCGAGACGAATAGGGATATGTTCAGGGACTTTCCACTGTTTCCCGAGGCCGCATCCAGCATCGCCGGCGACGTCGACCGGCTCTACTGGTTCCTCATCGCCATCACCGGGTCCGCCACGCTCCTGGTGATGATCCTCGTCGCCACGTTCGCGGTGAAGTACCGTCGGACGCCGCAGAATGAGGTCCCGGTCCACGAGCCCGAGAACAAGTACCTCGAGTACGCCTGGATCATCATCCCGTTCATCGCCTTCATGGCGATCTACGTCTGGGGTGCCGCGGTCTTCTTCAAGATCAACAGGCCCCCGGACGATGCGCTCGACGTATGGGTCACCGGAAAGCGCTGGATGTGGAAGTTCCAGCATGTGACGGGACAGAGCGAGATCAACGAGCTTCACGTCCCCCTCGGGCGTCCGATCCGCCTCACCATGGCTTCCGAGGACGTGATCCACAGCTTCTACGCGCCGGCAATGCGGGTGAAGAAGGACGTGCTTCCGCACCGCTACACCACCGTCTGGTTCACCCCGACCAAGGTCGGCCGGTTCCATCTGTTCTGCACCGAGTACTGCGGCACCGAGCACTCGAAGATGATCGGAAGCGTCGTCGTCCTCCAGCCGGCCGAGTATCAGGCATGGCTGGCGGGGGGGCCCACCTCCTCGCCGGTGGAGGAGGGGGAGAAGCTCTTCACCACCTTCGCCTGCAACACCTGCCACATGGGCGAGGGGCTGCAGCAGCGAGGACCCGTTCTCGACGATCTCTTCGGAAAGCCGGTCCGCCTTCGCAACGGGCAGACCGTCCTGGCCGACGAGAACTACCTCCGGGAGTCGATTCTCAATCCGCAGGCGAAGATCGTCGCCGGTTACGACCCGATCATGCCCGCGTTCCTGGGGCAGGTCGACGAGCAGCAGCTCATCTATCTGCTGACCTACATCAAATCGCTGAGCGGCGAACCGGCAGACGCGGGAGACGGGGCTTCGGCCTCGGGCCCCGCCTCGGGTGACGTCGTTCCTCAGACCGCCCCCACGGGCACCCAGCAGACTCCTTCGAACGCCCCGGCCGGCCCGCAGGCGGGCACGGCGTCGCCGAACCAGAGCAGGTAACCGACTATGACCAGCGCTGTCCTCGACCCTCATGCCCCCGCCGAGCCGCGGCAGACGTATCTCAACAAGGAGTACGGGATCGCCTCCTGGCTCCTGACGATCGATCACAAGCGGATCGCGATTCTCTATCTGATCTCGGTCACCCTGATGTTCTTCGTCGGAGGGCTCTTCGCGGTGCTCATGCGCCTCGAGCTCCTCACCCCCCAGGGCGACCTGATGACCTCGGACACCTACAACAAGATGTTCACCCTCCACGGAGTGGTGATGATCTTCTTCTTCCTGATTCCGGGGATTCCGGCGGTGCTGGGGAACTTCCTTCTCCCCATCATGATCGGGGCGAAGGACCTCGCGTTTCCGAAGATCAACCTGCTGAGCTGGTATCTCTTCATGATCGGCGCGATCGGCACCTTCGTCGTGATCATGCTCGGAGGGCTCGACACCGGCTGGACCTTCTACACGCCGTATTCGACGCAGTTTTCACAAACGCACGTCGTTCTGGTGACACTCGGGGCCTTCATTACCGGCTTCTCGTCGATTCTGACGGGGCTGAACTTCATGGTGACCATCCACCGGATGCGCGCCCCCGGCCTGACCTGGTTCCGGATGCCGCTCTTCCTCTGGTCGCTTTACGGCACCTCGATCATCCAGATCCTGGCGACTCCTGTTCTGGCGATCGCGCTGCTCCTTCTGGCGGCCGAGCGCGTGCTGGGAGTCGGCATTTTCGATCCGACCATCGGCGGCGATCCGGTCCTGTTCCAGCATCTCTTCTGGTTCTACTCCCACCCGGCGGTCTACATCATGATCCTGCCGGCCATGGGGGTGATCTCGGAGGTCATCGCCGCCTTCAGCCGGAAGCGGGTTTTCGGCTACCGGTTCGTGGCGTTCTCGAGCCTCGCGATCGCGCTGCTCGGATTCCTGGTCTGGGCGCACCACATGTTCGTCGCGGGAATCTCGGTCTACAGCGCGATGATCTTCTCGTTCCTGTCGATGTTCGTCGCGGTCCCCTCGGCCATCAAGGTCTTCAACTGGACCTTCACGATGTACAAGGGGTCGGTTTCGTTCCAGACGCCGATGCTTTACGCCTTCGGCTTCCTCGGCCTGTTCGCCATCGGGGGGGTGACGGGGATCTTCCTCGCCGCCCTCGGCCTCAACGTCCACGTCCACGACACCTACTTCATCGTGGCGCACTTCCATTACGTCATGGTCGGCGGGGTGGTGATGGGGTACTTCGCCGGAATTCACTACTGGTGGCCGAAGATGACCGGGAGGATGTATCCCGAGTGGTGGGGGCGCCTGGCGGCGCTGATCGTCTTCGCCGGGTTCAACCTCGCGTTCTTCCCGCAGTTCCTGCTCGGATATCTCGGGATGCCGCGCCGCTATCACGTCTACGTTCCGGAGTTTCAGGTACTGAACGTGATGTCGTCGGCGGGGGCCTCGATCCTCGGGATCGGCTACGCGCTGCCGCTCTTCTACTTCCTCTGGTCTCTCAAGTACGGGAAGAAGGCCGGGCCGAACCCGTGGGGGGCGGTCGGGCTGGAGTGGACCACCGCCTCGCCGCCGCCGACCGAGAACTTCCACGAAACGCCGACCGTGAAGTGGGAGGCGTACGACTACAACGCATTCATGGAGGCCGAGCGTGACCGCGCAGGCGCACACTGATCCGTCGCACGACGACCATAGCCACGGCCATCCCCGGCTCCAGCACCACTTCGAGTCGATGGGGCAGCAGCACGAGGCATCCTCGCTGGGGATGTGGATCTTCCTGGTCACGGAAGTCCTCTTCTTCGGCGGGCTGTTCCTCGCCTACGGCCTCTATCGCTGGCTCTACTACGACGCCTTCATCGAAGCGAGCCATCACCAGAACATCACGCTGGGCGGTATCAACACCGCGGTCCTGATCTGCTCCTCGCTCACCGTCGCGATGAGCGTCTACTTCTCGCAGACCAACCGCCGCAAGGCGACAGTGGTGATGCTCGTCCTCACGATGATCCTCGGCGCCGCGTTCCTTGGCATCAAGGCGGTCGAGTACAAGGAGCACTTCGATCATCATCTGTTCCCGGGCGACAGCTTCCAACTGCCCGACGCGCCTCACCTCGAGGCCCAGGCGCAGATGTTCTACGTGCTGTACTTTTTCATGACCGGGCTCCACGCCTTCCACATGATCATCGGCCTCGGAATCTACGGATGGCTGCTGATGAGGGCGCGGAGAGGGGAGTTCAGCTCCGAGTATTACTCCCCGATCGAGATCGGCGGCCTTTACTGGCACTTCGTCGACATCGTCTGGATCTTTCTCTTCCCCCTGCTCTATCTCATCGGACGGCACTGAGGAGACAACCGATGGCGCACCCTCATCACCAGCATAGCCAGGAGGCCGGAAACGAGTCGTCGCGGATGCACCACGTGACGCCGCCTTCGGTCTATTACACGATCTTCGGGGCTCTCATCGTCCTGACCGCGATCACCGTAGCCGTCGCCTACGTCGACCTCGGCTGGCTCAGCACGCCGGTGGCGATCCTCATCGCCGGCATCAAGGCCAGCCTCGTCGTCCTCTACTTCATGCATGTCCGCTGGTCGACCCACCTCACCTGGGTCATCGTCATCGGCAGCATCCTCTGGCTCGGAGTCCTGTTCGTCCTCACGTTCGCGGACTACTTCAGCCGGGGGTTCTCGCTGACATGAGGCAGGGGTTAGGGACTAGGGGCTAGGGGGCAGAAACCAGGGGCTAGGGACTAGGGGCCAGAAACCAGGGGCTAGGGACTAGGGGCTAGGGAAAGCCAACATCAGAGGCGGCGGTTTCCGGACCGCCCTTTTCCTTTTAGAATGGGCACCACGCGCGCTCTTGGTGAGCGGCCCGGCCCAATTGTTGCTCCGAAGACTCAGCAGTTGACTTTGACTTTCCCTAGTCCCTAGTCCCTAGTCCCTAGTCCCTAGCCCCTAGTCCCTAGCCCCCCAAAATTATGGTCACTTCCACCGTCCTCCCCTGGGTCGTCTTCACGGTATTCGTGTTGGGGATGCTCGCGCTCGATCTTGGGGTGTTCCACCGCAAGTCGCACGCGGTCTCCATCAAGGAAGCGACGATCTGGTCGATCGTCTGGGTCGCGCTCTCGCTGGTCTTCAACCTGGTCATTCTTTACTGGCAGGGGAGGGAGCCGGCGCTCGAGTACCTCACCGGCTACATCATCGAGAAGTCCCTCAGCGTCGACAACATCTTCGTCTTCGTCCTGATCTTCACCGCTTTCAAAGTTCCGGCGGCGTACCAGCATCGTGTCCTCTACTGGGGCATTCTCGGCGCCTTCGTGATGCGGGCGATCATGATCGGCGTCGGCGCCGCGCTGATCACCCGGTTCCACTGGATCATCTACGTCTTCGGTTTCTTCCTCATCTACACCGGCATCAAGATCGCCGTGCAGAAGGGGGAAGACCACGTCCACATCGACGACAACCCCATGGTGAAGCTCGTCCGGAGGCGCTTCCGGATGACCTCGCACTATGAAGGGGAGAAGTTCTACATCCGCGACGAGATGGGGAAGATCGTCCTCACCCCGCTCGTGCTGGTACTCATCGTGATCGAGACGAGCGACCTCATATTCGCGGTCGACTCGATCCCGGCGATCTTCGCGGTCACCACCGACCCCTTCATCGTCTACACCTCGAACGTCTTCGCGATCCTCGGCCTCCGCGCGCTCTACTTCCTGCTGGCGGGGATCATCGATCGCTTCTATTACCTCCGCGCCGCCCTCGCCATCATCCTGACGTTCGTCGGCGTGAAGATGGTGATCTCGGAGTTCTACAAGATCCCGATCGTGATCTCGCTGGGAGTGATTCTGGGCATCCTCGCCCTGGCGATCGTCGCCTCGATCGTGCGCGCGAAACGCATGGGCCCCGCGGCCGATGTTCTACCCGACCCGAGAACGATTCCGCCGGAGGAGTAGGGGAAAGACGATAGGACGATAGGACGAATAGGTCCTATACGTCCTATCCGGCCTACCCGCCCACCCCGCCCTATTCGTCCCATCAACCGCGAACGATCGAGGGCGTGGCAGAATGGCCAAGGGGAGCTTTTCTGTAAGTCCCATCCGGACGGGTGATCGCCGCTCCCACGGAGGCACACATGAGTCGCGAGCGCGGGAGGCGGGTTCAGGTGGTCGATCTGGCGCTGGCCGGATTCTGCCTACTGCTGGTTGGCTCGATCTGGGTCTATACGGTCGATCGCGCGCGGAGCGAGCGCGCCGAGGCCGAGCAGAACGAGTTCCAGAAGAACGCAAACCTCGCGTTAGCGCTCGAGGTACAGACCACGCGCCTGCTCCGCGGAGTCGACCAACTGCTGAGCGTGCTGAAGATGCACTACGAGCAGGAGGGAGGCGAGAACCTGCCGATCGTGCGGCTCGTGCCGGCTGACCTTGTCGGGCGCGAAGGATTTTTGCTCATCGCGCGGATCGATGAAGCGGGACTGATGATTGACACCAGTCCCGAAACTGTCCCGGTCGACGTGAGCGACCGTGAGCATTTTCGGCGGCACCTGAGGGCGGACACGGGTCAGCTGCTCATCACCGGGCCGGTGTATGGACGCGTGACGCAGCGATGGGGCGTGCAGCTGACGCGGCGATACAACCATCCGGACGGGTCGTTCGCAGGCGTTCTTCTCGTGGCGGTCGAGCCGGCCTACTTTACCGAGCTGTTCGGGGCCGCAACGTTTCACCCGCACGACGTGATGTCGCTGGTTCGGTACCCCGATGGAACGACGCTTGCGCGGCGGGTCGGGGAGCGCATCAGCTTCGGCGAGAGTCTCGTTGGTTCGATGCTCATGCAGAGCCTCGAGCGCGCGTCGTCGGGCAGCTATCTTGGCGAGGGAGGGCTCGACGGAGTGCTGAAGTTCTTCAGCTACCGCACTCTGCCCGAATATCCCATCATCGCGACGGTCGGCACCAACGCCGACTATGCGCTCGCGCCGGTTGTGGAGCGGCGTCGTGGCTACTACGCGATGGCGACACTTGCGACGGTCGTAATCCTGGTCTTTGGAGCGGGCCTCATCGCTCTCATGCAACGGATGCGGCGGTCCGAGCGGGAGCGGAGCCGGCTCGGAGAGCGATTCATCGATACCCTCGAGCATCTGGGAGACGGCTTTTTCACCGTCGATCCGGAGTGGCGGGTAACTTTCGCGAACCACGAGCTGGCGCGGATGATGGGAACCACCCGCCAGGCCATTCTCGGTGCGAGCCTGTGGGACCAGCTAGGGGAAGCCGCCGGAGGAGAGGGGTTCGCCGATCCCCTCCGGTCGGCGATGGCCGGAGGCAGCTCGGCCGAGTTCGAGGGGTACGACCGTCGGCGGGGTCGATGGCTCGAAGTTCGCGCCTACCCGGAAGACGAGGGAATGAGCGCCTGGGTGCGCGACGTGACCGCGCGCCATCTTTCCGAGGACGAGATCCGCCATCAGGAAGAGCGGTACCGGACGATCTTCGAAGGGGTGACCAACGCGATTTTCATCCTCGACCGGGAGGGGCGGATCGTGACGGCGAACCGGGCAGCGGGGGAGTTGACCGGCTGGTCGGTCGAGGAGCTGGTGGGGCGAAGCGGCGCGGACTTCATCGATCCGAGCGAGGCGTCGATTCGGGAGCTCATCGGGATGGGGCGTAGTCCCGTCGAAACCGGATCGTGGGAGACGCGCGCAGTCCACCGCGACGGGTCGCTCGTCGAGGTGCATCTCAGCAGCTCGAAAGTCGAGATCCGTGGTGAGCCGCATCGACTCATCGTCGCCACGAACGTGGCCCGGGAAAAGCGCCTCCAGCAGCAGCTCGAGCACTCGGCGCGCGTTGAGAGTCTCGGCCGCGTCGCCGCGGGCATCGCTCACGAGATGAACAACGTGATGATGGGGATCCTCCCGTACGCGGAGATCATCGCCCGCCGGGGAAAGGACGACCCGAAGCTCAGCGAGGCGGCCGACCGCATTCTCCGCAGCATCGAGCGGGGGCGCGCGTCGACGCGCGCGATCCTTCCGTTCACGCGGTCGGTCAACGAGCCGGAGATGGCGCCGATCGCGGCGGGGCCGTTCCTCGCGCATCTTGCTGACGAGGCGCGGCGGTCGGTCGGCGAGTCGATCGACGTACGCGCCACTTGCCGCGACGGGCTCATGCTTCAGGGCGACGCGGGCCAGCTCCAGCAGGTGGTTGCGAACCTCGTTTCGAATGCGCGGGATGCCATGCCGGAGGGGGGGACCGTCGAGCTGACGATCGAATCGATCGCCCCGGACCGCTTTCGGACGGCAGGGCTGCCGGGTGAGCCGGAAGAATGGGCTCACCTCCGGGTGCGCGATACCGGACCCGGCATCGCCCCCGAGGTGGTCGAGCGGATGTTCGAGCCACTGTTTACGACCAAGGGGCGAGGGGGAACGGGGATCGGGCTCTCGATCGTCCGTCAGATTGTCGTGGCACACGGCGGGCGGCTCGAGGTCGATACCGCCCCGGGTGTCGGGACGGCCTTCCACGTCTATCTCCGCACGGCGAAGCAGTAGGTCGACAGGACGAATAGGACGGATAGGACAAATGCAACGGAAAGGACGAGTAGGAGGATAGGACGGAGAGGGACGAGTTAGCACGCTCGAAAGTCAGTTTCCCGCAGTTTGGTTTGTCCTATAGGTCCTATTCGTCCTATTCGTCCTATCCGTCCTCCGTCCTACCCCAACAACCGCATTTGCCCCGTCCGCCGCTCCTCGAAAAAGTCGCGAATCGCCTCGACCGGCTTCTTCGACACCAGCTCTCGCGGGGACGACTCGAACCATTCCGCCGGGAAGAAGCGCGTGTACTGCGGCTGCGTGAAGCGCTTGCAGAGGAGCGCGATCACGCCGATGTCGGTCTCGCTCCGGATCACCCGGCCTGCGCTCTGGATCACGCGGGTCATCCCGGGGATCAGGTAGGCGTACTCGAAGCCGGCGCCGTACTCCTGGTCGAAGTACTGCTTGAGCAGCTCCTGCTCGAAGGAGACGGTCGGCAGCGCCGGTCCCACCACGAAGACCCCCGAGAGCATCTCTCCCTGGTAGTCGATTCCTTCCGCGTACATCCCTCCCGACACGGCCAGAACCAGCGCCCCTCCCTCGGACGGCTCGCGGAGTGTCTGGAGGAGGCGCCGCCGCTCCCAGTCGGTCATGTCGGAGCGCTGGACCAGCGTCTCCTTCCGGATCGATGGCATCCGGTCCGCGACCTCGCGGAGGAATGCGTAGCTCGGGAAGAGCGTCAGGTAGTTGCCGCTGCTCGCCGTCGCCATCGCCGCGATCGTCTCCGCGATCGTGCCGTAGTGCTGGCCGCGCGACTTGTAAGTGGTGTCGAACTCCGGGAGGACGAGGATCTTCCGGTTCTCCTTCGGAAAGGGAGACGGCAGCGCCAGCTCCGCCGTGGTCTCCGGGGGGAAACCGAGAATCTGGCGGTAGAAGTCGAATGGCTGGAGGGTCGCGGAGATGGCGACGACCGCGTGGGCCGACTCGAAGATCGGGGCGAGGAACCGCCCCGGGTTCTTGCAGAAGACTTTGAGCTTCAGCCCCTCGGAGGTCCGCTCGATGATCCGGGCGAACTCGTCGCCCTCCTCCCCGACGAGGTTCGCGAGCTTGACCAGCCGGAAGTAGAAATCGATGAACGGGTCTTCTTCCTCGGCGAGCCGGTGCTGGATCTTCCATCCCATGTAGCGGAGGAGGATCCGCTCCCAGTCCGCCCGCTGGCCGTGAAAAAGCCGCCGCGAAGGCTCGCATAGGGCCTGTTGCAAACCGCCTTCGAGGACGCTTCCGAGGTCCTCGAGATGGGCGCGAAGCTCCTCGACCAGATCCTCCCATCCGTCGATCGGAAAGCCGGGGCGGGAGTTGAGATGCGCCGCCAGCCGCTCGAGGTCCTGTGTCGCGAGCTCGGGGGAGTAGTAGCCGCGGGCGCGATCGACCAGGTTGTGGGCCTCGTCGATGATCAGCACCGTATCGGACCAGTCGCCGTCCTCGCTCCAGGTCTTGAGCCCGATGTACGGATCGAAGACATAGTTGTAATCGCCGACGATGACGTCCGCATCCTCGAGCAGCTCCAGCGAGACTTCGAACGGGCAGACCTCCTCGCTCTTCGCCATTTCGAAGACGACGTCGGGATCGAAGTAGGAGAGGTCGGTGACGATCCGGTCCTTCAGGCCGCTCTTCTCCATCTTGTCCGGATAGCGGGCGGCGAAGGGGCAGAAGTCCTCGTGGCAGATGACTTCCGTATGCGCGCACATCTTCTGCTTCGCGCGTAAGCGGAGCGTCCGGAAGGAGCCGTCGTTCAGCATCCGGAGGGCGTCGACCGCCATCTCCTGCTGAAGGACCTTCGGCGTGAGGTAGAAGAGCTTCTTGCCGCGGCGGAGAGCCTCGCGCAGGGCGGGGTAGATCGCGCCGATCGTTTTGCCGACGCCGGTCGGCGCCGAGATCAGGAGCGATTCCTTCTGCCTGACTGCAAGGGCGACCGCGTCGATCATCTCCTGCTGGAACGGCCGGAGCGCGTCGAACGGGAAGGCGAGCCCCTCGGCGAACGACCGCTTGGCGATGCGGAGAGCGCGGTCCGTCTCGAGTTGCTGGACCAGCGCGGAGACCGCCGCCGTGAGAGCCTCGGCGACGTCGTCGGGAGAAAACGGCGCATCGATGACTCTGGCGTCGCCCGAGACCAGGTCGATCAGCACCAGCTGCGGGCGGAACTCCCAGCCTGCATACTCCTCACCCTTCTGCGAGAGCAGGAAAAGGGAGTAGAGCATCAGCTGAAAAAGATGGCGCTGGAGCCTTTCGGAGCGGAGGAGGGCGTCGAGCTCGAGGTCGAAGTGGAGGGACTTGACCTCCTCGACGATGATCAGCTTCCGCTCGGGGTCGACCGAGAGGCCGTCGATCCGGCCGGTGACCTTGACCGTCCACCCCTCGAGGGCGATCTCGTGGACGACGTGGACCTCCGCGCGATAGAACGGGTCCTCCCCCGCGCGCTCGGTCGCGCGGCGGGTGTGGATCTCCTGCCCGAGCCACATGCGGCGGAACGACTCCCCGCGGCTGGCGCCGATCTTCCGGTGCGCTGGATCCGCGACGAGATCGCCCACCGAGCAGGCGATCCGCCTCTCATCCCAGTCGATCCGCATCGGAGTGGAGTTTAGCAGGCGAGGGGCGAGGGGTGAGGGACGAGTAAAGGCAGAAGGCAGAAGGCAGAAGGCAGAAGTAAGAGCAACGGCACCCCAGTCCGTTCATCCTGAGGGGGTGGCGAATGGGAACGCCGTCGCAACGGGCTCGCCGGGTCCTCTCAGGCTGACGGGCAGAACCGTGGTTTCAGCGTGTCTTTGTTTTGCCTTTCCTCTGCCTTCTGCCTTCTGCCTTTACTCGCCCCTCGCCCCTCGCCCCTGGAGACTATCCCCTCGCTCTCTACGGACTGTAGAGTCATTTTCCCGTAGGATTCCTCCCGGAGGCTGTCGATGCTTCAGCTGATGCTTACCGAGTTTGGGCTGATTCTGGTCCTGGTGCTGGCGAACGGCCTGTTCGCGATGAGCGAGATCGCAGTCGTTTCCTCGCGGCGGGCGCGTCTGGAAGCGCTCGCGAGGAGAGGGGGGCGCGGCGCCAGGGCGGCGATGCGACTGTCGGCCAATCCGGACCGATTCCTCTCCACCATTCAGATCGGAATCACCGCGATCGGGATCTTTGCCGGTGCGTTCGGAGGTGCGACGATCGCGAAGCAGATCGACGATCATCTCGAGGCTTATCCGCTGCTGGCTCCTTACAGCGAGGCGCTCGGTGTCGGCGTCGTGGTCATCGCCATCACCTACCTGACCCTGGTTCTGGGGGAGCTCGTCCCCAAGCGGCTGGCGCTGAACGCGCCGGAGCGGGTTGCTTCGATGGTCGCGCCTTTCATGGAGAGGCTCTCCCGTGTCGGGGCGCCCGCGGTGGCGGTTCTCAGCGGCTCGACGCGTGCCGTGCTTTTTCTTCTTCGGGTGCGAAAGTCGAGCGAGCCGAGCGTCACGGAGGAGGAGCTGCGCCTGATGCTGCGACAGGGGAGTGAGGCGGGAGCGATCGAGCGGGAAGAGCAGATCATCGTCGAGAGAGTGTTCCGGCTGAGCGACCGCTCGGTTCGCGCGGTGATGACGCCGCGGATCGAAGTGAACTGGCTCGATCTGACCCAGCCGATCGAATCGTTGCGCGAGAAGGCGGCGGCCCTGCCGCACAGCCGTTTTCCGGTCGCGCGCGAGCGGATCGACCGGATCGAGGGAATCGTCACCGCCCGCGAGGTCATCACCTCACCCGATTTGTCGAGTCTCATCTCCGCGATTCAGGAGCCGCTGTTCATACCGCGCAACACTTCCGTCTACCGGCTCCTCGAGACGTTTCGCGAGACCCGCAACCACGTGGCGATCGTGCTCGACGAGTATGGCGGCATGGATGGCATCGTCACCCCGACCGACATTCTCGAAGGGTTGGTCGGCGAGCTCCCCGAGATCGGCGATGCCGAGGAGCCTCTGATCTTCCGCAGACAGGACGGATCCTGGTCCGTCGACGCGGCGCTCGACCTCGACGAGCTGCGCATCGCGGTCGGGATCGACATTTTCGAAGGACAGAAGCAGGGAGTCTTCCAGACGGTCGCGGGCTACGTGACCGAGCGGCTGGCCAAAGCCCCCGCTCTCGGCGACGCGATCGTCGCTTCGGGACTGAGATTCGAGATCCTCGACATGGACGGCCGTCGCGTCGACCGCCTTCTCGTCAGTCCCGAGCGCCCCCCGGATGGGGAAGCCTAGTCGAGGCGATCGCGGCGCTTTTGGGTTGCGACATTGAGTGCCGTCACGGCGGCGAAGCCGAGAAGGGCGAGCAGGGCGATGAGCCAGGGGAGCTTTATTCGGGCCATTTGGACACCTCGGGAGGATTTCTTTCCTGATTCTAGGAGAAAAGGAGGCGACCGGCCTCCTTTTCTGCTTCTCCGGCATTGCGTTTGAAATGCCAACCGATGAATCGAGGAGGACTTTATGAAGCGCTTATCACTGGCAGCACTCATGCCGGTCATTCTGCTCACGCTCGCCTGCGCGACGAATCCCGTCACCGGCAAGCGCCAGCTCGCGATGATCACCGAGGCCCAGGAGATCCAGATGGGCCAACAGGCCGCCCAGCAGGTGGCGAAAGAAATGGGGCTGGTTCAGGACCAGGCGCTCCAGAATTACGTCAACCAGGTGGGCCAGAGGCTCGCGGCCGATTCCGAACGGCCCGATCTCCCCTGGTCTTTCGCGGTCGTGGATGACCCGATGATCAACGCCTTCGCCCTGCCGGGAGGCCCCGTCTTTCTCACCCGCGGGATTCTCTCCCATTTCAACAACGAAGCGGAGATGGCTTCGGTGCTCGGCCACGAGATCGGCCACATCACCGCGCGCCATTCGGTCGAACAGATCAGCAAGCAGCAACTCGCCGGTCTCGGCCTCGGTATCGCGATGATTCTCAGCCCTCAGGCGGCCCAGTACGGCGACCTCGCGAACGTCGGCATGCAGCTCATGTTCATGAAGTTCGGCCGGGATCATGAGAGGCAGGCCGACGATCTCGGCCTTCGCTACATGATCCAGGAGGGCTACGACCCGAACCAGATGCCGCCCGTGTTCGACGTTCTCGACCGGATCTCCGCGCTGGAAGGGGGAAGAGCGATGCCTGAGTGGGCTTCGACCCACCCCGACCCCGGCAACCGCGCGGCGCGGATCCGCCAGGACATCGCCGAAGCGGGCAACCCGAGCGGTGTCGTCAACCGCGACACGTATCTCGCGCGGCTCGACGGCATGACCTTCGGAACGAACCCGCGCGAGGGATACGTCGTCGGCTCGACCTTCATTCACCCCGAGATGCGGTTCCGCATGCAGTTCCCGCAGGGATGGAAAATCCAGAACACGCGGCAGGCCGTGCTTGGCGTCAGCCCGAACCAGGACGCCGCAATCATCCTGACCCACGCCCAGGCACAGACCCCCGATGCCGCCGCGCGCGCTTTCTTCAGCCAGCAGGGACTTCAGGCCGGCCAGCAGGTGCAGCAGAACATCTACACCTTCCGCACGGCGCAGATGCAGGACGGGAACGTGCTGCAGGGCGTCGCCGGCTTCCCGCAGGTGGGAGGCACCGTGCTCCAGCTGGTCGGTTACACCAGCGCGAACCGCTGGAACTCGGTAGCCAACTCCATCGGAAGCGCGGTCGCGAGCGTCCAGCCCGAGACCAACCCGCGCTACATCAACGTCGAGCCGAAACGGGTCGACATCGTAAAGGTACCGCGACGGATGACTCTTCAGGAGTTCGCGCGGAATTATCCCTCCACGGTCGACCTGCAGACGGTCGCAATCCTCAACGGCGCCGTCCGTGACGGCTTCGTCTTCGAGGCCGGCCAGATGGCCAAGCGGATCGTCGGCGGCAATCTGCCGACGAACTAGGGACCAGGGGCTAGAAAATCAGGGACTAGGGGCTAGGGGCTAGGAAAGGCAAAGGCAACTTCGCCTTGCGTTTCCTTGCTCCTGCTCCTGGTTCTGCTTCTGGCTCTCGCACAGCCTTGCGTGAGTTCAGGCACAATCGCGCTTCTCTCCGCGGTCGCAGAATCGTAGGGACCGGCTGCGCCGGTGGGGTCGCCAAGGCGACCTGAAGCCTACGGGAGGCCGCATGATCGAGATCGAAATGACGATCGAGGAGCGCGAGACGCTGTCCGAGGTTCTCGACGGTTGTATCTCGGATCTCCGGATGGAGATCGCGAGCACGGACAACTGGGATTTCCGCGAGGATTTGAAGGTCAGAAAAGAACTACTCCTGAAACTGGCGCGCGCAGTTCGCCCCGCAATGGCGCAAGTGTAGGCGAAGCTTCCAGCTTCGCTCACAGGATTCGCGGCTTTTAGCCGCGCGGGAAAGCGTTGATCCGCGAGGGGACGCCGAAGCTGAAAGCTTCGACTCCTGTGAGCGAAGCTGGAAAGCTTCGCCTACCGCCTCTGCTCCATCATCCACTCCGCCAGGTCCGACTCCAGATACGCGGCGTCCCAGGAGTTGTGCCCGACGCCTTCGAGCTCGTTGTAGCGGGCCTCGCGCGCGCCGGCGCTGGCGAGAGCGGCGGCCATGCGCCGGCTCTCTTCCACCGGGACCGACCGGTCCTCCGAGCCGTGCCAGATCCAGATCGGCACGTCGCGCAGCCGCCGCGCCACAGACTCGTACGGCGCCTCGGGGTCGATCTTCGAGACCCGCAGGTCGCGTTGATATTCGGGGCGGCCCTCCATCGGAACGATCCAGCCGCAGATCGGAACAACCGCGGCGAACTTCTCAGGGTACTGATTCGCAATGGACCATGTCCCCGCCCCTCCCATGGAGAGCCCCGTCAGGTAAACGCGATCCGGATCGATGCGGAACTCCTTCTCCACCTGAGCGAGGGCGGCGAGCGCGATCTGTTCGGCATCGCCGGCCCATTGCCTCTCTCGCGGACTCTGCGGGAAGACCACGATCGCGGGCCAGCGCTCCGGCGCGCGCCGGATGGCGTAACCGAGCCCCACCTGAGTCGACATCAGCCCTTCATCACCGCGTTCTCCTGCGCCGTGAAGAAAGAGGATCGCCGGCCACGGGCTTTCGCCGGTGTAGCCCGGAGGAACCCAGACGGAGAACCGATGCTCGCTTCCGCCGAGCTCAACGGAACGCAACAGAAAACCGTGCTCGACCTGGGACGGCCTCATCGCGGACATCGATGAGGCACACGATACCGCGAGAAGGATGGTTGAAAGGAGCCAGGCGCGCTTCAGCATGGGGAGATTATGAAGCACGGGCGCGGGGGCTTCCACAGCACTCAGCGAGCCGGAACCCTCCACGGCAGTTGAGGTTAAAATAGGGCTCTGGCCGACTTCTTGCTGGCCTCGTCAACGGAGTCCCCCTGCCCAATCGACCGATGACTGCAGATAACGTTCTGATCGTTGACGACAACGTCTGGATACGGCGCCTTCTGGTGACGATCCTCCGGCGCCACGGTTACACCTCCCAGGAGGCCCATGACGGGATCGAGGCGATCGAGCAGCTCGGCGGGGAAAACAGCTTCGACGGCATCATTCTCGACCTGATGATGCCCCGCGCGGACGGGTTCGAGGTGATCGCCCATCTGCGCCGGAATCGTCCGGAGATGCTCGCCCGGACGATCGTGCTGACGGCGGACTCGAGCCGCTGGTCATCGGACGACCTCCATGGCGTGGCACGCGTGATCCGCAAGCCCTTTGACGTCAACGAGCTGGTCCACCTTCTCGAGGAGATCTTCCGCCAGAAAGCGGTGTGAGGTTGTAGGGACCGGCTGCGCCGGTCCCTGGAGTTTGGCCCTTTCATGAGGGGTAGGTTGCATATGCGACGGCCTGTTCGTGGGTGAGGGAGGATTTCTGGCACTTCAGGTGTCGGGCTACGTGGGTCTCGAAGTCGGTGAAATTGGCCTGATCGATCCGCCCGCGCTTGCGTGTGTTGCTGCACTGGATTGCTTCGTGGATCTGACCTGAGGTCAGACGGGTCTGCTTGGCGACGGCGCGAGTCCGCCAGCGGGGAACTTGACGGGGTGGGATCACTGCCTCGAGCCCGTAGCATGCGGCTGCGGACAGAAGCATGAGCGAGTAGGTGGCGACGGTGAAGACCGGAAGCATTTCGGCGGAACGAGGAGCTCGCACTTGGGCCTGGCCGAGGCCGAGCAGCTGTTTTTCATCTCGGTGATTCACCTCAATGTCCCACCGTCGGAAGTAGCTCTGAACCGCCTGTTCGAGATTCATCTCGGGATCCGTGCAGATCAGGTGCGCGGGTTTACGGTAAAGAACCCGCGAGGCCTTGGTAAGCCGGTATCCGAGCGGACGGATCACGATCAGGCGAACCGGCGTGTGGGGCCCGGCCATCGGGGTCAGAACGCGGTCGATCGTTTTGATCTGGCATTCGCGCAGCTCACCGCTGGCCCAGATCCGAACTGTCTGCCACGGAGTCGTGTCGTCATTAAGCAACTGCGCGGGAGTCATCGCCAGAGACCCGTAGTCGCGTTTCCGACCCCGCACAGGCTGCTGCGTGGGCGGATGGAACAGTTTCGCGTCGCCACGGATCCGACCGATGAGGGTGGTTCGTTCGGGGATGTTCCGGAGAACGGTTCTGTTCGTATAGCTCCCATCAACACAGGCAACGACGGTTCGGTTCTGTCCCATCTGCTGATCGATCTCGGCCCTGCAGTGATGCAGCACGTCCACGCCGCGGATCGAGAGGTTGTCCTCCCGGCAGCTCTTTCGATACGCGGCCTGAGTTGCAGAATCGGCCGAGCGCGAGGGTCGAGGGACGGACGGAGCATGGCGGAAGCAGATCGGGAACGCACGAGAAGCGTGCCCGGTTCCGGATGCGAACGGGACACTCAGCGAAGCCTGGATGAAGCGCTGCGCCGGGATCAGGTTCGCTCTGAACGCAGGAGACATCGGATCCCGTCGATAGGCCACACCAGGGATTTTTCGACCGGACTTCCGAACGTTGGTGTCGTCGATCGGGATCACGAGCGGCTCGCTTTCCGGAACGTAGGCCAGCAGCTGCTCGATGATGATGGGAAAGATCTGGTTCGGATCGAACCGTCCTTTCGAGAACACCCGGTAGTCCGCAGACCAGTCCTGCTGGTCGCGACCCGCCGCCCGGATCATCCCGGTCACGGTGCTCCGCCCCCTGCACTGAAGTAAGCCGATGGCCAGATCGCGGACTCGATCAAGGACCCGGTCGTCGCATGTCCCACGCAGGCGGCCGAGAAAGCGCTCAGCCGTCGCGAGAGGATCGTTTTGTGCGAGGTTTTTTTTTCTGCGTTTCCTCCTCTACGGTCGAAGCGGGATCCCCGCTGCGCTTAAGAATCAGGGTCCGCTTGTCTTCAACGATCCACTCGACGATCTCCCCGCGAACGAACTCGCAGGCGTGCGCGAGAGCTGCGGGAAAGTTGATGTACCACTGCTCGCTCTTCGGCCGGTTGATGCGCTGCACCTTGGTTGGAAAGCCCATAACACCGCCTTTCTTAACTAGTTATATCACTAGATAAGTAAACCACAAAAAAGCCGCTCTTTCAAGCGGCTTTCATGAAATCAGCAACGCGGTCGGGCCAAACTTCAGGGAGGGGCAGCCTCCAGGCTGCCCCTCCCCGGATGATTCGCGGAAAGGGAGACCAATTGAGCAAACCACCCAAGACATTCAACCAGTTCAGCGAGCGATTCCCGAAGATCCGCGAAGGGTGGGATCTTCTCGGCGAGGCCGCGAAACAGGGTCCGCTCGACGAGAAGAGCGTCCGTCTCATGAAGCTCGCCGTTTCGATCGGCGCGATGCGCGAAGGGAGCGTCCACTCGAGCGTGCGGAAAGCGCGCGACGCCGGCGCGACGCTCGAGGAGATGGAGCAGATCGTCGCGATTGCCGCCAGCGTGATCGGACTCCCGTCGGCAGTCGCGGTCTGGACGTGGATCCGGGATATCGAGAAGCCGAGGGAGTAGGGAAGATAAGGCAGAAGGCAGAGGGCAGAAGGCAGAAGTAAAGTCAGAAGTCGGAAGGCAGAAGGCAGAAGTAGGGGCAACGCCAAGAACGACGTCATCCTGAGCGCGCGCGGCAGAGACTTGGTCTACGCGGCTACGGTGGGCGCGAGCGAAGGATCTCCAGATGCGCCGGTCGTGTTGGCCGGTGCGGGGGAAACGGGCAGAGTGGCTCGATCCTGCAATTTTGAGTTCCTTCGGTCGCGCGCTCGCTTCTCGTGAAGACACCGGACGGCGCTGCGCTCCCTCAGGATGACCCGGCTCTTGCTTCTGCCTTTACTTCTGCCTTCTGCTTTCTGACTTCTGACTTACTTCTGCCTTCTGCCCCCTGCCTTCTGCCTTTTCTTCCCTCCCCCGTATTCTCGAACGCTGCACCGGTGACAGCTTGCACAGTCCGGTACCCCGGGCGATGTCACTATTTGCCCCATGAACCGGCATCCGATTGCCGAGCCGCCCGCCGCGGACGTGTCCTCGACAACCTCGAATGGTGAAATCGAAGCGCTTCGCGAGCGTGTCGCGCTGCTCGAGGATGTGATCCGCTGTCTTCCGGCGGGCCTGATCGTCACCGATGAGGAGCAGCGCATCGTGGCTTGCAATCCGCTCGCGGACAAGATCCGCGGGGTGGGACAGCGGGTGGGGCAGAGCGTCGCGGAGTGCCATCCGGAGCGATCGCGCCAGGCGCTCGACTCGGTCTACGAGCGCTTTCGCTCGGGGCCGATCGAGAAGCAGCATCCGATCGTCATCGAGCGGTCGAACGGGTGGCAGGTGCATTACGCCCGGATCAGCCGCGAGGACGGATCGTTTCGCGGCATCGCGTGGCTGGCGAACGATATCGCGAGGCTCAAGCGGCTCGAGGAGCAGCTGGTTCACCAGGAGCGGATCGCCGGCATCGGCCGGATGGCCGCCAAGCTCGCGCACGAGATCAAGAATCCGCTCAACATCATGGCCGGAGCCCTCCACAACATCCGGCGCGACGGCCTGGACGAGGAATCGGCCGAGATGCTGTCGATGGTCCGCGAGCAGCTGGAGAGGATCCGCGGCGTGGTGGACCATCTTCGCGAAGTGACGCGTCCGCTGCGGCCGGAAGTCCGCCCGACCTCCCTCCGGCGCCTTCTCCGCGACACGGTGAAAGCGGTCGGGATTCCGGTCAATCTGTCGGTCTCCGAATCGGTCCCCGAGGTGACGGTGGATCCGGAGCTGGTGCAGCGGCTGCTGGTGAATGCGCTCGACAACGCCCGTCGGGCAGCCGGCGAGCATGGCGGCGTGACGCTTCGCGCGCGGGTCGATACGGGCACCGACGGCGAGTGGCTGACTCTCGAGATCGAGGACGATGGTCCCGGTTTCCCGGAGGCGGTGCTCGACCATCTCTTCGAGCCGTTCCTCACGACGCGTCCGGACGGAACGGGGCTGGGGCTGGTGATCATGCGCGAGGTCTGCCGTCTCCATCGGGGCGAGCTGTCCGTCGAAAATCTTCCGGACGGAGGGGCGCGCGTCACCGCGCGCCTGGCGGCGCGATGAGACGCGAGCGCCCCCTGGTGCTCATCGTCGAGGACGAGATCTCGGCGGTCCGGGTGATGACGCTGTCTCTCGAAAAGGAGGGATTCGAGGTGCGCTCCTCGCCCGACGCCTCCGCCGCTCTGGCCCAGCTCTCGGATCTCGACCCCGACGTCGTGGTGATCGACTACCTTCTTCCCGGGATGAGCGGGCTCGAGCTGCTCCGATATGCGAGGCGCCGCTGTCCCGACCTCCCCATCGTCATGATCACCGGGCACGGAGACGAGCGCCTCGCGGTGGAGTCGATGAAGCTCGGCGCGTTCATGTATCTGCCGAAGCCGCTCGACTACCACGAGCTCACCGTGGTCATCCGCCGCGCGGTCGAGCTCCATGAACTGAAGCGCGACCTCCGCGCGACGCGCGTCGCGAGCTCCGCCGGCCAGCTCGTCGGCCGCTCGCCGGCCATGCAGAAGCTTCGCGAGCTGATCGCCTCGATCGGCCCCACCGAAGTGACCGTGCTGATCACCGGGGAGACCGGGACCGGCAAGGAAGTGGTCGCCCGGGCGATCCATTTCGCCTCCCGTCGCGCCCAGAAGAAGTTCGTCGCCCTCAACTGCTCCGCCATCCCCGAGACGCTGCTCGAGGCCGAGTTGTTCGGGCACCGGCGCGGCGCCTTCACCGGCGCCGAGCGGTCCCGCGACGGTCGAGCGATCACGGCGAATGGCGCGACGCTCTTTCTCGACGAGATCGGCGAGATGCCTTCCAGCATTCAGCCGAAGTTCCTCCGCCTCCTCGAGGACGGCGAGGTGACGCCCCTCGGATCGGACACGAGTCAGAAAGTGGATCTTCGCGTGATCGCCGCGACGAACGTCGACCTCCATCGTGAAGCGACCGCCGGACGGTTCCGCCCCGACCTCTTCTATCGGCTTAACGTGCTGCCCGTTCACATACCCCCGCTGCGCGAGAGACGCGAGGACATCCCGGAGCTCGTGCACTTCATCCTGCCGAAGCTCGCGCGCCGGCACGAGAAGTCGATTCTCGAGATCGATCCTTCGCTGCTCGACTGGCTCACCGGGCAGGAGTGGAGAGGAAACGTCCGCGAGCTCGAGAACACCCTCGAGCGGCTGGTGATCCTCAGCCGCGACGGAAGACTCGACTGTCCGGAAGATCCCCGCTTCCCCTTCATCGCTCCCTATCATCAGGAGAAGCAGGAAGTGATCGACGCGTTCGAGCGCCGCTATCTCCGCCAGGCGCTCCAGGTCGCATCGGGCAAGCTCTCCGAAGTCTCACGCCGCACCGGCATCTCACCGCGGCAGCTCTACAACCTCGTCCGGAAACATGGGCTCGAGGAAGACAGCGATCGGCAGTCGATTGCCGAAATGGACGAGACGACCGCAACGAACGTCTATTCAATGAGTTGACCGTTCTCGCGTGACGCCCCGCACGGCTGCCGGCTGCCGATTCCCGAGATCGCCGGCGCCTGCATTTCGGCCGTAACTCCAATTTCGCAAGTCACTTGAAGCAAACGGGGCCGTCCGGCACCCGGATCGCTCTAGGGAGCGCCCGGAGGTCGTATGGATCTGTCACGAATCAAGCGGCGCGATTTTCTCGCCAACGCGGTGATGGCCCTGGCCCTGATCCCGGGGTTCGCATTCGCCGCGAATTACGTGCGGCGTTACCTGGTCCCCGCGGGCGGCCGCGCAACCGAAGAAATTCTTCTCACGCAGCTCGGCGATCTGCCGGTCGGCGCGAGCCGGACATTCAAGGACGTCATGGGGAACGACCTCCTGGCGATCCGTCCGGCCCCGCGCGAGGTCCGCGTCTTCTCGTCGGTCTGCACCCACCTCGGATGTCAGGTCGGCTGGGACTCCCGCGAAAAGAATTTCCTCTGCCCCTGCCACGTCGGCCGCTTCGACACCTCGGGGAAAGTGGTCGCCGGTCCCCCTCCTGCCCCCCTTCAGAGCTACGTCGTGAGACTCGATCAGGAACAGGTCTACGTGACCGTGCCGGTCGCGGAGGCCTGAGATGACGACGAGAGCCGAATCGATTCAGAAATTCATCCGCGAGCGGGTCCCGGTCGACATCGAGATCTTCGAAGAGCTTTCGAAGGAGCCGATTCCCCATCACATGAAGAACTGGTGGTACGCCCTGGGAGGCACGCCGCTGATTCTTCTCGGAATCCAGGCGATCACCGGAATCCTGCTGGCCTTCTACTACGAGGCCTCGCCCGACCGCGCATGGCAGTCGGTGCAGCGGATTCAGGAAGCGGTGCCGTACGGCTGGTGGATCCGGTCGGTGCATCACTGGGCGGCGAACCTGATGATTCTGGCGGTGGTGCTCCACGCGATCCGGGTCTTTTTCACCGGCGCCTACCGGAAGCCGCGCGAGCTGAACTGGATGGTCGGCGTGGGGCTGCTCGGCGTGACGCTCGGTTTCGCGTTCACCGGTTACGCGCTGGTCTACGACCAGCTGTCCTACTGGGCGGCAACGGTGGGGACGAACGTCGCGGCCGAAGTTCCGCTGCTGGGTCCATGGCTTGCGTCGCTGCTGCGGGGGGGAGACGTCGTCACCGCAACGACGCTCACGCGGATGTACGTCTTCCACGTCGGGGCGATGCCGACGCTGGTGCTCCTCTTCCTCGGCCTGCACATCTTTCTTCTGCGGATCCACGGCGTGATGGAGCTCGATGCGCCACGCGAGGTGCAGGAACGGCCGATCACGGTGGAAGAGGACCGGGAAGGAAAGAAGCGGTTCGACCCGAACCGGTTTTTCGCATTCTTTCCCGACCATGTGACCACGGAGCTGATCGTCGGGCTCGTGCTTCTCACACTGGTCACGCTCCTGGCGATGGTGTTCCCGGCACATCTCGGCGAGCCGGCGAACCCGCAGGAGACACCCCTGCACATCAAACCGGAGTGGTACTTCTACCCGGTCTTCAAGTGGCTGAAGATCGCGCCCCTGTGGCTCGGCATGGCCGGTGTCTTCTTCGCCGGAGCCGCTCTTTTCTTCTGGCCATTCATCGACGGCGCCATCCAGCGCCGCAAACCGAGAATCGAGATCGCACCGATCGTCGGAGGCGCATTCCTCCTGACAGTGATCGTCTTTCTGATCTGGGAGGCCCTTTCGTGAGCTCTTCAGGAGGGAGCATGAGTCTGCAATTCAAGAAAGTACTGGTAGCGCTTTTCGCCATCGCCTTCACGATGGCGGCGATTGCCGTCGGGTGGATCGAGAAGGAGCGGGCGAATCCGGAGAAGGCCGCCCGCTTCCACGCCGACGAAGTGACCCGCGCCTGCATCAACTGTCATGACGAGAAGCACGCGGCGGTCGATTTTTCGCGGCAGTGGGAGAAGTCGGTTCACGCCTCCAAGGGCATCGGCTGCATGTCCTGTCACCAGGCGAAGGAGGGTGACAAGGACCTCTGGGTGCACGAGGGATACGACGTCGCCATGGTCCCCAGCCCGAGGGACTGCGAGAGCTGCCATGAGGAGCAGTTCGACCAGTTCACGAACTCGCATCATGCGAAAGCGGCGGAGTTCATCGGATCGCTCGACAACATGCTCGGCGAGGTCGTCGAGGGCGGCCCCGCAGCGAACCTCGGCTGCAAGCAGTGCCACGGGTCGGTCGTGCAGGTCGACGACAAGGGTGTTCCCCTTCCGGGGAGCTGGCCGAACACCGGCATCGGTCGCATCAACCCCGACGGCTCGATCGGTACATGCACGGCGTGCCACACGCGCCATCACTTCTCGAAGGCGCAGGCTCGCGAGCCGATCACCTGCGGCCGCTGCCACATGGGTCCCGATCATCCGCAGATCGAGATTTTCGAGGAGTCCAAGCACGGGATCATGTTCGTCGCGCATCGCGACAAGATGAATCTCGATGCGGACGAGTGGGTCGTCGGCAAGGACTACACGGCGGCGCCGACGTGCGCGACCTGCCACATGGCCGCGACGCCGACCCAGAAGTCGACTCACGACATCGGCGCGAGAATCTCCTGGACGTTGCGCCCGGTCATCTCCAAGCGGCTCGAGAACTGGGAAGTGAAGCGCGACTCGATGACGAAGGTCTGTCTCGAGTGCCACGGAAAGACGTGGACGGCGAACTACTTCCGGATGTTCGACGACGCCGTCGGTCTCTACAACGACAAGTTCGCCACGCCAGCGAACGGCATCATGGAAACGCTCAAGGCAGAGGGGAAGATCACGCCGACTCCCTTCGACGAGAAGCTGGAGTGGACTTTCTACGAGCTCTGGCATCACGAGGGACGCCGTGCCCGGATGGGGGCTTCGATGATGGGGCCCGACTTCACCCAGTGGCACGGCTTCTATGAGGTCGCCAAGCACTTCTACAACGACTTTCTCCCGCAGGCCGAGCAGGCGATGCCGGGTGTGACCAAGGGCGCCCTCGCGATGCCGGAGCACGCCTGGAAACATGGGATGAGCAAAGAGGAGATCCAGAAGATGCTCGATTTCTACGAGCAGCGGTATCAACAGGAGGGCGAGTGATTTCTGAAGTGGTGATGCGGCTCACGCGACATCGGATTCCAACCTCACCGTTTCAGCGACGCCCCCCGAACACAATGACCCCAGTTCCGGCAGAGCCGGGCCTACAGAAGGAGCAAGGAATGACCACGAAGTTTCCCCGCTGGTTCGCGATCGTGGCGATTGCGCTGATGTGCGCGAGCGTCGGATTCGCACAGACTCCCCCGCCGCCGCCGCCGCCGCCCGCGCCCGCAGCCGCAGACGCGCCGGCCCCGCCGGCCCCGCCCAAGCTCGCCCTCACTCTCGGCGGCTTCTACGAATTCAATGGATACACGCAGAACAACTTCTTCCTCGGGAAGGATGCGCCGGGACTGGTCAGCGACCACGACGCGTACATGATCCAGCTCTTCCGGATCCAGCCCGAGCTCAGTTACGGCCAGAACCTGAAGGGCGTGATCCGCATCGACATCGCCCAGTCGATCTTCGGGCTCGACAACGAGCAGAGGGACAACGATCGCCCCGGCTTCTCGAACCTGTTCAACAACAAGGACACGAATTTCCTGATGCACGTCGACTGGGCGTACGTCGAGTTCTCCCCGGCGCAGATCGCCGGGACGACGTTCCGGGTCGGCCGCATGGGAAACAAGCTCGGCAACCTTCTGGTGCTCGATCAGGATGGAGACGGCATCCAGATCGCGCGCAAGTACGGCAACTGGGTGTCCACTTTCGACTGGACCAAGATGTACGAGGGAGCCGATTCGCTGACCGACGACACCGCCCCCGGCGGAGTCAGCGGAGAGGACGCCGACCTGTTCTACCTGAACTTTGCCGGCAAGCACGGCGCGTTCAACCTCAATCCGTTCGTGGCGTACTACAAGGACCGTGGCGACATCGACGGCCGGACCTACGTGCCGAACGAGCTTCAGTATGCAAACGCTCGATTCCGTCCGAACCTGAGCGACGTTCTGGCGCTCGGCTTCGCCTTCGACGGAAAGGCCGGGAAGGTCGCGCTCAAGGGCGAGGTGGATTACCTCACCGGCAGCGACGACGTGGCCAACGCCAACTCCGGCCCGAACCAGCTTCTCGACGTGAACAACGGTGACCTGTCGGGATACAACCTCTACCTGGACGCGAAGATGCCGGTCGGCAAAGCGACCATCGGCGCAGTCTTTGGCATGGGCTCCGGTGACGACGACCCGATGTCGGGCGACGGAAACATCAACAAGATCCGGACGAACGGGTTCTTCTACGTCAACGAGGTGTGGGAAGACA
>Ga0209347_1002143_pt1 | contig 27379 bp, 17 predicted proteins | sample AutmiccommuBRH23_FD_187382 | JGI IMG/M metagenome (GOLD analysis project Ga0209347, IMG submission 187382) | Deep subsurface microbial communities from Mt. Terri, Switzerland - Autotrophic microbial communities BRH/23 (SPAdes) (version 2) | ecosystem: Environmental > Aquatic > Deep subsurface >...
GCCGAGTAAATTTGTGCTGATTTTTCCGTAAATTTTCTTGATATTGCAATACCTGTGTTGGAGATATATTTCTCAAAATTTTGTCCACATTTAAAATCTCATTCTCCGGTAATGTAATCGTGAAAGAATCATAAGGAATATACTTTTGAAATGGTTTTATATAGTCATCACTGAAGAGAATAGGTATAGAACCCCATTGAATGGATTGAAAAAAGCGGTAAGTCCATTTTCCATATCCAGCAGGTGCAAGTGTAAATGTACTATTCCTTGCTAATAATTCATAATCATTCGAAATGGAATGTTCAAGATTCTTAGTAAGCCGCTTTTTTGTAGACATTTTTAATTTTGATATTATCAATGTATCAGATTGGTTTTCTAAATTGATCATTTTAGATCTCACATGATTATGAGGTAAGAATTTATGTCTGATCTGACCAAGAAATGAATACAAAAAAATCCTTTCATTTTCATTGAAATACGGAAAATCTATAAGAGTATTTATAGGAATAATACCGATATCCTGATTTACAATTAAATCGCTTGTGGATTCTAACGCAAGAAGCATAAAATTCCCCAACCAATCATACGGTTTTTTATACGCTTGTCCAAAATGGTTTGATTTTCCTCGTTGCGAGTAATCACCAGTAGCGATTAATATATGATCTCTTTTTTCCGAAAAATAAGCTAATTCTTTTATCAAATTTATTGGGTCATCATTTTCGAATTGATATTGAATCAAATTTATTGGTACAAAAAAATAATCAGCATTTGTTGGGTCTTCTGTGAACAAAGAATTCTTAAAAAAATCTGAAATTGCATGATATGTTTCAGATGGTATTCGCAAATTAGTAGTTTGATTACAATATTTTTTAGGTAATTTATAAGAGAAGACTTTAATTTCTGATTTTGTTGTGTATGAAGAAAATTTGTAAAATACTGTATTCAGTGTCTTTGCAAAAACAATATACCCTTTAGATTTTAGAAAAATGGTTATATCTGAATTAAGAATTTCATCAAATGAAAATCCTTCTTCTTGATCATAATCGCTATGAATTTCAATGAGAATATATAAAGGTATGTATTTTGACCAGTCATTAGACTTCAATACGTCTAAATCTTTACCCTCGACGTCGATATTTAGAAAGTCTATTACCTGGCCTTTTGGTAAATGCAAATCAAGAATTCTTGATAATGGCATGACTTCAAGTATTAATTCGTTTATTTTCTTGAAATTTGAATTATTAATAATATTAAATGCAACTTCTTGATCAAAAGTGTTAAGTGCTGGCTCATCAAAAACATGAAATGTTAATTTTTCTGATTTTTCACTAACACCAATCGCAAGGTTGATATCCCTTGGTCGAAATTTATTAAACAATTTGATTGCTTCATGATTTGCATCGATGTTAATTCCTGTCCATCCTGCTAAGTAACTGATATAAGTGTTTGAATACCGTTTTGGATGGTGGGCACCAACATCAACATAAAAACCATTCTTTTTTTGATTAATACCAAATAATGAAAGTAATATTTTATCTTCGCCTTCTTGGGAATATGAATATGTTACAAAATAATTTATATGTTTAATAGTATTCTGAATCATTAGAATAAATTCGATGATCTTATTGATTGAGTTTTTAAGAATTCTGGGTATATATCTTTTAACTGTTACTAATAATTTCATATATGTAATCCAAATAGATCGTGTCACCTTTTATATAAGGAATTGTTCCATTTCGGTAGTAATCATAGTCTGGAACATCAAATTTAATTGCATCGATTACCCAATCATAAATTTCCGAATTTTGAATATCTGAGGAAATAAATGGACTGATACTATATGTGCCAGGAACAAGATTAAGATTTATTATTGATAACCTTATTCTTTCTCCATTGACCCCAATGCTCAAAGGTTTTTTAATTATATAATTGACTAAGTTACTTATTTTTTTACCTAATGAATCACAGATAACAATTGAAAGCAATATATTACTTATTTTCTTCTTTTCTCTGTTTTGAATAAATAGGTCAACATTAAGAAGTCTATTTTTAATCATTTGATCATCTATTCTTATATCGTCAAAGAAAATTTTTCCTGTACCTTGTCTATCGACCCGGAATGCAATCGGTTTTTCGTTTTTAATAGTTGTTGATAAGTATAAGTTGATTATATTTTTTGTTTTATCAAAAGATTTAATCACCCCATTGTGTAATAAAATAGAATTTTGGCAAAGACTCTCCAAGGATCCCATATTGTGACTAACATAAATGACTGTTCTCCCTTGGCCAGCCACATCCCCCATCTTGCCCAAACACTTCTTCTGGAATTCAGCATCCCCTACTGCCAGGACTTCATCCACCAGCAGGATCTCAGGTTCCAGGTGGGCAGCCACCGAGAACGCCATGCGCATATACATGCCGCTGGAATAGTGCTTAACCGGCGTATCCAGGAATTTCTCGACCTCAGCAAAATCCACGATCTCATCGAATTTTCGGTTGATTTCTTGGCGCTGCATACCCAGAATGGCTCCGCTCAGGTAGATATTATCTCGGCCGGTCAACTCCGGGTGAAAACCGGTACCCACCTCTAACAAAGATCCAACACGGCCATTTAATTCAAAGCGTCCGGTGGTGGGTTTGGTGATGCGTGAAAGGATCTTGAGCAGGGTGCTCTTGCCGGCACCATTGCGTCCGATTATCCCCAGCACTTCTCCATGTTTGACCTCAAAATTAATATCTTTCAAAGCCCAGATGATGTTTTCTTCTTTGGGTGAGACACCTTTGATGCGATCGATAGAGCTGCTAAACCTATTGACGATACTTTCCCGCAGGGTCTGGTAGCGTGCCTGGTTGGCACCAATTTTATATTTCTTACCCAGGTTTTCGACCTGGATGGCAATATCACCCATCAGATCACATCCGCAAAGGTATCTTCTGTTTTTTTGAAGTAAATAAAACCACTTACCAATAATACCAGCACCACCAGCAGGGAAATGAAAAAGTAGGGTGGGAACTGGACGGCATTGCCAATCAACATCCACCGAAAACCATCCACTACCCCTACCATCGGGTTCAGGCTGTACAACCACATCCATTTTTCCGGCACCAGGGAGGAGGAGTAGGCAATCGGGGTGGCAAATAACCAGAACTGGGTCAGGAAGGGGATCACATAACGCACATCCCGGTACTTGACGTTCAAAGTCGTCAACCATAATCCGACCGAGACAGCGGTAATAATCGCGATTAACACAAAGACCGGCATCCACAACACTCGCCAGGTGAGCGGGATCTGGTATACCAGCATCAGGATCAGATAAATACCCAGGGCGATCAGAAAATCCAGCAATCCGGCTACCACAGAGGAGAAGGGAATAATGATTCTTGGAAAATAGACCTTGGTAATCAGATTCTTTTCATTCACCAGGCTATTGCTGCTGTTGGTCAGCGCAAAAGCGAACAACTGCCAGGGTAACAGGGCAGCAAAGGTGAAGATCGGGTAGGGGACGCCTTCGGAGGGTAATCCGGCCAGTCTGCCAAAAATGATGCTGAAGAGCACCATTGTCATTAACGGCTGCAACACTGCCCAGGTGGCTCCCAGTACTGTCTGTTTATAACGCACTTTGATATCTCGCCAGACCAGGAAAAAGAACAACTCGCGATAATGCCAGAGATCATCAAGGTTGAAGATCTTCCAGTTGTCTTTTGCGTCAACGACTATTTTTACATTTTCCATGGTTGCATTTACTGTTTTCAATTAGCTCTTATTGTACCTGCTCTTCCCAGGTTTTTAAAAGTTCTGCTCTTTCCAGCCAGATCTCAGGGGCTGGCACATCCACCATCTGTGGAACAATTTCCAATGCCATGGCACTCAAACGGAATAAATTGGGGGCATATTGAAGAGCTCCAAATGATCCCGGCCCATAAACCCCATTATGATGGTGATTTTTAATGGCACTGCTGCCAAGCTCAATTGCTTTTTCAAAATCTCCAATTTGAGCATTGTATTCAGCCCATAACCAATCCGTCTCAACCGAATCACCAATGCTGTTTGTATAAACCAATGCAGCATTAATCAATGTTTTCCTGGCTTCATCCATAATCCCTTGTTCAAGCAACTCCGCTGCATACTGGTTATACGCCCAGCTGTATAAATTATTGTTTTCAAGGATTATTTTTGATTCTTCCAGTGTCAAGGGTTCACTGGCTGGTTGTGTTTGCACCCACTGATTTAATGCGTCGGTTCGAAGAATTGATTCTTCCCAATAGCTTGCAGTTGACCATGCAGGGCTCAGGTCTAAGGCTTTCAGAAAAGCTTCCTTTGCCAGAGGTTCATTCCCTGTTTGTTCCAGGATAAATCCTAAATTCAATGCATAGAGTGGTGCTCTTGGAGCAAGAATGAAAGCCTTTTCTGCGGAGAGCACAGCATTATCGAGGTCATTATTCTCCAGATACAACGCTGCCAGATTGGCGTGGTTAAGCGCCCAGGAGGGTTCAAGTTGGATGGTGGTTTCCATTTGTTCGATGGCTACTGCCAGCAGGTTTTGATTCCCTTTTTCCGCCAACACCGCTGCGCTGAGAGCCAGCTGCTGGTGTGCCAGTGCATTGCCCGTGTCGCGTTGGACAGCTTGCTGGTATGTATGATAGGCTTGCTGCCATTGGTTCTGGTTGGCGAAAGTAACTGCCCTGTAATACGGGGTGATCGCCCAGACCCCCAGCCAGGCAAAGACAATCAGGGTTAATACCCACCAGGGGCGGGTTTTCGATTGCGTTTTGATTTGTGATGTTGTTTGGGCAATGACTGCACCTGCCAGAATGGCCAATGGCCAGAGCATGGCGGGTTTGGTATGGTAGGCGTCAAAAATATTGTGCACAGCACAGGAGACCAAAAAGGCAAAGATCCCCAGCATGGCAAGTTTATTCGGGGATTGTGCAAAAACGGATTTAAATTTACGGAAATAGGCGATCATGAAAAGCAAAGCGGCAATTAATCCGGCAATGCCCATTTCACCCAACAGATTCAAATATAGGCTATGAGCATGTTGATGAAAACCCATCGGCGGGGTTGAGTTCTCGCGTAAAAATGAACTGGCAAAGGTAAATTGTCCCTGTCCAAACAGAGGATGTTCCAGAAACGTATCAATGGCGGGTCCCCAATACCCATCACGAGCTGAAAAAACACTACCATGAGTGGGGTGCACCGCTTGTTTATACAGTAGGAATCCCCCAATCACCATGACAACGGTGATGATCAAAATGGTTGCAATAAACAATAATTTGTTGGCAAATAATTTTTGCAGGCTGGCCTTAATGAAGTTTCTGGCTGTAAAGAAAAAGTACAAGCCCCAGATCATTAAGCCAAAGAACATCCCCAGCCAGCCTCCCCGCGAAGAGGTCAGGTAGAGCACCACCATGGCTAAAAACATGATGATTGCCAATCCAATCCGGGTGGTTTTCTTTTTGACCTTAATGATTAAGGGCAATCCACTGTGAAAAGTTAAAATCAGGAAGGGTGGCATCAAGTTGCCAGTTGATAGGCGGTAGGTTATATCCGGGAACCATTGACCCGGGTTATTGCTGATCCAGCGCAGGTACCAGGTTCCGGCTTCGTATAAGCTGAAGATGATGACAATAACGCCTACATACAGGAAAGCTTTCAGGAAGAGATCGATGTTCCAGCCGCGACTGACCAGGTCATACGCCAATAAAAACAGGAAGACCCCAATCAACATCAGGAACATCTGGGTCAGCGATCTGCGGGGATCGATGGAGAGGATAACCGAAGCGGTGTAAGCAGCCAGCCATAAAAAAATGAATGGTTTGAGCGGGGTGGTGGCTTTTTGTCCGGCAAGTAACCAGACAGCACCCAGTAAAGTCAGAAATCCGGCGAGAAAGAAAACGATTCGATATTGGGTGAGGGAATAGGTGAATCCAACCACAAAGATGAAAGTAGAAATGGTTAAGAAAACAACCGCTTCTTTCAGTAGGGTCTGACCTTTGGAGGAGAAAGTTAATTTATGCATAGATTTTGCTCAAAGCTGATAGCTGAAGGCTGAAAGTTTTTTTGCTTTGAGCTTTGGCCTTTGAGCTTTGGCCTTTGAGCTAATTCTTTCCACGCTCCGCCCTTTTGACATGTATAGAACTTCATCTTATTAAACTATTGTATATCAATAACTCTAGTTTCGATTTTTTCTATCAAATAATAACTTGCAACTATTATGCCACCATTTATTGGTAGCATCGTTCTTGAGATTGATGTATCTAAATGCCAGATCAAATCGTTTGGTGTTAATAGATAGACAGAAAAAATACCTATAAACACGATCAAGGTAGATAATAATGGAAAAACTACCGCTTTATCTGGATTCTTATTTCTTAAGACAGATGCGATGAGTAGTAAGCCTAAAATTAATAACCATCCACCTGTTTCTGAATAAGATCGGGATAGAATCGTCAGGTAAGATCCATCCTGGAGGCGAAGGAAGATGTTCTGAATCGTTTGAGAAAATCCAATTGCGAGATCATTCGTTAAACCCCATTGAGATTTATACAAATTCCAGATGAGAAAGGGTAGCAAAGATAACAAACCAAACAAAAAATATCTCTTTGTGATTGAAAAATAATTCTTTATACCACTAATTTTATTTACAATTAAATTAATAATAAAAAATGTAAAGAGAATGGCAATCGATGCCAAAATTCCTTCATTTTTAATATTCATAATAACAAAGAGGATTAAAAAGCCTGATAACAAATCGATTTGTTGTTTTTTATGAAAATATCGACCCATTAATAATAATGCAATAGACACATAAACAGCCAATAAACCATCCATGTACCCATTCCAGATCCATGGATAAAACCCCAACGGAATTGAAATGATGAGAAACAAAAAACTTAAAGAATTTTTTGCAAAAGTCGAGACCCAGATCGTCGTTGGAATGAAGAGAATAAGAATTGAAATCTTTGGAAGATATTCATTCCAGAAACCTACTATATAATTTATCTGTCCGGCAAGAGCAGGAACTAATTTTGGATAATCAGGATGGGAAAATTCAACAGAGTCATGTGTCCATCCAGCAGATTCACCAATGGTTCCAGAAGAAAAAATCATCTTTGCATGAAAAAACCAGATAGACCGAGCATCCCAATCTGCCAGGGGTTCCGCCACTATTGGGCTGAAAAAAAGAAAAACAATAAATAGTGATCCAACTAATTTATATAAAGCAAATCGGTCAATTTTACGTTTTGTTTTGGAATTTAATAATTTATTGATTAACAAAAAGAAACCGAAAATTGAAATGATTAAGCCTAAGAAAAAACTTGTTCTTAAGGATTGAAAAATAAGAATCAGTAAATAATTCATCAAAATACCTGATAGCAAGGTAAACGCAAGTGAATTGAGCCATTCTTCTTTATTCTCTTCAGAATCTTTTTTTGTAAAAACTAATTTAACAAAAATATTTCCCAATCCAAACAAATACAGGGAGGTAATTATTAACAGGAGAAAAATTAATAAGAAATTACTGACAGTTGACAAGGTATATGGGTTCCTTAAAATCAATAATAGTACAATCCTTGAAGTCTAAAATTTCTTCGTCATAGAGGAAATAATATGGCGAATCGTTTTCTCTAAGAATAGGCCAGGAGGATTCTGTAATTCTTTGACTGATTGATAAATCTTCGCCTAATTTAGTTGAAATTTGGTAGTTTGTAATATCATGGATTTCCATTAAATCAAGCATTCTTAAAACCTGGTGAGTCAATAATTCCTTTCCAGTACCAGAGGTAAGAATTAAACGCATAGGTTTTTTAGGGTGGGATAATGTTATAAAATTGGATTGTACCAATTTTGTAAATCCATACAAAACCGGAGAATAAAAGAGCATGGAAAAAAATAAAATACTGGCAAGGAACATCCAGTAGTTTTTTCGAATAACGAGAGAGCCAATAAAAAAAATGAAATTTATAATTAAGAAAACATAGTTCTTAGAATAAACGAGAATTAATAACCAGATTCCTAGAAGGAGAAATATGGTTATGTTGGAAGAGGTGAAATTTATTGATTGAAATTTTGATTTCATTTTTTAGTTTGAGATTATGAAAAATCTCCTCTAAGATGAGGTCTTTCTCCCTATTGCTATTATCTCACATTTTTTGTAGTGGTTTGTTTTCTCTCCCCCTACTTCATCTTTTTCTATAACACCATGATCATGTGAATGTCATCCGGTTCCAACGCATATAAATCGGGATGAACATCCAGCGTGGGGACGAATCCCTGACTGATATAAAACCCCACCGCGGATTTGGACTCAGTGGCGGATACGTACAGTCGTTTGTGACCGTCGGAAATCGCCTGATGGATCAGGAGATGGGTAAGATGGGAAGCTATCCTTTGCTGGCGGTGGTCTTTGTCCACAAACAGAGCATCCAGCTGTGCCATGTCCTCGGTCAGGAATGGACGGTAGACGATGATGCCGACCATCACCTCACGCTCGAAGGCTCCCCAGGCTTTCACACCGGGAAGGGGGAGCACGCTCGCCCAATTTCCTTGCCAGGTCTCGGCAGTACGCGGTGGTCGATCCCAGATCAGGGGCTTGGTGACCAGTTCACCATCCTGCCAGAGATAGATTAACTCCCCATGCTCGGAGACGTCTACTTCCAGAATATGCTGGTAGATTTCATCAATTGTGATTTCGCGATATGTAATCATAAATCCTCTTCAAACTCCTTCAACCCACTCAACCTGTTTTTATGCGTTTTCGCATTTCTGATCTTTCGATTGCTGATGGTCTCCTCTTCCGGCGTTTCCAGACCATCTTCCAATAATTCCGGATCTTCGAACGCAATAAAGGACCTGATTTTCTGCTGAAGCTGCTGTTTGCCCTTGTTTTGCAGGCTGGCAAATTCGTCCTTTTCATTGCGGATTTTAGATTCTTCGGCTGCGATCACATCCTCATAATCGTGTTGTTTCTTGTAAGTCTGATATTCGGTTTGGGTCAATTTTCGTTTTTTCTTCATGGTGGTTTTATTAAATAGATAATTGATCAAAAGATATTTTACAATGAATCCAGAAAAATCATAATCCACTCTAGTGAGAAAAATTAGTTTGACAGGGTAGAATGTAATAAATGACTGTCAATTAAGGAATCTTATGGCCCAGGTTGACATCCTATTCAAAACGGAAGAATTTGTCTTCAGCTACCGTCTGGCAGCTATCCTGATAAAGAATGGAAAAGTTTTGTTGCAAAAGACGCTCACTGATCCTGGCTATGCCTTCCCAGGTGGTCATGCAACCTTCCCGGAAACCAATCAAGAAACACTGGTACGAGAATTCAAAGAGGAAATTACTGCTGATATTGAGGTGAAAGAATTGAAATGGGTGGGAGAAATCTTCTTTCCCTGGCAGGGGAAACCCTGTCAGCAAATCTGTTTGTTTTACAGCATTGGTCTGGTCAACGAAACACAAATCCCTCTGGATGGCAGTTTCCTTGCCAGGGAATCCTTTGATGGCAAGACTTTTGATCTGGAATTTTCCTGGATAGCGATTGATGATATTGATACCATCCTGCTCTATCCACCAATTGCAAGACAGCTGTTACACAATCTGGAAGGGGGTGTGCAGCATTTTGTTTATCGAGAGTAGCCTTTAGGATCTTTTTTCCATCAAGTCATTGTTCATTTTTGGGCTTTCTTATTAATATCTGTTCTACAATTAACCTATCATTTCTTGTCAGGTGGTCAACGATGAACGATTTAACCCTTACTCTACTGGTGATACTGGTTACAGGCCTGTTGGTTATTATTATTTTTGTTTTATCTCGTCGCAACCGTTCTGCTAAGGAAAAGGCTTTGGCACAGATGGCGTTGGAACGCGGCTGGAAATTGGAGGTTGTGCGTGAACCTCTGAAATATGGCCAACGCATACGCCACAAAAATTGGGTCATCGAATTAATGACAGAATCCACCGGGAGGTCATCCTCCACAACAGGTTCCAGCCATGTCACTGCTACCACCACATGGCGTGCACCCGGAAGAGGTAGCACCTTACTGATCGGACCACGTTATTCGCAAGTTGATCTCGGCGGTCTGGGAGAGGCTTTGTTACGTCAGGTGCTTCAAAAGGCTTTGGGTTCAGAAGCCGAAGGGTTGATGGAAGTTAAAGCTGGCAGTGATTCCTTTCGAAAGAATTTTTTGATGTATGCACGCGACCCGGAAGATGTTCGTCGTCTGATTTCACCCTTCCTGGAAGCGACAATGACGAACTGGAAAAAATTAGGCCCTGTCATCAAACGCACTGCTGAAGGGTTGAGCATTGAATTTCCTGGAACTCACTTTGATAAACCTGGGGATATTGAAACCCTGGTCAAATTAGGAGATTTATTACTGGCCCAAGAATATTAATGATCACCAGGCATCGTATGCGCTGAGAAGAATTCCCACATAACCCGGGTGGTACCAATATCATCTGAGGTATATCCGACGATCCATTCCGGCAAGGGATCACCGCCCGGCCAGGAGTGTCCACCGCCGTCGATTACGTAAAAATCCACCTCTGCATTTTGAGAGCAATTTGTGTAACGCAAACCACTCACTTCCCCCTGCGTCGGGATGACTTCCGGTATGCTTTCACATTTATTCTTCAAAGACATTTGTTGCACCCATTCGGTGATAATAGGAAAGGGAACATCAAAAGATCTGGAAGGTCCGCCTTCAAAAGGAACAATCGGATCAGCATTACCATGAAAGATGATGGCTGGCACCGGACGGCTGGGATTGCAATTCTCCCAGGCAACTCTATAAGCACCTGCCACACTTCCAAAAGCAGCAATCCGATCAGACAATTTGCAGGCCAGCAGGAATGACATCCCACCACCATTCGAAAGACCATTGGTATAGATTCTTGTGGGATCAATATTGTATTCCTTCTGCAATTGATCGATCAGATCAGAAATAAATTGAACATCCAGCATGCTCTCCCCCATGCCTTCCGTTCGCCAGCGTAAGGGGAAGCGGGTGCCTCGTGGATAGACCACAATGAAATTCTCCTGGTCTGCCAGATCATTCCAGCGGCTGAGTTGCATCTGGTGCGCAGGCCATTCTGCAAATCCATGGATGCTGATCACCAGCGGGGTAGGTTTTTCAGCATCATAGCGCTCTGGTATGTGCAGTAAATATTTTCGGGGTCCTTCAGATGTCATAATCTGCCCATCGCTGCGGTTAATCTGGATAAACAGGTAGGCTGCCAGGATGAGCACCACAATCGCGAAGGTACCAACCACGATGAATATTGATTTCAGAACAGCTTTCAGAATTTTCATAAGGATTTGATTTACTGTGTCTCTTTCCAATGGAATAAACGCTCAGCTAATGAGGAAATTTCCTCACGCATCACCAGTTTTTCCAGCCAGTGTTTTGGGATACCTGTTTCACCATAAAATGCCCCCGCTACCTGTCCGCAAATAGCAGCGGTGGTATCTGTGTCATCCCCCAGATTGACCGCCTTCAGAATCGCTTCCTCATAGCTCTCCGTCGTCCAGAAACTCCACAAAGCTGCTTCCAGACTCCTGACCACGTAACCGGTGCCCAGAATCTGGCTCACTGCTTTTTCAAAATAGTCGCCATAAGAGATTTCTTTCAATTCCTCCGATGTGAATTGAAGCAGATCCTTTTCTACGAGGACATCACGCTTATTTTCACCCAGCAAAGCTCTGTATAGTATTCCACCGAACATTTGGCAGGCTTCCAGGCATTCCAGGGCAGCATGGGTGGTACGCGAGCTTTTGACGCTGTAATGCAGTATGGCTTCCAGGTCAGGGTAATATAGCATCACCACCGGAGCGAGTCGCATGATGGAACCATTCCCTGCGGATTTGGGATCTGTGCTGCCACTGAAGGGATTCCCGAGGGAATGGAAGTTTTCCAGCGCATTAAGGGTCGTGGTGCCAATGTCGAAACATTTGCCGATGCTGCTCAGATAGCCTTCCTGATACCAGCGCCAATAGCGACCCATTTGATCCTCAGCATCGAAGCCATTCTTTTCCAGCAGGCTGGTCGCCAGGCATAATGCCATCGAGGTATCGTCAGTCCAGGCACCGGGGGGTAATCCAAAGGGACCGCCACCTGTCATGTCTGTCACTGGCTCAAATGATCCGCGAGACTTAAACTCAACGGTTGTACCAACAGCGTCCCCCACAGCCAGCCCCAACAAACTTCCACGAAAACGATTGAGCAGATCCATGGTACCCTCCTTAATTAGAGCATCCCCTTGTCCAATTGAAGTTGATGTAGTAGAGAACCTGATTTACAAAGGTCATCAAACTGGGTAAGAATTCAATCTAAAAAAGAAAGACGAAAACAAAGTTATTTCAAAAAAACAGAGACTATCACAATATCCATTCTTCATCATCCCAATCTGTAAAGAGAAGTTCTTCAAACAATTGATCATCGCCATTTTCAGCCATTAATGCAAATTGGGTTTCCCAACCCGCACGGGGATGTTTTATAGGCAAGGGTTCTTCAGGTTTTTCTTTTGTTTTCATAACAGTCTTTATGAGATTTTCAAGATTCTTTTCAGATTTTTATCAGGCAATTATCTCTTAATTGTAATCCCAAAAGTTTCATTGAAAAGGATAATCTTGTAGCATCTCAATAAATGGGGATTGAAGGGTGTTTAATAATTGAAGCCAAAGGGCAGCGACCGCTGCCCTTTGGCTTACTTTCCCTCTTATCTCTCTCCTGCTTTAATCTGATACATCCACCAGGACAGCTCTGACCACAATACGGTAATCATAGGAGTCTGATAAGGCATCATAACCACGGCAGGTAATCAGTGTTAACCATGGGATTGTTTCAGATTTAAAGATACTCGTATCGCTGGGGAATACCTGCATGGTTTGCCGTACTGAGTAAGTGTAGGTCTGTCCAAATGCAAATATCTTAATCGTATCTCCCCATTTCAAACTACCCAAAGCAGCAAATACACCAGGCGTGCCATCAGCATTTGAAACATGGGCTGTGATGGCACTGTTGCCATTCCAGGTTGGGAAAGCAGTACCTTCAAGATATCCGGCTTGCTTACCTAACCAGGTCAGATTCCACTCACCATCCTGTAACGGGATGCCAATGATATCAGTGTTCAGACCTAATTTCGGAATATTCAGCATCATTCCACCCGTTTGTGCGTATTGATAACTGAATGGCATCTGTGGTAAGGGGGTAACCACTCCAGGAGCAAATCCGGTAGCTGGCAATTCCGGCACATTCACCATAGCACTGCTGGTTGCACCATATACATTGATATCAGAGCCTGGAATATATGTGCGTTCTGTTGACAGTTCTGGATTGTATGGTGATTGTGGAACTGGCAAACTGTCCGGCAGACTACTCCATTCTACTGTAGCGGTATTGGTTGCGCTCTGTCCAGGTCTTAATCTGTCGACTTTGACTTTATAAGTCAATTCAGTTTCTTGAGTGGTTAATCGGAACACATCCCAACTGACCAGTAATCGTGGAGCTAAGCTATCGTTTAAAGATGTTGGTGCTTGCCCGCTGACAAATGTTAATGACCCGGGAACATAGGTTAATCCGGTCGGGATTAAATCTTCCAACACAACGTCATAAGCATTTACATCACTTTTTTCCGAGTGACGTATCTTAAGGGTAAATGTTACATCCTGTCCAATAAGTGCTGTCTGAGGATTAACCGATTTTTCAATGACAAGTTCAGGTTCAACAATCTTGACATCTTCAGCATCGAGTGCGAGATCACCACCGTTCCAGGTCCATTCTGCAGAATTATCCAGTAATAAACCGCGGATATTTTCATTTGAATTCAGGACTTTTACCCGATAGCGGACAATTAAGAACTGTTCATCCTGTGTTTCATTGGAGATTGTGCCAAAGGTCAGGGTTAATTTTCTGCCAGGATCAGCAGGGTTTGGTGAAGCAAGTGGTTCCGTTTCCACCACCATAGAAGGCGGCTGCGCGTTGGGGTTGCAGATCTGGATAAATGGGTGATCAGGGTCTTCGGTCAGTTCGTCTGCAATGATTTCACAATCCACAAATGCCAGACCACGATCCAACACATCGGTCAATACCAAATCTTCCAGTATAGATTCAACACCAACTACCAAACCAACCTCATAGGTAATCACGTCACCAATGCGAACGGTTAATTCAGATCCGGGAGCTGGAACAGGATTATCCTCATTATAGAGATCTCCAATGATGATTTGTTTATAACCCAATCCAACCACATCAACATCTGAATCCGAATTGTTTTCTTCGTTGGGATCTTCCCCGTTGGTACCATCATCATATGCTACAACTGAATTTACAATACTGACAATATCTGGATCAAGGGGGTTGTCCACTAACAAAGTGATGATGAGAGTTTTGCTCGCTCCGGCAGCCAGATCAAACACCGGCCAGGTGATAACACCCGTATTCTCATCAAATACACCTTCGTTATCAGCATCCACAAATGTGGTTCCGGTTGGGATGGTGTCTTCAACCGTAACACCTGTCGCATCCTGTTCTCCAACGTTGCTGATAATGATTGTATATATCAGCGTTGCTCCGGGAGCAGTCTGGTTGACTCCATTTGTCTTTTGTACTGCAATATCCGGGGCAGCAACCAGGGGTGTGGTCTCATCATCACTATCAGTGATTGGTTCCTCACTATTATTGCCATCATCCGTGATCGATACCAGGTTATCGATCTGATCAACGCCAGCTGGTACCGGGTTAATCACATTGACAGCAAAGAGTATGGTATCTCCTCCACCAACGGTCAGTGTACCCACTGTGTAGGTACAGGTTGTACCAGCGACAGCGCCATCCGCACAACTCCAGCCAGTCTCCGATCCTGCCGCATTGAAAGTAGTGTTTTCTGGGACTGTTTCGGTAATCACCACACCGGTGGCAGTCTGGTTACCGGTATTGTCGTAGGTGATTTCATAAACGATCGTACCACCAGGCACAGCACTGATACCATCATCAGTCTTGCTTATGGTTAGACTCGGTTCTGCATCCACGGGTGTGTCTTCATCATCGCGATTATTACCAGGAGTTGGGTCTTCCCCATTGGTTTCATCGTCGGCAATAGAGACCGCATTGTCGATCTGGGTCACCCCGGCAGCCAATGGGTTATCAACGACGACAGCAAAGGTCAATGAACCCTCACCATCACTGGCAGGGACGTCTCCGATGGTTAATGTACAGGTGGTTCCAGCGATAGCACCATCAGCACAACTCCAGCCAGCTGAACTCCCAGTGAAAGTGAAGGTGGTATTGGCTGGTACCGTTTCTGTGACGACCACACCGGTCGCATCCTGATTACCAACATTGTCGTATTTCAATGTGTAAACAATGGTGCCACCGGGTACGGTACTGATATCTGCATCTGACTTTGTAATGGTCATATCCGGGGCAGCAATCAGTGGAGTCACCTCATCGTCACTATCGGTTTTAGGAACCCCACCGCTATTGTTGCCATCATCCGTAATGGATACCAGGTTATCGATCTGATCCACGCCAGCCGGAACCGGGTTAATCACATTGACAGCAAAGAGAATGGTATCTCCTCCACCAACGGTCAATGTACCCACTGTGTAGGTACAGGTTGTACCAGCCACAGCGCCATCTGCACAACTCCAGACAGTGGGGCTGCTTGCTCCTTCATTGAATGTCGTGTAGGCGGGAACCGTTTCAGTGATAACCACGCCGGTGGCAGTTTGATTGCCGGTATTGTCGTAGGCGATTTCATAAACGATCGTATCACCAGGCACAGCACTTACATCATTATCCGTTTTGTTGATGGTCAATTCTGGTTCAGCGTCAACAGGTGTGACTTCATCATCGCTATTATTACTCGGGGTAGGATCTTCCCCATTGGTTTCATCATCGGCAATAGAGACCGCATTGTCGATCTGGGTGACTCCAGCAGCCAATGGATCATCAACTACGACAGCAAAGGTCAGAGTGCCAGGAGCATCACTGGCAGGAACACTACCTAAATCATAGCTACATGTCGAACCTGCACTGTTGTCTGGATCACAGCTCCAACCTGAAGAGCTGCCAGTGGTGGTGAAAGTGGTGTTGGCTGGTACAGTTTCGGTGACGACCACACCGGTCGCATCCTGATTACCCACATTATCATATGTCAAGGTGTAAGTAATGGTGCCACCCGGCACGGTACTGATATCTGCATCTGTTTTGGTTATTGTCATATCCGGGACAGCATTCAGTGGGGTTGGATCCGTGCTGGTGTTGTTGCCAGGCGTTGGATCATCCCCATGGGTGCCATCATCACTGATTACAGCTGTATTGGATGTCTGAGTTACTCCGGTTGGCAGAATGCTATTGACGTTTACAACAAAAGTAACTGACCCATTTCCACCCGCAGCTATTGAACCGATTGTCAGCGTGCAAGTTGTTCCTGCAGTAGCACCGTTCGCACAACTCCATCCAGGGCTACTTGCAGTTGCATTGAATGTGGTATGGGTGGGGACGGTCTCGGTAATCACAACGCCCGTTGCCAGGCCATTGCCATCATTCCAATAATTCAAGGTGTAGGAGATGGTACCACCCGGTACTGCTGTGATGCCACCGTCACTTTTTTCAATTCGAAGATCAGGACCCGTTGTGACCAAATCTACATCTGTGCTTAAAGGATATTCCCGTTCTTCAGCTGGGGTTCCAGGTAATGATGAATATTCACCAGTGACTGCATTGGTCAAGGTTTGGGTGAGTGTATCGACTGAAACCAAAACCCGGTAAGTTAAAGTACATGAATTGCCCAGGGGGAGTTGGTCAACGGTCCAGGATAGAGTGGGTGCCCCAGAATCATTTGGCGTTAGGGTTCCAGACGTACAAGTTCCACCAATCGAAGAAGCAATGTAACTTAATCCAGTGGGTATCAGATCTTCTAAAGCGACATCAAAGGCTGTGCTGGTGCTTTCACTGCTATGTGATAATAAAATCGTGTAGGTGACCGTCTGTCCCAAACCAGCTGGATTTGGTGAGAAGGATTTACTTACTTCTAAATCCGGTTCAATGATATCAAAGCTGGATGTATCAGAATCACTTTGTGGTTGATCATTCCCATCGGTGTAATTCATTTGAACTGAATTTTGTGGAGTATCCCCATTCTGATTTCCAGAGACATCAGCCACAATCACATCAAAACTGATGGACATACTATTATTAGTGATCACTGACGGATCAACCATCGTCCAGGTAACTGTCACCGCAGCACTACCATCATTGGGTGAGGAGACAACAGGAACTGGAAAATCAAAACCAGTTTCGCTGATGTTACCATCATAAATTAGACCTGCCGGTAAAGTATCGATGATGACCCAATCCTCGATAGTGCCTTTTGGGCTGGTTACAGTCAGTGTATAGCGGACAACTTCACCGATGGTAGCATCTGTTTTATTGACAGCTTTTTCTATTGTTGGTTGTTCAGTAGTGAAATCCTTAGCATCCTCATCAAAATAATCATTCAATGGGTCACCAGAAGTGCCGGTGCGCTCATTCGTGTCTGGACCATCCAGAGAAGTCCAACTTACAGATGCTGAATTCTGGACTGTTTCCCCAACCTGTAATGTTTCTGGCAGAACCACATCATAACTGATCGTAAGAGAAGTCCCGGAGGGGAACTCATCAACCGTAAAATTCACATGATTTCCAATAGTAAGATCTTGTAGACCAACAAGGTTATCAGGTGATGGGACTTCCTGAACATTGCTTACGGTGGCATAGGCATAATCACTGATCACTACATCAAAAGCAGTTAATCCTGAAGTGTTGGTAATAACCAATTGATATGAAACCGTATCACCTGCTTCGAATGGGGCACTGGTGTTGTCAAAGCTCTTCACAATTGACAACACAGGTTCAACAATTGGCATAGTAATAGGATTCGAAGGTACAACCGGGTTTGACCCAATTTGATATGAACTGGTATTAATTAAGTTAACGCCAGCCTGGTTGCCAGTAACATTTAATACAACCGCCTGGAGGTTGATGACCAGGACATTATTCACGGTGCCTGGTGTCGCATTTGTTACGACTTCTCCAAATTCGATGACCAGATCCTGGCCATTTGCACCATTTGTATTTGCAAGAGGTGTAACGACAGGAGCACTATAGGATCCATCAAAATTTGAATCGTCTATTGAGAAACTATTCGCTACATAAGCCATACCGGCTGGAATCTGATCAGTCACAGTCAAAGATGGGATCGTACCTTCCGGTAAAGTGATGGTTAATGCAAAGCTGGCGATTTCACCAATGGTTAAGTTATTTCCACTAGTATGTGTGGCGTTGGTTCCTGTCAATGTTTTAGAGAAGCTTACATCATCGACTGTTACTGATGCTGTATCATCATCTGAATAATCATTGGCAGAGCCCCCACAGTCTGCGGTGTTTCCAGTGCGTTCACAATCAAACTCATTGTAAGGGGAAGGATTGGATACTGTTCCGGGCATACTGGTCCAGTTCAGGTCCACATTGTTTGTAATCACCTGGTTTGGAACAACCGAAGCGTTAATGATCGCCTGGAAGGTGAATACAGAAGATGTCCCCGGCGGGAAGACATCCCAGCCGATGCTGAACGTTCTTGAATCAGGATCATATGCATTAGCAAGGTCAGGGGGTGTGGTTGGAGGTAATCCGATTGTGTTGGCAAAGGAACCTGGTACGTACGTTAATCCGGAGGGAAGCACATCTTCTAATTCAACATCATAGGCATTATTGAAATTGGTACCAGATTGACTGGTTACCGTTAGCGTGAATGTGATAGTATCCCCAGCATCTGCTGTGGTAGGATCGGCGTCTTTCAACACGGACAATGTTGGTTCATTGATGGTTACATTTGGAGCGCTGGCATTCAGTGTTGTTGTACCAGAATTTACTGAGAAGTTTGCTGTAACCTGATTATTGAGCGTGTCACCACGATCATTGAAGGTATTGTTGAGAACAATCGCTGAATATTCCAAAACAATGCTCTGAGAAATATTTAAATTAGTGTTCTGAACATTCCCGAAACCTATACCCAAATTTTTACCGTTATTGGTAACGGTTATTGTGGCATTACTGCAGGTAAATCCATCAGTCAGAGAGGAAACCAAACCACCTTCAGCCGTAATGGATGAACAGGCTGCAAATGCCAGACCATCGTCCAGCGTATCGGTAAAAATCAGATTGGTCAGGTAGACATCACGCGGGACAGTAAAGGTAATGCGATATTTGATTGTTTCACCGATGCGAACATCTTGTCCGGTTAATACATTACCAGCCTGATCGATCAATTGCTTGGAAAACACAATGTTTTCTATGCGTATATCAGCATCATCATTGGTGGCATAATCATTCACACCACCAGTACCATCTCTTTCCGTCGAAGAAGAAGAATAAATAGAAATCAAGCCAGGGCTACCCGGAAGACTTGTCCAGGTCATATCCACAATATTCTTTATCAATTGATCAGCGGAAACAGCTGGGGGATCTACAAGTAATAACGGACCTTGAATCGTTATGGTGATGGTTTGCCCTACCATTAAATCGATACTGTTCACATTGTTAAGAATCCAGCCGCTCGCATTTGATCCAGAGAGTGAGAAATTTGCTGGGTCAGTACCTGTAACAGCACTAATAATCGGATCTGTGATTAAAGATCTAGGATCTCCTGGTGGATCCACTTTTGGCAGTGGATCATTAATCCAGACGTCATATGCATCAGTTGTTACAGTCCCTGTGTTTCGGATGGTAATGGTGTATATTACAGAATCGCCGGGGAGACCAATACTACCCCCACCAATCGTCGCACTTTTTGTCACAGTTGGGGTCGGCTCAATGATTGTTACGTTGGGTGCTAATCGGGCAGTGGTTAATGCTGAGTTTCCAGTATAAGGTCTGGCGGAATTATTTAGTTGCAAAGATTGTTGATTTGCGAGTGTATTCAAGACAACTACCCGGTAGTCTATTATGATGGTTTCTGCAATGGCATTATCCGTATTGGTGTTGGTAATATTTCCAAGATTATAGCGAATAGAAAGGGCATTGGTTGAAACTGTTGGGTTTATGGCTGGCGATTGAGGAGGAATAGGGCAGGCGCTTGCGAACCCCCCGCTTAGATCCGTTTGTAAACTGGCAGATGTTGTAATATTCAGACATTGAACAAAAGCCAGACCCGCATCTAATGTATCCCGAATGTTAAGATTTGGAATAGATCCTTCGGGAACGGTTAACACAAGGCGATAATCAATAGTTTCCCCAATCACTGCTTGCAAGTTGTTATTATTAGTATTATTAATACCAGTCGCAATGATTGATTTACTGAAGCTGGCAGCTTTGATGGTAACCGTTGCTGGATCATTTGCTCGATAATCGTTGGCTTCTGCTCCACATACTGCCATATTGCCACTACGTTCACAATCCAGGTCATTGTAGGGAGATGGATTGGTTATCGTTTCAGGCAAACTGGTCCAATCCATAAAAGCTGTATTCGTAATAACTTGTGCTGGCGTTACTGAAACGTTGAGTGTTGCAGTATATGAAAAAGTTGCAGAACAGCCCAAGCGGAGTTGATCGATAACTAAATCGATGATGTTACCTGATGAATTATTGGTGACGTTTGGGGTTCCACAGGTGGCACCTGTAAAAGTTACAGGGAGGTTGAGGGATGTTATCGTAAACGGTAAAGCAGATAGGTCATCCCTGATGTGTGCTTCAAAAGCATCTGATCCACTTTGACCGTTATGAGATACAGCCACATTGAAGGTGATAGGATCGCCGGCATCTACCCCCGTGGTAGGACTGGCAGTTTTATTGACCTGTAAGAAAGGTTCAACAACAGATACATTGTCTGCACTGTCCGAGGCACTCCCACCATCCCATGATAAAGTGACATCATTATTAAGATTGGTGCCAGGATTATTTCCAAGGTTGTTAATAACGATTGCTTTGTAAACGATGGTTACTGTATCATCAACAGAATTGACTGTATTGGTGTTGGTGAGATCGCCGAGTGTATAGGTAATCAAACGACCTTGATTAGTTATCGTATTACTACCAGCAAACGTTATGGTCGGATTGGCGGGGTCGTTACACGCGCTTGCAAAATCGCCGGCCAGATTGGTGCTGATTCCACTGGATGGTGTGATGGAAACACAATTAACAAACGCAAGGCCAGGATCCAGTGTATCAGTGATGGTAACATTGTTGGTAATCCCTTCCGGTAATTTAACAGTAACGGTGTATTCAATAATTTCTCCGATAGTGACCGAGTTTCCGGTTGTAAAGTCACGATCTGTATTTGTCAGGGCTTTGGTAACGGTAGGATCAAAGACTGTCACCTCAGCATCATCTTCCAAATCAATTGTGGTGTGGTCAGGTCCATCATTGGTACCGGCAAAGTTGAATAAGGTACTGGTGTTAGTAGAGGTCTCACCGGATTCAACCATTGAATCCATTGTTGCCAGGTAGGTTATGACAGCAATATTGGTGCCATCAGGATTATTCACATCATTGCTATCTTTCCCACGTAATAGAGCTCCAGCACTGTTATCAACTAATTCAATCCCACCACTGAAAAATCCACCAGTCAGGTTCGTATAAGGCAGCTCATCACCAGCGCCATTGGTTACACAAAGCGAACCCAGAATAAATGTCATTCCTGCAGGTAAAGAGTCTTTCACTTGCACATCAAAGGCATCATAGCGCCCGGTGTTTTCCAAAACGACTGCCATCATGACTACATCACTGGCATCAAGGTTGCTGACATTGCTGTTAATCGGGTTTGTGGTCAACCCAGCAGTTGTAACCGTGCCACCCAGTCTCGCTGAACACGTGGCAGCATTTCCATCAAAACTCACAGGTCCAACCGGAATAGGAGAAAAAACTGGCAAGGGGTTGTCGATTCTATTCGTCCAGACAGCACCTTTTGTTATGCCGACTACTGGTTGAGTCAATAGAATTTGAATTATATTGTTAGCATTGTTTCCAGATGCGTTTGTAGAACCTTCCACCACCTGTGCCTGATTTGTCAGGAAGAGACCATCAGCAAATGGATCGTTATTGACGGTGACGGTGAATAAAAGGTCAATCTCGCTGCTAGGCCTACCAATTCCATCGTCATTCCCGTAAGTCCAGAGGATTGAATTGGCAGCAGAACTGGTTGTGAGTGTTGGGGTTACAGCTCCACTTATCAGGTGATAAGTATCATTGTTCCCATAACAGGAACTACCTGCAGAGGGAACACCACACACAGAATTATTAAAAGTAGAAACTTCTGTTGAGGTAAAAATTGGTAAGGGTAAGTAGTCGGTTACCACAAGATCTTCAAAATCACTGGTAGGTAAGGTATATCGAACCCTGTAGGTTATTGTATCTCCCGGGGCAATGCGAACTGGGCTACTGAAACTGGTATTATTGTTCAAAGCGTAAATTGATTTGGTGATATTACCGTATGGAATGGACACCGAAGCTGAGCTACTATCACTCTCACTATATCCAGTGGGAGTGATGACATTAGCTACTGATAAAAGATCCCCGGAAATCAAAACGTTATTATTCAGCACATCACCCTGATCAACCGAAGGATCCCCGGAAGGGTAATCATCAACAAAATTTTCTAATACCGTGGTTCTGAAAACAATTGTCCCTGTAGTGGGTCCATTATTAAAAGTACCACAATCTGGGTCAGGTCCACCTGTACCAGAAGGTGGAACGCAACCGCCGATCAGTTTTCCATCAAAAGCACGCGAGATTAATTCCGAGGACACATCAAAACTGAATGTAGTAATACCATTATTGGTTGTCGGGTCTAATTCGGTACAATTGGTACCAACAAATGCACCTGTATAATTACAGGCAACCTTATAATTAGCTGTATTAAAAATACCAGGGCTGGAAGAAAAACCATTTCCATCCACCAATAATGTGGGAACGAAGGTAGGGTCAAAATGTTGTCCATCAGAGATAATATCTGTAATAACAACATCCTCAAATGCAAAATAATCGGAAATTTGGAAATTTAGAGTATATTCAAGGGTTTTACCCGGGGCAGGAATGCCTCCGCCAACGACTGAAACACCTTTTTGAATCGCAATTGATTTGTCCTGTAATGTATGTTCGCAACCAATTGGGTTTTCATTTACATTTCCTGTTGATCCCTCATCACGCGGGTCAAGTGGATCCCAGTCTCCAAAAGCTGTAACTTGATTACAAGAATTGACATCATCACCACTCAATGGATCAATGACATCATTTCCAGATGAATCTTTTAGTGGAATGTAGTATTCGAAAACGATTGTGGCATTCCCTGTCACGGAAGCGAAAGTACAGGATAAGTTTCCTCCTGGAGAAGAAGTTGAAGGGGTAGAACAGCTAAATGCAGCAGGACTTGTGCTTACCAGGCTGATGAATTGCATATTATTTGGTAATAAATCGGTAACAACAAGATTTTCTACTGTTTGTCCATCAGCGATTGTCGCGGTGATGGTGTATCGGCGGGGATAATTGGGTCCGGTAGCGGTTTCATTCTCCGGACCGTTATAGGTCTTTTGCAATGTTACCAATTTTGGTGTTGGGATAGGGGTCGTTAATAAACGTGATCCAATTATGGCAGGATCAGAGATTGGATTATTCAATGGATCCGCGCCAAACATAAAACCACTCTGGGCGTAAATGGGTAATCCGACGCCCAGGTCAGCATAATTGCTTAAGTTCACATCAATCTGGATGATTGCATCTGGTTGATCGGAAACATACGAACCAAAAGGAAGGGTCATCACAATCATTTGCCATTCGAAAGGCGCATATAAATCGGCAGGTTGCGGTGGGCATGCAACAGTAAGATTTGTGAGTGGATGGACAATTGATTCGCCGGCTGGGCAGGATATGACCTGAGAGGTAATTGGCTGACCTAGAAAGGTTGCGTTGTTAAACGATATCCCATCATTTGGGCCAGGTGTACCAGGTGCCACTTCATTCAGTCCATCGGCACCACTCAATGGTAAGAACAGATCGATATAAGGTCCGTAGCCAGTATCACCGGTGTTGTTGAACCTGAGTTCAATTGTGAAATCTTCACCAATAAAAGGGTTAGCTGGTGAATCAATAGACACACTCGGTGATGGAGCAAACAACGGTCTGGCCAATGCGGGAAAGAAATTTGTGGAGATTAAAATCATTACTAAAATAAATAATCCCAACAAATTGTTGAATTTAAAACGCCCCATGATTCCCTCTTCTTTCAAATTATTAAATTGATAGTTAAATAAAGATAATACAGGTAAACAATTTCTAATTATAATATTTTTTTGTCAGATGTTCCTAATTTATTGTATACAAATTTGTAATGACATTCATGAAGGATCCTGTTATCAGGCTTGTTTAATAAATAGAAAAAAGGGCAGCGACAGTTGCCTTTTGGTGCGTGTATTTATTCTTACTTAACTTTATCCAATCAAATACCCATTGCATCCGCTACACATTTTCTATGAGCTGGATCAGCCTGCAGACAATTGCCAATGTGATGAATCTTGATGAATTCAGGTTGTTCCTGCCTTTCACCAAAGCTGTTGAGTTTGTATGCCAGGGTTGTGCCGGTATTGACATCCACACACGTCAGCCCATCACGATGTGAGGGATTTGCAGGAGCATGCTTTGGAGATTTGACGGGGATCTGATGATGATTGATTCCCAGACGATAATGCTGTGCATCTCCATAAGAGAAGAGGCGTCCCTGCAACATCTTGTCAGGGGAGAATTCAATACCTGGTACGATATAGGTGGGATCGAAGGCTGCCTGTTCTATAGCCTTAATGTAGTTTTCCGGGTTGCAATCCAGTTTGAAATAACCCAATCTGAAAAAATCATTGGCAGAAAGCTTATCCCCTTCTTCGCTTTTGTTGATAGGAGTCGTATTGAGTTGATTTGCGATCACCTTCGTCCATACCGCGTTTCATTCTTTCTGATAAATGCTGATATTTCTCTGCCTGATCTTCTGAAAGGAAAGGCATGTTCAAATTAATTGACTGAACAATGAGGCGTTGGGCTTTGTCTCTTTCTCCTGCACGTTCGAGCTTGAGAGCTTCAGTCGATTTGTCCGCCATTTCTACAGTGGCAAAACGTTCCAGAAGATCTTGTTTGCGAGGTTCAGCCTGAACTTTGTCCTGGTCAGCATATTGGAAGGTCAATTCGGTATTGTCTTCGATTACTTTTCCATTCTCATCTTTGGCAACAATTTTGGCTGAAAATTTCAATTCAGGTAGGTCATTGAAAGGTGGTGTTAATACTTTTAGATAAATCTCCTGTGTTTGCCCAGAATAAAGATTCCCTGCAAAGACTCGCAATTTACCTCCTACTTTTTCGTGAGACCATCCACCTAGAATTTCAATATTCACGTGTTCGGGAATTGCTATTTCAATTTCGACATCTGATGCTGTGATAGTTGCCAGTTCATTGAATTCCTTAAGAAAAATTCCCGGAATTTCCATCGGTGTTTCGATAAAATAGAAATTTCCTCTACCATGATTGGACATTGCTTCCAGTAAATGTTCATTAAAACCTAGCCCAACACCGAAAGTAGATGTGGTGACGCCCCGGCTGGCTAACTCACGGGCATGAACAGCCAATTCTTCCAGGTCGACAATCCCAACATTTGCCAGCCCGTCGGTCAATAAGAGCGATCGATTAATGGTCGTCTCTTCAGAGGCAGAAGCTACTTCCTGACAACCCTGCAACCAACCACCACTTAAATTGGTGGTGCCACCGATACGAATGCTATTAATTAACTGTTTTAGTACACTTCGATTGCTGGCCGTCGTTCTTACGCTGGGTGAAAGCAGGTAAACCTGGTCATCAAAAGTAACTATTGCAACCCTGTCATTTTCTTCCAACCGGTCAACAACAAAGGTAGCTGCCTGTTTGACATATTCCAACTTGGATCCGGACATGGAACCACTGCGGTCGATCACCAGAGCAAGGTTGAGTGGTGGTCTGGTTGTTTGGGCAGCGATAGTAGGTGCCACTACGGTGATTTCCAGAACCCGTTGAGAAGGAACCTCGCGAGCGATCAAAGATTGCTCTGCATTTATTCTTAATTGAATTGAGTTGTTTTTCATCCTGACCTCTTATGATTTGATAAATATTTTTTTGGCAAACGATATGAGTTGTTGAATTCTATGGCTTGTATCCGAGTCGGTTGGATACTGTAAATGCATTTCAACCCCGGGGGCGAGGATAATGCGTTGCCAGTTTTCAACATCATTGGGAGAGATTGGTAATGGAATTTGGAAATTTCGATCTGGAACAGGGCTTGATTGTGGCGGTCTGCTGGATTGAAATTCGGTGGAACGATATTTGGTCTGTGTTTCCATTATATTGGATATATACTCTACAGCATCTGACCCTTTATTTTTTCGGGAGATATGATTGGCACTCTTGAAATCCTCATTTTTTTCCTGCAATACCTGTTCCTTCAAACGGTTGATGACATCCTCGTCACTGAGCGAGAGCATTATCTGCCGGATTTCCTTCAAAGGTAAATAGGCTTCTTTCATGCGCAGGATCAAATCCAAACGCCTCAAATGATTTTCATCATAATAAGCGTATTTTCCGTCGGTGTTTGGCTGGGGGAGCAATCCCTCGCTGGTGTAATAGCGGATTGTTCTGATTGTTGTTTTGGCTTGCTTGGCGAGTTCATTAATCAGAAATTTATTTTCCTGTAGCAATTGACCATCACCTTCTTTCTTTTCATTCGATTAAAATATAATAACAGTATTACGTAATGATGTCAATAAGCAATACTTAATACCTGAATAATGGGTAATGAAAGACACATTCAATCAATTTTCAGGTTTGAAAGTTGAATTCAAATCAATTGTTGTTGGCTAACAAGGATGTTTCTAGAATTCAAAGAAATTATTCTTTTTGTTTCAATCCCTTTACACAAATAACAATTGGAATGAAAATGATCAATATCACCGCAAGGATATTCACAATCGTCATTCCTGCGGCAAATCCCAATTTAAATCTAGCCCGTGACATGAAACTTTCAAATGAGCCTGTATGTAAAATATCAGCTGTGATTAATTTAGTACTATCTAGCTTGTTGGTGTAAACAAATCCAACAACAGTAACCGGCATTGTAGTGGCAAAGTAGTAAAGTCCTAATCTGGCAAAGTTAAAATGTCCTATAAGAGGACAACAACAGATGAAATGGACAATAGCAATGACGAAAGAAGAATTGAAGCGCAAGACGATTATAGAACAAGCAATTGAAAAAAGGATAATCCAAAAAGAAGGAGCGGAGAGGCTAGGAATCAGTGAACGTCATTTTCGGCGGATAACAAGAAGATACCGAAAA